>ERZ773194.923-NODE-923-length-35258-cov-4.824759_pt1 | contig 35258 bp, 27 predicted proteins | sample MGYA00511240_ERZ773194 | MGnify/ENA primary metagenome ERZ773194 (study PRJEB29015, sample SAMEA2737774) | human gut metagenome | biome: human gut; feature: human-associated habitat; material: faeces | place: China | collected 2012 ... | reverse complement strand
AGCCGGACGGCTACTATCGCACTGTTATCAAGGCAACCATGAGCGTACCAGAAAACGACCCGCAGGGCGGACTGCATAAATCTAATGACGACCTTACATCTCTGGGACTTCTATGCGCTTACAAAGCTACCGGAGACCGGAAATTCCTTAACGGAGCGAAGAAGTTTCTCGCAGCCGTTGCCCGTGACCAGCAGCCGGATGGATTTTTTGAACAGAGTTGCGCCGGAATTCCGGTGGTTCTTAACACTGTTCTGGAAGCGGAGAAGCTAAATGTAACGCATAATTTCACCGGAGAATCGGAATGCCGCGCCTTGAAAGCTCTGTTTTCCAGACAAAATAATGCCAGTATGTATCCGTATCTTGAAGGCGGAATGGATGAATACGGCAGAGGCGGAGCATGTTCACGCTCCAGCGCATATTCGCTTATCGTACTGTTAAAACTCTTTGCCGGAGATAAACGTTTCCTGGCTGTACCGTGATTTTGTCTTTGGTATACAATACATTGGGAGTCGATTCTTCGAACTTAATTCTAGGAATAATGGTCACATCTTTTCCTCCGCTTTCATAACTAATAATAACAGTTGCGCTTTGGAAGTCCTGTTCTGCAGACAATCCAGTTTCTGTGGCGCGGGTTAAACTAGGAAATGCGATACCAAATTCCATAATCGCATTCTTTTCACCGGTTTGATTACCATTGTTTACGAATTCGTCATTCTCGTTGCTACAAGCTGTCATGGCAGCTACTGCTAGACTTGCTAATAATAAATTTCTAACTTTCATCTTTGTTTTGAGTTTAATGTGTGATGCTATAATTTTTTTCTTTTCTTTTTCTAGATAGCCCTTGCAAAATGATTTAAAAAGTGTATAATGATACTCATACAGAAATTCAGACAGTTCAACATTGCTTTTTAATGTTTCTACAGGATAGCGACAGACTTTTAAAATCACAGAATCATGTTCTGTTTGCGAAAGGAAGCGAAAAAACAAATTCCTGCCGAACGGCAGATATGCAGAAACAAAAACAAATCTGTTTACAATGTGGAGGTACTGAATGGAAAAGCCATATAATCCGTTTGAAAATGTACAGACTGTCATGGAAGAAGCCATGGAAGTGGGCGGAATTGACCGGACAATGTTTGAAATTATCCGAAATCCGCAGCGGGAAACGAAAGTGTATTTGCCGGTGGAAATGGATGACGGCAGCATTCACGTGTTTGAGGGCTGGCGGGTGCAGCATTCCAACATCCGTGGACCATTTAAGGGCGGAATCCGGTTTCATCAGGATGTCAATCTGGATGAGGTCAAAGCACTGGCGACATGGATGTCCTTGAAGTGTGCCGTTGCAAATATTCCGTATGGCGGTGCAAAGGGCGGTGTACGGGTTGACCCGCATACGCTATCGAAACGAGAATTATGCCGACTGACACGGCGGTATACTTACGCCATTGAACCGCTGATTGGACAGGATAAGGACATCCCAGCACCGGATGTCAACACCAATGCACAAACGATGGCATGGGTGCTGGATACCTACAGTATGCTGAAAGGAAAGCCGTGTCCGGGCGTTGTAACCGGAAAACCAGTGGAACTGGGTGGCTCAAAGGGCAGACCGTCTGCAACCGGTAGAGGGGTTGTCATCAGTACCAAACTGATTTTAGGAAAGTATGGAAAAGAATTGGCTGGAACGGCGGTTGCCATTCAGGGTATGGGCAATGTTGGCAGCAATGCAGCAAAGATTTTTTATCATCGGAATGCAAAAATTGTTGCATTGAGCGATGTTTCCGGCGGGATTTATTGTGCAGATGGACTGGATGCGGATGCGATTGCAGCCTATACCGGAAACGGCGGTCTGCTGAAAGATTATAACGGTGCTGGTATCCAGCATATTTCCAATCGGGAATTGCTGACTTGTGCCTGTGATGTATTTGTACCGGCTGCTCTGGAAAATCAGATTGATGAGGAAATTGCAGCAGAAATGCAGTGCAAGTTCATTGTAGAGGGTGCAAATGGCCCAACCACTGCGGCAGCAGATAAGATTCTGGAACAGCGTGGCATTGTGTTAGTGCCGGATATTTTTGCAAATAGTGGCGGTGTCATTGTATCCTATTTCGAGTGGGTGCAGAATATTCAGGAACTCACTTGGGAGCGGGAACAGGTCAACGAGATGCTGGAAAAGTTGATGACAAAGGCGTTTGCAGCCCTCTATGAAACCGCTCAGGAAAAACACTGCACGCTGCGAATGGGTGCGTATGTGGTGGCATTGCAACGGCTGATTGATGCAGAAGTCATCAAGGGCTTGTTCCCGTAATGCGGAGAGAAACATTCAGAAACTTTATTTTTGAAAGTCTGGTCGGTTCGCTGGAATCGGCTGGACTTTTTTGTGTTTCGGGCGAAAAACGGAAAAAATTGGTGCAGATAAATCAAAAAATCGGGAAAATGATGCGGAACGGCGGACATCCGTCCACCACAGAGAAACGGTATAGAGTTTTCAGAATGATGGTTTGAAGGGTGAATTCTTAATAAATCATGGTTTCTGATGGGGGGAGTTTGTTTTTTTAGGTGGGTTCTTGCTACAGAATCAAATTTTTTTGTTTTTCTTTTCTTTTTTCTTGAAAAACGAAGAAAAAGAGTGTATAATATAAATTGCGTGAGGCGAACGGCACCGTTCCCTCATCGTAAAAACTGACTTTAATTTATGCAGGAGGTTTTGACCCATGGTGTTCACATTTAAGAATCAGTACTTGCAGGGCGTATATGACAAGACTGCAAAGTGCTACGCAAATGAACCAGAATTTTTACAGGCTGTTGGCGAAGTACTGCAGTCTCTGGAACCGGTTGTTGCAAAGGATCCGTCCTATGAAACAAACGGCGTTATCGACCGGATTGTAGAACCGGAACGGATGATCAGCTTCCGTGTTTCTTGGGTAGATGATAATGGTAAGGTACAGGTAAACCACGGTTACCGTTGCCAGTTCAATTCTGCAATTGGTCCGTACAAGGGCGGTCTGCGTCTGCATCCGTCTGTTTGCCCGTCTGTTATCAAGTTCCTGGGCTTTGAACAGATCTTCAAGAACAGCCTGACCACACTGCCGATGGGCGGCGGCAAGGGCGGTTCTGACTTCGATCCGAAGGGCAAGTCCGACGGGGAAGTAATGCGTTTCTGCCAGAGCTTCATGACAGAACTCTGCAAGCACATTGGTGCTGACACTGACGTTCCGGCTGGTGATATCGGTACTGGTGCAAGAGAAATCGGTTACATGTTCGGTCAGTACAAGAGACTGCGGAACGAATTCACTGGCGTTCTGACTGGTAAGGCTCTGTCCTACGGCGGTTCTCTGGCAAGAACAGAAGCTACCGGTTACGGTCTGCTGTACTTCACAGAAGAAATGATGAGCGTTATGAAGAACGATACCGTTAAGGGTAAGACCATCGTTGTTTCTGGTTCTGGTAACGTTGCAATCTATGCAACTGAAAAGGCTACTCAGCTGGGCGGCAAGGTTGTTGCTCTGTCTGACTCCAACGGCTACATCTACGATCCAAACGGCATCAACCTCGATGTTGTAAAGCAGATCAAGGAAGTAGAAAGAGGAAGAATCAAGGAATATGTAAACCGGGTAGAAGGTGCAACCTACACAGAAGGCTGCAAGGGTATCTGGACAATTAAGTGCGACATCGCTCTGCCGTGTGCAACACAGAACGAAATCGACGAAGAATCCGCTAAGATCCTGGTTGCAAATGGTACAAAGGTTGTTGCAGAAGGTGCAAACATGCCGTCTACACCGGAAGCAATCGCAGTATTCCAGAAGAGTGGTCTGCTGTTTGGCCCGGCAAAGGCTGCAAACGCAGGCGGCGTTGCAACTTCTGGTCTGGAAATGTCTCAGAACAGCGAACGTCTGTCTTGGACATTTGAAGAAGTTGATGCAAAGCTGAAGGGCATCATGATCAACATCTTCCACAATGCATATGACAGATCCAAGGAATATGGCGTGGAAGGTGACCTGGTTGTTGGTGCAAACATCGCTGGCTTCCTGAAGGTTGCAGATGCAATGAAGTGGCAGGGTGTTGCATATTAATTTGCAACCCACCAGTTCTTTTCATTGACAACATTGTTTTGACACACATCATGGGCATAAAATAAACAAACAAACCCGTTTCGGTGCAGCTGCATCGGAACGGGTTTTTTGCGTCTAACATCAAATTTGTGTGATTTTTCCTATTATAATAGTATACTTCGATAAAAATCGGGACGGCGGTCTTTCTGTACGGGGAACACCTGTCGGGTTTCTGCAACGGTTTTTGCGGAGAGGTCACAGACAAAACAACCAGATGCACTGCGGCAGTCCTGTAAAATTGTGCCATCTGGAGCAATGAAACGACTGTCACCGCTGTAATGCAGTCCGTCTTGCGTGCCAACACAGTTGATTCCAGCTACATAGACCTGATTTTCAATTGCTCGGGCGGTCAGCAGGCTGCACCAATGCAGCTTTCGGCGTTCTGGCCAGTTTGCCGGAACAAGAATACAGTCTGTTTTTGGAGCAAAAGCAGAAAAAACTTCCGGAAATCGCAAATCATAGCAAATCAAACAGCCGAACCGAATCCCGTCAATTTCACAGGTTGGCAGAGCGTTGCCCTTTTCAAAAAATTGGTCTTCCTGTGCGTAGGAAAAGGGGTGCAGTTTCACCATGTCAAAGAAAAGCGAACCGTCCGGAGCAACAATGCTGTAATGGTTTTCTGCTTTTCCGCTTTTGGTAGCCTTGACCCAACCAAATCCAAGATAGCATTGCCCAGTGGTTGCCAACTTCTGCATCCAAGGGTATACAGACCAGCGGCAATGCTGTAATCCGTATCCATATTGAAGCCGGTGAAGCTCATCTCCGGAAACAGCAGCAGCCGCACTTCCATTGCCTGTGCGAGGTTGCAGATGGAGAGAGCTGTTTTCTTGTTTTTTTCGTATTGTTTGGAAAAAATTTCTGTTTGTGCGAGTGCAATTCGCATAGAAAGAACCTCCGAATTTTTTTTTCATTATACCATACGATTTCACATTCTGCAAGCATCTTGCAAGAATTTTTTCCATGTTTTATAGAGAAAATCAGAAGATTTGTAAAAAGATGTGAACGGTATTTTTAGGGCTGCATGGAAGTTTTCTAAGTATTTTTGGTAAAAATAGGAATATTTCTTCGGCTAATAACTATTTTCATAAAAACAGGCACGATTTTTAGAAAAAGTATTGTATATTATGCACAAAATCAAAGTCTGTGAATTGAGAAAGCAGACGAAAATCATGATGAAATCGTGACGAATCTTAAAATAGTCTTGACAAAGCACAGGCGGATTGGTATAATATTGTTATGATGTGTTTATAGAATTGAAATAAAGGGAAATGCTCTGAAAATGGGTTCCCATACTTGAGAAAAAGAATTGCAAAAAGAATAGAGGAACAATCATGACACAAAAAGAACTGCGAAAACTGAAAAAAACAGAATTGCTGGAAATGATGATTGCCCTGCGGAATGAATTGGATCGAGTGCAGGCAGAACGGGATGCATTGCAAGAACAGCTGAAAACAGCGGAACAGAACGCTTTGCATCAGGTGGAAACAGATGCAGTGCTGGCAGTTCAGAAAATATTAAAGGCAGTCGAGGACGAAACCGCTGCTTATCGGAAACGCATCCAAGCAGAATCCGAAGAAACAAAATCGGCATCACCGGAAGTTCCGGCGGATTCTCAGTAAGGAGGCGGTTCGATGGAGAAGCAAACGATAGATTTTCCAACTGCTGCACAGCTGACGGAGGAACTGAAACGAATCCGATACCGAAAAGGCTTTCGGAAGATGCTGCGAAGCACCATTTCTTCGTTGCTGGTGGTTGCAGCGGTTGCCGTGTTGATTTCGATGCTGTTTTTGCCGGTTCTGCGTGTGACCGGAACGAGCATGACGCCCACATTAACGAATGATGAGTTGGTGATCTGCGGAAAGCGGAGCAACTTCAAAAGCGGTGATGTGGTTGCTTTTTATTTTAACAATAAAATCTTATTGAAGCGGGTGATTGGCGTTGCCGGCGATGTCATTGACATCAAAGAGGACGGAACGGTTTACGTCAATGGAACAGCGTTAGAAGAACCATATGTCAATGAACTGGCATTTGGCGAATGTGATTTGGAGTTGCCGTATCAAGTGCCGGAAAGCCGTGTGTTTGTGATGGGCGACCATCGGGCAACTTCCGTAGACAGCCGTTCGAGTGTGGTTGGTTGTATTGCAGAGGAATATGTTGTTGGCAGGGTCATTCTTCGAGTTTGGCCACTGAAAGAAATTGGAACAGTTCATTAATATGGATAGATAGAAAGTTTGATTTTATCCAATGAAGGAGGGCATTTTTATGAACATCAATCAGAAAATTCAGGAATTTCTGACAGAACATCAATATCAAAAGAAGAGAAGAATTTTTACGGCAGTTTTGTCTTTGATGATTGTGTTTTCTGTTGTCAGCAGTCTGATTATGCCCGCCATTAGTATGACCATGCAGGATTTGGACGATGCAGCAGCGGTGGATACCATTGATGCAGAGCCGACGGAAGAAAATATCATGCTGCTGGGAGATGGAACAGAGCAAACTGAGCAAACTGAGCCGATTAACCTTGCGGAAAGAGCAACATCAAGTGGTGGATCTTTTAATATATCAGCTTCAGATTTAGATAATAATAAAGCAAATATTGATAATAATTATATTATCAATCGGGATAAAGCAAGAATTGAGTTTAATATTGATTATCAATTAAATGGCATGGGAAATGTTTTTAAAAAAGATGCAGAGTTTGATAATCTTTATGTCGATATTGGTAATTTTGTTATAGATAATATTGGAAACGGAAACATATATGATGGGCATTATGAGAAAGGGGAAGCTGGTAGTTATACATTTGAAAATGGAAGGATCCATATCAAACTAACAAATGATTATATTGATTATATTAATACAGGAACTGGAAAGGTAACTGGTACTCTGAATTTTTCCGGTGAGTTGAGCCGAAATAATACTGCCAGCGGTGACCAAACCGTCAACATTGGTGGAAAGGATATTGTTATCCCGTTTCAAGATAAGCAGGCTGGTGTAGCGAAAAATTATTGGGTAGATTCTTCCAAGGGCGAAATTGAATGGACGATTACCGTAAAGCCCAACGGACTTTCTCTGAAAGACTATACTTTGGTTGATAATATGTTGCAAAAGGCTTCTGGTGATGTTTTCATTAACCCATCCAATGCAGCAACCTATAACCCCAATGATAAAAAAGTAACCTTTGATGAAAGCAATACTGGCGATGTAACAATTAAATACCGCACGAAAATTGGAACAGAGGATTTGAAAAACAAGAGTGTGACGAATAAGGCAACTCTTCAAAAGAATGGAGAAAATCCAATTGAAGATTCCAAGACTGTTTATTTAGATAAAACACCTATCCATGTTACCAAAGACGGAAAAGCAGACTATGAAAATGGCAAGTCCAGAGGTAATAAAATCGACTGGACGATTACCATTACAAGCGAATACGGCACATCTCTGAATGGTTATCAGATTATAGATGATAATCTGCCGGAAAATGGTGTTACCATTTCACCAAGTGGCGGCACGTTGACGAAAAATGGTAATGCTTGGGTATTAAGCAATGTTCCAGATGGCACAAAAACAGTTACCTTAAATTATAGTGCAGATGCAACTGATGGAGACAATAAAAACAGCGTTTCTATTCACTATCCAGACGGAAGTCCGACTGGTGGGAATACAGAAAAAACTGTGCACTATAAAAAAGAATCAGAAATGATTTCTGTCAATAAAAACGGCAATTACAATCAGGATACCCACGAGATTACTTGGACGATTCAGGTAACGCCGGTAAATGGTTATTCCCTGAAAGATTATTATCTGGAAGATAGTCAGTTCCCGTCTTCAATAGACCAATTTACCGCATCTGGCTGCAATACTTCTGATTTTAAAATTGAAAATGGCAGATTAACATTTACAAGTGATATTAAACAGGCTGTTACATTGCAATACAAAACAAAAGTTTCTGTTCCGAATAATGATACCAATGCAGAAGTGACAACCGTTGTCACCAACGAAATTAAAGACAAATTTACCAAAACAACCGTTGTATCTGTTTCTGTAAAGTCCAGAAATACCATTGCAAAAACAGCTCGCAGTCAAAATATGAGTTTATCACAGAGCAATGCAATTTCGCAAGAGTTTTCTTGGAAAGTGGACATTACAAGAGATAATGGCTTTGATGGCTATATTTATAAGGATACCTTGTCCGCTTCTGCAAATGGAACACAACATACCATTACTACAGATGAACAATTAGCTGCTTTAAAAATCCTTGCAAAAACGCAAGAATATGGAAACGCAACCGAATTGAAACAAGGTACAGATTATAACATTGTCAAGGATACAAATGGATTCCATATCGAATTTCTGTCTACGACAAAAGATTATAATTATATTTCTTTTGAATACAACACAACCGCTACCATTCCGGCAGATGCTGCTTATGGACAGTATACCTTTAATAACAAGGGTTCTTCCAACAAGGGCGGTGGTACACCGAATCCGGGCGTTACCATTGAAAAGAAAAATCCAGTGCAGACGATTTCAATTTTTGTAAGAAAAGATTGGGACGATCATGAAAATTCTGCCAATGATAGACCAACCAGCATTACTTTCAAGGTACAGTATCAGGAAAATAATGGCGAATGGAAAGTCCTGAAAAAATCCGGCGATACCTATCTGTTTGAAGGCGATGCGGACTATAGCAGTGCAAGCGTAGTAGAAGTTACGCTGAACGCTGAAAATAAGGCAAGCTGGACAAATCACAGATGGGAAACCACGCTTTCCGGACTGCCGTCCAGTGTTACAATGAACGGGAATACGAAAACTTATCGGTATCGTGTTCAGGAAATCAAGTATAACGACAATCAGGCAATTGAAAACGGAGTTTTTTCCACTGAAAACGGTGTTTATCGGAATACCGGCGGCGGTTATAGTTCGCCAATAGAAGCAAATAATGGGGAAGCACTCGTTATCAACAAGTATTATCCGAATGTTTCTCTGCAACCGGTGAAATATTGGAAAGACGGCAACAATCAAGACATCACCAATTATCATGGCGATATTACAGACATCACTGTTGTTCTGGTCAGCAAAGAAAGCGATGGAAAATTCTATCCGGTAAAGGACAGCAATGGAAATCAGCTGACAGCAACTCTGAATGCAAGCAACAACTGGGGCAAGGATCTGACTGCATGGAACGGTCTGTCCAGCGAAAAGAATTATCTCCTGATCGAAACAGCGGTTAAGCTGAAAAATGGGACAACAGAAAATCTCTTCTCTGTTTCGGATAGTGGCACAGATTACAATAGTAAGGAAATGTCTTTTGCAGTAGACGGAACGTATTATAAGGCAACTCTGCTCGGCAATTCTGTTCAGCCGACTGCGGACACAACAATTTCTGTTACCAATACCGTGTATGAAACCAAAAATATTACTGTTCAGGCAAAAAAAGAATGGAATCCGTCAAAGCCAGATGGTGTTTCCGGCGTTGTTGTAGAATTGCAGCGAAAAGCCAGCAATTTGAATGACTGGACAGCATATCCGGAAAACAACACAGCCAAATCGCAGAAAACTTTGAATGATGGAAATAGTTGGAAAGCAAACTGGAATGACTTGCCAAACCAAAATGTAGACAATACGGGTCGTATTAGCTACACATATCGAGTGGTAGAAGTTGGCTATGTCAAAGCGGATGGAACAACGGTTGTTTCAATCCAAAATGATAAGTTTGCTCTTGCAAATGCACAGGGCAATGCAGATGGACTTTATGAGGCATCCTATGTGAATCAGGAACTGACAAAGGATGGAACTGTTCAAATTACCAATACCTATAAGCCGCTGACACCCATTGAACTGACACCGGAAAAGAAGTGGGAGGGAGATATTGACTCTCAAACACAAAATCCTTTTGCGGAAAGACCGAAGAGTATTACTTTGCAATTGCAGCAAAAACTGGGAGAAAATGGAAAATGGACTTCAATGGCAGGGAAAACTCTGACATTGACAAAGAATGATCAATCTCAGTATGATAAGAGTACATGGAAATCCGATTCCAAGAAATTTGAAAATCTTCCGGAAAAGGTAATTCGAGTAAATGCAGATGGTTCTTACACCGAACAAAAATATTATTATCGGTTGGTGGAAATTAATTATACACCAGATGGAAGTAATACTGCGGTTACCATTCCAGATGGAGACACTTCTTTTGATGTAACTGGAACAAAGAATAATCAGACTTTTAATGGAAGATATTCATTTAGTTCTGATGAGAACAGTGGATTTTCTGGTTCTCTAAAAATTACAAATACCTATAGAGAAGATATTGGCGTTAGAAAAAATATTGTGGTTGGAACATCCAGTTTTGAGGATCTCTCTATTCAAAAAGATGAATTGAGTCAATTTGAAAAAACAATCGGAACAGAAAAATACTATATATTCAATTATATAGTAGACTTTTCCAGTAGCCAAGTAGATGCTGCAAGTCCAATTTCAGATATTCTTCCAGAAGGCTTTGAACTTTGTTGTGACGATTCAAAATGGGCTGGCGTACAATTGGCATGGGTGGACAATTCAACCATTAACCAATATACACCACTTACCGGAAATCCGGGAAATATTAGTAACCACTTCGATGGGTATTATGAGCAACCAGTTTTTGTATGGCCAACACACGGAATAAATTCTGCTAGACCCACAACCTTAGAAAATATATGGGCAAATTGGGGGGCACATGAGTGGTATTATTATGACCGAACAAGTAATAGAGTGTATTTTAATAAGCCGGATTTGTGGGCAAAAATGTATATCTGCTATTCCATTAAAATTAAATGCGAAGATTTGGAAGCTAAGATTGCAAGCGGCAATTATGAAATTGTTAACCAAGTAATCAAGCATGAAAGATATGGAACAGAAACAGACAAGAAAGACTCTGCTTCTCTCATCATCAAAAACCAAACCCCAACCGACCTCATCACAAAAACCTATCAGGCAGCCGCTCTTCCGGGTTATATCTCTTATACCTTGGATATTAACCCACAGGGCAAGACCCTTTCCAGCGGCGATACCATCGACATCGAAGACCTTTTCAAAACCGTTAGCTATTATGACAGCGACTGGAACGGCGGCGAAACGACAAATGGCGAAAATCTGGTCGATGTCCTGATGCGAAACATCAATATTTACAAGATTGATGCAAACGGCGACAAACAGCAGCTCTCTGCCAGTGAGTATACCCTGCAGTTCGATTGCAGCGAAAATGGTGTGCAGAGTGATGGCGAAAAGGGTGCAGCTCTTCTGAAACTGACGGTTCCGGATGCAACCCATTTGCAGGTGACTTATTCCTATAAAATCATCGCCAACAAGAATACACCATCTGTCATTCATGGCTGCAAAGTCAGAAAAAATGGCCGCTATGTGCCAATGGAGAGCGGTCTTGTTCCGCCAGCAGGCGATAAGATTACCTTCTCCAACACGGCAAAGCTGAAAGCAGACAGTGCCTCCGGAGAATCTTCTCACAACAATCAGGAATATACCGTATTCCAGTCTGGCGGTACGATTTCTACCAACCCGATTCCAAAGGTTTATAAAATCAATACCGGCGACTATACCATTAAGTCCTTGAACGCAAGCTTCTTGCTGGCAAAGTATGAATCTGGAAATTGGTATTATGCATCGAATGTGAATGCAGATGGAGCGATTACTTGGGGCAAGCAGTCTTTCAATGGTAAAAATGTCCCTGCAACAAATGCAACAGATGCATATGTTATCAAAGTGGAAGGAACACAGCCGAAAATCAGCTTGGAGCAAAATGTGCTTTATAAGCTGGTAGAAATCTCTGTTCCGGCAGGTTATGAAGGCTCGAACTTGAATCTGTCATCTACAGATTTCAGAGCATTGGTGACTGGCTATCTGAACAGCAATCTGACAACGTACAACAATAAGGATTATGCTACATTCCTGAACAACTATAATCCGAATCATTACTTCTCCTTTAACAGCAATGTCAGCGGAAACAATATTCCACATGATGTGAGCCAAAGCGAGATTCAACAGATCAAGTCGGGCGACGACATTAATATCCCGAATAGTGAATTGATTGACATTGGTGTGCAGAAGCAGTGGATCAATAGCAATAATACAGCACCGAAAGATGCTTCGATTACGGTAGAACTGTACTGGTCATATGAAAAGAGTACCAGCGGCATTCCAGCCAGTGCAATATTGGCAACTGCAACGGATTTGGGTATTCTGGACAGCAGCTTTACCGCAACAAAGACTTTGACAAAACCAGAAAATGCAAAAGTTTGGACAGATTTGCCGAACGGAAAAGCTGGCAAGCCGATTTACTACTATGTAAAGGAAACTGCTTATACTTATGGCGGTAACACGTATACCTTGCAGGAAGATGGCAGCTATAAAGATGGTTCTGACCTCGGCGGATATTTGCCGATTTATCAGAACAATGCAGCCAACCGAGATGCAACGGTTCAGATTCAGAACACACAGCGTCTGATGCTGAAAAAGGTGTGGAAAGACATCAACAATCAGGATATGAAGCCACTGTCGAGTTCTGTTGATGTTATGGTTTACGGTATTCAAGTAGATTCTGCTGGTAATGAAACCAAAGAAGCATTGTTTACAAATCCAGTTACACTGGGCGATACGAACAGCTGGCAGCTAGATATTACAAGCTTGATTGGCAATAAAGATTTGAGTGTTTACAAGCGGTTTGAGGTAACAGAAACAGACGTGGATACCAGCAATATGGTTATCAGCTGCGTATTCAACTTAAACCAGAATACTGGTGAAATTATCGTTACCAACAAAAGCACACAGCCAACGGATGCTTCTGTAACGGTTCAGAAAGCTTGGAGCGATGGCGAAAATCTGCACGATGCAGATACAGTATCGGTAGATTTGTATCAGTCTACGACTGCTCTGCCGAGTGGTACAACATTCAGCTTGGATTGGTTGAATAAAAACGCAACAAAGCTGGCTGACAAGACTGTAACGCTGAACAAGGATAACGACTGGAGTTATACTTGGGCGGAACTGCCGCTGAAAAATGATAGCGATCAACCATATTATTATTATGTATGGGAAGATACCGCAAACAGTACGATTGCAAACAAGGATAAGTATACAGCAACTTACACGAAATCCAGCAACAGCACAGCCTACAAGACCAACTACACCATCACCAACAGCAGAAGTGCGATTACAGTACAGAAGCAGTGGTATGATGAAGATGGAAATCTGATTACCAATCTGTATGATGAAGATGGAAATCTGATCGTAAATAATATGGCAAATTTGAAGGAAATCACGCTAAAGGTGTATAAAAAGACTGGAACAGTTCCAACAGATTCAATTGGCGTTGTTGCCTTTGGAGATTCCATTACAGATGGATATGGAGAATGTTCCAGAAATGACAAGTGTTATCCATCTAAGCTGACGAATCTGCTTACAACCGCTGGTTTTAAATTAAAGAACAATGCAGTGGATAATCAGGGTCAAAGTACACAGCAAATCGGTGATGCTGGACAGGGATTCCGTTCTCGTGTTGGAAATATTCCAAATGATACTAAGATTGTATGCTTATTGGGCGGTACGAACGATATTCATCAAAGTGGCAGTTCTGTAAGGGGCAATCCGCAAGGAGTTTTTGATCGTCTGCAAGCACTGATTGGCGATATTCAGAAGCAAGCACCAAATGCAACGATTTTTGTAGGCAGCATTCCGCATTTTGACTTCTACAAAAATGGAACATTAACAGAAGGCGGAGGTTGGTGGAATTGGCTCTCAGGTTATGCAGGTAATGACGGAGCAATTCCAAATGGTCTTATTGATCAGTATAATGCAAAAATCAAAGCATATGCAGAAAAAACAGACGGTGTTTACTTTGTGGATGTATGCAGCGTGGTAACAGATGATGATATTCGTGCGGATGGTTGTCATCCAAATGAAGCTGGCTACACGAAAATTGCAACCACTTATTCCAACGCAATTCAGGACTACTACACCAACAAGGAATATCTTAAAAAAGATAATAGTCAGGATGATTTGGAGATTACGCTGAACAACAGCAACAACTGGCGTGCTGCGATTGATGTTCCGGATGGCAATGGTACCTATTGTGTAGAAGAAGTGAATGTTCCAGATGGCTGGGATGTCACCTATGAAAACAACGCACAGCAGGCAAACAGCACCACACCAATTTTGGTGAAGAACCAGAAGCAGCCGACTGACATCGATCTTACAGTAGAAAAGACTTGGGCGAAAGATGATGCATCTAATCGACCAGACAGCATTTCGCTGACTTTGCTGCGAAGCAATCGCAAGAAACAGGATAATTCTGATGCTGCAAACACAAGTGAATGGTTCTGGGAAGAACTCAGAATTCCAACGCCAACACCGACAAAGAACGGCAACCGGTGGATGTTTGCCTATACAGGACTTCCGGCAAGCGATGCTTTTGGAAATGATTACTATTACAAGGTACAGGAAGCAGCGGTCAACGGCTATACCGTTTCTTATGGTCTTAATGGAGCTGGAGAAGAAAACGGCGTGACTGCAGCAGCTGGCGAAACTGCAACCTTGCATGTAACCAATACCCGTGCGATTACATTGCAGATTGAAAAGCAGTGGTCGGATGGTGCAACGAATCAGCACTTGAAGGATGCAGTTCGAGTTCGGATTTATCGTTCAACCGATCAAACAAAAATTCCAACTGCAAATCTGACCTTGCAGGTGACACCGGAAACGGTTTCTGTTGGTGTCAATGGAACGGCAACGGTTACTGCAAACAAAAAGATTACTGTAAAGGAAATCGCAGATAACACAATTGCAAATGCAACTATTTCTGAGGACGGAAAAACCTTGACCATTACTGGGAAAGAAGCAGGAACAACTACGATTACAGTTACCGATGGAACGATGGAAAAGAAGATTTCTGTTACTGTATCGGTAGAACCAACTTTGAATCTGGCTATTGAGCCGACAAGCATTCATGTTGGAGAAACTGCAACTCTGACACCAAGTATGAGTGATGGAAGCGATTGTAGCGGTGTTACTTATTCGATTAAAGCAGGTGGTACTGAGGTTGTTTCGATTAGCGGTAATACAGTTACTGGTTCGAAAGTCGGAACAGCAACCATTGTTGCAGAGCGAAACGGCAAAACATCAAATCCTGTTACCATTACCGTTACAGAACCACCGCTGAGTTTGGATAAAGACAATGTGACTGTTTCTGTTGGCGATACGGCTACGATTCAGGCAAACCGGACTGTGACACTTTCAGCACCACAGCCAGATACCAACATTGCAACGGTTTCTGTAAATGGAAAAGATATTACTGTAACAGGTGTTGCAGCGGGTTCGACTTCTTTCACGGTAAAGGATTCGGTCGGAAATGAAAAGACGGTTTCGGTTACTGTTAATCCGCAGCAAGTGGCGAATGGAAAAGTGTTGACAAGTGGGCAATCTTATGAGTTTAATGTTCCAGCAGACTATCAGAATAACATTCAAAAAGTAGAGATTTCATTTAAGGATTATTCAGGGGATGAAAATAATGCTGATGGTGGAATGAATGTTTATTTTGATAATACAGGTCGTAATAGCTGGGTGAAGCTTTCAAAAGATAAAATCAAAGAATTTCATGTATGGGATTCATCATTTGAAAGTGGTGGTTATACTGCTGATACAGCAACTTGGAATAAAAAATCTGGCGGAACATCCATAAGTCAAAAAATCATTATAAAAGCAAATCCTAAGGCGAATTCTTGCACCATCACACAAATCAAAATCACCAAGACAGACGGAAAATCCTATACTGTCACTGATTTTGGTGGTGGAGATTCCGGTGGAGGCGATACACCAAGCACACCAACGCAAATCACCCTCACAGCTAATTCTACAACATTAAAGGCTAAAGAAACACTGCAACTGACTTCAAATGTAACAGGTGTGACCTATTCATCCTCGAATCCACAGGTTGCTACTGTAGATGCAACAACTGGACGTGTAACTGGTGTTGCTGCAGGGTCTGTAAGGATTACTGCCACGAAAGATGGCTGTACAGCTGGAACGATTGGTTTGACAGTTGAAGCGGATGTAAAAGAATTTCCGCTTGCTGGTGTATCTGCTGGTAAAACCATTACAGTTATCGTAACAGGCACAGCAGGCACTACCATCAATGGTTGCTTTGGCTACAATGATACGGGTTCAGGTGCTACAAATGGTTGGTATCAGGAACAATTTGATAATAAAACAATTGGTTCAGATGGCAAATTGACCTTGACGCATAAAGTTCGGGATACCTATAATGGCAATGGAAATGCCGTTTTCCAAGTATGGCACAACAATTCAGCGGTGTCGGATATTACCTACACAATTCGTGACAGCAGTTCCGGCGGCGGAGAATCGGGCGGCGGTTCTGGCGGAAGCGAATCCGGTGAAACAAAAACAGTGACAATTGAATCTGGCAAAGAAACTGATTTTTGGTTCAATGATGCTCATAGTGATGTTGCAATTAGCAGCATTATGATTGATGCTAAGGGAATTAGCGGAGATAAACAAATGCGAGTTCGATTCAGAAGCAATAATGCTGATTGGGCGGGGGACTTTTATATTAAAAATTATAATAATACATTAAGTAAAGATGCAGAATCTAATTGCAATGTTTCATTAAGCGGAACTGTATTTACTATTGATAGTTTTAAATATAATTTAAATAGAATTACATTTACTGAATCTGCTTTATCCGGCGATGTTGCAATAACCATCAATTATGCCACCACCCCCCAATCCCTCTCAGCCCCACGCAGAGCCGTTGCAGCAGCGGCTGTCATCGAATCGGAACAGTTGCTCTCTGCCGCCAACGAAACCGCTGGCGTTCAGACACAGGCTCTCGAAAACACAATTGACGCAAGCGAAGTTTCCGATAGTGACTGGGCAAGCGGTCTGCTGCTCGAAATCGATGCAACTGACCACTGGCAGGGCAGCGTGACGAATCTTCCGGTTACCGACAGCAACGGCAACACCTACTACTATTGGGCGGTGGAAGAACCTGTCACGGGCTATACGCCAAGCTATCTGTTCCAGGATGCTGACGGCTCGCAGAGCAACGCCATCAAGGCAGATGTACAGGTGGACGGCACAGACATCATCGTCCTGAACACCAAGCAGGATACCTCCTACACCCTCCCCAGCACTGGTGGAACGGGCGTGACCCGCTATTATCTCATCGGCTTGCTGCTGATGGGTGGCAGCGGACTGGTAGTTTGTTATCAATTTCGGCGGAAACGCCATGGAAATTGTGCAAAATAAACAAAATTAGAGTTCTTTTGTTGACATTTTTGGAAAAAAAGTTTCAGAACTCCTTGACAAACGCATGGACTTGTGTTACAATAACATCAAGGAGTTCTGAATAAACAGAGAACCATGTACGGAACGGAAAACATACCGTCGTAACAAAAAATTAAAATGTGACTGGCAACTGAAACAAAGCCGGCACAGAAAAGAAGGAGCGTTTATTATGAAAAACACAAAAAGAGCAAGAAGAGCCGCAGCGTTCGCCGCAGCCGTAGTGATGGCAGCTTGTGCAGCTATTCCGATGGGTAGTTCGTTCTCTGCAAGTGCAGAAGGTTCTATTTCGATTTCTAACACAGCTACAGGTCATACTTATGAAGCATACCAGATTTTTGATGGTGTTTTGAATGCTGATAAAGTGCTTTCCAACATTGAATGGGGTACTGGTATTGATTCAGCCAAGACAGCTGATTTGTTGACCGCAATTAAGGCAATTACAATTACAACAGAAGATGGAGCAACAACCCCATTTGCTGCTTGTACCGATGCGAAGAGCGTAGCAAAGGTTTTGTCTGATGCAAATGCAGCTTTTGATGCTGATATTACAAAGCAGTTTGCTTCTGTTGTTGGTCAGTATTTGAGTGACACACACACAGACTCAACACAAGGCACAGGTACCTATGATATTTCTCATTTGGATGATGGTTATTATCTTGTAAAGGATAAGGATGACTCGCTGAATGATGTAGATGATTCCAAGACCAGATATATTGTACAGGTTCTGGACAATAAAACAGATATAACACCAAAGAGTTCTAAGCCGGAAGTTATCAAGAAAGTAAAGGAAAATACGAAGGATGTTACTGCTACAGGACAGACTTTTGCAGGAAAAGACAACTATGATGTTGGTACTTCCTATAATGACGTTGCAGACTATTGCATTGGCGATGCTGTTCCGTTTAAGCTGTATGGTACAATGCCGGATACAATTGATGATTATTCCAAGTACAAGTATGTGTTCCATGATACATTGAGTAAACAGTTTGATGCTCCGGCAGAAGGAAATGTATCAGTAAAAATTGACGGCACAGATGCTGTTGGTGCAACTGTTTCTGTTGATTCTACTACAAATGAAATCACAGTAACATTTAATGATATTAAAGCTGAAAACAAAATAACTAAGAGCAGTATTGTAACTGTGGAATACAATGCCGTTTTGAACAGCAGTGCTGTGATTGGTTTAAACGGTCAGGAAAATAAGGTATACTTGACCTATTCCAACAACCCGAACTGGACTGGAACTGGAACCGAAACACCAGATGACAAGGGCAAAACACCAGAAGATAAGGTTATTGTATTCACCTATGAACTGGATACCACAAAGGTAGATGGTAATGATAATACTATTAAACTGGAAAATGCAAAATTCATTCTCTCTCGTAAAACTGCTGCAAATGCTGATGAATATGCAAAGGTTACAGATGGAAAGTTGACTGGTTGGACAACAACAAAGGGTGACGCAACAGAGTTGGTTTCTGGAACGGATGGTTTGTTTAAGGTTGCTGGCTTGGATAGCGGCACATACTACTTGACAGAAACACAGGCTCCTTCTGGATATAACACGCTGACGGATCCGATTAAAGTAGAATTAACAGCAACTACTGTAAACAATCAGACGTGGGATGAAGTTGCTGCTTCTGCTTTGACAGAACTTTCAGTTAAAGCTGATGAAGTTGCTGGAACAGTAGATGAAAAGAAGGGTATTGGTTCCATTACTATCGCCAATAACAAGGGTTCTTCTCTCCCGTCCACTGGTGGTATCGGTACAACGATGTTCTACGTTGGCGGCGGTGTGCTGGTTGCAGGTGCTGGCGTGATCCTCATCACCAAGAAGCGGGCAAAGAAAGACGCTGAATAAACCACGATCCGGAACGTCCGGTTTTCAAAAATCCTAATTTCACAGTCTGCCGGCGGGTGTATGCCTGTCGGCAGGCATTAGGGAGTGCCTCATGAGAAAGAAAAAAACAGGTGTTATTTCAACCATTTTTTTGATTTTGATTTTACTGGTGGGGCTCTCCGTAATGCTGTATCCAACCATCAGCGACTGGTGGAATTCCAAAGTACAAACCCGTGCCATTGCAAGCTATAGTCAGGCGGTCGAGGAACTGGACGACGGCGAAGCGGAACTGCTGCTCCAGCAGGCAAAGGACTACAACAAAGACCTTTACAACCTGCCCGCCCCGTTCACCAATTGTGACCAGCTTTCTGCGTATGATTCGCTCTTGAACATCTCCGGAACGGGAATCATGGGCTATATCACCATTCCTGTCATCCATGTGGAACTGCCGATTTACCACGGCACGAGCGAAGAAGTGCTGAATATTGCAGCCGGACATTTAAAGGGGTCGTCCCTGCCGGTCGGCGGAGCAAATACCCATTCTGTCATTTCCGCCCATCGTGGCTTGCCCTCGGCGAAGCTGTTCACCGATATCGACCAGCTGGTCGTGGGGGATACGTTCACGATTACGGTTTTGGATCAGGTTCTGACCTATCAGGTCGAACAAATCCGAATTATCCTGCCGGAGGAGATTGAAAATCTCTATATTGAGCCGGAACAGGACATGGTAACGCTGATGACTTGTACACCTTACGGAGTCAATACCCATCGGTTATTGATTCGTTCCAAGCGAATTGATACGAAATACCAATCTCACGCTACGGTTGCCGCCGATGCAGTGCAGTTAGATCCGATGCTGGTCGTGCCGTGTCTGTCTGCTCCGTTTACTCCCACCGGCTGCGACCGGAAGAAAGAAACTCCCTGCGATCAGGATTAAGAAAACTGCCCCCAAAGGCCATTGGCCTTTGGGGGCAAACTCTGTTACCTAATGTTCCACATACTTTGGCAGAATCCCGTCCACGTCTACGTAATAGTGCTTAAAACTGTCATTTTCCACGTAGACCTTCACCTTTTTCCCGATCAGTTCCGGGTCGCGGAAAATGCGCAGGCTGGGGCTTTTGAAAATGTGCCGCACACCGTGGGGGTCAATATACTGCACGATTATATAGTAGGGATACCGGCCGTTTACGTTGACATTGATGTTCGCGGCAATATCCACCACCTCGCCCAGAACGTAGTGTCCCGAGGCAAGCAGGGCATCCGACCGCTTTTTCTTGCAGAGTTCGACAATGAGAAAGATGATTCCCAAAATCAGGAATATGGCGCCGATCCCACCGAAAATGAGACCGACCATAAAGGCGTCGCTGTCCCGCAGAAGCGCCGCCAGCGCAACGCCCAATATCACAAACGTTCCGCCCAAGGCGGTATAGATGATGCCAATAATCAGCAGGGCGCTTCGCCCGATCCTCGCTTTTTTCTCCATATCAGCCACGCATCGCCCGTTTTCTCGCAATGTTGATGGGGCCTTCCTGCATGTGGTTGATCCATGCAAGGCTCTTGCCCGCGCCGTAGGCCGTGCAGGCGTCGGGGTCGTCCGCCAGAACGCAGCCGATGCCCGTGCGCTCGGCGATCAGCAGATCCATACCCCAGATCTGGCTGCACCCACCGGTGAGGGTGATGCCGTTTTCGGAAATATCCGACACCAACTCAGGGCTTGTCTGCTCCAGAACCGCCAGCACCTCGTCGGTGATCATCCGGGCGGGACGGCGCAGCACCTCGAAGATCTCCGTGGAGGTCAGGGTGATGACCTTGGGCATACCGGTCTTGAAGTCACGTCCCTTGACGTTCATGCTGCGCTCCTCGTCCCGGGGGTAGACCTGACCAATCTGAATTTTCACATTCTCGGCGGTGACCTGACCGATCACCACGCCGTGCTGACGGCGGACATACCGGGCTATCATCTCGTCAAAGTAGTTGCCCGCCACCTTCAGGGAGGAAGAAACGGCCACGCCGTTCATGCTCAGCACCGCGATGTCCGTGGTGCCGCCGCCGATGTCCACCACCAGATGGCCGCTGGGGCCGCGAATGTCCAGTCCCGCGCCCAGACCCGCCGCGAGAGGTTCCTCTATCAGGAACACTCTGCGCGCGCCGGCTTCGATGGCGGCGTTGATGACGCTGCGCTCCTCCACCTCGGACACGCCGGAGGGTACGGAGATGACCACACGGGGCTTGGGAGTGAAGAAGGACGCCTTCGTCGCGGTCTTAAACATTTCCTGAAGCATCCGGACGGTCATCTCATGGTCGGAGACGGTGCCGTCCTTCAACGGATGCATGGCGACCACGTTGCCGGGAGTACGTCCCAGCATGTTCCGGGCGGCCGCGCCCACCTGCAAAATCTTGCCGGTGTTCTTGTCCATTGCCACGACGGAGGGTTCCCGGACGACCAATCCCTTGCCGTCGGCGTAAATCAAAACGTTGGATGTGCCCAGGTCTACGCCCAGGTCATTGGAAAATAAAAACATGATGACACCTACTTATCCAAAAGAAATCGAACTATTCCCTTCCAGCCGAAGCAATAGCAGCGCAATGCACTTCCTTCGCCCCGGCGGTTTTCAGCACACGGGCGGCTTCTCCCGCCGTGGCGCCGGTGGTCAGAATGTCGTCCAGCAGCAATATCCGCTTTCCGGCAACTTCCGCACCCTTAACCAGCCGGTAGACGCCCAGCACATTTGCCCGGCGTTCCGCCTCGCCGTGAATGCCGGACTGGGGACGGTTGTGACGGACTTTCCGCAAAAGGGGCATCGGGGTCATCCCCAACTCCCGCCCAACGGTCTTCGCCAGCAGCTCCACCTGATCGTAGCCCCGGCGCAGCTTCCGCAGACGGCTGACAGGAATCCACGTCAGCACGTCGAACCCGTCAGGGTACTGATTCTGGATACGCATGGCCAGCAGCCTACCGTAGGCAACTGCGTAATTTCTCGCGCCGCCGAACTTATAACGCAGAAGGCTCCTTCTTACGTTCCCTTCATAGTACCAGACCGCAGCGAAACTGTCAAGAAATTGGCCCCTTCTTTTTCTATTAAGAAATTCCGGCGCTTCCTCCCGGCAGGTGCGGCACAGGTCAAGTTCCTCTTTTCCCAGGACTTTGCCGCACAGAACGCACTTTGGCGGGAACAGCACGCCCAGCAGCCAGTGAACCAGTCTCATTCGGTTTTCCCCTGTAAACGAAGCTTTAACCCCGTGTAGCGGCGGTTTTTCTTCGCGTTTTCCACCATCGCCGCCACGGTTTCCTCACGACCTACAATAATCAGCAGTTCTCTCGCCCGGGTGATGGCGGTGTAGAGAATACTGCGGCTGAGCAGGTACGGCGAACCGTTCCACGCCGTTAAAATCACAGCCCGGTACTCGCTGCCCTGACTTTTGTGAACGGTCATGGCATAGGCGGGTTCCAGCTCGTTCAGCTGGGTAAAGTCGTAGTCCGCCGCCCGATCGTCGAAGGTCACCGTCAGGGTCTCTGCGCCGGTGTCGATCCCGGTGATCGTACCCACGTCGCCGTTGAAAATGCCGGTGCCTACGGCGCTGCCGTCGGTCTTCTTCCACATTATATCATAATTGTTGCGAATCTGCATCACCCTGTCCCCCTCCCGGAAAATAATATCTCCGAAAGTGCGCTCCTTTTTGTCGGGAGCAGCGGGGTTCAGGGCGGCTTGCAGCATTTTGTTCAGGGCAGCAGTGCCAACGCCCCCCTTGCGGGTGGGAGACAGCACCTGAATCTGCTCCGGTGGAATGCCCATGTTCTTGGGCAGCCGGGTGGTGCATAATTCCCGGATCAGGGTGCTGACCGCATCCTCACTCTGCCTGCGCAGGAAGAAAAAGTCGCTTTTGACGTTTTTCAGCTCCGGCATCTGCCCCTGATTCACCCGGTGGGCATTCATGACGATCAGGCTCTGCTGTGCCTGCCGGAAAATCTCCGTCAGCCGCACCGTGGGAAGGCAGCCGCTGCGCAGCATATCGTTGAACGGGAATCCCGGCCCCACAGGGGGCAGCTGGTCGGGGTCGCCTACCAGAATCAGCCGCTTCCCTTTGGGAATGGCTTGCAGTAGATGGTGCAGCAGCTCCACGTCCACCATGGACATTTCGTCCACGATCACCGCGTCGCATTTAAGGGGGTTGTCCTCGTCCCGGACGAACACCATGTCCCCCGTGCCGGGGTCGATTCCCGCTTCCAGCAGCCGGTGGATGGTGGAGGCGTTCTCCCCCGTCACCTCCGTCAGCCGTTTCGCCGCCCGACCGGTGGGCGCGGCCAGCAGACAGGCCAGCTGCATCTGTCCCAGCAGGGACAATATACCATTTAATATAGTCGTCTTACCGGTGCCGGGGCCGCCGGTGATCAGCAGCAGCCCGGAGGTCGCCGCTTCCCGGATGGCGCGGGTCTGTTCCTCGGAATATTCGATGCCGCTTTCCTCCGCCACGTTGCGGATCATGCGCTCCAAGCCCTTGGGCGGCGGGAAGCTGCCCTTTGCGAACTCTAAAAGCCGCCGGCTGCAATTCACTTCCGCTTCATACAGCCTTGGAAGATAATCAACGGTGATACCTGCCAGCGTGCTGCGCACCAGGCGGTCGGCTTCCAGCAGTCGCCCGATGCCCTGTTTCACCGCTTCGCCGTCCACGCTCAGCAGCTGGCTGACCGCCAGCTGCAGCTTGTCCTCCGGCAGGAAGCTATGCCCCGCCGTGAGGTTGTAGTTCAGTTCAAACAGGATTCCGGCCTCCACCCGCCGGGGGTCGTCCCCCGCCACGCCCAACTCAATGGCAAAGCGGTCAACCGCTCCAAAGGGCGCGTCAAGCCCCTCGTCCATGAGTAAGTACGGGTCGTCGTACAGAAGCTCCACAGTGCTGTCGCCGTACAGCTTGTACGCCCGCACCGCCAGCTCCGCCGGGAGGTGATGCACGGCAAAAAATTCCATCAGCTGCCGCATTCCCACCTGTAACCGGAATTCCTCGCCCATGGCTTTTGCTTTTTCCCGGGAAATGCCGGGAACCTCGGCCAGACGCTCCGGTTCCCGCTCCATGACCAGCAGGGTCTGCTCACCAAAATGCTCCACGATCCGCGCCGCCGTCTTGGGGCCGATGCCCTTGATGATGCGGCTGCTGAGATAATTCAGAATTTCGAGACTGGTCTGAGGCATCAGCCGCTCCAGAAATTCCGCCTCGAACTGCCGTCCGTAGCTGGAGTGGGTGCTCCATTTGCCCGTCACCATCAGCCGTTCGCCCACCGCGGGCAGAGGGATGGTGCCAACCACCGTCACATTCTGACCGCCGCCCACGTTCACGCGAAGGACGGCGTAGCCGTTTTCGTAATTCTGATATACCACAGCGCTGATGGCGCCCTGCAAAATCTCCAGATCTTCCGTCAAGTCGTTCTCTCTCCCATTCTTTCCGCCAGCTTTTCCGGTGCGCAGACCGTCACGCCCCGCTCCGTCAGCCAGTCCCGTTCGGCATCGCTGATGCCAAAATCCACCATGGTAAGCTCTTCCCGCAGCAGCCCCAGCTCCCGCAGCCAGAGATAGCGCCGGGCAAAGGAATCCTCCGTCACCCCCGGCCTTGCCGGAGCGTAAAGCCCGCCGCCCCGCTCTGCGGGCAGCAGAAATCCGTACAGCACCCACAGCGCACTTACCAGCCCAAAGGCCGCCAGCGTTCCCAGCATAATGTACCCCACCACCAGAACCACCTCCGGATATTGTATGAGGGACACAGGATTTCTGTGCCGGTCATTCTGGCAGAGCAGCATTCATTCCTTTTCATTTTACTATATTTCTTTGAAAATGGAAAGCCCTTTTTGCTTTCTTTCTCCACTTTCTGTCCTCTAAAAACCTGGTAAAGAAACTTTCGCCGGATTCTTCAAAATTGGTCTTGAATCTCGACAAAAAATCGGGTATAATAATTTGGAACGATTTTGCGGGTCATACATTTTTCCCCTGCGGAGGCACTATGAAGCTGCTGAATTTGCTTATGTGGGTGGTGCAGTTTGGGTTTTCCATTCTGTTTCCCACGGTTTTCTTTTTGATTCTGGGCGTCTGGCTTCAGGATAAATTTGACCTTGGTCTCTGGATCGTGGTCGTGCTGGGCATTGTGGGTCTGCTTACCTCCGTCAGCACCGCCCGGTCGTGCCTGAAATCTCTGCGTAAGGCAGCCGACGAAAGCAGCAGCCACAAAGACCCGCCCGTCTCCTTCAATGACCACAAGTAAGAGGAGTTCCCGTTATGAAATTACAGGCAGCATCCAAAAAAGAAATCTCCCGCATCGCCGTCGGCACGCTGGTGTGCGACGTTATCATGATCGCGGGGCTGTTTCTTCTGAGTCAGTTTGGCATCGGCAAGTTTGACATTCTCCGCATTCTGCTTGGCGCGGCTGGCGGCTCCGTGGTGGCAGTTCTGAATTTCACCATTCTCTGCCTGACGGTGCAGAACGCCGTAGAGATCGACAGCAAGAAGAAAATGCGGCAGAAATTCCAGATGAGCTACAATGTCCGCCTGCTTCTTCAGGCGGTCTGGGTCGTCGCCGCATACCTGATTCCCCAGGTGCATTTTGTGGCCGGCGCACTGCCCGTCCTGTTCCCCAACGTGGTCATTTTCTTCCTGCAAAGCCGGGGCAAGCTCGTTCCCAACGACGAAAAGCCGACTGCCGGCGAGGCCGAAAGAAACGTACAGGAGCAGGACGAGCCGGAAGATCATCCCGGCCCCTTTGAAGTATAAAAGTACAGGATTCATCGATTTTATGAGGTGAGTGTATGGAAGTTGAAATCAATGGCGCACGAATTATAGCTACATTTGATAACGTCCCGCTGTTCGGAACGGTGACAATCACCCAGACGCTGATCGTCAGCTGGCTGATCCTGATTATCATTTCCGCTCTGTTCATCTGGCTGGGGTCCGGATTGAAGGTCACGGGCATTTCCCGGAAGCAGGCCGTCGCTGAGACGATCTACACATCTCTGGTGAAATTCGTCCGGGGCAATATGGGGCCGGATTTCGACCGCTACATCCCACTGGTCGGCACCATCTTCGTCACCAGCATTTTCTCCAACCTGATCAGCCTTGTGGGTATCTGGAGCCCCACCGCCGATCTGATGACGGAGCTTGCCTGGGCGCTGGTGGTGTTCGTGCTGATTACCTACCATAAGATCAAGGCCTCCGGCATCGGCGCGTATCTGAAGAGCTTCCTGGATCCCCTCTTTATCCTTCTGCCCATCAACATCATGAGTGAGCTGTTCACCCCCGTCTCCATGGCCTGCCGTCATTTCGGCAACATTCTCTCCGGTACGGTCATCAGCGCCCTGATCTACGCCGCGCTGGTCGCCGCCAACAGCGCGCTGTTCCATCTGCTGGCATCCAGCATGTATGTCGCGCTGATCGTCACCATCGTTGGTCTGATTCCTCTGATTATCGGCTTTACCAAGAAGAAAAAGAAGCTGAAAATTCTGGGCATCATCGTCACGGTGCTGGGCGTTCTCGCCATTCTCACCTGTCTGGGTGTGCATTACCCCTGGCTGACCATTGGCATTCCCGCCATTCCCAGCCTGTATTTTGACTGGTTCAGCGGCTGCATTCAGGCATTCATCTTCTGCACCCTGACCACCCTCTTCATCAAACAGGCCGCGGGCTGATAACGCGGCGGCCATTTGAATAAACACGTAAACAAATATTTAGGAGGAAAATATTTATGGAAATTCTGGCTAAAGGCATTGCTCTGGCAGGTTGCGGCATTGGCGCCGGTCTGGCTCTGATCGCCGGTATCGGCCCTGGTATCGGCGAAGGTAACTGCGCCGCCCGTGCCTGTGAAATCATCGGCCGCAATCCCGAGTGCAAGAGCGACGTTACCAGCACCATGATCCTGGGTATCGCTCTGTCCGAGACCACCGGTATTTACGGCTTCGTTACCGGTCTGCTGCTGATTTTTGTCGCCCCCGGCATGTTCATGAAGCATCTGGGCTGATTTCCGGCGAGAAATCCGATCATTAAATTGTACGCCGGAAGGAGGCAACGCAATGGACCCTTACCAGTCATTGGTGACGGTAAACCCCGTAACTCTGATTGCACAGATTTGCAACCTGTTTATCCAGCTGCTTATCGTCAAGATCTTCTTCCTGGATAAAATCAAGGCCGTGCTGGACAAGCGCCGCGAGACCGCCGACAAGCAGATTGCCGACGCCGAGGCCGCGAAATCCGAAGCGGCGGCCATCAAGCAGACCTATGAGGAGAATATGCGTCAGGCGAAAACCAAGGCTGACGATATGATCCTCTCCGCCCAGAAGACCGCCGCCCAGCGCAGCGAGGAGATCATTTCTCAGGCACAGAAGCAGGCCGCCCAGATCAAGACCAAGGCCGCGTCCGACATCGAGATGGAAAAGAAAAAAGCCATCAACGAGGCCAAGAATGAAATTTCCGAGCTGGCTATGGCCATCGCCGGAAAGGTCGTGGCCCGTGAGCTGAACGACGCCGATCAGGACGGCATGATCGACCGCTTCATTGAAGAATTGGGTGATCAGAAATGACAGAGGTTGGTAACGTCTACGGTCAATCCCTGTACGAGCTTGCAAAGGACGAGGGGCTGTCCCGGGAAATCGGGGAGCAGCTGACCGTCCTGCAAAAAAGCTTCGGTGAGGAGCCGGATTTTGTCCGTCTGCTCTCCAACCCCAGCCTTTCCAAGCCGGAGCGGTGCCGGATTTTAGACACCAGCTTCCGCGGCTCGGTGCATCCCTATATTCTGAATTTTATGAAAATCCTGACGGAAAGAGGCTATATCCGCCACTTTTCCGACTGCTGTGACGCTTTTTCCGAACTGTACAACCGGGATAACGGCATTCTGAAGGTGACGGCCGTCACCGCCGTAGCCCTCACCCCGGCGCAGGAGGAAAAGCTCACAGGAAAGCTGAGCCAGATCACCGGAAAGACGATCGCGCTCCACAATCGCATTGATCCCGCAGTCTTGGGCGGTGTCCGCCTGGACTATGACGGTCAGCGCCTGGATGACACCGTGTCCCATCGCTTGGACGCCATCCGGGAACTGCTGAACAAAACCGTACTCTGACGAGAAAGCAGGGACTGTATGGAACTGAAACCCGAAGAAATAACGAAAATCATTCGCAGCCAGATCAAAAATTACGAAAACAAGATTGAAGTCAGCGAAACCGGCGTCGTCATTCTGGTAGGCGACGGCATTGCCAAGGCCTCGGGTCTTGAAAAGTGCATGGCCGGTGAGCTGGTGGAATTTCCCGACGGCTCCTACGGCATGGCGCAGAACCTGGAAGAGGACACCGTCTCCATCGTCATCCTCGGTTCCGACCAGGGCATCAAGGAAGGCGATACCGTCAAGCGCACCGGCAGAGTCGTGTCCGTTCCCGTGGGCGAGAAGCTCATCGGGCGCGTTGTCAACGCCCTGGGCGAACCCATCGACGGCAAGGGCAGCATTGAGGCGGAGGCTTACCGCGCCATCGAAATGCCCGCCCCCGGTATCATCGAGCGGCAGCACGTCTCCCGCCCCCTGCAAACCGGTATCAAGGCCATCGACTCCATGATTCCCATCGGCCGCGGCCAGCGTGAGCTGATCATCGGCGACCGCCAGACCGGCAAAACTACCATCGCCACCGACACCATTCTGAACCAGAAGGGCAAGGACTGCATCTGCATTTACGTTGCCATCGGTCAGAAGCGTTCCACCGTGGCGCAGGTCGTGGACAGCCTTACCGCCGGCGGCGCTATGGACTATACCATCGTGGTCTCCGCCACTGCTTCCGAGCTGGCGCCCATGCAGTATATCGCCCCCTATGCAGGCTGCACCATGGGCGAATACTTCATGTATCAGGGCAAGGACGTGCTGGTCATTTACGACGATTTGAGCAAGCACGCGGTGGCCTACCGTGCCATTTCCCTGCTGATCCGCCGTCCGCCCGGACGGGAAGCCTACCCCGGCGATGTCTTCTACCTCCACTCCCGTCTTCTGGAGCGGGCAGCCCAGCTGTCCCCGGAGCTTGGGGGCGGCAGTCTGACTGCTCTGCCCATCATCGAGACGCAGGCCGGCGACGTGTCCGCCTACATTCCCACCAACGTCATTTCCATCACCGACGGTCAGATCTTCCTGGAAACCGAGCTGTTCAACTCCGGCATCATGCCCGCCGTGAACCCCGGTATTTCCGTCTCCCGTGTCGGCGGTGACGCTCAGATCAAGGCCATGAAGAAGGTGGCCGGTTCTCTGAAGCTGCTGTACTCCCAGTACCGCGAGCTGCAAAGCTTTGCCCAGTTCGGCTCCGATCTGGACGCGGATACCAAGTCCCGTCTGGCTCTGGGTGAGCGGATCGTGGCCGTGCTGAAGCAGAAGAACGGTTCTCCCAAGGAAGTGGCGCAGCAGGTGTGCATCATCTACGCCGTGACCCACGGATATCTCACTTCCATTCCCGTGGCGCAGATCCCCGAGTTTGAAAAGCGGCTGGAAGAGCATATGAACAATCACCACGCCGACGTTCTCGAGGCCATTCGCTCCACCGGCAAGCTGGAGACCGAGACGGAGAACGCCCTGAAAGCTGCCCTGGACGAGCTGGTGGCTGAATTTCAGGCATAAGGAGGGATAAGCCATGGCTGGCGTTTCCACCAAGGAAATCAAGAACCGCATCCGAAGCATGGAGTCCACCAGGCAGATCACAAAGGCCATGGAAATGGTCGCTGCCTCCAAGCTCCGCCGGGCGCAGGCGCAGGTGCTTTCCTCCCGCCCCTATTTTGAAATTCTTTACTCCACCGTTGCGGACATCGCGTCCTCCAACCGGGATTTCTCCTCCCCCTATTTGCAGGAGCGTCCTGTAAAAAAAGCACTGTATATCGTCATTGCCGGTGACCGCGGTCTTGCCGGCGGCTACAACAGCAACATTCTCAAGCTGGTTCAGTCGGAGATCGCTGGCAAGGACGCCGTAGTCCTGCCCATCGGCAAGAAGGCTCTGGACTATTTCAGGAGCAAGCAGATCCCGACCTTTACGGAGCACTACGCCGAAGCGGCCGAACTGACCGTGGGCGACTGCTTCTCCATCTCCAAGCAGGTAAGCAAGGCTTTTCTGGCAGGAGAATTTGACCAGATCGTCGTTGCGTATACCAATTTCGTCTCCGTCCTTGCCCAGACGCCCGCAGCCATGCAGCTGCTGCCTCTGAAAAAGCCGGAAAAAAAAGAGAGTACCAATCAGGGCGATATCCTGTACGAGGGCGACAGCGAAGAGGTTTTCGCCGCGATCATCCCCGAGTATCTGGGCGGCGTTATCTACGGTGCGCTGTGCGAAAGCCGCGCCTCCGAGCAGGCTGCCCGCCGGGCTGCCATGGATTCCGCGACCCAGAACGCCGACGATATGATCGACGACCTGAGCCTGAAGTTCAACCGCGCCCGTCAGGCCGCGATCACGCAGGAGATCACGGAGATCGTCGCAGGTTCCTGAGTCCCCGCAGGGGCGGTATTCTGATCGCCCAATCCCCAGAAGTTACGAATTTGCGGTATCTAATGTCGGTTAAGCCCGGAATTTTGGGTAAAAGTGGGTATTCCCCCCGCGTTTTGTTCCGCAAATATTTCAGCAGAAGGAGTTGAATTCCCAATGGCCAAAAACAAAGGAACTGTGATCCAGGTCATGGGTCCTGTTCTTGACATCCGCTTCGCTGACGATCAGCTGCCCGGTCTGCTCAGCGCCATCGAGATTCCCAACGGCGAGCATACCATCGTGGCGGAGGTCGCACAGCACATCGGCGACAATGTGGTTCGCTGCGTCGCCATGTCCTCCACAGACGGCCTGCAGCGCGGCACCGAGGCTACCGACACCGGCGCGCCCATCTCCGTCCCCGTTGGCGAAGAGTGCCTGGGTCGTGTATTTAACCTGCTGGGTCAGCCCATTGACAACAAAGCGCCTGTACAGGGCGTCGAGCGCTGGCCCATCCACCGTCCCGCTCCCTCCTACGAGGAGCAGCAGCCCGCTACCGAGATTCTGGAAACCGGCATCAAGGTCATCGACCTGATCTGCCCCTACGCCAAGGGCGGTAAGATCGGTCTGTTCGGCGGCGCAGGCGTTGGCAAGACCGTTCTGATTCAGGAACTGATTTACAACATCGCCACTGCCCACAACGGCTATTCCGTCTTCACCGGCGTTGGCGAGCGTACCCGTGAGGGCAACGACCTGTACAACGAAATGACCGAGTCCGGTGTTATTTCCAAGACCGCCATGGTCTTCGGTCAGATGAACGAACCGCCAGGAGCCCGTATGCGCGTGGGCCTGTCCGGCCTGACCATGGCAGAGTACTTCCGTGATGTGAAGCATCAGGACGTGCTGTTGTTTATCGACAACATCTTCCGCTTCACCCAGGCCGGTTCCGAGGTATCCGCACTGCTCGGCCGTATGCCCTCCGCCGTCGGCTATCAGCCCACACTGGCAACGGAAATGGGCGCCCTGCAGGAGCGTATCACCTCCACTAAGGAAGGTTCCATCACTTCCGTTCAGGCCGTCTACGTTCCCGCCGACGACCTGACCGACCCCGCCCCCGCTACCACCTTCGCCCATCTGGACGCCACAACGGTTCTTGACCGCGGCATTTCCTCTCTGGGCATTTACCCCGCCGTTGACCCGCTGGACTCCACTTCCCGTATCCTGACCCCCGAGATCGTCGGTCAGGAGCATTACGAGACTGCCCGTGCCGTGCAGAGCATCCTCCAGCGCTACAAGGAGCTGCAGGACATCATCGCCATCATGGGTATGGACGAGCTTTCCGAAGAGGACAAGCTGACGGTCAACCGCGCCCGTAAGGTGCAGCGTTTCCTCAGCCAGCCCTTCCATGTTGCCGAGCAGTTCACCGGCTATCAGGGCAAGTACGTCCCCCTGAAGGAAACCATCCGCTCCTTCCAGGAAATCATTGCGGGTAAATATGACGACATTCCCGAATCCTACTTCCTGTTCGCCGGCTCCATCGACGACGTGGTTGCCAAGTACCGGGGCGGTGAGAAGGCATGACACCCTTCCACTTGAAAATCGTCACCCCCGACGGCCTGATTTATGACGGTCAGGCAGAAGAACTGCTTGTTCGCACCACCAACGGCGACATCGGCATTCTTGCCCGTCACATGAACTATGTCGCCCCTCTGGGTATGGGGCGGGCCGTCATTGTGTCCGACGGACAGCGCCGGACGGCGGCCTGTATCGGCGGCATGGTCAGCGTGTCGAAGGGTGAGGTAACATTAGTCCCCACCACCTTTGAGTGGGCGGACAAGATCGATGTTGCCCGTGCGGAGGCTGCCCGGGAAAAGGCAGAGAAGGTTCTCCACGATCAAAACGCTTCCGACACCGACCTGCGTCTGGCCGAAGCCAAGCTTCACCGCGCCCTGGTCAGAAAGAGCGTTGCCTCCAACTTATAAGCGATCACCCCGGTATCCGAATGGATACCGGGGTCGTTTCAGGATGCGGGCCGCAACGGCCCAGACACACGCCGCCGCTCCCGATAAAGAATGGCCGCGGCGGAAGAAAGTGAGCAATCCCAATGGTAATACAGAAAATTGACAGCGATATCGAGAAAAAGGACATCGCAAGGGCCATTCTGGAAGTGCTTCCGGATTGGTTCGGCATCCCGGAAGCTACGGAAGCGTACATCGCGGACAGCAAAGGCCGCCCATTCTTCTGCGCCTTTGCGGACGATGTTCCCGTCGGCTTTCTCTATCTGAAAGAAACCGGGCGACATACCGTGGAGTTGGCCGTCATGGGGGTGCGGCAGGAATATCACCGGCAAGGCATCGGCAGAGCGCTTTTTGAGCAGGCCAAAGCCGAAGCCAAACGGCTGGGATATTCCTTTATCCAAGTCAAAACCGTCCAGATGGGCAGATATGCTATTTACGACGACACCAACCGCTTCTACCTCTCCTTGGGGTTCAAGGAACTGGAAGTGTTCCCAACGCTGTGGGACGAATGGAATCCCTGCCAGATTTATGTGATGTCCCTGTCCTGAATCCAACAGACAGAGCAAATTTTTCGATCCGGATATGTATACGGAACGAATCGTCTCAAACACGTTCTTCGCATCGAACAGATCCAACCAGAATTCCCTGCTGTTGACCTGATAAACATCAGCACCTTTCTTTTCTGATTCCGCTTTTCGTCATCGAATCAATGCGCTTTTGCCCCATTTTTTCAAAAAAGCAATCCGAGAAAAAAGAACCCGTGAGCTCCGTCCGCCGGACGATCCCACAGGTTCTTTCTTGATTATCTCATGCGATCTTTGACGCTGCGCTCGATGTCGCGCTGCGCTTCCTTCTTGGCCATATCGTCGCGCTTATCGTAGAGCTTTTTGCCGCGCGCCAAAGCGATCTCCACTTTGACCCGACCGTTTTTCAGGTACACCTGAAGCGGCACGATGGAATAGCCCTTTTGCATGACCTTGGCCAGAAACTTGCGGATTTCCGCCTTGTGCAGTAGCAGCTTTTTGGGGCGCAGGGGATCTTTGTTGAAGATATTGCCCTGCTCGTAAGGGCTGATGTGCATTCCCTGCACGAAGGCTTCGCCGTTTCTGATCTCAACGTAGCTGTCCTTCAGGTTGCACTTGCCCGCACGGATGGACTTAACCTCCGTACCGAACAACTCCACGCCTGCTTCGAGCTTATCCTCTATGAAGTAATCGTGCCACGCCTTTTTGTTCTGCGCGCACTGCTTGACGCCTTCCGGCATGATAAGACCCTCCCTTCCGGGGAATTACCTTCTCAGTTTAGCCTATTTGCCCGCCGCCGTCAAGCGCCGCAAGAGCGATAATGCCGAACGCCCGCCTGCCACAGCACCGCGCCCAGCGCAAGGAACAGCGCGCCCGCCACCGGAGCCAGAAACGCCGTCCATGCGGGATACGGCAGCGCCTTGCCGAACAGATAGGCGCAGGGCAAGTAGTTGATGAACCCGATCGGGATCATATAAAGGAAGAAATCCCGCAGCCATTTCCGGAACACGTCCAGCGGATAGGCCGCTGCGGAAATGCCGCCGAAGGTCAGCACGTTGAAGACCTCAATGGATTCCACCGTCCAGAAGCACACCGCCGCCTGCATCATCAAAAGCCCAAGAAACAGCAGCATCCCGCCGACGATGCACAGCAGGATCAGCGCGATTTGCCCCGGCCCCACAACCTGCGGCATGGCCGCAAGGCCGAGCCACAGCGCGCCGACAGCCTGAATCAACCGCCCGGCGCGTGCCGCTTCCATTTTAGAAGAAAGGATCTGGAATAACGTGCCGCGCGGCCGCAACAGCACGCGGTCAAAGTCACCTGTCTTGACCAACTGATTGAACCGCCCGAATCCGCGCCCGACGCCCTCCGCCAATGCATAGGCACTGTTGACGATGCCATAGAGCACCGCGATCTCCGCCATCGACCACTCCCCCAGCTTGCCGAAAGAGGCAAACAAGGCCCAGATCATCACAAAACTCCCTCCGGAAGCGATCAGATTCCCCACCGTGTTCATCCAGAAGGAGGCCTGATGCTGCATCTGCGAGCGCACGTCGGCAAAAGCGAGCTTAAAATACGTTTGAAGCGTTCTCATCAGCTCAACCTCCTTGCACGACGCATTTGCGCACACCTGCATGGATCACGCAGCGCCCCAGCGCCAGCAGCCCGATCAGCCAGGCCATCTGCAAACCGACCAGTTCCAGCGCCTGTTGGAGATTTACCGCACCCACCAGAATGCGAAGCGGAGCATCCAGCATCGACGCAAAGGGCAGCGCACGCAGCACCTGACGGATTCCTGCCGGAAACAGCCCCAGCGGCACCACGTTGCCCGCCATTAGGTTGCCGAGCATCGGAACGATGCGGTTGATCCCCTGCCCGGAGATCGTCCAGAAATAGCTGCCCGTCAGCGCCACCGTCACCGCCGAGGTCAACAGCATGGCCAACAGCAGCGATAACGCGCCCAGCGGC
>ERZ773194.920-NODE-920-length-35345-cov-4.340266_pt1 | contig 35345 bp, 37 predicted proteins | sample MGYA00511240_ERZ773194 | MGnify/ENA primary metagenome ERZ773194 (study PRJEB29015, sample SAMEA2737774) | human gut metagenome | biome: human gut; feature: human-associated habitat; material: faeces | place: China | collected 2012 ... | reverse complement strand
AGTGTCTTGATAATCGGCAGAAATCGGTAGATGGTATCGATTTCAAGGGTGTAGAAGGTCGTTGCTATAGTACGTCAGACAGTGATTCCTTTAATGAATGCAAACCCTGATTCGAATCGCAATGGACCCGCTCGGCATCCTAACAATATCGGTCACGCTGTTCATGATCCTGGACCCGTTCGCGAGTCTGCCAATGTTCATATCGATGACGAAGGGGCTGGACGGGAGGACCGTCAAATCGTATGCCAACAAGGCCATCCTTGTGGCGGCGATCCTGCTCTTCGTCTTCATGCTGATGGGGCCGAAGCTCATGTCGGTGTTCGATGTGTCGATGTCCAGCTTCAAGGTCGCCGGCGGGATCATCTTCCTCATGATGGCGATAGAACTGGTGTTCGGCCTGAAGCTGTCCCAGATCTCGGACGACTCCGGCGCCAAATGGGCCATCATCGCATCGCCCGTGCTCACCGGGCCCGGAGTCATAACGACGGCCATCATCTACTCCCAACAGTACGGCATGGATACGGTCGCGGTGGCAGGGGTCATAGCCCTGATCGCGACATGGGCGATCCTCAGAATGTCCTCGTCCCTGATGAAGGCCGTCGGAGAACAGGCTCTCGGAGTCGTGACGAGGATCATCGGCCTGTTCATCGCTGCGATGGGAGTGGAGAGCATCTTCTCCGGTTCGTTGAGCTGGTTCACCGACAACACCGCGAACATCCTGCTGATGATGCTGTGAATGCGAGCGCGATATGCTTATAGCGGTCTGTCCGATGGTCTTCCGATGACCCTGATCGGGGAGCTCGGAGAGAGGCAGCTCATAGAGGATTTCGGAACATTCATCCGCAAGGAGGGGAGGGTAGGTCCCGGCGACGATGCCGCCATCGTGGACAGGGACACGGTCGTCTCCACGGACATCGTCACCTTCGACAGGCACTTCCCCGCCGGGATGAGCTACGAGCAGTTCGGCTGGTACGCTGCGGCGGTCAGCTTCAGCGACCTCGCCGCCATGGGCGCCAGACCCACCGGGCTCCTGGCCGCGCTGGCGCTGCCGAACGATCTCGATGCCCAGGCGGCATACGACATCATGAGCGGGATGAGCCAATGCGCCGAGTTCTGCGGCACCGGCATAGCCGGAGGCGATACGAAGACCGGCCCCGGGATCGTGGCCAGCACCGCATTGGGCGCCATGGACGGTAGGAAGCCCATGCTCCGCACCGGAGCCAGGCCGGGCGACGTCGTAGCGGTCACCGGACCGCTGGGCGGACCTGCCGCGGGATTCATATCGCTCGATCTGGGGATCGATGCCGACGAAGCCAGGCAGACGCTCTACGTCCCCATACCCAGGGTGGAGGAGGGCATAGCCATGGCCGAGAGCGGCGTGGTCACATCGTGCATGGACCTCTCCGACGGTCTCGGAACCGCCCTGAACACCCTCTGCGCCGACTCCGGCGTCGGCATGGAGATCGAGCTCTCGTTCATCCCTCACGGGCCGTGCGTGGACGAGATGGCCGAGGCCTCGGGGAAGGACGTCAGGGAGCTCCTCCTCGGCTGGGGCGGGGAGTACGAGCTGCTCTTCACCGCCGACGCCGACAGGCTGGACAAGCTGTACGAGGCGGAGGTCGAATTCCACATAATCGGAATCGTGAACGACACGGACGCTCCCCATCTCATCGAAGGCGACGACAGGACGGTGATACCCTATGGTCAATACCGAGAGGATCGAATCGGCATTCTACACCCGCGACGGGGACGTGTACATCTGCGAGCTCTGCCCGCATCACTGCCGCATCGCTCCCGGACAGTACGGGAGATGCGGATCCCGCAGAGGGGACGATGATATGCTCGTCGCATACTCCTACGGGAAGGTCTCCTCGCTCTGCGTGGATCCGATGGAGAAGAAGCCACTCTTCCACTACAAGCCGGGAGGCCGCTGCTTCTCCGTGGGCAGCATCGGCTGCAACATGAGCTGCCGCCACTGCCAGAACTATGCGATATCCATGCTCCCATCGGGCAAGAAGAGGACCACCTACAAGTCCCCTGCAGAACTGGCGGAGATGTGCAGACGCGAAGGGCAGAGCGTCATCGCGTTCACATACAACGAGCCGATGATCTGGTACGAGTACATCATCGACGTGAAGAAGGCGGATCCGGACCTGAAGGTGGTCCTCGTGACCAACGGACTCGTCTGCGAGGAGCCGCTGCGCCGTCTCTGCGAGATAACCGATGCCATGAACATCGACGTCAAGGGATTCACCGACGAGTTCTACATGCGCGTCTGCGGAGCCCATCTCGAGGATGTCCTCAGATCCGCGGAGGCGGTGTACGGATACGGCGTCCACCTCGAACTGACGTATCTCGTGATCCCGGGGTTGAACGACTCCGAGGACGAGGTCAGGAGGTTCTGCGAATGGGTGAGGGACTCCCTCTCCCCCGACGTGCCCGTGCATTTCACCAGATTCCATCCGGACAACGAGATGACCGACGTTCAGTGGACCCCGCTGGAGACCGTCCTCAGATGCCGCGGCATAGGGATCGCATCCGGACTCAACTTCGTTTACGTGGGCAACACCCTGTCAGACGATGCCGACGACACCTACTGCCCCGAGTGCGAGGAGGTCGTGGTCCGCAGGCTCGGCTACCTCGTGGATATCGTGGCCTTGGACGGACGCCGCTGCGCCAATTGCGGTCGCGACATGTACATGATCAGATGAGAAGGGCGAACGGATCCCCCAGAAGGACCGTCAGCGCGAACCCCGCTGCGATCGGGACGATGAACGGCACCACCGGGGTCACCCGCACCATCTCCGCACCCAACGATCTGAACTCGTCCATGATCGCATCGGCCTCGTCGGGGAACGGCCTGCACCAGACCCGCTGACTGCCTTCCATCCTCTCCGCCGGCCATTCGAACGTCGTGTCCACATCGGCCACGTTCTTCGGATACGTGGTCGGATGACGGAGGCCCGAACCGCGGAGAAGGCAGACCAGAGGCACGGAGACCGCACCCAGCACGGATGCCATCAGCAGGGTCTCCAGAGCCGGCGGCGTGATCCCTTCTCCCTCTATCGCTCCGAGGTCGAACGGGTACGGGAACGCCAGCGCGATCAGCATCAGGCATTTCGCATCCGCTCCTCCCGCCAGCACCCCTGTGCGATACATCAGCATGAACATGATGAAGAGTGGAAGAGGAGCGACGGGTCCGCCTTGCCGGGCCGACATGATCATCGTCGCTATCGCCACAGCCAACGGGATGGCCGCCACGCGTCCCGATACGCGTTCGGACAACGCGTACAGCATCAGGATGGATGCTCCCGCGAGATACTCGAATGCAGGAACCGCCCCGATGCCGTCGACCATCCGGATGGCTGCAAGGGGCAGCAGTACAATCGACCCTGCGATCCAATAGGGATCTGGAACGCGACGGCTGCGGAGGTCGGATACAGATGCGGCGACCAGCAGGACCATCATCGCTGCAATGGCGACCGTTCGAATGACCGTTTCCGGATACATGCATAACATTGGTGCGGACCGATTATTAGGATTCTCGCACTGCATGCAGTACTGCAAATTCCGCGCAGGACTCCACCTCTCCGTTATATACAATATCATTTTGCGAATTAGTATGAATGCCAAGAGGACGGCCGCGCTGATCACGCTAGTAGCCATCATAGCGGTCCTTTCCCCCATGCTAGTGCCCGACTCCGAGGCCCTCAAGGACGGCGACATCAGCGTCCGGCTCGAGAATGGAGCAGACAGCATCGATATCTCGCTCGAGGGAGGAGAATCGAAGAGCACGCATGTCTATGTGACCAACAAGACGAAGAGCAACGTGGCTCTGAACGGGATGTCAGTCTCGGGACTCGGCGGAGACCTGTCGGCCGTCGTCACCGTCAGCATCAACGACAAGGTCGGATCGCACGTCCTCTCCCCTGCCGGAAAGGACGGAAGCTTCGCGGTCCTCACCGTGACCATCCATGCGAACAGCTACGCGGACACCGCGACATGGCACGGCACACTGACCTTAAATGCCATGGATCTGGACAATGATGAGGGAGAACTCCTTCCGATCTCGAAACCCGTCAACGTCTCCGTCGAATCGGCCTTCGTCGACGGGGATTCGTACAACAAGTTCTTCGGGGTGTTCCCCAACACGTTCGATGCCCCGCTGAATAGTCCCTGGTTCGCGGCAGGCGTCACCATGATCCTATGGATCATAGCCACGATCATCGTATCGGAGATCCTCATCCCCCTGCTCACCCACTTCGTGGGAGCCAGGAAGACCGCCGAGGAGAAGAAGAGCCTGACGAAGCGCCTGACGAAGACGATCACCGCGATCATGTTCGTGATAGCGTTCAACGAATGCGCCCAGATCGTCGGAGCCGGCGCCGAGGTGTCCCACTTCATCAAGGCTATATCCAACGTCATCTACGTGGTATTGGGTGCTGCCATCACCTGGCAGATCTACATGTTCATCGTGACCGCGTTCCTCAAAGGCCTCGACGAGACCGCGGATGTGGATGGCATGGACATGTCCCTGCTCCCGCTGTTCAAGATGATCGGGAAGCTGGCGATCTCGGTGACCGGAGTCTGCGCAGCGCTCGCAGCGTTCGGAGTGGACCTGGCGGGCATAATGGTGAGCGCAGGAGTGGTCACCTTGGGAATCACGCTGGGTGCGCAGAACACCCTCAACCAGTTCTTCAGCGGAATCGTGCTGCTGGCCACCCGCCCCTTCCACAAGGGCGACTTCGTGAGGATCGGCGGCGAGACGTACATCGTACGCAAGGTCAAGCTGATGTACACCGAGTTCGAGAACTGGGACAAGGACCAGACCGTCACCATCCCCAACAACGCGGTCTCCTCCGCCACCCTGATCAACCTGACCAAGGACCACCACAGGACCAGGGTCATGATCTACATCGACGTGGCGTACGGCTCTGACATCCCCAAGGTGAAGGAGTGCCTTGAGAGAGCCGGCGCGAAGCACCCGCATGTCATAACCGACGGATCCTGCACGCCCCCGAGCCCGAGGCTCGTGGAATTCGCAGGCAGCGGCATCAGATTCAGGCTCTCGTGCTATGTGGACGACTACGACAACAGCTCCCACTACGCCGGACAGATCAGGGAACTGGTCTGGCAGGAGCTCGTCGACAACGATATCGAGGTCCCGTACGACAGGATACAGGTCGATATCCTCAGCGAACCGTCCAAGGACGGGAAGGATCCTACGGATTCCGCATGATTCTGCGAAATCCGCAGAATCCAAACCTCTTAACCCCCTTTTTCACAGCGAACGGATACGGATAACCTCCGTCCGTCCGCGGTTTTCCCATAAATTAAATAATAAAGAGGACTACGGAGCGGACATAAAGGCCTGGCCTAAGGTGATTCCGCATGATTGACAACCTCGACAAGAAGATCATAGAGCTGCTGAAGAAGGATTCGAGATGTCCCTTCGTGGAGATAGCCAACCAGCTCGGCGTCTCCGAAGGGACGGTCCGCAGCAGAGTCCACAAGATGAGCGAGGAAGGGATCATCAGGGGATTCACCATCAAGACCAGTTCCAAGAACGTCAAGGCCCTCGTCGAGATCAGCATCGCCGTGAACACCGACACCCAGGAGATCGCCAGGGAGCTGGCCAGCTACGACGGGGTCACCGAGGTGTTCGAGGTCACCGGGGATCAGGATATCATCGCCATAGTCGATGTGGAATCATCCCAGCACCTGAACGACATCATCGAGAGGGTCAGACGCTACGACAACATCCTCAGCACCAGGACAAGACTGATACTGAAGGAGCACTACGGGGAGGCCTGATACAAATGTTCGCGGGAACGGGAACCGCCCTCATCACCCCATTCGGGAAGGACGGAAGCATCGACGAGGAGGCGCTCAGGCGCCTGGTGGATTTCCAGGAATCGAACGGGGTCGACGTTCTGCTTGCGTGCGGAAGCACCGGCGAGTCGGCCACGATGTGCCACGAGGAGCACCTCCGCACCATCGAGATCGTCAGGGACCAGGCGAAGAAGGCCAAGGTCCTGGCCGGAGCGGGCAGCAACTGCACCCGCGAGGCGGTGGAGCTCAGCAAGGGCGCCCAGGACATCGGAGCGGACGGGATCCTGTCCATCTCGCCGTACTACGTCAAGCCCACCCAGGAGGGGATCTACCAGCACTACTCCGCCATCGCGGATGCCGTGGACATCCCCATAGTGGTGTACAACATCCCCGGCAGGACCGGATCCAACATCACCTCGGACACCATGATGAGGCTGGCCGAGATCGACGGCATCGAAGGCGTCAAGGAGGCCAGCGGGAACATGGCCCAGATCCAGGACATCATCTCCCGCCGCCCCAAGGGATTCGAGGTCCTCAGCGGCGACGACTCCCTCACCCTGGCGATCACCTGCCTGGGAGGGGACGGCGTCATCTCCGTCGCCAGCAACTGCTGCCCCGCGCTCATGTCCGAGCTCGTCTCCAAGGCGAGGGCGGGCGACATCGCCACCGCGAGGAGCATACACGACAGCATGCTCCCGCTGTTCACCAATCTCTTCTGCGAGTCCAACCCCATCCCGATCAAGTACGTCATGGAGCTGATGGGATACGGAAACGGAGTGCCCAGGCTCCCTCTGACACCGCTCTCCGAGGCCGGCAAGGCGAAGCTGGACCCTGTGCTCAAGGGTCTGGGGATCGCATGAATCACGATCAACTAGAGGTGTTCGACCAATGATCACAGTAATGAAGTTCGGCGGTACCAGCGTTGGATCCGCCGAGGCCCTCAAGAGGGTAGCAGGGATAGTAGCGAATACAGAAGGCGACAGGGTCGTCGTCGTTTCCGCCATGTCGGGGATCACCAACTTCCTCGTCAACGTCGCGGACAACCCGCTGATCGACCCCGAGGGCATCGTGGAGCAGTTCAGGAACAAGCACCTGATGACCGCCGCCCAGCTTCTGGACGGAGAGGACATGCAGGAGTTCATGACCGAGTTCGAGTCCCGCATGACCGGATTCAGGAACGCCCTGATGGCCGACCGCGAGAACCCGTTCTACAGGGACGGCCTCACCTCCCAGGGCGAGCGCTTCTCCTCCCTCATCCTCGCATTCCTGCTGAGGAAGAACGGCATCAAGTCCGTCGCCCTCACCTCCGAGGATGCGGGCATCGTCGCCCAGGGACGCCCCGGGAACGGCTCGGCGGACCTGCTGAACACCGCCACCGGCATGACCATGAAGGTCAGGCCCCTGCTCTCCATGGACATCATCCCCGTCATCACCGGATTCTACGGCATCAACTCGGAGAAGGTCCCTCTGACCTTCGGACGTGGCGGTTCCGACTATTCGGCGGCCGTCGTGGCCAACGCCATCGACGCCGACATGCTGGAGATCTGGACGGATGTCGACGGATTCATGACCGCCGACCCCAGGATCATCCCCGACGCTAAGAAGATCCCCGAGATGAACTTCGGCGAGGCTGCGGAACTGGCGTACTTCGGCGCGAAGGTCCTCCACCCCAGGACCATCGAGCCCGTCAGGCTCAAACACATCCCCCTGAAGGTGAAGAACTCCTTCAAGCCGGAGGAGCCGGGAACCCTGATCCACCACCTCAGGAAGAGCACCTCCGAGATGCTGCGCTCCGTCGCGGCCAAGACCGACCTCTCCATCATCACGATCAGCTCGGCGGAGATCGCGTACCGCCCCGCCATGGTGGCGCGCATCATCGACAAGATCGCGGACATCAACGTCATAATCTACTCGATCTCGACGTCCCTGTCCACCGTCGCGTTCCTCGTCCACAACAACGACGTGAAGCAGACCCTCAGGCAGCTCAACGGGCTCAGCGGAGGGGACATCGAGAGGATCGACGTGAAGAACGACGTCGCCCTGATCTGCGCCGTCGGCGACAACCTGCTCGACAAGTGCGGGGTCTCCGGCGACATCTTCGGAGCCGTCAAGGAGTCCAACGCCAACGTGGAAATGATCTCCGAGGGCGCATCCGACGTATCCCTCAACTTCGTCGTCCCCATGAGCAAGGTGATCGACGTGGTGCGCACGCTCCACGAGAAGTTCATAGGTGACCACCGATGATGCGCGACTTCCCGTCCGAGGACGGAATCATGATGATCGGCGGAGCATCCGCCGTCGATATCGCGGCCGAGTTCGGAACACCGGTGTACGTCACCGACGAGCAGAGGCTCAGGGAGAACTATCGCAACGTGTACAACGCGTTCGCCAGGTTCATGAACACTAAGATCCACTACGCCTGCAAGGCCAACACCAACCTCGCCATCCTGAAGGTGCTGGAGCAGGAGGGCTCCGGGATCGATGCCGTCTCCATCGGAGAGGTCCTGACCTGCCTGAAGGCGGGATTCACCCCGGACCGCATCATGTACACCGGCGTGAACGTCTCCGACAAGGAGCTGAAGCAGGTCGCCGAGACCGGCGTCATGATCAACCTGGACTCGGCCTGCGAGATGGAGAGGCTGGCGGAGATCGCCCCCTGCGCGGACGTCTCGTTCAGGATCACCCCCGGCGTGGGATCCGGCCACAGCGCCAAGGTCACCACCGGCAACAAGGGCGCCAAGTTCGGCATCCCCCTGGACCAGGTGATCTCCACCTACGCCAGGGCCAAGGACCTGGGATTCAACATCAAGGGCATCCACGCACACATCGGCTCCGGCGGACAGGTCGTGGAACCGTTCATGGACATGATGGAGGTCCTCATCGAGCTCGTCAACGAGATCAAGGGCCTCGGCATCGACCTGGAGTTCATCGACATGGGAGGCGGCATCGGCGTCCCGTACAAGCCCCAGGAGGAGGAGATGGACGTGGGCGAGCTCGCCATGAACCTCACCGACATGATCCAGGAGGAGACGGACATCGACACCATCGTCCTGGAGCCGGGAAGGTACATCGTCTGCGACTCCACCGTCCTGCTCACCACGGTCAACGACATCAAGGACACCGGAGTGAAGAAGTACGTCGGAGTGGACGCGGGATTCAACACCCTGATCCGCCCCGCCATGTACGACTCGTACCATCATGTGGCCCTCGCCAACAAGTTCGGCAAGGCATGCACCGACAAGTACGACGTCGTCGGACCGATCTGCGAATCCGGGGACTACATCGCCCACGACAGGGTCCTCCCCGACCCCCAGGTCGGAGACCTGGTCGCCGTCTACAACGCCGGAGCATACGGATTCTCCATGTCCAGCAGATACAACTCCCGCCCCCTGTGCGCGGAGGTCATGGTCAACGAAGGAAAGGCCGAGCTCATCCGCGAAGCAGAGGACTTCGAAGACCTGTGGAGACACCAGATCATCCCCGAGAGGCTCGCACGATGAGATTCTGGAAATACCAGGGCATCGGGAACGACTTCATCCTCCTCGACGGGACCGCCGGGGATCTGGAGATCGATACGGAATGGTGCAGGCGCGCCTGCGACAGGCACTACGGGATCGGCGCCGACGGCGTCCTCTACGTCATGCCCGGGGAAGGCACTGACATAACCATGCGCATCATCAACGCGGACGGAAGCGAGGCGGAGATGTGCGGCAACGGCATCAGGTGCGTCGCCAAGTACGCCGCCGACCACGAGGTCGTACCCGGAGACTCAATGACCATCCACACCCTGGCAGGGGACCTCGGAGCAGAGGTCTTCAGGGGCGACGACGGCCTCGTCAGAACCGTCAGGATCAACATGGGCGCCCCCATCCTCGACGGACGCACCGTTCCCGTCGACTACGACGGCAGGTTCATCGACCAGCCCTTCGACGCGGACGGCATCCCGATAAGGGCCAATGCGGTCTCCATGGGGAACCCCCATTTCATAACGTTCACGCCTCTGGACGACGCCACGGTCGACAGGCTGGGCCCGATACTCGAGAGGCACCCGTTCTTCCCCCGCAAGACCAATGTGGAGTTCTGCAGGGTCGAGGACGGCAAGATATACATCCGCGTCTACGAGCGCGGAGCCGCATGGACCCTGGCCTGCGGGACCGGGGCATGCGCCACCACCACCGCCGCGGCGCTCAACGGACTGGTGCCCTTCGGGACGCCCGTCGACGTGCACCTGCCCGGAGGATGGCTCAGGATAACGGTGGACAAGGACCTCGGATACGTGCTCATGGAAGGGCCGGCCGAGCTCGTCTTCACCGGGGACATGGAGTGACACTCATGAAATACGAACAGGCAGACAGACTCAAGCAGATCCCCCCGTACCTCTTCGTGAGGCTCGAGAAGCTCTCAGCCGCCAAGAAGGCGGAGGGATGGGACATGATCGACTTCGGGATCGGAGACCCGGACCTCCCGTGCCCCGATGAGATCGTCGACGAGATGTGCAAGCAGGCGCACATCAACGAGAACCAGAAGTACTCGTCCTCCCAGGGCGAGAGGTCCCTCCGCGTGGCCGTTGCGCAGTGGTACAAGAAGAGGTTCGGACTCGACATCGACCCCGACACCCAGGTGTGCATCACCATCGGCTCGAAGGAAGGCATCTTCAACATCGCCCAGGCCTTCGTCAACTGCGGAGAGACCATCATCGCCCCCTCGCCCGGATACCCCGTGTACTCCGGAGCGGCCACCCTCTTCAACGAGGCCAAGTGCGTGAAGGTCCCCCTGAAGCCCGAGAAGGGCTGGCTCCTCGACGTGGACGACTGCCCCGAGGGCGCCAGGATGCTGTACCTCAACTACCCGAACAACCCCACGGGCGCCACCTGCGACTTCGATTACCTGAAGAAGGTCTACGACTGGTGCCAGAAGAACGAGACCATCCTGTGCTACGACGCCGCGTACTCCGAGATGTGCTACGACGGATACCAGGCGCCTTCCATCCTGCAGGTCGGACCCGACGCCATCGAGTTCGGATCGTTCTCCAAGACGTTCTGCATGACCGGATTCAGGCTCGGGTACGCTGTCGGGAACCCCGATCTCATCGCCGGACTGACCAAGTGCAAGGGACAGATCGATTCCGGTGCCCCCGCTTTCATCCAGAAGGCTGCCGAGAAGGCCCTGGCCATGTACGGACCCAACGGGGAGCCGCCCCAGTGCGTCGTCGACAACATGAACATCTACGCCGAGAGGCGCAAGATGCTGGTCGAAGGCCTCAGGGAGCTGGGATTCGAGTGCGCCATGCCCAAGGGAACATTCTATGTGTGGTTCAACTGCGGCATGTCGTCCTTCGACTTCACCCAGAAGATGATCGACCTCGGAGTCATCGTGACGCCGGGATCCGGATTCGGCGAGTCCGCCGACGGATGGATAAGGATGACCGTGACCGAACCCGTCGAGAGGATCAAGATCGCTCTCGATAGGATGAAGCGCGGCTCCTATCAGTGATAAACACAGGGGCGCAAGCCCCTATTCTACGATTATCGGGATCGGTCGCTCTTCGCGAGAGACGGGTCCTTCTCCCCCATGAGATACTCGCAGGCCTGGATGATGCGAACCGGGCTGATCCTGCCCTCGGCGCACAGCTCCATGACCTCCAGCATGCTCTCGACAGCCTGTCCGCGCATGGTCAGCGACCAGAACTTCGCGGTACGCCTGGAGCCTTCGATCTCATCCCTCTCCATATCGACCAGTCCGACATCCTGGAGATGGCCCAGCTGGATCTCGGTCTGCTGCGGATTGGGGAAGATGTCGTTACGGATCGTGACCTCCTTCACGCGACCTTTGCAACCGAGGTACATCAAAGCGGAGATCGCACGTTTGCGCTCCAATGCGTCGATGAGACGTGTCCAGTCCTCTTCTGTGTCACCCTGAACACGTTCTTCTGGCATAATTGGTCCTAAGACCTGAATATTAATAGATATTGTGTACTGAATCAGTATTTAGTAAACTAAGACAATGATATTAGTTGCTTCGATATGAGAGCAGGAAACTGCTTCATCCGAGTCAACAGCGATGCATAGCTGCCTTCCAGTCGGCCGCACGCAGGGGTTATTTCAAACCCTCGGCTGCATGCAGCATTGCCCCTCAGATGATAACAATATAATAATCGATACGTGTAGAGCATCAACACGGAAAGGGGGTTTTCGGTCACCCCCCGAATCCGCTTAAATACGCAATCAGCCTTGGTTCGATTATAGAGAGGATCGACATGGTCAGCAAAACATTGGAAGACATACCCGGGGTCGGCCCCGCCATCGCCGAAAAGCTCCGCGACTCGGGATACACCGAGATCATGGCCATAGCGGTAGCGTCCCCCAAGGAACTGGCAGAGGCCTGCGAGATCGGTGAGAAGAAGGCGAGCGACATCATCGAGGGAGCGAAGCTCTGCGCCGATATCGGCGGATTCGAGACCGGTGTCGATATCATGGAGAGGAGGAGGGCGGTCACCAAGCTCACCACTGGCTCCAAGGCATTCGACGACCTCCTGGCAGGAGGACTCGAGAGCCAGTCCATCGTCGAGCTCTTCGGAGAATTCGGAAGCTGCAAGACCCAGGTATGCTTCCAGCTGGCCGTCAACGCCACCCTTCCCGAGGACCGCGGAGGACTCGATTCCGATGTCATCATCATCGATTCCGAGAACACATTCCGTCCCGAGAGGATCATCCAGATGGCCACCTACCTCGGTGTGGACCCCGACGAGACCCTCAGGAGGATCCATGTCGCACGTGCCTTCAACTCGCAGCACCAGGTCCTCCTCGTCGATAAGGCGATGGAACTGGCCCAGCAGGTGAAGTGCAGGCTCATGATCGTCGATTCCCTGACATCCCACTTCCGTGCGGAGTACGTGGGTCGCGGATCCCTCGCCGAGAGGCAGCAGATCCTGAATCGCCACATGCACGACCTGCTCAACTTCGCCACCGTGAACAACGCCGTCATCGCCGTGACCAACCAGGTCGCCGCCAAGCCTGATGCGTTCTTCGGAGACCCCACCAGGCCCATCGGAGGACATATCGTGGGACACACGGCCACATTCCGTATCTACCTAAGAAAGGGGAAGGCCGGCAAGAGGATCGCGAGGCTCATCGATTCCCCCAATCTGCCCGAAGGAGAGGCCGTATTCATGGTCACCGAGGACGGGATCAAGGACGCCTGAGACGGCGCAATTAAAAACAACCTTTACATCAACGGGGGCGTGAGCCCCCAATTCTTCTTCGAGCTGTCAGGCGAATCCAAGGACATGCCGCCCGCTGAGGCGATCCGCTGCATAGAAGCCGAAGCCGGCCATTTCAGCATCATCAGGCAGGGTCCGGGATACCTCATCACGGAATTCGATGAGAAGGCGCTCGATGGGATCGCGGACCGTATCGCACTGACCAAGAGCATGGGAAGATACCTTGGCGAATACGATCCCGACGACATCTCCAATCTCGAGAACGCGGAACTCCCCGAGGGGAGCTTCGCCGTCCGCGGGAAGAGGTTCGAGGGAATGATGAAGGATGCCGATTCCCAAGGCATGGTCCGCAGGATCGGAGGGATCCTTTCGAAGAAGAGGGATGTGAACCTCCGTGAACCGGATTTCATCATAAGGATGCAGATGTGCGACACCGTCCACCTGTATCTCGAACAGAGGGTCACGGAGACCGATCTCCTGGAGAAGCGCAAGGTCGGCGAACGCCCGTTTTTCTCACCCATCTCGCTCCACCCCAAGTACGCCCGTGCACTGATCAATCTGACCGGCGTGAAGCGCGGAGGAACCGTCCTGGACCCGTTCTGCGGAACAGGAGGCATAGTCATCGAGGCTGCCGAGATGGGCATGCGCGCCATAGCATCGGACTTCGACCCCGAGATGATCGCGGGATGCAGGGAGAACATGATGTTCTACGATCTGGAACTGGCGGATTTCGAGACGCTCGATATCGGAGACATCTCCGAGAGATTCGGGAACGTGGATGCCGTATGCACCGACCCTCCCTACGGAAGATCCACCAAGACCGGCGGCGAGAACATCGATCGCATCTACGCCAGAGCGGGGACCGCCATATCGGAGGTGCTCGCCCCCGGTGCACGTGCAGGGATAGTCCTCCCCCATCCGATCACGTACGACACCATGACCCTGGAGAACACCTACATCCAGAAGGTGCACGGATCGCTGTCGAGGCACTATCATATCTTCAGGAAAGAGGCGTGATCGCTCCGAGAACTCGTCGGTGACGTCCTCCCACCTCAGGGAATCAGGGGTATCGCCGTGGATGTAGCGTTCCGCTGCTCCGACCACCTCGTCGAATTTCTTGGTCCTCAGCCTCAGCTGTCTGAACCCTTCGGCCGAAGGCATCCTGATCTCCGCGACATAGCTCTTGCCGAGCACGACCCCCTCGGTCCAGGTGGATGTCTGGAAGAAATCGTTCTCCGATTCGGGCTCGGGCTCGATGACCGCGAACTCGCTGAATCCGTCCCTTACACGCTCCAGATGGTTCAGGACCTCGTCCTCGGATGCCTCCACGGCCTCCGCCGAGTCCGTCGTCACATACCATGTTCTCCCAGCCATGCACCTGTAATCGACCTGACGCCTATAAAGAGAGGGGCTCCGGTCGCTCCGACGCTATATTTTTGTATAGAGCCAACATGGATGAGGGACAATAGCGGTGGCGAGGCAACCATTGTCCCGGACGCCGCGAGATATGACGTGATTGCATGACCGTTATGCAGAATCTCCGCGATATGATGGCCGAGAGAGGCACATTGCATATGGCCCTCATCGATCCGGACAAGCAGTCCCCCGAAAAGGCGGCAGAGATTGCCAAGAAGATGCTCGCCGCGGGATCGGACGCCGTTCTCATCGGCGGATCGACCGGCGTCACCTCGGAGAATCTCTCCGCTACAGCCAAAGCGATCAAGGAGGCCACCGGCCTCATGGTCATCCTCTTCCCCGGAAGCGCCGAGGCGCTCTCCACGGACATCGATGCGCTTCTCTACATGAGCATGCTGAACAGCACCGACCTCAGATTCGTCATCGGTGCACAGGTCTATGCCGCCCCCATCGTCAAGAAGCTCGGGATCGAGACCATCCCCATGGGATACGTCATCGTCGAGCCCGGTATGAAGGTCGGAGAGGTCGGCAAGGCCATACCCGTCAAGAAGGACGACCTGAAGACCGCCGTGGCGTACGCCCTGACGACTCAGATGCTCGGAATGGATCTCGTCTACTTCGAGGCCGGATCCGGAGCCGACACACCGGTGTCCCCCGACATGATCAGAGCGGTCAAGAACGCCGTCGATATCCCTGTCATCATCGGAGGAGGCATCCGCACCCCCGAGGCCGCCGCCGCGGCCCGCGAGGCGGGAGCCGACATCATCGTCACCGGGACGCTCCTCGAGCAGTGCTCCGACGACGCCAAGCTGACGGCCGTCGTGGCCGCAGCCAAGGGGGTCTGAGCATGAGCAGCTGGGATGGACAGGACCGCCCCTCCTACAACACGCCCATCTCCCCTTCGGCACCCATGTGGCTGACGCCTGAGGAGAGGGCTGCAGGGATCAACAGGGATCTGAAGGTCGCCGCCAGACGCTACCTCTGCCCCAACTGCGGCAGGGAGTTCAGTCTGTTCCAGTCCAGGGCCGTCGCATGCAAGGCGTGCCCTCAGGCCAGTTCCAACTGCCCCTACGTCCGCTGCCCTTACTGCGACAAGGAGTACCCGATCAGCGGTTTCATCGTTCCCGATAGCAAGGTCGACCAGGTGCACATGTCCCAATACGCGGACAAGGTGTTCAACAACTGGCAGAACGCCTACGGGAACAACAGGCGTTGATCACTTCTTGACGAACAGCATCTGGGGATGCCTGCTCAGCACGGCCGCCATATCCACGGCACGTGCGCGGGCATGCCCCATACCCTTTCCTTCCGACGCATCGTCGGACTCCACCTTGGCCAGCGCCTCCTCGCACAATGCGCGGAGCGGTCTGGATCCGTCCATCATATCCTTGGCGACGGCGATGGCATCGGCCACCATCCTCGTCTGACCCTGGTCGAAGAATCCGGCTACGGGAACGCCGACCTTGTACTCGCCGATCTCCACCGTGCGGACCGAGGGAGCGGATGTGCTCACATCCTTGCGCCCCTTCTCGAACGACACCGTCTTCGATACGGGATAGCGCTCGACGGCCTTCACCGATCCCGTTCCTGATGCGAGCCTGTCGACATCGATACGGCTGATACGGAAGCCGTCCATGAGAAGGACCGTATCCGCTCTGCGGATGGCGCTCTCATCGCCTGTGACCATGAACAGTGAGATCCCCGTGGTTCCGAACGTTCCTCCCATCTCGCTCAGAGGCTCCAGATCGCCGTCCTGAGGGGGGTATGCTCTGCGGATGATGCACGGAGACGAATACTCCTCATCCAGGATGATGAGCTTCGACCCCAGCTCGACGGCCTCCTCCACGGCCGCGATCTCCGAAGCGGGCGCCGATACACGGGAGCCGTCGCGATAGCGGCCCGCCTCGGCCATGACGTACACGGCATCGGGGTCGCTGATGACGTACTCCCTGCCGTCACCTGAGATGTGATTGTAGATGCCTGAGAACAGAGCGTCCGCGAAGGTGGACTTCCCGGAGCCGCTCCTGCCTGTGAGGACTGTGAATCCAATGGGAATGCCCATCCCGGTGATCGGATCCCCGTTCGGGACCTCCATCGTCACCTTCAAGGAATCATCGCATCCGAACGGGACGGCATCGATCATCGGCGCCAGATCGTCATCCCTCCTCGGGAGGACGGACCCGTCGGCCACGAATGCCGCGAGCCCCATCTCCAGGAGCCTGGACCTTATCCAATCCGCATTCTCGGCCGTCTCCAAATGGTTGTAGAGCTTCTGCCTCTTGTAGGACTGGTAGAGCATCGATTCTGATACGATGAGCGCGATCCTGCCGAAGATGAGATCGATGGCCGCCATCTCATCCACCTTGTTGCCCTTGGAAGGAAGATCGGCAGTGAAACTCGCCTCGACGTAATGCTGGGTGATACCTACGCATCCGCGTGCCAGGATCTCCTGGCCGGGACGGGGCATGTAGACCTCTCCGCCCTCGGTCTTGGGTATGGGCGAGCGGGCATGCGTCCTGGCGGATTCCCAGAAGCGCCTGGCGATGATATCGCGGAGAGCGGTCCTGCGGGATTCGTTGGAGAACATGTCCTCCGGGAAGCCCGCCCTTCTCATGGGGACGCGGACCCTCATCCTGGTGTGGCCCGTGCGATCCCCCTGGACCTCATCCACGAAGAGCTCGAAGCCCTCGGTGACGAAGGATCCCTCGATGTTCTTGAATTTCACGAACGGCTTTCCGTCGGCGTTGTGCAGAGTCTTCCTGAGGATCTCCTCGGATGCCATCATCTCACTTCCATAAGCTTTCCATCGAGACGCGGGTCGGATTCGACCCTCACGGGCCCCTCGCCCACGAGCTCGATTATGACCGCCTCCATGACGAGCCATACCGTCATCCTCGGACGGAGGTCGCCCGTGGCGACGAATCCCTTCCTCCCCACGGAACCGTGGAGATGTGCGATAGGGTTGCCGGACTCATCTGGGAAGACGGTGCCGGCGCCGGTGAGTTCGCAGGGCTCATCCAGCGTGATCGTCAGCGGTTCGATCCTGCCCCCTATGGGGACCTTGGGCCCGCTGACCATGACGGAACCAGGTCCGACGGCTCCCGTGAGGGATACCGAGGCGCGCAGGATGCCGTTCATCCTGCAGAAAGCCTCTATGGCCTCGTGGAGGACCTCGCCCTCCTCGAGGCGGAGCGCGAACGCTCTGCCGGTCCCCAGTCCGACACCTTTCATCGGGGGAGCCTCAGCGGTATCTGCTGTATTTGTCCAAGAGCTTGCCGATCTTGTCGACCTCGTCCTTGGTGAGATCCCCGGAATCGAGATACGTCTTGACGAAGTCCTTGGCGTCCCTGGTGGAGACGCGCGATGCCTTGGCGATGACGCTGGCGAGGAAGGAGGATGCCTTGGCCGGATCCATGGCGGATGTCTCGAGGATCTGATTCATGTCGTACTTGAAGGGGTTGATGCGGTGCGTGTTCAGCATCGCCTGCCTTCTGGTGGACTCCTTGGTCCTCTGCTGCTTGTTCTTCTTCCCCTTGTCGCCGTACTGGCCGCCCGTCTGAGGCTGACCTACGACGACCTTGTTCACCCTGGGCTGACCGCCTGCAGTCATGCCCAGGTTCTGTGCGGGCTTGGACTGGGAGGACGATCTCTGCTGAGAGGATGCGGGCCTCCCCGACTGGGGGGCGCTCCTTTTAGCGGACTTGGACTGTGCCGGCCTCGACTGGCCCTGTCTGGGCTGCGAAGCGGGTTTCGAATGTGACGTTGTAGACTGACCCGGCAAGAATATTGCTCCTATATGAGCGTCGTAGAGTCGAGTCATATTTAATAAGTATGTGCGCGCCCGTGCCTTAGAATTATAATAAAGACAACCGCGAGTGCATCCGATATCGTTTATACGAACGTCGATTATTCGTCCTCATGGAATCCGACGGGCCGCATCTGCCCACCGCTCTGCCTTCGTTGAAACTCAGGCACGGCACATACATCTTCTACTGGCTGGCATTCGGCGCCATAACCGTCATGACCGTGCTGGGGCTCTTCTTCGGCGACATGGGCGAGGCCCTCGTCGGACTGCCGATGATCCTGGTGCTCGGGATGGCCCTATTCGTGGACAGGAAGAGCATCCATGTGCCTCCTGCGATGGTCGTCCTCGTGGTCTCCGCATTCTTCGTGGCGTTCGCAGGCCGTTCCATCAACGGGGACAATGCCCTCCTCACCACGGTGGCCGGGATCCTCACCGGGATCAACCTGGGCCTTCTCGGCCTCATCCTCATCTACATCCTCCTGAGGTCCATGCCCGGGATCAGGGATGAGGACCGTCGCGTGGTCGGCTTCATCTCCATCTCCATCGCCCTGGCATCCTATGCCATGATAAGGATCGTCCAGTACATCGCCCAGGTCGTCATACTCGACAGGGAGCTGGGGTACGACATCGACCAGCTGGTCGTCGAGATGTGTCTGATCCTCATAGGTTCGTTCATCGTGGCGCTGATCTACGGTTTCGAAAGACGCGAGAACATCTTCGGAGGCATCATCAACTCGTTCCTCGAGGACAATTCCGAGATCATAGGGATGGATGACATGCAGAGGTCGGATATCCTCAAGCTGATCGAGGAGGGAGAATCCGGATGGCTCGAGTTCAAATCGACCCTCAGGACGAATCTGCAGACCGGGGAGACCGACAAGAGGATGGAGAAGGCCGTTCTGAAGACGATCGTCGCGTTCCTCAACTCCGATGGCGGGAACCTCCTAATCGGAGTGGCCGACGACGGCGCGATCATCGGAGCGGATGTCGCATCCTTCGACAACAAGGACAAGATGGGACTCCACCTGAGCAACCTCATCGCGTCCCAGATCGGATCCGCGTTCCTGCCGTGCATCTCCTTCTTCATGGTCGATTTCGATGACAAGACCGTGATCCGCGTGAAATGCGACCCGTGCGAGAAACCGGTCTTCCTGAAGGAAGGAAAGGTCGAGACATTCTTCGTCAGAAAGGGCCCGCAGTCCGAGGAGCTCGCAGGGATGAGCCTCATCAACTACGTGAACAACCGCAAGAGGCAGATGATGAAGGCGAAAATGTTTTCCTGATTCCCCGGAGGGGATCAGAGGAGTGGATCACTCCTTGTCTTCCTTCGCGAGATTCAGCGCCTTCTTGGCGTTGTTGAGGGACCTGGCGATCAGCATGGTCATGATGACGGCGAGAACCGTGACGATGATCGCGTAGACGCAGAGTCCTATGAGGTCGTCGGAGGAGCTGAAGACCGCGGCGACCATCTGTTTGATAGCCTCGTTCCATGCCAGCGCAGCGACCAATCCGAAGGCCGCTGTGATCAGAGAAGCGAATGTCTCAAGGAGCTGGACCTTGAATTCGTTGGATTTCTCAGTCATGATCCGACTCACCACATGGAGATATATAGTTCTAGCCACGACGTATGACGTCCGAAATGCCCGATGACGACGACACGGATACCATATGGATATCCGATATGGACGACATGGTGCGGGGGGTGGGATTCGAACCCACGAACCACTAAGGACGGGATCTTAAGTCCCGCGCCTTTGGCCTGCTCGGCCACCCCCGCTAGCGCCTCCGAATTGAAGCATCGGTATAAAATCCCAGTAGCGAAGATTATACGTATGCTGTCGATTGGGTAAGCATGACCTACCGGATCCCACGTGACGAGCAGGTGGCCAGAGCCATCGACGACTGCCTCGTCCGCACTCCCCGCATGCATTCCCAGCAGGAGCTGTGCGATGCCGTGTCGGCGGAACTGGCGTTCACGGATCCCCTGTACAGGGTGGGGCCGGAGAGGGTCAGACGCATAGGCATCGAGAGCGGGATCATCTCCATCGATATCAGATACGCATCAGCCGACAAGGATGTCGGGGAGCTGTGCCCCGTGTGCGGGAGCGAGCTGTTCGCCGTACGCAATCGCACCCTGGACGGCGGCACTGTGGAGATGAGCCGCAACTGCAGACGCTGCGGATACGCCGCCAAGGGAACGGAGACCAGACCCGCCAGGTACGAGATCACCTGCAGAGCCAAGGTGGATTCCACCACCCGTGCCACCATGCTCAGGGAGGCCCAGACCCTTCTCATGAGGGCCGCCGACCTCATGGACGGGGCGCTCAGGATGTCGGGGGTGGAATCCCGTTCCGGGAAGGACTCCAAGACCATCAGGAGGATAGCGTCGGACCCGAACTACGGAGGAAGCCTCCGCAATCTGGCACTGGACATCGAGAGATTGGAGAATGACCCTGTCTGGACCCAGCCGCTGACATCTCCGAAGAACCTCTACCCTCCCCGCGGGGACGAAGAGGACTGACCCCTGGTGCAACACTATTTCTATCCGCCCAGGCATGATGCCGCCCGATGAAGATCTGGGAGTTCGCCAAGGTCAAGGGCTCGTCCATCAAAGTGGACAACTGGATGTCGGACACCATGGGGCTCGTCGACGGCGGAATCGTCTACAGCACCCTGTTCAAGCATCCCGCAGAGGGTCCGAAGGATTACGAGATCATACTGTCCATGTTCCCTCAGGAGAACTACAGGACGCTGACCCACATCACGATGTACCTGGACGACGTCCCCGGTTCGAGCGCCCAGGCGGCGAAGTTCCTGGCCTCCCGCGAGATCAACATCCTCAACTCGATCTCGCTGAACGGCATATCCGACACTGTGATCGTCTGGAAGCTCATGGCCGACCTGAACTTCGCCGGCGAAGGGGACATCCTCAGGGAGGAGTTCGAATCCCTGAAGGCCGTGGAGGACGAATCCGTCTCCAAGATCAGGAGGATCGACATCAAGCCCGCCGAGATCGGCAGGCTCTTCAAGGGTGCCCGCGCACCCGGCGGAAAAGAGGAGATCCGCAGAGGATACCCGACCCAGATCGTCGACGGCGGCTTCGACGTCCACGACCAGTACGGCGATATCCTGAAGGACATCGACGGCCAGAACGTCCTCATCACCATGGACGCGGACGCATGGATCCTCTCCATCACATTCTTCAAGGAGGGCACCCGCCTGGTCAAGGCCGGCATGGAGATGCCCGACTGCCCCGGAGGCATAGAGCAGGTCCTGAACGTCATCGCCGGATGGAACGTCAACCTGATCTCGGTCTTCAGCAAGATCAAGATCTGCTACGAGACCATGTACCTCGAACTGGTCATGGACATCGGCAAGAGCGACCTGTCCTTCGACGAGATCCGCGAGAGGCTCCCCCACAGCGTGGAGGGTCTGAACGGCATCTACGAGGTCAAGGAGTTCACGGAACTCAGATGACCCCTCGCAGACAGCTCCGCGAGGTCGTCCTCGGAAGAGGGGACTACGCGACAGGAGGTGCATGCACGCGCCCGTTCCTCGATCAGGACGGGGCCCGCCGCAGGAGGCCGATGGTCCTCGGAGAGGTCCAGGGCATACCTTCCGAATGCGAGGGGCTCGTGGCCTCGATGTTCTCCGGAAGAGCAGGCGACCCCTGCGAATGGGCGGTCATGTGGAAGGAGATCGGCGCCGACGGCATATGCCTGAGGACCGACGGGCTGAATGCAGAGGAGGCCTCGGCCCTCGCCAAAGCCGTATCCGATAGGACGCGGCTCCCGGTGGCCGTCAGCGGCGACCCGGAGGTCCTGGATGCCGTCGCTTCCGCGGTCACGGATTCGATACTCGTCCTCATGGGCTCGCCGGATTCCCCCGGGAACCACGCGGTGGCCCATCCCGTATCGGAAATCGATGAAGCCCGCTCCATCCCGCCGGATGAGAAGAGGATGCTCCTGGTCACCGGCATGTTCCCCGACAGCACCCCTCTGATGCTCATGAGATCCCTCCGCGAATCCGCCCTGGAGGGCGATGAGGGATGCGATTCACCGGTGGTCTACGACGCCACCCCCGTCTGGGAGATGGGATTCGACGATGCGCGCGGCGCATCCATGACCGAGGGAGAGGCTGCGCTGACGGCCATGCTGGCAGGAGCGGATGCCGTCATCGTCAGAGGACCCGGCGCAGCGGACATGGCCCGCGTATACGGCGAAGAGCTCGCGGATCTGTGATACCATGAGAACGACTCCCGCCTACGCGCTATCTGTCTCCGACGCTCTGGACGACGACCGTCTCCAGGAGCGCATCGAAATCCTCTCGGTCCTGTCGCAGATGATGCCCCACATGGGTGCCGTCTGCGTGAGGGATGATGCGATGGATGCCGAAGCCCTGTGCGAGACCGCGAGAGCGGCCTCGGCCCTCGGACTGCGCGTCATAGTGGATTCCATCCTGCCGCCTGCGCTGATCCAAGCGGCGGTCTGCCTCGAGGACGGATCCCCGACCCTGATGTCGTCCGACGGCGATCAGGATGCCCTCGTAGGGATCGCATCGATGTTCAACTGCCCGATCATACTTTCCTCGTCCGACCCGGAGACGCTGGAGAGGCTTATCGACTCGGCGAAGGAAGGCGGGATCGAGGAGATCATGATCAATCCATCCTCGATCAGCATGAAGGGATGCCTGGAATCCACCGTGCGCATCAGGCGCATGATGGAGTCGGGGGATCTCCCCGAGCTGCCGATCGTCTCCAAATCATGGTCGGGGGAATACGCCCTCGCCGTCTCCACCGTATCGCTGTCGGCAGGAGGGTCCCTGACAATCCTGGACGACCTGGATATGGAAGGCTGCGCCGTACTGGAGATGATCGCAGGGAATCTCCCGAACGAACCCGTTGTAAGATGACGGGCGGGTCCACGAACAACCCCTCCGACCCTGCCGTTCTAATACCTTGTAACACGTTCCGTCCGTACAGTGTACATAAGCAGATTCTCACGCATCGACACGGTCACATGGCCGGGGAAGTATCTGTCCGTCGTCCGTCTCTGCGACGATGACGGCTCCGGCGAATACAGCACCGTGGAAGTGGCCAACACCATCCGCGGCGACAAGGACTCCATCGATGCCGTCCTCCTGATGTAGGAGAAAGGGGACGCCGAATCGATCCCGGGCATCCACAGCTTCCTCAAGCAGTTCAGGACCCCGATGCTCCCGACCGTCCTCGTGACCTCCGGGTTCGACACGGCGGCGCTCAGCGACATAGTCGGAGCCCGTTACGTGGACCGTGTGGCGTTCCGCCTGGAAGGGATCCCGGGGGCCGAGCAGATGCGCAGCATCGAGATGCTGAGATCCTACGACATCCCGTTCGCGATCTGCCCCGTTCTGGATCCCATGAAGCTGACCTCGGATGAGATCGTCGAGATCGCGAAGCGCACCCCCGGGCACAAGGAGTTCATACTGCTCATGCCCAGGGAGCCGCTGCCGTGTTTCAGGAAGAAGGATGTGAACGCCCTGGCGAGGAGCCTCAAAGGCCTCGCGAAGAACGTCCGCATCCTGGACGATGTCAGAAGGCCTTGAGGTCCAGATCCGCCACGGGGCTCAGGGACCTGCTGCTCTCGTTGACGTAGAGGACCGGCGCCTCGGCCTCCTCCTTGAATCTGGAGATGACCTTGGCATCCTTCGAGAATATCCCTGCGGACATGCCGCACTCGGTGTTCGAGAGCTCCTCGAACGCCTCATCCAAGGACCCGACGACCTTGATATCGAGGATCGGAAGTCCGGAATCCATGTAACCGAGCTCGTTCTCCTCGTCCAGACCTGACAGGACGATCGGAGAGACGTAGTTGGACTGATCCGAATCCAGGCACCTGGGCGCCTTGGATATCACGAATGTGGCGTTCTCGTACGCCAGGCTCTTGAACTTCTCGGCAGCGGCCTTGCTGATGACAGGCCCGGTGAACGTCTTGTCGTAGATCGGATCGCCGACGACGAGGTCCTTCATGATCTCGACGATGGCATCGACCAGCCTCTGCTGCTCGTCCATGGTGACGATGACCTTGGAGCATGAATGGATACGCTGTCCGCTGTAGGAGAACGCCGACTCCACGATGTTCCTGGCGGCGGCCTTGACATCGCCGGGACGGTAGACCAGTACGGGGCTCATCCCCTTGAGATTGTTGATGAACCTCAGCTCGTCGTCGACCTGGAGGAACATCATATCCTCCATCCTGTCCCCGGAACCGGATGCGACCACGCCGCGGAGCCTCATGTCGTTGGCCAGCTCCTGGGTCGATTCGGCCTCGTTCCTGTCGACGACGAGATTGAGGACGCCTCCGGGCAGTCCGAACTTCTCCATCGTCGTGTAGAAGTCGAAGATGGGCATGGGGCAATTATTGGACGGATTCATGACCACGGCGTTCCCTGCGATCATGGCCCCGATGGCATAGGCCACGGGGGATGCGAGGGGGGAGCTGTGCTCGGTGATGACGGCCCAGACGCCTCCTCCGCGGACCTTGAGGGAATCGGCCTGCTCGATCATCGATCCGATGGCCTTGGCGAGGGAATCGACCTCGTTGAGGGCATCCACACGGGTCATTCCCGAAGAGACGGATACGAGGGCCGCATAATGGAGCCTCCTGGCCTTGAGCCCGTTGAGATAGAACTTGAAGTACGCGGCACGCTCCGGAACAGGGACCTTGGACCAGTCCTTGGCCGCCTTCTCCGCCGCTTCTACCGCGGCGGTCATGGTGCCCTTCTCGGGCTCCTGGAACGAGCCGTAGCGGATCGACTCGTCGATGGGGCTGTCCAGATAGAACAGGTTGCCGGATCCGATCTTGAATCCGCCGATATAGCAGGGGTAATCCTTCTTCTCCCCGCCCAGGACCATATCGAACTCCTTCTCGAACAGCCTGCCCTCCTCGGTGGTCTGGGTCTCCGGGAGGGATGCATCTTGAATATCTGCCATTGGGCGCAAATCGAGGAGCTGGGATTAATGGGTTGTTGTGATTCGACATGACGTCCGACGCAGAAACATCACGGGAGCGTCGATACGAGAGATGGTGGACCCGGCCGGATTCGAACCGGCGACCTCCGCCGTGTGAAGGCGACGTCATAACCAACTAGACCACGAGTCCAATATGACGGGGCAGAGCATCGCTGTATATAACCATAATTGGAGTGAGAGTGGGCCCGGCCGGGATTGAACCGGCGACCTTCGCCTTGTAAGGGCGACGTCATAACCACTAGACCACGAGCCCGATGGAATCTCGAACATTGAACCATTATTTATAGGAATCCTGAAAGGACCGCGTACGACCGAAGAAGTCGAAGTCGTGACTGCATAGTTCCACCGTTTGGGAAAGTTGTATACATTGAGGACGAGACCTGAGACGATTCTACCGGGAGGGGAATACCCTGTGCCTCGCCTCCGTAATGAATTCGATTATAATAGAATAATACCATTGATTTGGGACTTTATTCGACTGTAATCGAATTTATATATCCCGAATCTGTACTATTGTCATGTCGAAAAACCCCTACGTCAGGAAAACATACCTGTCCAAAATCTGGAATCTGATAGGGAAGGACCTTGTGAAGGTCATAACCGGTATGAGACGTACGGGAAAGTCCACTATAATGGACCAGATCGTCTCCGGACTCGTCGCCGAAGGGATACCGGAATCAGACATACTGAAATACGATATGGAGTCCAGAAGGACCCCGCGCTTCAGGGACGGGGACGAACTGTATGATGATGTGGCATCGTGGGCATCCGGAAAGGGACACACATACATCTTCCTCGACGAGATCCAGAATCTATCAGGCTGGCAGACCTGCATCCGTGCGCTCCTCACCGACCTTGATGCGGACATATTCATCACGGGCTCCAGTTCGAAGATGCTCTCGGGGGAACTGGCCACCCACCTGGCCGGGAGGTATGTGGAGATCACCGTCCGGCCTTTCGCATTCTCAGAGGTGGCAGACCACTATGCGACCGCAGGAGATGACATCAGGGCGGAGGACCTCTTCGGACTGTACATCCGCCACGGAGGGATGCCCCTGATAGTCGCCGACAGATACGATCCGCTCACGGTGGACTCCGTCCTCAGAGCGATGTACGACTCCGTCGTCATCAACGATATCGCCGGAAGGAGGGGGATAAGGAACACGACGGCTCTGAACGAGGTCATGATGTACGCCATGTCCGAGACTGGACATACCGTGAATTCCTCCAACATAAGAAACTACCTCAGATTCCAGGGGAAGAAGGCCTCTGCCGATTCCGTATTGGAATATCTCGACGCGGCGGAGGATGCGATGTTCGTGTCCAAGGTACTGCGGAGGGATGTGAGGGGCAGAGGAGTCCTCAAGATAGACCACAAATACTATCTCACCGACCACGGGATGAGGGAATCCTGCGGGTTCAGCAACACGGCGTCGATCGATCAGATCCTGGAGAACATAGTCTACAACGAACTGAGGTACAGGGGATTCGACGTGACCGTCGGGAAGAGCGGCAGGAACGAGATAGATTTCGTCGCATCCGACGGCACAAGACTGGAGTATTACCAAGTGTCCTATCTCCTGGCTTCCGATGCGACGGTCGAACGCGAATTCCGTTCCCTGATGTCGGTCGGCGACAACTACCCCAAATATGTGCTGTCCATGGACACCGTGGACATGAGCAGGGACGGGGTGATCCACAGGAACATCGTGGATTGGCTTCTCGGAAGATGACATTGCGATCGAGGATGATCGGACGGAACAACGGCACTTCCCTCATCCTCAGATGAACCAACTTCTAGCATGAGATCCGAAAGTACATGCTTGAACCGCGGGTGGACCGGCCACCCCGACCCTGTCTGATGATCGAATCGCCCCGCATCAGGGCACGATGAACGATGTATTGCTAGATTTCCGTTCATCTCAGGTTTATGCAGGACGCCCAAGGGTCGAATCTGGCCCCCTGTTAAATAGATGGACGTCATTGCGTCGCCTGCGCGGTTGTAGTCCAGCGGTTAGGACGGGGGCTTCCCAAGCCTCTGACCCGGGTTCGATTCCCGGCAACCGCACCATTCTCATCATACCTGTCCAGGGTACCTCTTGGAAAAATCCTAATTAAAGAAAGCTTCATGCCCCTCTCTATGGAAATGCTCGAAATTGACGGTTCCCGCGGAGAGGGAGGAGGACAGATGGTCCGCACATCGGTGGCCATGTCCACCGTCACGGGCATCCCCGTGCACCTGACCCGCATCAGGGAGAACAGGCCTACCAACGGCCTCTCCAAGCAGCATGTCGCAGCGGTCAAGGCGGTCGCTAAGATGGCCGGATCCGCCATCGAAGGGTGCACATCCGGTTCCGGCGACCTGCTCTTCTACCCCGGACACGAACAGGTGTACGATATCGATGTCAACATCAGCTCGGCCGGAAGCATCAGCCTCGTCCTGCAGGCGATGCTCCTGGCAGCAAGGAACCACACCAAGAGGCTCGACGTGGACATATGCGGCGGGACCAACGTCATGTGGGCGCCTCCCATCGATTCCTACTCCGCCCTCCTATTCCCCATGATGAGCAGAATGGGGATGAACGCGGATGCCAAGATCATCGACCGCGGATTCTATCCTCAGGGCGGGGGACGCGTCATCACCACTCTCGACCCGATCGGGGACATCTCGCCGCTGGACCTCAGCACACTGGGGGAGCTCAGACGCATCCACGGGATCTGCTTCTGCCAACGCTTGGCCGAATGGATTCCCGAGGCGATGGTGAAGAGCTGCAAGCAGGTCTTCGCACCCATCGCCGACATCGACGTGGACATACAGTACACGGACGGCGATTCCCGCGGCGCCGGGATCGTGCTCGTAGCCGAATACGAGAACGGCATGCTGGGGAGCAACGCGCTCTCGGCGAGGGGCATGTCCCCCGAGAGAAGCGGCAGGGACGCGGCCAAGGACCTGCTCAACGAGATGAAGAGCGGTGCGACCATAGACGTGCACACCGCGGACCAGCTCCTGCCCTACATGGCCATGGCCCAGGGGGAGAGCTCGTTCTACGTCTCGAGGATCAGCAAGCACCTGCTCAGTCAAATGGACACCCTGGAATCGTTCCTCGATGTCAAGTTCGGAGTGGAGAGGATCAACGACCTCTACCGCTTCACCGTCACCCCGGGGGTGCCTCAATGAGGCCCTTCGTCCATGTGAACTGCGCCATGTCGGCCGACGGGAAGATCGCCGGCCCGGACAGGACGCAGGTCGCCATATCGTCCGACGAGGACAAGACCCGCGCGAAGGGTCTGAGACGCAAGTACGATGCCATCCTCGTAGGTGTCGGGACGGTCGTCGCCGACAACCCCCATCTCACTCTGAAGGACCTCGATTACGACACGAATCCCATCAGGATCGTCCTGGATCCCCACGGAAGGACCCCCGATGACGCTCTCGTCCTCGACGAGAGGGCGCCGACGGTCATGGTCACCCTGGAGGACTGCGACCGCGAATGGGACTGCGAGGAGACCATCCGTTTCGGAAAGGACCGCATCGATCTCGAAAGGATGCTCGAATTCCTGGCCGATGATGTCGGAATCGAGAACGTCCTGGTAGAGGGCGGCGGGGAGACCATCGCATCGTTCTTCTCCGCAGGACTCGTGGACAGGTACACGGTATTCGTCGGAGGCCTCGTCATAGGCGGACGCACCGCGCCCACGCCCTGCGACGGCGACGGATGGGTGAAGGAGGGCGGGATGAGGATGAACCTCATATCCTGCGAGACCCTGGGCAACGGAGCCCTTCTCACCTTCGAGCCGGTCCGCTGAACATTCCTCGGCCTTACCTGGCTCCAGAGTGAAACGGAAGTAGTTGCACTCGGTGCCGAAGACCTCGCTCGAAACGACGTTGTACGTCTTCCCGGTGGCATCCTCGAGGATCTTGCAGAAGAATCCCGTGGCGTAATGCCCCAGGGACTTGGCCGAATCCTCCGTGAACGAGAGGTCGTCCTTGACGATGATGGACAGCGGGTTGAGCGAATAGACGCTGGCCTCGCCGAATCCCATGCGCTTGTAATAATCCCTGGCGTTCGCCACCGTATCCTCGATGTTCTTGCCTGTGAGGGAGCCGCCCAATGCCATGGCATGGATGGAACCGAGGATCGTCGCCATCGGACCGACCGATAGGCCCATGCCGTCGAATCCGAGGAAGATGAATCTCGCGAGTGCGTTGCGCGTCTTGACGGGATCGTCGGCCACCTCGGAGAGGACCTTCATGGCCATGGTCATGGCCTCGTCGGAAGGCTGCTTGGAATATGCGAGCATGACGGAGACGAGGGAGTAGACCTTCCTCCTGCTGTCCTCGGGATCGTCGTGGACCGTTATCAGACCCTCGCTGATCATCTTGTCGAGATGGACAGAGAGGGTGGACTGCGCCTTGCCTGTGATCTTCGAGAGTTCGGTGAGGGACAGGTTCCTCTCCTCGAGCTCGTGGAGGATCTGCCTCCTGACATCGTTTGACACCTGAACCAATCCGTTTCCGGTGTAATACAATTCGAAATTGGTTAAGGGGCCGTCGGTCATGTTAACGTAGTGTCATGCGGGTTTCCGTTTATAACATATGTCCCGACCCAACGGTGCTGCCAGCATGCCGTCTGGATGGATGGTGATGCATCCGTTCGGCATCGTCTCTGGAGGGTTCCGGAAGGGAACATCTATTTTACATCCCCTTACATGACAAGGACCCATCATGAAAGCACTAGTCGACGGAGTCAGGAAGGATATCAAGGCAGTCTGGTTCGAGGGGCGCGAGGTCGTGATGATCGACCAGCGCGAGCTTCCGGCTAAGCTCGTCATCGTCCGCTTCTCGGATTACAAGGACGTCGCGGAGGCCATCCGGAACATGACCACCCGCGGAGCCCCCTCCATCGGAGCCACCGCGGCGTACGCCATGTGCCTCGCGGCGATCAACGGATGCGACATGGATAAGGCCGCATCCTACATCAAATCGGCCAGACCCACCGCGTATGACCTCTTCCACGCAGTCGACTGGATGGCCGAGAGCCTGTCCCGCGGGGAGGACCCTATGAAGGCCGCCGAAGCCTACGCCCAAGCCACCGTGGAGAAATGCAGACTCATCGGGAAGTACGGCGCGGAGCTCATCGACAACGGCATGAAGCTGATGACCCACTGCAACGCGGGCGCGCTGGCCACCGTCGACTACGGCACCGCCCTCGCCCCCATGAGGGCCGCGCATGACGCGGGGAAGGACTTCTTCGTCTACGTGTCGGAGACCCGCCCCCGCCTCCAGGGGATGCAGCTCACAGCCTGGGAGCTGGGACAGGAGGGCATCGATCACAGGATCATCCCCGACGGGGCCTCGGCGTACTACATGAGCCAGGGTGTCGACTTCATCATCACCGGGGCCGACAGGATCGCATCCAACGGAGACTTCGCCAACAAGATCGGGACCTTCGACAAGGCGATCGCCGCCAAGCACTTCGGAATCCCGTTCTACGTCGCAGCCCCTGTGTCGACGTTCGATCTGAACATGGGGTCCGGCAAGGAGATCGTCATCGAGCAGAGGTCCCAGGACGAGGTCAACACCATCGCAGGCATCAGGATCGCACCGGAGGGCTCGCAGGCGCTCAATCCCGCCTTCGACGTCACACCGGCGGACCTGGTCACCGGATTCATCACCGAGAAGGGCATCCTCAGGCCCGACGAGATCGGCGTCATGAGGGACTGAGATGGACGAGAAGGAAGCGCGCATAGCCCTCGTGGAGACCTGTGCCAGGCTATACGACAGGAACCTCACCGTATCCGCCGGAGGCAACATGAGCGTCCGTGTGGACGACGGCGTGCTCATAACCCCTTCCGGAAGGAACAAGGGGCTGCTGAAGCCGGAGGACCTCGTGAAGGTCGCATTGGACGGCACCGTCGTCTCGGGCGGGAAGCCATCCATCGAGACGAGGTTCCACCTCGCGCTGTACAGGTCGAACCCGGGCACGAACGCGGTGATCCACTGCCACCCTCTGAACTGCATCGCCCTCACCCTCAGGAACGAGGAGCTCAGATGCAATCTGACGCCCGAGGGGGCGCTCCTGCTAGGGAGGGTCCCCACCATCCCTTACATCACTCCGGGAACGGATGAGCTGGTCGATGCGGTGGCATCCCATCGCGGCTCCGCAGTCATGCTGATGGCCCGCCACGGAGCCCTGACCCAGGGTGCGACGCTCGAGGAGGCGTACGACAGGATGGAGGAGCTGGAGTTCCAGGCCCGCCTGCAGATGATGTGCGGCGGTGCGGAGGACCTGCCCGCCGATGAACTGAGGAAGCTGGGGGTTGAATGATATGGCAGTGATAGTCACCAAATGGTTCGGCACGTTCCTCGTGGACGAGAAGAGCGGCAGGATCCTCGACAAGAGGCTCATGCCCAAGGACGCCGGACAGGCGGCCGAGAAGCTGGCCGCCATGCAGCGCGGAGGGATCCTCGACGAGGAGAGGGAGCTTGCCGCGAAGGCCGAGAAGCCCTATGTGGCCGACAGGAGGCAGTCGGAGCTCGGGAAGCCGATGATGTTCGATTCCTCGTTCATCAAGGCGCAGGACTACGGATTCGACGATGCATTCATGCACGAGGCCATGCTGGGCCTGGGGAAGCTGAGGACATCCGAGCCTGTACCTCGCGACAGGAACCTGGTCCAGGCGATCAGGAGCCTAGACGACCAGATAGCGACCATCAACCTCTACAGCGAGCGTCTGCACGAGTGGTACGGAATGTACTTCCCGGAGCTGGCGGACTACGCCCACGACAAGAGATACGCGGAGCTCGTCGCCAGGTGCGGCGACAGGGATGCCGTCATGGAGGAGCTCGGTATCGAGATTGAATCCATCGGCGCCGACATGGACGAGGAGGATATCCGCGCCATCATGGATCTGGCCGATACCCTGGACCGTCTCTACGAGGACGGGGACAGGACGGAGGCCTACATCCGCGGGATCGTGGAGCAGACCTGCCCCAACCTCTGCGCCATGCTCGGAGGCCCCCTCGCAGCGAGGATGGTGTCGCTCGCCGGCGGTCTGGAGAGGCTGGCATCGCTCCCTTCGTCCACCGTCCAGCTGCTGGGTGCGGAGAAAGCCATGTTCAGGGCCATGAGGTCCGGCAAGCGCGGCCCCAAGCACGGCATCATCTACCAGCATCCCGACGTCCATCGTGCGCCGTACTGGCAACGCGGCAAGATAGCAAGAGCCGTCGCCGGGAAGGTCCTCATCGCAGCCAAGATCGACCAATACCATGGCGAATTCGCCGGGGACAGGCTCAACGAGGAACTGAAGAAGAGGGTCGAGGAGATCAAGAAGAAGTATCCCGATCCGCCGAAGAAGCCTCAGAAATCCAACAAGGGAAAGAGGCGGAACAGACCCGGGAAGGGGAAGCCCAGAAGGCGCTGACCGTTCCTGCAGGGGGCCCTCCGGGGCCCCTTCATATCATCCATTTTATCCGCTTCATCTGAGACGATCCGTTACCGCGAGGCGGAGAACGGCCCGTACCACATCGTCGAATCCGACGACATCCTGCGCCGAGACGGCAGTCGACAGACCCCATTCCATGACGCCCGATCGGACGTCAGAACCGGAAGGGAACCGTAGTTCATCGTTGAGACGCGCGCAATCTTAATATGCGCAACCGCCCGTAAGGGTGAGCCAGATAGCATGAATTCAATCAACATGCGTATCGACGCCTCCTTCACGGGGGTGAACTTCCGGCCCTGAACGGCTGGGAGCCAATATACTATCGAGAGTGAGTCCAATGTGGGAGATGAAAGAGATCAGGGAACTGAAAGAGGGCAGGTACGTCAACGTCGACGACGAGCCCTGCAAGATCATCAAGATCACGACCTCCAAACCCGGAAAGCACGGATCCGCCAAGGCCAACGTCGATGCAGTCAGCATCTTCACCGGCGCCAAGAAATCCATCGTCGGACCCGTCAGCACCAAAGTCCAGGTACCCGTTATCGACAAGAGGAAAGGACAGATCCTCACTCTCAGCGACGACGAGGCCCTCATCATGGATATGGAGACTTTCGAGCAGATCTCCATCCCCATCAACGCGGACCACGAGCAGCCCCTGAACGAGGGCGGAGAGATCCTGTACCTCGAGGCCATGGGCAGATACAAGATAATGTGAGGCGAACGAATGTCGTACGGGATTGCTTACGCTGGTGCCGAATCGGAGTACAACGACGCCGATGCCGTCATCTTCGGCATCCCGTACGACCACACCGCCTGCTTCAAGGCAGGCGCAAGGGAGGCCCCTACCGCCATAAGGCGGGCCTCCTACAATTTTGAGGAGATCCATTTCGAGCACGGCCTCCACGAGAGGACGCTGCAGGTCTGCGACTACGGGAACTGCGATGATTTCATCCTTCCCGAGGACATGTTCGCAGAGGTGGATTTCGCGGTGGCCCCGGCCGTCAGGGACGGGAAGTTCACCATAGCGATGGGCGGGGAGCATTCCATCAACATCCCCATCATCAGGGCCTTCCCCGAGAGGAGTATCGCCCTGATCTCGATCGATGCCCATCTCGACTCCAGGGATGAGTACCTGGGGACTCCGAACAGCCACGCCTGCGTCATGAGGCGTGCAGCAGACCACCTGGGACTGGACAACGTCTTCGTCCTGGGCGCCAGGGCGATCGGCAGAGAGGAGCTCGAGAGGGACGATGCTGTCCCGTTCATCAGCTCCTACGACATCATGGATATGGGAATGGCCAAGGCCGTGGAGACGGCTCTGGATTCCGTCAAGGCGGAGAAGGTGTATCTGACGTTGGATATCGACGGCATCGATCCCGCCTATGCTCCCGGAACCGGTACGCCCGAGCCCTTCGGACTCCTGCCCATCGATGTGAAGAAGGCCATCAACATGATCGGGGACAGACTCATCGGATTCGATGTGAACGAGGTCTGCCCTCCGGCGGACCCGTCGGGGATAACGTCGATCCTCGCAGCCAGGATGATCAACGAGGTCCTGGAAGTCCATCAGAAGAGCATCAGTTGATGCTTCCGACCAATCCGGTCACTTCTTCGACCGCAGCATCAGCAAGAGATTCAGCAGTCTGCTCGTCGGACGATTCGGCATAGATCCTGATGTAATCCTCGGTGGTGGAAGGCCTTACGAGGGTCCATCCGGCATCTGTCACGATCTTCAGACCATCGATGATGTCGGTCTCCGCATCCACATCGGCATGGCTGCGGGAGTACGCGTCCATGACCTTCGCCTTGTAATCGTCGGGACACGGAACGCGGCGCTTCACCTTGAGATACACCGGCAGACCGTCGACCATGTCGGCCAACGGGATCCCCTTGACGACCACCTCGAGGACCTTGGCCAGAGTCAATCCGCCGTCCCTGCACATGCAATCGGATGGGAATATGATGCCTCCGTCCTCCTCGACACCGAGAATCGCCAGATTCTCGATCATCTTGCGGATGACCGAATGGGTTCCGACCTCCGTGTATCTGACCTGTCCGCCGAACCTCTCCACGATATCCTCCAGGACGAGGGAGGAGCTGATGGGCGTGACCACCTTCCCCTTCTTGTCTGCGAGGATCCGCTCGGCCATGAGCGCACCCATGCAGTCGCCGTCTATGTAGCGACCGAGCCCGTCTACGAAGATCGCGCGTCCTCCGTCGCTGTCGTGTGCGACCCCCAGATCGGCGTGGGCGTGAGGGACGATGAACATGAGATCCGACAGATTCTCGCGGGTCGGATCGCTCTCCCTGCGGGGCATGCCCTCTGGATCGCACTCCAGCGCGACGGTCTTCACGCCGAGCTTGCGGAGAAGCAAAGGCGTAGTGACGCTGGCGGCACCGTTGGCGCAGTCGACGCAGACCGTCAGACCCGCTGAACGGATCGATTCGGCATCCACCGAATCGATGATGTACTGAACGTAATCCTCCACAGCCCCGCGCTCGGTCCTGATATCCCCTACGGAGGACCACTCCTCCACGGGGATGTCGCGGGAGTAGAACGCCTCCAGGGCCTGCTCGTCCTCGCGGGTCGCCTCGGCTCCGCCTTCGAGGACGATCTT
>ERZ773194.916-NODE-916-length-35444-cov-12.330329_pt1 | contig 35444 bp, 42 predicted proteins | sample MGYA00511240_ERZ773194 | MGnify/ENA primary metagenome ERZ773194 (study PRJEB29015, sample SAMEA2737774) | human gut metagenome | biome: human gut; feature: human-associated habitat; material: faeces | place: China | collected 2012 ... | reverse complement strand
CTTCGCCACCCGCCCCAGAGCTGGTGCTATGTGGAGGAGGGCTGACAATGGCTGACTACAACCTGAAACTGTGCCCGTTTTGTGGGGGCAATGGTGTTGTGCAGAGAAGCGGTTATTGCTTTCGGGTATGCTGCTCAAACAGAGACTGCCCGATCGAGCCGAGAACACATTGGTTTTCTAACCACCTATCAGCAATCGAAACATGGAACAGGAGGGCTGACAATGGATGACTACATCAAACGAGAGCGGAGCGAGCTGGGACATTTTCAATGAGGACGATTTTTGCAGCTACGGAGAAAGGAAAGAAAATGATTAACGCAAAAGGTGAAGTTATTTATACAAACGCAGAAATAGCTTACGAGCTCGGGATTACACCGGCAACGGTTAATGCCATTGGGAAGCGGCTGTTTGGTAATGGACGAATTCCGCATTGGACACTTAATGACGCGAAGCTGATTGTTGAGTACATCAAGTCTATTTCCGTCGAAGAAGATGCACGAAGACTGTCCGTTCTGCATGACGCCGTTCATGAAATCATGGGAGATTGCAAGCTGGATGATGCCGACACAAGAAAACGTGTAGGCAAAGATATTCATCTTACTCCGAAAGGATGAAGCACAAAATGAACGATAAAATTCCCTATGCGAAAATGTTGGAAGATGGAATCAAAAAGCTGACAGAAGGAAAAGCGCAGAACGCAGTTTTGTGCGGGCTGCTGGAAGATGGCACAACGTGCGTTGCATATGCGAATGCGTCACCTGAAGATTTGGCGAACATTGCGTGTCATCTGCTGTCCGAAGCGTTTATGCGAACGGTTCTTGTTAACATCGACATGGTAAAAGATGCCCTTGATGAATACGAAGATGAAGAAGGTGAAGCGGAATGACAAGGGGCGAATATATGCGCATGGCGCGAAACAGTGCGAAGCTGTCAGCAGCACAGCTTTCAGTGATGTCCGGGGTTCCAGTGTGCACTATTAGATCGCTTGAATGTAAAGTAAGCCGCTCCGGGCGGATTGACACGCTGGAATTGCTTGCGGATGCGCTTGGAATCAGCATTGACGAATATGTCGGGCACAAGGTCATGGTGAAAAATCATGCCTAAAAACAAAGGAATTTACCGCCTGTTCCGCACCAAAGCGGAATATGATTGGCACAACGAAAACATACGGCACGTCACAAGGGTTCTAACGCTTGACTATGTAACTGTCGCGCTTGGCAGAATGGGCTTCCGTGAAAGCAAATTCGCAGAGTTTGAAAGGGTATTTTCGGAAGTCTATCAAGAATACATGGAAAGCTTTGCGGATGACCTGAAAGATGACAAGGAAATGGTTTATAGCCGTGCCGTGCTTGATAGGGAGCTGAAGCAGTACACCGGGAAGCTTTTTGCACCTGCTGAAGAACGATACCGATAGAAAGAAGGTGGTATGATGGATTCACCAAAGAAATATCTGCAACAGATCAGGCTTTACGATTCTCACATCAGCACGAAGCTGGAAGATTTGCAGCACCTGAAGGAAATGGTGACAAAAATCACGCCAACATTGAAGGATGATGTTGTTTCTGGCGGGGGCAATCAGGACAAGCTTGGTGATGCGATTGCAAAGATCGTTGATCTTGAAGCGGAGATTGACCGGGATATTGACCACTATGTTGCAGCGAAGCAGGAAATCAGCGCCACGTTGGATAAGCTGACTGACCCTGACCAATTACAGGTATTGCATATGCGCTATGTGCAAAACAAGACGTGGGAACAGATAGCATATGACACCGGCTTTTCTTATCGCTGGGTTTGCACACTCCACGGAAGAGCACTACAAGAAATAGAAAAAATCTTGACAAGTGCATAATAGTTCATAGAAGTACATAGTCAATCTGTGATATGATTATACTGCAATAGTAAACAAGATATTCTTCTTAGCCTGACAGGTTCATTCTTCTTTCCTGTCAGGCTTTTTTAATTTCAAAAATGGCTGTTTTTGAAATTGAAAGCGTGAAAAGCTTCGTTTTAATTTCAATATTAAAAGGCGGTGATGATTGTGACGAAGTTGACAGCAAAACAGCAGCGTTTTTGTGACGAATATCTGATTGACCTGAATGCTACACAGGCCGCAATCAGAGCCGGGTATTCAAAAAAGACAGCGGGAAGAATCGGAACTGAAAACGTTCAAAAACCTGCAATTAAAGAGTACATAGCCAAAAGGATGGCCGAAAAGGAAAGCGCGCTGATTGCAGATCAGGACGAAGTGTTGAAATATCTGACATCGGTTCTGCGTGGCGAAAGTCAGTCAGAGGAAATTGTTGTCGAAGGTATAGGTGACGGATGCAGCGAAGCAAGAACGATGCAGAAAGCACCGTCCGAAAAGGATAGGCTGAAAGCTGCTGAACTACTTGGCAAGCGCTACGGCCTTTACACTGATAGGGTCGAAACTGAAGTGGACATGGATTTGAACATTACGGTGGATTACGGTGACGCAGATGAATAGGGACAAACTTCTTGTGGAATACATTGCACTGGAATTTCCAGAATGTGATAAAACGGATGAATTGCTGAAAAGCGTTTCTGATTCACTTGGATTTAGTGTATATTGCCTTGCGATGGCGTTAGAAGATTTTAAGTCTGAAATAAGAAAGCTGTTCCCATTCTGTCTGCTGTTTGGATGTGATGACAGATGAACATCAAAGTCCAAGCAAATCCATGTTTCAAGGAAGCTGACCGCAGCACAAAGCGCTATATCGTGATGAAAGGTTCTGCTGGCTCTGGGAAGAGCGTTGACACGGCGCAAAACTACATTCTTCGGTTGATGCACGATAAAGGCCGCAATCTTGTCTGCATCCGCAAATCTGACATCACAAACCGCGATAGCACCTTTGCAGAGCTTACAGGCGCTATATACCGGATGTTTGGAGATCAAGCGGAACGGTATTGGCAGATCAATATGTCTCCGCTGAAGCTGACCTGTAAGGCCAACGGCAATCAGATTATCTTCAGGGGTATGAACGATGACAAGCAGCGTGAAAAGCTGAAGTCAATAACGTTCCAGCGCGGCAAGCTGACAGATGTTTGGTGCGAAGAAGCAACGGAGCTGACACAGGCTGACGTTGAAATCATAGATGACCGTTTGCGCGGCGAATTGCCGCCCGGTCAGTTTTATCAGATCAGAATGACCTTCAATCCGGTGAATAAGAATCACTGGATTAAGAAGGTCTTTTTTGATATTCCAGATGACAATGTGCTGACACATCACAGCACATACCTGATGAACCGCTTTATAGATGACGCTTATAAAGCCCGTATGGAGCGCAGGAAGGTCGTTGACCCTGAAGGTTATCAGATATACGGTCTGGGCGAATGGGGCGAAATAGGCGGTCTTATCCTGCATAATTGGGAAATCAAAGATGTAAGCCGAAACCTGAACGATTATGACGATATAGCCATAGGTCAGGACTTTGGTTTCAATCATGCAAACGCAATTCTGTTGTTGGGTATCAAGGATGATAACATTTACATCCTTGATGAAATATACCTGTTTGAGAAAGACACGTCAGAAATCATTCAGGAAGCCATAAAGCACGCAATTCCAACGAACAAACAGATGTGGTGCGATAGTGCCGAGCCTGACCGAATTAAGATGTGGCAAAAAGGCGGTTTCAGCCGTGCCAAGGGCGTTGACAAGGGCGGTTCTGCCGGGTCTGTCAAAGCGCAAATTGACTGGCTGAAGCAGCGGACAATATATGTGCATCCATGCTGCGTGAACACAATCAAAGAAATGCAGCAATGGAAGTGGAAGAAGGACGAGCGAACCGGCGAATATCTTGACGATCCTGTCCCCTTTCAAGATGATGCAATGGCGGCTTTGCGCTATGGCGTTGAGGGCTGGCGCAAGCTGAAGAAATGGATTTACTGAGATAGCAGCGCAAAAGCACCAGCGGCGGCAATTTTGACCATCTGGTTGCCGTTGTAAAATACTGTACTCCTTTGGGGCGCTTGACAGGTAAAGCGCCTATGGCGCTGCGCTGTTATCTTTTTTTGATTGAAAGGGGCGATTGCTATGCCAGTTATCAATATATCGGTGGAGAACAAAATAGCAGAAGCAGACGGAACACTTTATGTGTGCGACAACAGCGATTTTGTTGCGAAATTCGCTTTTGATGCAGAATGGGAAGCATACGAAAGCAAAACGGCACGGTTCGTTTATAACAACAGCTATGTTGATGTTGTTTTTACCGGAAACGAATGCCCTGTCCCAACTATCAGTGGCACATATTTTTTCAACATTGGCGTTTATGCTGGGAATTTGCACACCACCACTCCGGCGAGAGTACCTTGCAAGAAATCCATTCTTTGCGGAAGTGAATCAGAATCTTCGGCAAGTCAAGAAGTCAGAAACGAATTTCTTGACGTTCTGGACAAGCGGACGGGCGACTTGTCCGCCCTGAAAACTACCGCGAAAGATAACCTCGTGGCGGCGATCAATGAAGTGGAATTGGCTGGTGGTGCTGGCAGCATGAACTTGCGCGTGGCGGACGGCTACATCCAGTACAGCCGCGACGGCGGCAGTACGTGGACAAACCTCATCGCCATGGCAGACCTCAAGGGCGACACAGGAGCGGCTGGTACACCCGGCAAAGACGGTGCAAAGGGTGATCCCGGTGCGCCCGGAAAGGATGGCCACAGCCCGGTGGTAACGGCCACCAAGTCCGGCAAGACAACGACAATCAGCGTGGACGGGGCTGCCATTGTCACGATCGAGGATGGCGCAGACGGTGCGCCGGGAAAAGACGGCGCTGATGGGTTGAACGGTAAGGACGGTGCGGACGGCAAACCGGGGGCTGCTGGCGCGGACGGTGCTAAAGGCGCGGACGGCATCACGCCGACCATTGGCACTAATGGCAATTGGTACATCGGCAGCACGGACACCGGCAAGCCGTCACGCGGGGCAACCGGTGCGCAAGGTACACCCGGCAAGGACGGCAGTGACGCGACCGTGACTGCGGCAAGCATCACAGGCGCGCTTGGGTACAAGCCTGCCGCGCCGGGTGATATCCCGGTAGTCCCGACTGCGGAGATCAACGCCAACACCACCGCGCGGCACACGCACGCGAACAAGGCGGTAATCGACAGCATCACCGGGCTGGTGACAGCAGAGAATCTTGATAATCCGGGCCATACCACGGACTTGGTGCAGTACGGCGCATTCCAAGTTGCGGCACAGAGAATCCTTGTGCAAATCCCCACTGTGCCGGAAACCCTGCCGAACCCGAAGGCGCTGACGCTTAAAGTGGGCGGCGCCACCGCTACTTATGACGGCAGCAGCGCGCAGGAAGTAGACTTTCCGGAAATCGTGGTAGCAGAATCTGTTACTTCGCCAACCTACACTAATCAAGTGCCACTGTCGGTTGACGCTAGCGGCGCAATATACAACGGTGTTGGGTATAAATCCGGTGTTTCACTTAACTCATCAGGGGCGGAGATACCCAGTTCGGGCGTTGCCGTCTCGGGCTACATCCCCGTGAAAAAGGGCGATATCATCCGCATCAAGGACACCTCGCAGGCAAACTTCGACATGACCCTTATGATGACCCTGACAGCGGACAAAGCCGGTACGGCGAACTGCGGCAAGGATATTGTAGCCATCCGAACCAACGCAGTATACGGCACTATCACCACAAACGGCAATGTCGTCACATGGGACACCTCGGGCATCGGTTATTACTTTTGGGACAACTTTGCGTGGCTTCGTGTCACGACCCACTCGGCTGATGCCATAGTCACTGTGAACGAGGAGATAACCGACACCGTGACTACGCAGAATGTGCTCAAACCGAGCGTGAAGGTCAAAAAGGCGAATGTCGATTTTGACATAGCATCGCCCCTACTGTCGGGCAAGACGGTTGTGTGCTTTGGCGACAGCATATTTGGCATGACGCGGGACACGACATCCGTCCCCGCATGGGCGGCGGCATTCACGGGTGCAAAGGTTTACAATGTTGGTTTCGGAGGCTGCCGTATGGCCGTACACCCCACTAGTGGCTACGCTGCGTTTTCTATGTGGGCGCTGGCCGATGCTGTGGCCACGGGCACTTACACCACACAGGATGCGCAGGCATCCAGCGGCGCAGATTATTTTGCACAGCAGCTTGCGGTGCTGAAAGGAATTGACTTTGGCAGTGTTGACACGGTGGTCATCCACTACGGTACGAACGACTTCACCGGCAATGTCGCTATCGACAACGCTACCGATGACGATGATACATCAACGTTGTGCGGGGCGCTGCGATACGCGCTGCGCAAGATTCAGACTGCCTATCCAAAAATTCGCGTCTTTATTTCCTCGCCAATCTATCGTAAGTGGGATAGCACCGGCGCAGAAACATACACAAACGCGAACGGGAAGAAATTGCGGGAATTTTGCACGGCGCTGGCCGGTGTTGCAGATGAATTCAATTGCCCATGTATTGACGGCTATAAGGCGCTTGGCATAAACACCGCAAACGCTTCCGCATTTTTGGCAGACGGCACACATCTAAACGAACGCGGGCGGCAGGCATTCGGCGAGTACATCGGTGGATGCCTAATATCGCCAAAGGCGTAATACAGGGGTGACTATATGACCAACATTATCGAATCATTTGCAACTAAAAATAAGTGCTATCAAGCAGCAACACCGTTGTACCCGCGCGGCATCATGCTGCACAGCATTGGCTGCCCGCAGCCCAATGCGTCGGTGATGGCGCGCGGCTATAACCAGTACCAGCCGGGCGGGAGGAGCGTGTGCGTGCACGGCTTTATCCAGCGCGACGGGACGTACTACCAGACGCTGCCGTACACCATGCGCGCGTGGCACTGTGGCGGCGCGGCAAACGGCACGCATATCGGCATCGAGATGACCGAGCCTGCAAGCATCGTCTACACCGGCCACGGCGCTGAGTGGCGCGACCTTGACCCGGCTGCGACCGAGGCGCACGTGCGCGGGACGTATGCGGCGGCGGTGGAGCTGTTTGCGCAGCTTTGCACGCAGTACGCGCTAGACCCGCTGGAGGACGGCGTCATTATCAGCCACGCCGAGGGCGCGGCAAGAGGCATCGCCAGCGCGCACGCAGACCCCACACACCTGTGGCGGGCGTTTGGGCTGACGATGGACGGCTTTCGGGCAGACGTCGCGGCAAAGATGGCCGCGGGAAATACAGACGAGGAGGACGACGACATGGCAAGATACGACAGCATTGACGATGTGCCCGGCTGGGCGCGTGGCACAGTAAAGGAGATGATGGACGCAGGTCTGATCGCCGGTACGGGCGGTGGAAACCTTGGTCTTTCCGATGATATGCTGCGGATGCTGTATATCATGTGGCGTATGCGTGATACGCGCTATGGGCGCATCGTGGACGGCAAGGTGACTGATGTACCTGCATGGGCGCATGACACAGTGCAAAAGCTTGTCGATGACGGTGTGCTTGCTGGCGTAGGCGATGGCAAGCTGAACTTGTCCATGGATATGCTGCGGATGTTGGCAATTATGTGCCGTCAGGCCGAAAAGTAAGGTACGTATTGGAGGAAGGCCAAGTGCTTACTACAAGCGAAATTAAAAAGTTTATAGATAGCGATGCAGCAAGCGCCAAAAAGCGGCTTGCGAAGGTCGGCTTGCGGTATTATGAAGGCAATCATGATATCAATAACTATCGGATTTTCTTCTTTGATGCAGATGGAACGCTTCAGGAAGATAAAACAAAAAGCAATATTAGAATCAGTCACCCCTTCTTCAAACTGCTTACCGATCAGCAAGCGCAATATATGCTTTCCGGGAAGGACGGTTTTGTGAAATCGGACAATCCGGAACTGCAAGCGGAACTTGACGCATATTTCAACGAAAATGAATCCTTTGCCGCTGAACTGTATGAATTGCTTGTTGGCTGCATTTCCAAGGGCTTTGAATATATGTATGCCTACAAAGATGAAAACGACAGGACAGCGTTCCAGACGGCTGACAGCATCGGTGTCGTGGAAGTCCGGGAAAAGGAAACGGATGACGGCTGTGCTTATGTGATCTTCTGGTACATCGAGCGCGTCGGCAAGGACAACAAGACAATCAAGCGTATTCAGGTTTGGGACAAGTCCCAGACCGTTTTTTATTGCCAAGTCGATGATGGGGAAATGGAACTGGATAAGTCCGTTGGCATCAATCCAAGGCCGCACATCATCTACAAAAAAGATGGTGACACAAATACATACTACGATGATTACGGCGTTATTCCTTTCTTCCGGCTGGATAATGGCAAGAAGCAGGTCAGCGGCGTAAAGCCAATCAAAGACCTAATTGATGACTATGACTTGATGAATGCCGGGCTTTCCAACAACATTCAGGACACAAATGAAGCGCTGTATGTGGTCAGGGGCTTTCAGGGCGACAATCTCGATGAACTGATGATGAATATCAAGGCCAAAAAGCACATCGGCCTTGACGATGACGGCAGTGTTGATATTAAGACCGTTGACATTCCGGTTGAAGCCAGAAAAACAAAAATGGAAGTGGATGAAAAGAACATTTTCCGTTTTGGCATGGGCGTGAATACGGAAGCCCTGAAGGACACAAGCGCCACGACAAGCATTGCAATCAAGTCTGCATATGCGAACCTTGATTTGAAGTGTACTGGCCTTCTGCCTAGCCTTAAGCAGTTCATGCGGAAGCTGCTGAAGCTGGTATTGAAAGAAATCAACGACACGCAAGGCACGGATTACGAGCAAAAGGACATTTATTTTTCCTTTGACCGTGAAATTATCACCAATGCGCAGGAAAACGCACAGATTGACTTGACGAAAGCGCAGGAGCAGCAAGCAAAGCTGACAACCATCCTGAACGCATCCGCACAGCTTGGCGATGAATTGACCAAGCAACTTATCTGCGAAGCGCTTGATTTGGACTATGATGATATCAAGGACAAGCTTCCAAAGCCTGAAGATGACCCAACAGTAGCGGCACAGGCGGCGCTTGGCGGTATTGTGCCGAATGAGGGCAACGGTGATGTGATTGAATAAGTGGGAAAAAGAAGTCCAGCAGTCCCTTTTGGATAGCGAAGAAGCTGCAATCAAAGAGCTTGAAAAGCAGTACGCACGGGCGCTGAAGGACATCACCGATAAAGTCAAGTCATTTCAGGCAGACATTGACCTTTTAGATCAGGCGCTTTCGCAGGACGGGCTTGACGATGCTACAAAGGCGCTGCTGCAATCGCAGAAGCGGTCAAAGGTCTATCAACAGAATTATCAAAAGGCGCTTAAAGGTCAGGTAAGCGGCGTTCTTGACAAGCTGCACGGCGATAATTACGCCACGATTGACAAATATCTGAAAAGCTGCTATGAAACCGGATATATTGGCACGATGTACGATATAGCAAAGCAAGGTGTCCCCATCATCGCACCGATAGATCAGGCGGCAGCAGTCAAAGCTATTTTGACAGATTCAAAGATCGTTGATGGCTACTATAACCATCTTGGCGTAAACTATGACAAGCTGAAAAAGACCATCACGCAGGAAATCAGCCGGGGCATTGCTTCCGGTCTTCCTTATAGCGACATTGCCCGAAACATCAACAACGTGTCCGGCAGCGGCCTTTCCAACGCAAAGCGCATTGCCAGAACAGAAGGGCATAGAATTCAGCAGACATCTACCCGTGATGCGCAGTATGCGGCCAAGAAAAAGGGTTGTGATGTAGTCAAGCAGTGGGACGCTTCGCTTGACGGCAGGACAAGGGATTCCCATGCGCGGGTTGACGGCGAAATCCGGGAGCTTGACGAAAAGTTTTCCAACGGCCTGATGTTCCCCGGTGACCCATCCGGCAGCGCTGCGGAAGTTATCAATTGCCGCTGCACGTCCAATACAAGGGCGAAATGGGCGCTGGATGACGGTGAGCTTCAGACGTTGAAAGAACGCGCTGAATACTTTGGGCTGGATAAGACAGCAAATTTTGAGGATTACAAGCAGAAATATCTTGTAGCCGCAGCAGAATCGGAATATAATAGTGGTGACCAGAGCGACAGCAGCGTTTTTGACGGGATTATCGGCAAGCAGACGGGCATGACAACCGATTATAAGGATGCTTTAAATCTGAAGTTTGCCAAGGGGTCAGACGAAGCTAAAAAAGCTTTCAATAAATTTGTTCCGTCTGATTCGGTTGCTGATGCTGCCTTCGCCGGTACGGCTCATTTTAATCCAGCCACGCAAAAGATCAATATGAACTTTGCTGATGACTTGCAGAACAAACGCGGCGCTGGTGCAACTTTCTTCCATGAACACGGTCACTTTATTGACTTCATGGCTGCCGGTGCTTCAAACTATGATTATTTATCAACTACCAGTCAAACTTTTGGGGCGCTGTTACAATCTGATTTCAAAGAATATGTGAAAACGTATAAAAAGCAGCATAAAATGAAAGCCGCAGATGCTTACAATGCAATTTCGCTTGAACTGCTTGGGCATGAAAAGCATTCACTGTCTGACCTGTTGGATGGCATTTCAAAGGGCAAATGCAGTGGAATGTACGGTCATAAGCGAAGTTATTGGTCAAATCAAGGAGCGTTGGAAAAAGAAGCATTCGCACATATGTTTGAAGCATCGTTTGATAGCAACAAATACGCTTTAATGAAGCAATACTTCCCAAATGCACTTGCAGAATTTGAAAAGATGCTGAAAGGGGTGATCTGATGGTAATTGATTTTGCTTTTTCTGCCGAAGGTTTTTTGCTTTTGAGAAAATTTAAAGACAAATTCGACTGCGCACTCCGAATTGACGAACCATCGGGTGACGCATTACTTCTCGACATTGGTGATGATTCGTATAGAATAAGCGCTGATGAAAGCGTTGAAGAATTCAAGACAGCAGTCATGGAAAGTCTGAAATCGGGTGAAAATCTACTTTTGGAAAGATACCGAGACAACAAAGTCAAATATGAAGATGATATGATTTATTAAAGCACCATGCACACGCACGGTGCTTTTTCTATGCCTAAAAACACACACCGCGCTTTTGGTACATTTATCGTGCGTTGCAAGTTACAGGCAAGTTAAAAAACATAGTGGTATCAATGGTTTGCGATTATGCAAGCCCTTTTTTCATACCAAAAAGCAAATTAAGAAAGGTGGAACAAACCATGAAAAGATGTTGGAAAACATGGATTAAGGCCGCTGCTGTTCGCGCGGTCAAGACCGTTGCGCAGACTGCGGTTGCAACCATCGGCACGTCTGCCGTATTCAATCAGGTCGATTGGATGATGGTGGGTGGCGCTTCGCTTCTGGCTGGCATTCTGTCAATCCTGACTTCGCTTGCCGGTCTGCCGGAATGCAAGGAAGGTGAAACTGATGAATCTGCCTACCGCAGACGGCAAGATTGACACCGTGCGAGAAGTACAGCTTTGGCTTAACCGCAACTATTCCGGTGGCCTTACCCTTGACGGCCTGTACGGCAGTCGCACAAAAGCTGCGCTGACCAAGGCGCTTCAGCGTGGGCTTGGCGTTGCTGCTGATGGCATCTATGGCCAGAATACAAGCGCAGCAGTATGCCGAAACAATCTGCGGAATGGCAGTACTGGCGAACTTGTGAAAGTGCTTCAGGGCTTCCTTGTCTGCCACGGCCACAAAACGGCTTATGTGGATGGAGCCTTTGGCGCTGGCACGCTGGCGGCGCTGAAATCGTTCCAGCGCGCCTACGGTTTGACTGCTGACGGTATTGCCGGATGCAATACATTCGCGGCGCTATGTAGATAAAAAATGTAAGTTTTTGCTTGCATTTTTTATTGTCCAAAGATGTAATGACGCTTAAACTTTCATCACCATTTTCCGGCGCACTCCCGGATTTAACAAAGTGCTTGTCTGCGGTGACACCGCGATTAAAAACAACGACAAAGGAAGGAATACACAATGGAATTTCTGAAAGAGATTTTGGGCGAAGAGCTGTATGCACAGTTTGCGGAAAAGCTGAATGCCTACAACGGCGATGCAGCCAACAAGGACAAGCAAATCAAGCTCGCCAACCTTGGCGGCGGTGAGTATGTCGGTAAGGGCAAGTATGATGCGCTTCAGGCGATGCTTGACGGCAAGGAAACCGAGTTGACCACAGCCAACGGCCTGATTGCCGATCTGAAGAAAGGAACCAAGGGCAACGAGGAACTTCAGGGCAAGATCACCGGATATGAAACGCAGGTGTCGCAGCTTCAGGCAGAGCTTGAAAAGACCAAGCTTGAAAATGCCATTCAGCTTGCTTTGCGTGATGCAAAGGCGATCGATCCTGATTATCTGGCTTTCAAGCTGCGCGAGAAGTACAAGCCGGAAGAACTGGCGCTTGACGAAAACGGGAAGGTCAAGGGCATGGATGACAAGCTGGTCGGTCTGAAAACGCAGTTCCCGAATCAGTTTGAAAGTGCCGGACAGAAGAAGGTCGTTGAAAACAAACTGCCGGAAGGCGATCACGGCGGTGAACCCGAACCGAAATCCCTTGAAGACGCGCTGAAACTGGCCTATGAGCCGAAAAAAGAATAATTTTGAAATGAGGTAAATTACTATGGCTATGACCCTTGCTGAAATGAAGGTCGGTATGTCCGACAAGGTTTCCCAGCAGATTGTTGATATCTTTCTGCGTGAATCTGAAATCCTTCAGATGCTTCCCTTTGACAACTGCGTTTCCCCGCAGGGCGGCAGCACTCTGACGTATAGCTACATCCAGAAGAAGCTTCCTTCCGTGGCGGCTTTCCGTGCGCTGAATGCGGAGTACACCGCGAATCAGGCGACCGTGGAGAAGAAAACCGCTGACCTGAAAATCTTCGGCGGCAAGTTCCAGATTGACCGTGTGCTGAAGGCGGCAGAAGGCCCGTATAACAACATGGCCTATCAGATTCGTGAAAAGGTGCTGGCCGCTATCAGCCTGTTCCATTACACGCTGGTCAACGGCAACGCTACCACTACGACCACCGAGTTTGACGGCCTTGACAAGATGCTTGCCGGTACGTCTACCGAGTACAACACCGGCACTGGCTCTGCTATCGACATCAGCACCATGACCAACCTGAAGAGCAATGCGGATCAGCTCTATGAGCAGATTCAGCTTCTCATCAAGAACACCGACGCTGACGCCCTGCTGATGAACAGCTCCATGATTGCCAAGATTCAGACTATGGCGCGTATTCTCGGCTACAAAACCGAGAGCGAAGAAGCTTTCGGCCGCAAGGTCACGTCTATGGATGGTGTGCGCTTCATGGATCTCGGCAAGCACTACACGGTTTCTGAAACCACCGTCACCGGCAACGACTGTGTGAAGGCGGGGATCAGCCGTAACATTGGTGCTTCCAATGCCGCCGTCACCGGCCTGACGGACATCTACGCCGTCAAGTTTGACGTCATGGACGGCTTCCACGCCGCTTCCCTGACCGGCGACGGCGCTATTCATCAGTATCTGCCCGATTTCAACGCGCCCGGCGCTGTGAAGGACGGCGAGGTTGAAATGGTCGCCGCGACTGTGCTGAAGAACACCGCCCACGCTGGCGTTCTCCGTAACATCAAGATTGCGTAAGCAAAGAAAGGATGAACAATAAAATGGCAGCAAAGAAAACGAAGAAAGTCACCGGCTACGAAATTAATGTGACTACCAATCCCAAGTTCTGCGGCATTGACGCTGGCGGCGTTCAGTTTTCCTACGGCAAAGCGCAGATCACTGAAGGCCGCATGGTCGAGTGGTTTCGCGAGCATGAAGGCTATGAAGTGACCGAGATCACGGTCGAGGAAGACGAAGCGCCCAATGCCCCGGAAGCGTAAGGCGGTGTAACCATGATTATGACTGTTGCCGAACTCCGGCAGTATGTCGCAACGGATGACGCAGATCAGGTGCTTGAAGCAAAGCTTCAGGCACTTGAACTGCTTATTCGTGCATACACCAATAACAACTTCCAGCAGCGGGCTTTCAGGGCGGTTGCCGCGTCCATTCCAGACCATGACATTGTTTGCAATGGTGTGGTTCCCTTCCGCGCTGGTGACACATTGCAGATCACAGAATCTGACCTTATGCCGGATTGCCTTGTCACGGTGAAAAGCGTTTCGGGTAACACGGTCACGGTCAAGGAAAACCTGATTGATGAAAGCGGAATCGTTGTCACGAAGATTGTTTATCCGGCTGATGTACGGATGGGCTGCGCCAATCTGATGAAGTGGGAAATGAACAACCGCGACAAGGTTGGTGTTTCGTCTGAAACGATTTCCCGGCATTCTGTGACCTATTTCAACATGGACGGGGATAATTCCATCATGGGATATCCGAAGCCCCTGATGGGCTTTTTGAAGCCATATCAACGCGCAAGATTCGGACAGGGGTTGAGGTCATGAAAGGTATTGGCGGCAACACCACAGCGATCATACAGACTTACACCGCGACCAAGAACGAAATTGGCGAACAGGTGAAGTCGTGGGTTGACAAGCAGACGCTTAAAGGCTGGCTCGACCTTCAGTCCGGCGATTCCAAGTACACCACATTCAACGCCAAGATTCAGGAATCGACGCACATTTTCATTGCAGACTATGTGCCGCTTGCCGCTGGCATACAGGCTGAAAACAGCCGCATGACCATCAACGGCAAGCGGTATGATATTCTGCTGATTGACAATCCGATGGAAATGGGCAGCGGCAGTCAGCTTGAAATCTATCTGAAATACACAGGGGGTCAGTAATATGGCAGACGTGGAATTTCAGGACTTTTCTGTGAAGGTCAAAGCCGCACTTAATGACACTGCCATTCGGTTTTTGGAAGAAGCTTCAAGCGAAATCGAATCACAGGTGCAGCGCAATAGCCGTGTTGATACCGGACAGCTTAAAGGGTCGTGGAATCACCGAGTGAACGAATCTGCCGGTGAAGCAACGGTTGGAAGCCCTGAACAAAATGCCATTTGGGAAGAATTCGGCACTGGCGAATACGCAGCCAAAGGCGACGGCAGGAAAGGCGGTTGGAGCTATCAGGACGATAGCGGCAATTGGCATCACACCACGGGCAAAAAGCCGAACCGGACGCTTCAACGGTCTTTTGACAGCACGAAGGGTAAGATCATCAACCGAGCAAAGCAGATTTTCAAGGAAGGGATGAAGTGATATGTCAAAAGAGGTTTTGAACATCATTGACAGCGCCATGAAATCCCTTGGCCTTGAATATGGCTTTGGCGAATATGGCGGCAACAGCAAGGGCAAAATCGTCTACCCCTATTGGGTCGGAAGCTACACGGAAACAGAGCCGTACACCGAAGATGGCTTGCAGGAAACGACCGTCATGCTTACCGGCTTTTCGCGGGGTTCATGGCTTGACCTTGAAAACGGTAAAGAGAAAATCGAAAAGCACTTCAACCGGGTTTCCGGCAAAGTGGGCGTTACGAGCAGCGGCAATGCCGTTGCTATTTTTTATGCTGGTGCTCTGATCGTCCCCACTGGGGACGCGGAGCTGAAAAGCATTCAAATCAATTTGAGCATCAAAGAATGGAAGGTGAATTGATATGCCTAACAGCGGCATTACTTCTGGTACTCCCGCAAAAATCCCTTTCGGGGCTGGCGTATATTTTCAGGGTGTGACGTACAGCGAAACGGTTGCGCCTACGTCTGAAGCAATTCAGGCGGCTATCATCGGCGCTACGCAGGACGGCGGCACGCTGACCATTACGCCGGAGTTCTTCGCGCCGGAACTGGATGGCGCAACCGTAGCAATCAAAGAGCTTCAGCAGAAAGTCGGGGAGACTGCGCAGATGGAAGTGTCCATCGCCGAGCTGTCGGCAGAACTGGCGGCGCATCTGGCTATCGGAAAGATCACCGAATCTACCGACAAAAATTATGATGTTGTCACTTCATCTGAGCTTCGCGCCGGTCACTTCTATGAGGGCTTCGGCTATTACGGAAAGTTTACGGATGGTAGACCGATCATCATCATCTTTAAGCACGCGCTTTGCACTTCTGGCTTCTCGACCGAAACAAAGAACAAAAACAATTCCGTATTTAAGGGCACTTTTGCTTGCCAGTCTGACATTACATATGGCACGACCAAACTGCCGTATGCAATCTTTATCCGCAAGGAAACCGGCTGGACTGCCGCCACGCCCGAGGACATCACTGAAACTGCATCTTAACAGCCAGAAAGGAACATAAAACCGATGAGCAAAAAGGAAAACATTGAAATGACTGAAGAAGCAACGGAAGAAGTCAAGCTGTATAAGCTGCGCAGCCTGAAGGATAAAGACTTTTATCCCATGCTGGATATCATCACGGCTACGCTTCCGGATGATCTTGCGGATGTGTTTGTGCAGCTTGCAACCGGCGAAAAGTCCGTTGACGAAATTGGTGGCATGGTGGTTTACAAAATTGCTGTGTCCGTGCTGAAAAACGTCAGCGCTATCCCTGATAAAATCTATCCGCTGCTTTCTGACCTGTCAGGCATCCCGGCTGACGAAATCCCCGAAATGCCGTTCGGCACTACGCCCAGCATGATCTGGGACATCGTTGCCGATGCGAAGAATGCAAGTTTTTTCAGGGCGCTTTCCAAATTGCTTTAATCGGTGAATTCAAGTTCATGGACATGATATATCACAGATATTCATGTCCAATGGACTTGATGAATTCCTACATCAACCGTGGGCGATTTGGGGATTTTGTAACGGGATTCCTTCAGTCGGAATACGAGCGCCAAAAAGCGGAAATGGACAAGGACGAAAATATGAAGCTATGGATTATGTACTGCCACAGCTATTCAGAAGATTCGTTCCTTGATTGGAAAAAGAAAGTCCTTAGAATCGGCAGCAACGGGCAACGTCAAGGCACGGATGCTGATCTGACGGATAAAGACATTCAAGCAATCTGCTATGACATTTTTAATGTATAAAGCGAAATTCAGGTCATCTTTTTGATGGCCTTTTTTTAATATCAAACCAATGGAAAGGGGCTGATAACCATTGGAATTGTTTAAGATTTTCGGGACTATTGCCTTGAAAGGCAAAGACCAATTCAACGGCGATCTTGACGAATCTTCCAGCAAAGCCGAAAAACTATCCAGTAAGATCGGAAAAGGTCTTGGTGCGGCTGCAAAAATTGGCGCTGCGGCTATTGGCGCTGCTGCAACGGCTGTCGGAGCATTGACGAAAAAATCGCTTGAAGAATATGCCGAGTATGAACAGCTTGTCGGCGGCGTTGAAACGTTATTCAAGGACAGCGCTGATGTTGTCATGCAGTACGCAAACAACGCCTATCAGACTGCCGGTCTGTCAGCCAATGACTACATGGAAACTGTTACTTCGTTTTCTGCTTCGCTGTTACAGTCTTTGGGCGGCGACACTGAAGCAGCGGCGAAGCAAGCTAATCTTGCAGTCACGGATATGGCTGATAATGCAAACAAGATGGGCACTGCAATGGGTGACATCCAGAACGCTTATCAAGGTTTTGCAAAGCAGAATTACACAATGCTGGATAACTTGAAGCTTGGCTATGGCGGCACAAAGGAAGAAATGCAGCGCCTTATTGACGATGCAAATGCCTTGAATGCTGCGCAGGGCAATCTTACAAATTACAGCATTGACAGCTATTCCGATATTGTCAGCGCAATCCACGATGTGCAGACGGAAATGGGCATCACTGGAACTACAGCGAAGGAAGCATCAACCACGATTCAGGGAAGCCTTTCCGCGATGAAATCTGCATGGACAAATTTGCTTACTGGCATCGGCGATGATTCGCAGGATTTGGACAGGCTGATTAACAATTTTGTCGAAAGCACTGGCACGGCAGCGGAAAACATCCTGCCGAGACTTGGTGAAATCATCACGGGAATCGGTTCGCTTGCTGAAAGGCTTGCGCCTGTTGTTGCTGCGGCAATACCGGGACTTGTAACAACCGTTCTGCCGAATCTTGTGCAGTCCGGTATTTCGATGGTTGGCGCTATCCTGCAAGGGCTTGCGCAGATGCTCCCGCAAATCATCCAATACGGCATTGATATGGTCATTACATTGATCGAATCAATATCATCTGACCCAGAAAGCCTTGTTGAAACGGCGATAACGCTTGTCGTGACCATCGTTTCCGGGCTTATTGACGCTATCCCTAAACTTATTGCTGCTGCGGCCGATCTTGTGACGGGGCTGCTAATGGCGCTGATTAGTAATGCGCCGAATCTTCTTGCCGCTGGCCTAAAGCTTGTGGGAAAAATCGCGGAGGGCATTGCAAACAGCCTTGGTGAAATTGTTAATGCTGGCGCGAAAGTGGTTGATTCCATCATTGACGGCATCGCCGGAGCATGGGGGAAGCTAACCGGATGGTTTAAGGGGCTTTGGAATGGACTGTTCGGCGGCTTGTCAGCTAATGTTAGCGTAAATGGCAGCGCCAAAGGTGCAGTTGCAGGTGTTAACGGTTCCCATGCGTCCGGTCTTGACTATGTGCCTTTTGATGGCTACATCGCCGAGCTGCACAAGGGTGAAATGGTTGTACCGAAACGGGAAGCGCAGACGCTGCGGAACAGCGAAGAAACAGATTATCTTCTGCGGCAGATTCTTGATTGCCTGAAATCTTCGCAGACAATCAATATCAATCAGCGTGAATTCGGCAGACTGGTAAGGGGTGTTACGTAATGCTTGAAACAGTAAAATATCAGAATCATTTGGGCGAGGAAATCAACTTTTCCGAAAGCGGCATCTATGTGAAATCATCCGATCTTCATGATTATGCGTGGAACTACACCGAGCGCGGAGGGAAAATCACATCCTTCAAGCGTGACGTTATCAGCAAAAAAATTGATCTCGCGATTGCGTGTGCGACAGAAGCTGCCGGAATTCAAAAGCGGAACGATTTGGTCGAATGCTTTGAAAAAGATGTCCTTGCAAAACAGCCGGGGAAAATTTTCGTCAACGGGTACTATCTGAAGTGCTATGTAACAGCGTCATCGAAGTCTAAGTACTTGGATTCTATGAAAACGATGCTGGTTTCTTTGGAACTGCTATCAGACGAACCGTTTTGGGTCAAGGAAGTGGAAGCAACGTATGTGCGCGATTCCACTACTAATGAGCTTACAGGTATAGTCAATCCGCTGAACCATGAAGCGAATTTCAGGCTTACAATCTTTGGGTCAACAACCGAAACAACGATATCTATTGGTGGCGCAATTCATGGCCTTAGTTATGGGCTTGAAGCTAACACACAATTGGTTATTGATTCGATTACGAAAGAAGTTTACGTACTTAAAAATGGCAAAAAGAATAATGCTTTTAGCGAACGCTATGTTTCTTATATAAGCGGTTCAGCCGGTACAATGGTAGGCGGCGTAATAAAAGGCGTGCTGGTAGATGATACTTTCAAGAAAATTCCCAGCGGTAATAGCAAAATAGGCAGAAGTGAATCTTTCCGATTGTCGTTAATCCTTTACGATGAAAGGAGCGAACCGAAATGGATTTGATCTATACAAATTCGTCAATGCAAGCTATTGGCGTAATGAAAGCGTATGATCTAGACCTTGCATTCGGTTCGGATGAAAACGATTTCGAGATAAAGGTTGACGCAAATAATCATTGTTGCGAAGCCGGGCACTATGTGTACATTATCGGTACAGAGTATGGCGGCGTAATTGATGCGGTAACTTCTGACACCAAAACCGGAGAAGTGACATATACCGGTAGGACATGGCACGGAATTCTTAATTCCAAGGTGATTTGTCCCGACGCAGGTCAGGACTACTTAACGTTAAACAACGAAGCAAACGGTGTCCTTAATTCGCTGATTACAAGGATGGGTTTAACATCAATCTTCACTGTTGATATCTATGCTTCAGGCCTTGAAATCAGCCACTATAAAATGCCGCGATATGTCACCGGCTATGACGGAATCATGCAAATGCTGAAATCCGTGGGTGGAAAACTAGTTTTGTCGTTTGACGGGGAAAAGGTAATTTTGTCTGCCGCGCCTATCGCAGATCATACAAAAGACGGTTCCGTTTCGTCTGATGCAATGTCTTTCCAAGTTAAAACGACATCGAAAAAAGTCAATCATCTGATTTGCTTGGGGCAAGGTGAACTAAAGGACAGAACAATAGTGCATCTATACGCCGATGCAAGCGGCAGCATAAGCCAAACGCAGACGCTGACAGGCGCGGATGAATATGCAGCGGTATATGACTACCCGAGCGCGGAAAGCGCGCAAAAGCTGATTGAAGCTGGTACGTCCAGATTGGCAGAGCTGCAAAATCAAGACAATTTATCAGTCAGCTTGAACGAAGCGGAATATGCCTTTGATGTCGGCGATGTGGTAGGCGCGGTTGATACCGTCACCGGCATTTCCGTTTCTGTCCCTATTACCAAAAAAATCGTAAGCATCCGAAATGACTATATGTCCGTATCTTACGAAACCGCGATCGGGAAGAACGGAACATCAAGCAGCGGGTCAAGCGGCGGCGGCGGTGGCGGCGGTGGAACATTTATCAACGTAGACGCGGCGCTGTCTCTGACATCGGCAAACCCGGTGCAGAATAAAGTTGTTGCTGCCGCATTGAACGCTAAAGCAAACACGAACGTTGCAACACAGGCTAAAAATGGCCTGATGTCCGCTGATGACAAAAAGAGGCTCGACGGTCTATCTATCGGCGGCAGCCTTGCTGCCATGACCGCAGACGAGATGCAAGCCATCTGGGATGCCAATTGAAAGGAGTAACGGTATGAGTGACGAAAAGTATGTCGGTGAAATTGCAGCGGCAAAGAATGCGGCGCTTATCAAGGCTGCGCTTGAAAAGAAGCTGGACAAGTCCGGCGGGACTGTCACCGGGAGTTTGGAAATCAACGATGGTGTGCACGCTGGTGGAGCCGTGCAGTCTGATCTCCTGCTGTCGGCGCCAAGCGTTGCTGTGCACAACGACGCAGAGGAAGCGTCTGTCTTCATTAACTGTTCCGGCGATAACGCAGCTAGGATTACCAGCTTGAGTAGCGACGGAAAATCGCACTATTCACGGTTCGCTGTTGGCACACCAACCGGCGACAACGACGCTGCCACGAAAGCGTATGTAGATAAACACGCTGCGGGGTGCAAGGTCATTACCGTAACATCGACCAAAGTGTCCGATTTGGGCTATGACGCATCGACTGGCGCAAGTAGGTACTCAGTGACTTTTGACGCAAATTTTGATTCCATTCTTGCGAATCTTGCGGCGAACAAGCCAATGAAATTCAATATCACGTTGCCTGACAGCGCTGGCGGTTTTCCTGTGTCGTTCAGCACTGGCTATGTGTCTGCGCTTAATGATAGCGACTATCTTTTTACAGGCACAATCCTTAACTACCCTGTCGTGCTAAGCATCGGCGCTCTTGGCTCTGCGACCGTGGAGCTGTTTGGGGCTTATCTGCCCGACCCGAACCCTGATGATTCCGATGATGGTAAGGTGCTTGTGGTCAACAAGCACAAGTGGGAAATTAAAGAGATTCCTGCCGGAGGTGGCGTGATAGTGGACACGGCGATGTCGAGCACATCGACGAATCCCGTGCAGAATAAGGTAATCAAGCAGTACGTTGACAGCGCGATCGCTGTTGCGATCAACAGCACGTATTAAGGGGGCACACCATGGCTACCACTGTATCTATGACTAATATCTTGGCAAATAGCGGCAAGGGCTGGTTTCCGGCCACGCGTGGAAACTGCACGTGGCAGTTATCTAGCATTACGCCGGGCGACGGGGCGGCATCCAGTATCAAGATCATCCCTTCCGGCGCGGGCGAGGTAACACTGACGTCGGCGTCGCACGCCATGGTCGCGTCGCACAAATACTATGTCACATTTAAGATCCGATTTGAGGCTGCGGTCACGGGAACCTGCGACTGGTACTGGCCGGTTGCCGAGCCTTGCGCAGCGAAAAACATGGCTTTTAACGCTGCTGCTGGCGCGTGGACGCGCTTGTCGGCGGTGTTTGATCGCACCAGCTTTGCGGACGGGTCATATCCTTGCCGCTTTGACTACAACAACAACGACGGCGGCAACAAAACGTTTTGGTTCACAAGTTGTATGCTGATCGACTTGACGGCGTCTTTTGGTGCTGGCAAAGAACCAAGTAAAGAGTGGATGGACAAGCATGTTACATCGTTTTCAGACTCTCAGGAAGTTCAGTATGTGGAAAACTTGAGCGAGTTATTTACAAATATCGCTAACGCGATTCGCGCAAAAAGCGGCCAGACGGGAGAGATCATGGCCTGTGACTTTGCAGACCGCATCCGCGCGCTGTGACGTAAGTCTGCGAATCAGCTATTACGTTGGAAGTAGGTAAATCACATGAGCTTTGATATGTCGACTATCATTGTAGCCTTATTGGCTCTGATCGGGACGCTTGCCGGTGCGTATCTAAGCAATAACAAGACAAAGGCACTGCTTGCATATCGCTTAGAGCGTTTGGAAGAGCGCGTGAACAAGCATAATAGCCTCGTGGAGCGCACATACCACATTGAAGAAGAACAGGAAATCATCAAAGAAAAAATCAAAGTAGCAAATCACCGCATAGATGATTTGGAACGAGCAGAAGGCAAGGGATAATCCCTTGCCTTCTTTTTTTATGCCTGTTTTGTCAGCTAATGCCCCGTGTATATGCTTTGTATTTAGTTTCAATATAATCAATATTGTCGGCATTCATTTCCGTAAAATACGGTTTCAAGCTGTCATAAAACTTTTGATACTGGTTCAACTTTCCTTTTGCGGTTTTTAGGCTCTCAGCTTTGCCAGACACTATGCTAAAATACCTAATAAGAAATTGCCTTATGCATTCCTGCTTTTCGCTCAAGAGAACATTAAACGCATCTGTTGGTGATGCACCAGAGAACGAAATATATTCTTCTAATATTGATAGTTCGCTGCTATGAAAAATTAGAAGCTGGAATCTCTCAAAAAATACACCGGGATTGACTGTTGTTTCTAATGCATGGCAACAGTCTTGAACAATGCGCAAGCTATTAGCCGCCCTCTCGCTTGCCATTGCCCTCAACTGCTTTTCGGATAAAACTAATTTATCGGGGGAATCTTCTAAAACAATCCGTTGTAATCCAAGCAATTTTGCTTTCTTGTTTGCAAACATATCAAACAAGCCCATATTTGCACCACCTAAAAAAGATGCCTGTATTCTATGCTCAGAAACCGCAAAAGGCAATATCAAGCGCAAATAATCAGCACTTTGCACTTTATAGGTGGTTAAAAACTGTACATTTTGACAAAGAAAAGAGACGGTTTGAACCGCCCCTTCGCTGTTAATCTTCGATATCCGCTTGCGTGTCAGCAATCAGATTATCAAGCCGCTTTTCGAATGGCGAAAAGATGTATACTTCGGCAAAAAATGGTGCTGGTGAAAGCGCGCAAAGTTGTCGTAAAATTGTCGTAAAATGACGGGTTAAAAGCTGCTTTTCACGTGCGTTTTTTTGCCGCTATGGAGAAAAAATGCGCAAGTGAAAAACGGCGCAAAGCATTGATAAATAAAGAAAATCCCGTAGTTTCAACGACTACGGGATTTTACAAAGTTTGGTGCGCGAGGCGGGACTTGAACCCGCACGTCCGGAGTGGACACTAGAACCTGAATCTAGCGAGTCTGCCAATTCCACCACTCGCGCGTTTGCAGTCTTTCAACTGCTCGGATATATTACCACAGATATTCCTGCTTGTCAAGCGGAAGGTGCAGAAAAGTTGCGAAAAACATACCGGCGAATCGCCGGTATGACAGGGCGGCGCAGGGGCGTTTAAAAAATCATGCAGATCCCTGCGATCACGGCGCAGAGGGGGATATAGAGCAGGAAGTGCAGGATGTGCGTCCTTTTATTGTAGCCGAACATATGCGGCCCTACGATGCCCTTCAGCTCGGGATAAAAATGCGGGAAGAAGTTTGAATGGCAGAGCAGGAACCAGTCGAAAAAGAGAATATCGTAGAGCTCCATGCAATAGAGCATGATAAGATACCGGCCAAAGAAGCGGAAAAATCCAAAGCCGTTTCGGATCCCGTCCTTCTGAACGTTTTGTTTATACTACCACAGAACTGGCCTGCGCGCAAAAAACAAAGGGCTGCGGCTGCGGCGGCACCGCACAGCTGGCGGGCAAGCACGTGTTCCGTGGGAAGATGATCGCCGTAGAGCTTGCGGGACTCGCACCCAGGCCAAAGCAGCCGCCACACGGAATTCTGGACGCCCGAACCGCTTGAAGCAGCGGAAAATTGATAAAAGAAAAACCTTGAAAACAGATGTTTTCAAGGTTTTTCTGGCGCGGAAGGAGAGATTTGAACTCTCGCGCGCTTTTTAGACGCCTACTCCCTTAGCAGGGGAGCCCCTTCGGCCACTTGGGTACTTCCGCAGGTCGGTTGAGCCGATATGAAGGAAAGAAAATGGCGGAGAGAGTGGGATTCGAACCCACGGCACATTGCTGTGTCACTGGTTTTCAAGACCAGCTCCTTAAACCGCTCGGACATCTCTCCGAATGCCGGCCTCCAAAGCCGTGAATCATCTTATCATATCCAGGCAGGTTTGTCAATTCCTTTTGCAGAAACCGATGAATATTTTAGGAAGAAACCTTGATGTTCCCATGGGAAAGTGCTATACTAATTCAATAAAATAATGCAACTGGAAGGTGTTCCTGTATGACAAAAATTGATATTTATTCCGGTTTCCTCGGCGCTGGCAAGACGACGCTCATCAAAAAAATGATCAAGGAAGCCTATCACGGCCAGAAGCTCGTCCTCATTGAGAACGAATTCGGCGAGATTGGCATTGACGGCGGCTTTCTGCAGGAGGCGGGCATCCAGATCACGGAGATGAACTCCGGCTGCATCTGCTGCTCGCTGGTGGGCGATTTCGGCCGCGCGCTCAAGAAGGTCATTGCGGAGTATGCGCCCGACCGCATCTTGATCGAGCCGTCCGGCGTCGGCAAGCTGTCCGACGTCATCGGCGCCGTGCGCAAGGTCACGTCCGACGACGTGCAGCTCGGCAATTTCGTGACCGTGGCGGACGCGACGAAGTGCAAGATGTATATGAAGAACTTCGGCGAGTTCTACAATAACCAGATCGAGACGGCCAACACCATCATCCTCAGCCGCACCGACGGCATGACGGAGGAAAAGCTCGACCAGTGCGTCAACATGATCCGCGAACACAACAAGGACGCCGTGATCGTTACGACCCCGTGGCCGGAGCTGACCGGCGAGCAGCTGATGGAGGCGATGGAGCAGCGCAGCACCATCGCCATCGAGCTTGCAAAGCTCGAAGAAGAGGCGCACCACCATCATCATGACCATGACGAGGACGACGAGTGCGACGATCCGGACTGCGCCTGCCACCATCATCACCACGACGAGGATGACGACGAGGACGAGCACCATCATCACCACCATCACGACGAGGATGACGACGACGAGCACGAGCACCATCACCATCATCACCATGATGACGACGAGGATGAGGAGTGCGACGACCCGGACTGCGCCTGCCACCACCATCACGATGACGACGATGACGACGAGCATGAGCACCACCATCATCACCATCACCACCACGGCCATGACGCCGACGAGGTCTTCATCAGCTGGGGCGAGGAAACGCACAAGAAATTCACAAAGGCCGAGATCGAGCGCATCCTGAAGGCGCTTGAGGACGCGGATGCCTACGGCATTGTTCTGCGCGCAAAGGGCTATGTGGCGAACGCGGAGGGCGAGAAGTGGATCCACTTCGACTATGTCCCCGGTGAGCCGGATGTCCGCGACGGCGGCGCGATGGTCACGGGCCGCATCTGCGTGATCGGCTCGAAGCTGAACGAAGAGGCTGTTGCGAAGCTCTTCGGCGTGGAAAAGCAGTAAGGAGTTTTCTCTATGGCTATGCCTGATATCCCCATGTACGTCTTTACCGGCTTTCTGGAGTCCGGCAAGACGAAGTTCATTCAGGAAACGCTCGAGGACGAGCGTTTCAACACCGGCGAGCGGACGCTCCTGCTGGTTTTCGAGGAGGGTGAGGAGGAATACGACGTCTCGGCCTACCCGCACAAGGAGGTCTACGAGCAGGTTCTGGACTATGAAGACCTCAGCCCGGAGCTGCTGACCGGCCTGCAGAAGAAATACCGGGCCGAGCGTGTGGTCGTGGAGCTCAACGGGATGCATCTTGCTGCGGATTTCTACCTCAAGACCCCCGACCACTGGAAAATCGCGCAGGAGGTCATGTTTGCCGACGCGACGACCTTCCTCAGCTACAACGCCAATCTGCGCCAGCTCGTCGTGGACAAGCTGGCAGGCGCGGAGATGCTGGTTCTCAACCGCATGGCCCCCGGCACGGACGTCATGCCGTACCACAAGATCGCCCGCGCCGTGAACCGGAAGATCGACATTCTCTATGAATACACCGACGGCTCGACGCACTATGACGATATCGAAGACCCGCTGCCGTTCGACCTGAACGCGCCGGTGGTCGAGATCAGGGACGAGGATTATGCCCTGTTCTACCGCGATATCACCGAGGAGCCAAAGAAGTACGCGGGCAAGACCGTGAAATTCAAGGGGCAGGTCGCGCGCCTGCGCCGGGAAAAAGAGGGGATGTTTGCTCCCGGCCGGTTCGTCATGACCTGCTGCGAGGCGGATATCACGTTCATGGGCCTGCCGTGCAAATTCGCGGCGGCCTCCGGCCTTGCGGCCAGAAGCTGGGTCTGGGTAACGGCGACGGTCGAGGTCAAGTTCCACACGCTTTACAAGGGCGTCGGACCCATCCTGACGGCTGTGAACGTGCAGCCCGCCGAGCCTGCCGAGCAGAACGTCGCAACGTTCTGATACGATTCATATTCGATCCTTTGTGTACCAAAGCAGCCGGCAGAGACTTGTCTGCCGGCTGCTTTCTGTTTTGGCAGAATGGCTCTTGCCGGAAGGATGGAAATCAGGTATAATACAGAAAAAGACGCCCCGCCGGGAGGCGGGGGAACGGAGGCGTTTGCATATGCAGACAAGCTATCGCTTTTCCGCGCCGGGCCGCACGGAGATCAGCGGCAACCATACCGACCATCAGCACGGCTGCGTGCTGGCTGCGGCTGTCGATCTGGAAACGACGGCGGAGGTCACGCTGCGGCCCGATTCCATCATCCGCGTTGCGTCCGAGGGCTATGCCCCGGTCGAGATCGATCTGAACGATCTGTCCGTCCACGCGGAAGAAAAAAATACGACCGCCGCGCTCGTGCGCGGCGTTGCTGCGGCGTTTGCGCAGCGCGGCTGTAAGCTGCACGGCTTTGACGCGGCTGTCCGCTCGACCGTCCTGCCCGGCTCCGGTCTGTCGTCCTCCGCCGCATTCGAGGTTCTGATCGGCACGATCTGCAACGAGCTGTTTTTCGATAAAAAATGCTCCGCCATCGAGATCGCGCAGATCGGCCAGTATGCCGAGAACGTCTATTTCGGCAAGCCCTGCGGTCTCATGGATCAGATGGCCTCCAGCGTCGGCGGGCTGGTCTTCATCGATTTTGCCGACCCGGCGCACCCCGCCGTCCGGCAGGCGGCGTTCGATTTTGCGCACTGCGGCTACACGCTCTGCACGCTCGATTCCGGCGCGGATCACGCAGATCTGACGGACGAATACGCCGCCATCCCCGAGGAAATGCGCCGCGTAGCCCGCGTGTTCGGCAAGGACGTGCTGCGCGAGGTGGACGAGGCGGAATTCTACGCAAATCTCAAGTCGGCCCGCGAGGCGGCGGGCGACCGCGCCGTTCTGCGCGCGATGCACTTCTTTGATGAGAACCGCCGGGTGCAGCAGCAGGTGCAGGCGCTGGAACGGGACGATTTTGAGGGCTTCCTTGCGGGCGTGCGCGATTCCGGGCGCTCGTCGTGGATGCTGCTGCAGAACGTGATTCCTGCCGGGAGCCGGGAGCACCAGCAGATGGCCCTTGCGCTGGCTGCCTGTGAAAAGCAGCTTGCCGGGCGCGGCGCCTGCCGCATTCACGGCGGCGGCTTTGCCGGGACGCTGCTGGCGTTCGTGCCGAATGAAGCGCTTGCGTCCTTCCGCGCCAATATGGAGGCCGTGCTCGGCGAGGGCCGCTGCCACGTGCTCTCGATCCGGCAGGCGGGCGGCGTCCGGCTGGCATGAGACGGGCTGACCGCGCGGTCACGGACCGCGAACGGATTTTGCAGGTGATCGAGTCCTGCACCTGCTGCCGTGTTGGTTTTTCCTGCCCGGAGGGGGCGTATATCGTGCCGCTGAATTTCGCCTTTGTCCCCGGCTCACCTGACCGGTTTTATTTCCACGGCGCGCACGAGGGCCGCAAGGCAGAGCTCATCCGCACTGCGCCGCGCGTCGGCTTTGAGCTGGACTGCGCGCACGCGCTCGCAGCCGGACAGACCGGCTGCTCGTATTCCTATCGCTATCAGAGCGTGATCGGAACGGGCGTGATCTGCGAGGTGCAGGAGCCGGAGGAAAAGAAGCGGGCGCTGTCGGCAATTATGGCGCACTATGAAAAGAGCCGTCTGTTTACCTTTACAGACGAGCAGGCGCAGCGCGCGGCCGTGTTCCGGCTGGACGTCGCGCAGCTGACCTGCAAGGAGCATTTGTAAGAAAGAAGGAAGACACATGAACGAATTTGAACTGCAGCACCTGCCGGAGGCGTACCGCCCCTTGTCGCCGTGGAGCTATTTTGGCCTCGGCATTCTCTACGCCCTGCCGCTCCTGGGCTGGATCTTCCTGATCGTCCACGCCATCGGCAGCGCGAACATCAACCGCCGCAATTATGCCCGCAGCTATTTCTGCGTCTACGTGCTGGCGATCATTCTGGGTGTCCTGCTGACGATCACCGGCGTACTGTCCGGCCTGACCCAATCCCTGAACGGTACGTTCGCATAAGTCCATAAATCAAAAAACGTGGCTGTCTCAATGATGTTTCGATCATTTGAGACAGCCCTGTTTCTTGCGGCGGGGGGGATTATGACAGGCTCTTACCGCATACGGTGCAGAATACGGCGTCGGACAGCTTGACGGGCGCGCCGCAGTGCGGGCAGTATCTGTTAGTCCGCTGCGGCTGGGCTGGCAGCTCAGGCTCCAGAGAGAACACAACGGGCTTTCCCTGCGGAGCGGGCTGCGTCACAGGTTCGGCAGGCTCGGGCTGCGCGGGCACGTCGTATTGGATAGGCTGGGTAGGTGCTGCGTCGGGCCACTCGGACGGAACGGGCCATTCGGGCTGCGCAGGACGCGTGGGCGGCACAGGCGAAGACGGCTGCGGAGCGCTTGCCGTACTTTTGCACATCACTTATTATAGCAGTGGGGTCATATACAACGGAAGAAATACGATGCCGTCTTCCTCTTTGAAATCGCCGGTATGCAAAACATAAGGGATATGAAGCTGATCGGCATATTTCGTCTTGAATTTTTTCAGAGAGGACAGCGTATAGTTCTTACTCGACTTCACTTCGATGGGAGAGATGTTGTGGCGGTTGCTGATTTGGCTCTTGGCGATCAAAAAATCAATTTCCATGCGGGAGGATGCGTCGCTGCGCGAGGAATTGGAATAGAAATAGAGCTTGTGCCCACTCGCAGTCAGCATTTGCGCGACCATATTCTCTATGACCATGCCCATGTTGACCTCCAGCTTGTCGAGCAGGAGCTTCTTGTAGACCTCGCCAGTAACAATGCCGTTTTCATCAAAGGCATGGCTGATCAAGAGACCGGTATCGCCCATATAGCATTTCAGCAGCGTCCTGTCCCGGTTCAGATTCAAGCCAAAGGTCGGCTCTGTGGCATTGTAGCAATGATTTACGATCATCGCATCGGAAAGCCAGAACATAGCGTCCTTGTATTCATCGAATCGTGCGCCCTGCTTCAAAGACGAGAGCTTAAAATGTTGATTCTGATTCTTCATCTGCGATGGGATCTCGTCATAAATCGCCTCGACCTTCATCTCATAGCCTTTTGCGTGCTTGCGAATATCATCACGATAAAGATTCAAGATACGCCGCTTGACCCGGTCTACCTCGTCAAAGTCGTTGTGTTTGACAAATGCATTGACAGCCTGCGGCATTCCGCCAACGATCAGGTATTGCCGGAACAGATCCATCGCTTTGCGATGCAGCGCCTGTCCGAGCGGCGCTTTTTTTCTGTAGCAGTCGCGGATGAAATCCATCATCGTGTCGTTCCCGTTTGCCCACAGGAATTCCTCAAAGTCCAGCGGATACATATCCACATGATCTTCTTCGGACGGGATCAGGATATCCTTTACATTTTCACGGATGGAAATAAGTGAGCCTGTCTCAATATAGTCGTAGCGTCCGTCTGCTACGAGGTATTTAATAGCGCTTCTCGCTCTCGGGAAAAGCTGAACCTCATCAAAAATAATCAGAGATTCCCTCTCGTAGAGCTTGACCCCGTAATAGGTTGTCAGCTTCATGAAGAAAGTTTTCAGGTCGACAAGGTCGTGTTCAAACATTTCCTTGACCTGCTGATCAACAAGGTTGAAGTCAATCAGAATGTAAGACTTGTATTCCGCCTTGGCAAACGCCTCCACAATATAGCTCTTTCCAACACGCCGAGCGCCCTGCACCAAAAGAGCACTTTCGCCATTCCGCTGCTTCCATTGCAGCAATTCCTGATAGATTTTTCTGCGCATAAAGAACCTCCTGATAAAACTGCCCCAAACGAGTAATCTCTATAAGAGGATAGCACAAATCGAGAATTTATACAAGAGAATAATCACATAAATCGAGTTTTTTGATTTTCATATTTCTACGCAAATCGAGAGAATTGGGCATTTTCTGAAAAAGCTATTCAGGAAAAAAGGATGGTGCGGTACAGACTGGTAAGAATCATAGTCGTTTTGGCATATATCTCTCGACGAATGTTGACGAATCTGGTATAATTCATGCAGAGAAACCAAACAGCATGCAACAGATACGGGAGGCGCGATAAAATGAGCAGAGACTCAGAAAAGGTTTTGAAAGAATTGCAGAAATTCCTGGACGCTCACGCAGAGGACACGGAGAACGAAGCCGACGTGGATGCCCTGGCGGAGCGGTTCTTTGCAGAATACAATCTAAAATGCAAAGAGCAGAAAGAATCTGCGCCTGAAACAGCGGACGATTATCTGGATCTCGCCGAACAGGTCACGTCGAAGAAAAAAAGAGTGGAATATCTGCACAAGGCGCTGGAGCTGGAGCCGGACAATCTGGATGCAAGACTCCAATTGATCCTGCGTACAGCGGAGCAGCCGGACGAGCGGCGGCTTGCCCTGCAGGAGCTGCTCGACGCAGCGGACAAGCAGATGGAAAAGTCCGGCGCGTTCAAGGAGTACGCCGGTGAGTTTTGGACAGCGTTTGAAACCAGACCATATATGCGCGTGCGCTATACATACTTTGACGTTTTAATTTCCTGCGGCATGATGCGCCGGGCGATCGACGAAGGGCAGCGCCTGTTGGAATTGTGCGAGAACGATAATCTCGGCGTCCGCTATCAGCTGATGCATTTGTATGCCTATATGGAAGACGAGATGCACGCGCTGGCGCTCCATAAGCAGTTCGATTCCTATGAGGAAACGCAGATGCTCCTGCCGCTGGCAGTTTTGTATTACAAGCTGAATCAGTTCGATAAGGCAGAGGACTACATCAAGCGCCTTGCGAAAGCGAACAAGGATACGAAGAAGTTCCTGCGGGCGGCGGCGCGTGACCAGCTGGACGATTATATTGGCGAGATGAGCCCCTATGGATACCGGCCGTTTACGATGGAAGAGCTGCTGGACGAACTGATGCACACCAGTTATCTGTTCAACTCTGTGCCATACTTCTTCGCATGGGCAAGTAAAGTCCTTGCTGCGAAAACAGGTGCAAAAATGAGCACAGGAAAGCCGAAACTCCTGCACTGAACCGGCAATATGAATGATGCAGAAAAGGCACGACATTGCGTCGTGCCTTTTGCGTTATCTGCAATTATACGAGGTATTCAGAAGCGCCGTTGTCCTTGCATTGACACCCATCAGCTCCCGCTGGGTCTGCCGGTTCGACTGGCACATGGGCATCAGAAAATTCACAGCCTTTCGGATCTGCTGAAGGTCAGAGGAAGTAAGGGCATTCTGATGCAGATGCTCCAAAACACGGCTACCTTTGAGGAAACCTTTGAGCGGGTCTTATCCAACAGGAAAGCCAACGGTTTAAGTGACAAAACCTTACAAACCTGCAACAACCGCTGAATCAAGGCAAAGCGAACGGGCTTGCCGCCTCTGATTCACAGACAGCAAGCCCGTTCGACTGCTTGAACACTAGGGTGTACCTGAAAACTCCCAACGCACCCGGACAGCGGGCCTTTTTGCGGTGCGCCGCGTCATTTTTCCTTGAAATACGTCAGTATTCCTGCGAAAAAATGTCTTGCGCAACGCAAAAATCCCTCGCTGCCGGTCACATCATGAGTTTTCAGATACACCCTAGCTTTTTGGGATCTCTTCAAAATTGTCCTGCCGGGGAAATTTTGTTCAGCCGGCGTCTTCTGAGACGCTGGGGGTTTCGTAGGTTTCGATGCGGCGGATATGCGCGCCGAGCGCGGTGAGCTTGCCGACGATGTCCTCGTAGCCGCGCTCGATGAAGTGCGCATCCTCGATGAGCGTCATGCCCTCGGCGCACATGGCGGCGATGACCATCGCAGCGCCCGCGCGCAGGTCGCAGGCGCGGACCTCGCAGCCGTGCAGCGTCTGCACGCCGTCGATGATAGCGGTCTTGCCCTCGACCTGGATATTTGCGCCCATGCGGCCAAGCTCGGCCGTGTAGCGGAAGCGATTGTCATAGACGCCCTCGGTCACGAGGCTGGTGCCGACGGCGGTGGCCAGACAGACGGTGATCTGCGGCTGCATATCGGTCGGGAAGCCGGGGTACGGCATGGTCTTGACGTTCGCGCGGTGCAGGCGGTAGGCGGATTCGACGCGGATGGCGTCGTCATACTCCGTGATGTCCGCGCCGATCTCGCGCAGCTTGGCGGTGATGCAGTCGAGGTGCTTCGGGATGACGTTTTCGATCAGCACGTCGCCGCCGACTGCGGCGGCAGCGGCCATATACGTGCCCGCCTCGATCTGGTCGGGGATGATGGAATAGCAGCCGCCGTGCAGCGCCTTGACGCCGCGCACCTTGATGACGTCGGTGCCCGCGCCGGAGATCTGCGCGCCCATGGCGTTCAGGAAGTTCGCGAGGTCGACGATGTGCGGCTCCTTGGCGCAGTTTTCGATGATCGTCATGCCGCTGCACAAAACTGCCGCAAGCAGGATGTTCATCGTCGCGCCGACGGAGACGATATCAAGATAGACATGGCCGCCGCGCAGCCCGCCCTTCGGGGCGTCGGCGCAGACATAGCCGCCGGACTGCTCGACCATGGCGCCCATGGCCTCGAAGCCCTTGATGTGCTGGTCGATGGGGCGGACGCCGAAGTTGCAGCCGCCCGGCATGGCGACATGGGCATGGCCGAAGCGGCCAAGCTCTGCGCCGATGAGATAATACGACGCGCGGATACGGCGGACAAGCTCGATGGGCGCGGTCGCATTGCGGGCGCGGGTGCAGTCGATCTCGAGCGTGTTGCGGCCATAGCGCCGGATCTCCGCGCCCATATCGCGCAGGATCTCCAGCAGCAGACGAACGTCTGAAATATCCGGTACGTTTTCGATCCGGCAGGGGCCGCTGACGAGCAGCGTGGCCGGCAGGATCGCGACCGCCGCGTTCTTGGCCCCGGAAATGGTCACGGAGCCGGAAAGCTTTGTGCCGCCTTGAACGATGTATTTGATCAAAATGTACCCCTCTTTGGTAGCGTCGTCTGACACCTTTCGCAGCATCGATTGACACTAAGAGTGTTTGCTGAAATGCATTATGTTAACAGAGCCAATTTCGGCCGCTTTTAGAATAGCACACCGGGGCAGGAATGTAAAGGAAAAATGACAAATCAGAAACAGCTATCTTCATATTTTCTTCATAATTCGACATGCCCGACCGGAAACGGTCACAGCGGCGTGATCTCGCGGGTGATCCCGTTGACGTAGAAGCTGCCCGCGTCCGTCTCAATGCGCCACACCGGGACGAAGCGCATACCCGTGCCCGCATTCTCCGACGGCAGGTAACCGAGCGTCAGCTCCGTCACGGCGCTGCCGACCCAGCCGAGTGCGTCGCGTCCGGCCAGCAGCCGCGCCAGCGCGTCCGCGCCGGAGATGGACTCCTGCTCCGAGACGCGCGTGATGGCCTCGCTGCCGGTATAGAACGTCCCCTCCACGCGCTGCAGCTGCCCGTCCGCATAGCTGAGCGTCAGCCCGCTGCCGAAGACCGGCACGCCGAGCAGCGTCTGCTCCGCCTCGAGCGTGACGCCAGCCTCCGTCTGCCGGCGGCTGAGCTGCTGGAACTGAAAGCCCATGCTGTGCAGCAGCTTCGCCGCCGATTTTTCGTAGTTCCGGACGTGCGCGCCGCCGGTCAGCACGGCGGAAAAGCCGCCCGTGCGCGTGAGCGTCAGCGTGCCGAGCTCCGAGGTGTATTCGCTTTCAAAGCGGTCGCCGCCGTCCGGCTGCGCCGCCTTCTGGCCGAGCAGGGCCTGCGCGGCCGTCTGCGCGCCGCTCTCGGAAAGCTCGACGCTGTAGAGTGTCGGGCTGCGCGGCAGCTCGTCGAGCTCGATGCGCAGCCCGTAGCTCTCGTAGAGCGTCTTGAGCTCCGCGAGCATCCGGCGCTGCTCGTGCGTCTGCGAGAGCCGGTTTGGGACGGCCACGGCGAGCAGGCAGGCCGCGCAGATGCTCAGGACCAGAATGATCAGGTTTTTCATGCGCGAAACGCTCATATCCGTGGCCTCCTCAGTTTGTTTGCCAGCCGACGGCCAGCTCGCCGCCCGCATTTTCCGCATACAGCAGCCGGAGCGTCCCGCCCCGCGGCAGACAGGCCGCGGCCTGCGCGGCAGGCAGCAGCGCCGCCGGCTGCAGGTCGAGCGTGAAGCGGCGGTAAAGGACGCTGGCCCGCGTGATCTGCGTGCCGTCGAAGCGGATCTCGATGCCGCTGCCGGCCGCCGCCTCGACGCCGGAAAGATAATAGCCGAAGGTGCACACGGCCTGCGTGCCGTCCGCGGTATAGGACTGCAGGTAGACGCGCGCGTCGCCGTAGTCGTCGCCGGTCAGGCTGCTGAGCAGGCTCCGCGCCGCCTCGATGCGGTCGCGCTCGTCCAGAGATGCGCTCTGGAACCGGGGATCGGCCTGCAGGACCTGCAGCAGGATCTGCCCCTGCGCGCTCACGCGCAGGGAGAGGTTCGTCTCGGTGAACGAGGTCGTGCCGTCGTTATCCACGAAGCGGGCGTCGCCATAGGGGTTGATGCCGATCTGCGCGGCGAGCGCGGAGATGAAGCGCGCGTCGCAGGGGTTCGCGCTCTGGCCGGTGCTGACCTGCGCGCTCTGCGCGCTGATGAGCGAGAGGCCGTCCAGCGCGGCATAGGGCTCCTGCCCCGCCTCAAAGGCGAAGAAGCTGC
>ERZ773194.905-NODE-905-length-35752-cov-16.955290_pt1 | contig 35752 bp, 23 predicted proteins | sample MGYA00511240_ERZ773194 | MGnify/ENA primary metagenome ERZ773194 (study PRJEB29015, sample SAMEA2737774) | human gut metagenome | biome: human gut; feature: human-associated habitat; material: faeces | place: China | collected 2012 ... | reverse complement strand
CAGAGCGAAAAATTCGCGGCGCATCTTGGCGCATTCTCATTTGGAAATAGTATTAGTTGTTGCTCATGCCGGGCGCACCCCAGAAAAAGCTGCCGAGGATTTGCTCTCCTCGGCAGCCTTCCCTTTAGTCAATCGCCGTAATGGTCGGCACTGTCCATGTCTTGAGTGCCTCCATATCCGGCGTATAGATGCGCATAAACAGATGGAAGCCGCCGTCCCCCACCGGAAGCCAATTGGTCGTGTCCGCCGGCGCGTTCTTCGACAAAATTACATCCACAGAGCCGTCGTCATTTCTCTTCAAACCCGAACGGTCGTTGATGCAGTAGCGGTCGAGCAGATTATCGATGAGGAAATCATCGTCACCATATGCAGTGATCGACCAGAAACCGCCCTCAAGCACCTGCGGATCGCTTTCAAGGTGGAGAATGTAGGACTTTTCACCCGTCAGAGGATTCCCGTCAGCATCCTTTTCCGTCTTGGGATACAGTGCAATCTCCACCGTATTCGCCCCAAGTCCGGCAATGGCTACCAGCGCACGGTAGGCATATTCCGTACCAAAGTCTCCGATTGGCGCGCCGAAATAACTCCACTGCCCCAGCTGTTTTGAAAACTTCATTCCCTCTGCTGCGAGCTTCGGCCGAAGCCCTTGCAGCATTTCCCGCCAATTTGCCTGAATATCTCCAGTCAAAACAGATGCGTCAAATTCCATGCCGGGGCCAACGTGAACTGCCGCGAGTTTTTCAAGTATTTCCGCATCAGCGGCGGACGGCGGATTGTTCTCCATCAGCGTGTTTGCTTTGTTGAAGAATGTGACAGGATCCAGCGACAGTACCTTGTTGATGGGGACATAGCTGTTTTCCTCCCGATAGATCCCCTTCGGAGGCTGATATGCTTCTCCGCTCAGGTATACAGAAAGCGGCAAAAGCTGCATCTGCGCCTGAATGGCATACACATTCGGAAGATCCGCCTCTCCGGAAAGCACCGTTCTGGTAATGGCCCACGCCATAGCGGTAGGAACATCAATGCGGGTCACATTGTCCGGCAGGTCGCCCTTCCAAGTTGAGCGCGTGATCGCATAGACTCCAGCCCGGTCAAGGACAGCAACGGTATTTGTCCATGCGTCAAGCACCTGCACCTTGCAGAAGCGGTCTGTTTCCGGATGCACATAGATCATCGGCTCTTCGCTCAGGTCATACCACACCTGTGTATAGATGGTGTCCACGTTCGGCGTCACCACGTTTTTGAACTGCGCGTTGGCCAGTGCCACACCGTGCATGAACTGATTAACAGGCGCCTTGCCGGGTGCGGCTTCCTCCGTATTCGTTGCGGAAGTTCTCGTCGCGTCCATCAGCACCAGCGGGAATGCGTAAATGTAAGCCTCCTCAATGGTTTTCCACACATCTTCGGACGACGAGACAGCCTCCGCCTTGACACCCCATGCGCAGCCGGACAGCAGCATCGCCATGCAGAGCAGAATCACTGTGATTTTCTTCATCTTTTTTCCCTCCCTATACGATTTTTCTTACGGTTCGATGATATTGAAATACAGGTCAAAAGCGGCCATACTGTCACAAAACGCTTGGAACAGCGTCTTATCGCCCTTTTCAACGGTGATGAGCTTGTCGATATTTTCCTGATTTCCGCTTGTGATGGCAAGAATCCCAATTCGGGGGGTAGAAATCGTCAGGTCTGCCTCATCTGAGAGCGCATCCTTATAGTACAGGAGCACGCCATGGTGGATCTTCAGCAGATAATCGTCGCCATCCGTCAGCTTGAGGTTGATGGTGAAGGAACGATTCTGGAGCTTTTCCGTATCCATGATAATGCCCATGTAATCCAGCATTGTCTGCGCGTCCATCCCCTGGGCGGTGGTGCCGACGCCAAGTTGGGCTGCCTTCGGGTACAGGCCGGTGCCGTTCCGCAGCTCAAAGGCTGCCACAAGATAAGCGTTTCTCCATGCGCCCGACTCTGCCTGATAGCCAAGCTGCTCCAGCGCATCGGCGCACAGATAGCGCGCTTCCATATTTTCCGGGTCAGCATATACCAGCGTATTCGTTATCTGTGCGACCCACTGATATTCGCCCTTTTCATAATCGGCATGTGCCATTTCAAGCACCTTGTCCGTGTCGCCAAGATACTCCACGAGTTTTTTGGCATATTCGCTCGGCGTCAGTTCATCCAGATGAATCGGGTTTGCATCGTACCAGCCCATGTATTTCTGATAGACTGCCTTGACATTGTGCTTCAGCGTACCGTAATACTGCCGGGTATACCAAACCTTCTCCAGTTCCTCCGGCAGCCGGATCATGGAGGCAATCTCCGTGGAGGTATAACCTTCGTTGATATACAGGAGGGTCTGATCGTGGATGAACTTATAGATGGCAGCTGTGTTGGTCATGTATTCGTTGACGGTTTCCTTGCCCCAATGCGGCCAATTGTGTGCCTGAAAGACAACCTCGGCATCGGGGAACAGCGACTGCGCCTCGGTGATATAACGAGCCCAGCTGTTCGCATCCCGCACCTCCGCGCCGCGCAGCGTGTAGAGATTGTGCATGGTTCCGCTGCAGTTTTCCGCCATCCAGAGGGCTTTGCTGTCGGGGAAATAGGTATTCATTTCGGCGGGAGATTCCGTTCCCGGCGTTTGCTGGAAGATAGCGGTTACGTCATCAATGGTTGTTTCATAAATCGAATCCGCAACCTCGAAGGTCGGCGCGATATAACCGACACCGGTCTGCACTGCGGTCAGGCCAATGCCCACCGAAAGGCGTCCCTGTTCGCCATAGGGAAGCATGGAGCCGTACTGGAAAAACGCCCGGCGCTTCATTGCCGTGCCCACAAAGACATTTTCCTTCATTACCGCGTCCGTAAAGCCCTTCGGCACAATAATTGCGGTCTTGCCGGATGCAATCTGCTCGTCAAGCGGCAGGCTGCTATCCGCAGCATCTTCTGGGGCAATCAGCCCTTCAATGCCGCCGTAGTGATCCACATGCGCATGGCTGATGACAATGGCGACAATCCGCGCATCGCCCATCTTGGAGCGGAAGAGTTTCAGCGCTTCCGCCGCGGTATATTTGCTGCTGCCGCAGTCCATGATGATCCATCCGTGTTCGCTGCGGACGAAAGTAATATTGGAAATATCATAGCCGCGCACTTGGTAGATGCCGTCAGTAACCTCAAAGAGACCGTAAATGTGGTTTAGCTGCGTATTCCGCCATAGGCTGGGGTTGGCGGTATCCGGCGCTTCTTTGTCAAGAAACGCATATGCATCCTGCGTCCACACGATTCTCCCGTTCTCGCCACGGAGATTCAGTGTGTCCGGTGCGGCGATGAAACCTCGTTCCGCATTCTCAAACTCCGACGTATCCTCAAAGTTCAGGAAGTCATATACCTGCCGATTGGCCTCAATGGTGCTTTGGGTTGCCGGCTTCGTCTCTGCATTGAACACGGCGGCAGTGTCGCTGCTTTTCTCGGCACTGGCGCAGACCGTCAGCGTGGCAGCCAACATGGTCGGCACAAGGAGTAAGCTTAGCAGTTTCTTTTTCACAGGTGTTCCTCCTTTACTCAGACAGGTTTCCCCATAGGGAATTGCTACGAAAGATGACATCACTCACCTTCCGTCCTTTTCTGTTCTTATGTTTTCAGTGTAGCATAACTTTGTTTGAATTGCAACATACCTTGCGTGAACATCGTACAATCCTGCGCGAATGACGTTTTTTCTTTGCGTTGAATCTTGCATTGCATCTGAAAACATGGTATTCTGTAATGGTATTTTATAATGGTGGAGGAAGAGCTATGAGCTTCAACGATATTTCCGTTATTTCCAACCGCAGGCATATCAGCTTGCTGACAGAGGACATTCTTTATATTCAATTGTCAGGCCGCCAGTCGATCATCCATTTTTCCGATGGCAGAACCTACGAAACCTATGCCACCATCCATGAATTGAAAAGTATGCTTGGCAGCGGCTTTATCCGCGCCGACCGCGCCACGCTGGTATCTATCAAGGGAATCCACGACATTGGAAAGGAGATTGAACTCATCAACGGAGAAACGCTGTATTATAGCTGTCGAAAGAAACGAGAACTCAAAGAACAGCTGCGCGCCGGACGGCGGCAGATTGCGCAAAACCTGTCTGACAGCGACGCGCCCACCACACTGGAAGAATATCAGCGGCACTATGCCAGCTATGACAGCGCGCCCTTTGCGTTTACCGACATCGAGATGGTGTTCAACGAGGAGCGTGCCGCTGTGGACTGGATCTTCCGCTACGGTAACGAGGCACTGGCAGAAATCGAAAAAACGCCGCTGCAGCAGCTCATCAACCACTCTTTCGGCAGCATTTTCCCCAATATGGACGAAAAGTGGCTGCGCGTCTACGAGCGCACGGCGCTGTTCGGTGAAACGCTGGAAATTGTATATTACAGCCCGGAGATTGACACAAAATTGAAAATCATCAGCTTCCCCACTTTCAAAGGGCACTGCGGCTGTATGCTGTTCAAACAAACGGATATTCAGACGGTGGGTGAGTACGCCGCGCCATAACGAACTGCGCAGATGCGTATCCCTGCTCTCATACTATTTCCAAATGAGAATGCGCCAAGATGCGCCGCGAATTTTTCACGTTGGCTAACGCGAATGAAACGCAGCGTAGCAGCGCTACGCTAAGTGGAATGAGCGGACGCCAACGGGGAAAAGGCGCAAGCAGATGGCGCAGGTGAATTTGGAAATAGTATCACACATACTGTTGACTTTTCAATTCTTTTCTGCACGCAAACAGGCGCTGGCAAGAATCTCACCCTGCCAGCGCCGTTTTGTATTCAGCTTTACTGCCGCTGCACCGAAATTGGCTCATCCGTCAATTCCACCGTCTCGCCATACACCTGCATCGTCAGCTTGTCCCCCTGCGTCAGCTGGAACACGGTCTTATTCGCATCCATGCTGATTGCAATCACACGCCCACGGTACATGACCGAGAAGGTCAGCCGCTTCCAGCGCTCCGGCAGACGCGGGGCGAAACGCAGCATCGAGTCATCGCTGCGCAGACCTGCAAAGCCGTAGACGATGTTCGCCCATGCCATCGCGATGCTCGTGATGTGCAAGCCCTCGCGCGTATTGCGGTTATAGTTGTCCAGATCAAGGCGCGTCGCGTAGCCGAAGAAGCTGACCGCTTCATCCATCTTGTCCAGTTCTGCCGCCAGAATGGAGTGAATCGCAGGCGAAAGGGAGGATTCGTGAATCGTGCGCGGCTGGTAGAAATCGTAGTTGATACGCTTCGTCTCGGTATCAAAAGACGAATTATAGAGGTAGAGGAACATCAGCACATCCGGCTGCTTAATCATGTCCGTGCGGTAGATGCGGTCGTACGCCCAATGGTCGTAGAGCGGGAACTCGCTGACCGGAATGCTGTTGATGTCCGTATGCGGCAGCTCAAAAAAGCCGTCGTGCTGCTCAAACAGGTGGTCGGGCATTTCCGGAATGTACATGTTGTCGGCAATGTGCCGCCATTGCGCGGGTTCATCCGGTGCAAGCTCGACTTTTTCACACAGTGCCGCGTAAGTTTCCGGCGCATCCGCCCGCATTGCATCCAGCACATCCGCCGCGTAGCGCAGGGCGCGCATCCCCATATAATTGGTATACGCATTGTTGTTGACCATCATGTGGAACTCGTCCGGGCCCATCACGCCAAAGAAGCCGTATTTGCCGATTTTCTCGCTGAAGCCGACGCGCGTCGCTTGGAATCGGGCGATTTGCAGCAGCATTTCCGCGCCGTAGCGGTACAAAAACGCCTTGTCGTCCGTCAGGTGGACATAATGCCAGATGCCGTAGGACACCGCCGTGCTCGGCTGCAATTGCAGGCTGGCGTGCTGCCAGAGCGGACATGCCTCGTCGCCGTTAAGCGTCGCAATCGGGTAACATGCGCCCTTGCAGTCCAGCATTTTTGCGCGTTCCAGCGCCATCGGCAGCGTGTTGTAGCGGAAAAGGAGGAGCGATTTCGCGGCTTCCGGGTTCGTGAAGAGGTAGAACGGCAGGCAGCAGGATTCCGTGTCCCAGAATGCATGACCGTTGTACGCCTCGCCCGTCAAGCCCTTCGCGCCAATGTTGTGGCGCATACTGCCGCCGTTGTAGGTCTGCGCGAGCTGGAAGGAGCAGAAGCGAATCCCCTGCTGTTCCGCTGCGACGGCTTCCGCCATGCTTTCATCTTTCGGCTCAATGCAGATGTCGGACGTGTGCCAGTAAGCATCCCAGTACGCGCGCTGTGCCGTCTGTGCGTCATCGAGCGAGACGGCTTTGCTCTGCGCCATCGCGTCCTGCCCGCTCTGCCAGAGGTCGTCCCCCTGCTGACCGTTGAACAGCACGACGGCGCGCTTGTCGATTTGCACGGCTTGCCCCGGCGCAAGCAGAACATCCGCCGTCGCGGTGACGGTTTTGCCCTCGGCGAATGCGGTGGATTCGCCGGGCAGCGTCAGCCATGCGCCGCAAAACTCCTCCTGATTCGATAGCGTCGTGCAGGACTGCGCCATCAAGCAATCCGGCGTAGCGTCGATGCGCGTCTCCTGCCAGAAACACTTCTGCCGCCCTTCATGCACGACGTTGAAGGACACGCCGGACGTGACCGTCACGCTGCCCGTGAAATTGAGCGCTTCGAGCGTGATGCGCTGGTACGCGCGTTCGCGTTGCACCATATCGAGGAATCGAAGGAAGGTCAGGCGGATTTGCTTGCCGCTCTTCGTCGTCCAGAGGAAGCGGCGGGTGAGCGTGCCGGCGCGGAGGTTGAGTTCGCGGGTGAAGTCAGAAAACTGCGACTGCCCCAAATCGAGCGTTTCGCCATCGACGGAAATCGTCGTCATCAGCCATTCCGCCGAGGGAATCATGAAGTGTGTTTTGTCGATGATGCCCTTATAGGAGCGGCTCAGCTTCTCCATATCATAGATGCCATTGGTATACGCTCCGCGAAGGCTATCGACATGACCGCCCTCATCGAAGCAGCCGCGCACGCCGATGCTCTCATTGCCCAGCGAAAAGATGGATTCACTCACGCGCGCATAGGCGGGGTCGAAGCCCTGCTCAATGACCTTCCACGGGTCTACTTGGAAATATACGTCAGCGGCTTTTGCCATTGTGCGTCCTCCTGTCGGTTCTTTCTTCTAATAAGAAAGAAGTAGAAGCTCTATTTTTCAGTATTGCAGGTTGTCTTCTTTTCCGTGAATGGGCTGTTAAGCAGCTTCCAGAGGGCTTTCCGCTCGCCCTCTGGACTCCTTCGGCGCGCCCTCCCATGTTACTGGGTGATAGGCGGAGTTTTTATAATGTCAACCCTTGATGCCCACAGACACAGCGTTTTCGGTCAGCTGCTTCTGGAAGATGAAGAAAAGGATGATGGGCGGAATCATCGAGAAAACGACGGAGCGCATCATCGTGTCGGCGTTGACGGTCTGTTCCGTACTGAAAACAAACAGGCGCACCATCACCGTTTGCAGCGCGCTGCCGCGAAGCACCAGATACGGCAGGAGGAAGTCCGACCATGCGGCGTTGATGGCGAAAATCGCAATCACGGAGCAAATCGGCTTGGACAGCGGCAGGACGATGTAGAAGAACGTTTGCAGCTGCGTGCAGCCATCAATCCGCCCGGCTTCGATGATGGAAGTCGGCAGCGATTCAAAGAACTGCACGAACAGGATAACGTACATGGCGTTCGCGCCATAGCTCAGCCAGAGCGGGACGAACGAGCCGCCGAGATTCAGCTTCTGGATGTTCATGAACAGCGGCACGATGCTGATGGTCGTCGGCAGGAGCAGGGAGAGCATGACCAGCTTCTTGACGATGCCGTAGCCCTTGGGCTTCAAAATCGCCAGCCCATAGCCCAGCAGACCGTTGAACACAATCGCGCAGACGACGCTGCCCGCAACGGAAATCAGCGAGTTAAGGTAGTTCTGCGCAATGCCCAGCTGCGACCACGTTTTCGCGAAGAGAGAAAAATCGAACACCTCCGGGAGCAGCTTGGCGGACGACATGAACTCCTTCAAGTCCTTGAAGCCCGCCAGCACAACCCAGATAATCGGGAAAACCGCGATGACCGTCATAATCAGGCAGAAGAAGAAGATGAACCCATACCCAACCCGGACAGACGCGGAGTGCATATCGTAGTCCCGGATGACGCCGGTGCGCTGTGCTTTTGCCATATGCGTTCTCCCTCCTTAATCCCAGTCGGATTCTTTGCGGTCGAAGTAGGAGTAAATCGCCGTCATGACGAGCAAAATCAGCGTGACAATCACCGCGACGGCAGATGCCTTGCCATAGTTCATTGAGCCGCCGAACGCGTACTGCCACATCAGCTGCATCAGCGACAGGGACGCATTATCCGGGCCGCCCTTCGTCAGCACCATCGGTTCATACATAATTTGGAACACGGAGATGATTTGCAGAATCAGCAGCGTACCCGCGAGCTTCTTGATGGCAGGAATCATGATGTGGATGATGCGCTGCCAGATGCCCGCGCCGTCAATCGCCGCCGCTTCGTACAGCTCCGGGCTGACACTGGACATGCCCGCCATGTAAATCAGCGCCGTCGCACCCGCGCCCTTCCACGTCGCAATCAGAATGATGATGGGGATGACCCACTCCGAGCGCGTCAGGTACGTCTGCGGCGCAATGCCCAGATGGCTGAGCAGGATGTTCAGTACGCCGGACTTCTCGCCGGAGAAGAACGCCGACCAGAGGATGACGACCGCGAGGCCCGGCAGCATATTCGGCAGATACGCCACCGTGCGGAAGAAGCTCTTGCTGCGCACGGTCTCCCCAATCAGCAGCGCCAGCACCATCGGCAGGAAGAAGCCCAGCAGCAGCGACCAGAACGTGTACGAGAACGTGTTCGTCAGCGCCTGCAGGAAGTCATCTTTGCCCATGACGCTGATGTAATTTTTGAAGCCGATGAAGTTCACCAGTTCGATGTTGCGCGTCTTGTACAGGCTCATCACCACGCTCTCAAACAGCGGTTCCCAGACAAAGAACAGCATCAGCACGAGGCTCGGCAGCATAATCAGCCAAGCATTGAGGTGGTCAACCGTCCGTGCGCGCAAGCCGACTTGCGCTTTTTTTCTGCTCATAGGCGTTCCTCCATGCTCCCGTTGGGCTTTTCTTTGATTTTTCTTTGATTTTGGGTCAAAAGAAACCGGCATTGGCTGACCGCTGCCGGAATCTTTTGTCCAATCAGAAATTAGTAATCGTTGATTTCATCATCCAGATACTCCTGGAACGAATCCTGCGCCTTTTGCAGTGCCTTGCGCACATCCGCGCCCTCGCGGGTGATAACGCGCTGAATTACAGCGGTCAGCTCGCGATACAGCTGCTGCGCAAAGACGGGTTCTTCCGAGCGCAGCGTAATCGTGCCCTGCGTGATGGAATCGAAGAAGTCGTTATACAAGCGCATATCGACATTGCAGTATTCGTCAATAATCGCCTGCTTCGCCGCGTTGTAGTCCGCATCGTTCCACGCGCTGATGGCGGGCAGAACCGGGGCGCCGCGGTCGCGCTTGGCAGCATAGTCCGCGCGCATCCCCTCGATAATCTGGTCATTCAGGTAGGGCATCTTGCCCAGCACGGTCAGGTATGCCATCAGCGCCGTCGCCTGATCCTCGGTGATGTTCGGCGCGAACATGTAGCAGGTACCGCCCGCCAGCGCATAGCGTCCCGCGTTGCCCGCCGGGAACGGAATCAGCGCGAAGTCCTCCACCGGCAGACCCTTGTTGGATGTCGGCTGGTCAACCGAGTCATCCGCCGCGAAGTTCATCGCCGCTTCGCCCGTGCCCAGCAGAGAATGCGCGCCCGCCCAGTCGGTCGTGGTCGCGTCGGCATTGAGGATGTTGTACTTCCAGCGCAGGTCGCGGATGTACTCCATCGCCGCCACGCACTCGTCGGATGTGAAGTTGCACACCCAGCGCCCGTCTTCATCCTGATATTCCAGCGCGTTTTCGCCCACGCAGCCGAAATTCCACGCGATATTGGTGAACAGCCAGCCGCCATACGTCTCGCTCGCCGGGAATACCAGCCCCGCCTTGCCCGTCTTTTCGCGGATAATCTGACCGTATTCCGCCACTTCCTGCAAGGTCTTGGGGTAAATCGGCAGACCTTCCTCGTCCACCAGCCCCGCCTCGCGGAACAGGGCGACATTGATGTGCATACCCAGCACATAGCCGTCGCGCGGCAGACCGTAGATGCGGCCGTTCTCGTCGGACAGCATTTCGAGGTACGACGGGCTGAACTCATCCAGCACGCCCGCGCGCTCCAGCGCATCGGTCACGTCGCCGACAAGATGCTGGCTGATCAGCAGTTGCGGGTCGGTAAACGGCGGCTGGAAGATGCTCGGCGCCGTGCCGCCCTTCGCCATTGGAACGTAGCTGCTCAGGGTGTAGGAGTAGTAATCCGGCACCAGCGTCACGTTCGGGTACTGCTTCTTCATCGTTTCGCGGTAGCTCTCAAAGAGCGCCTTTTCCGCCTCCGCCGCCGTATCCGCGGGCCAGTTGCCCAGCGTAATCGTGCAGGTCAAGTCCGCATCAACGACCTCTTCCGCCATCGCCAGCGGCAGCGCGCCCAGCATCAGGCACAGCACCAGCAGCATGGAAACCAATTTCATCGACCCTCTCATGGGAAAACCTCCTTCACGAGTTCGTGGCGTATTTTTCGTTAGGTTTAACGCTCAACCTTGTCTCTATTATAGTGTATCAATCCCATTTTGTCAATCCTGTTTCGAGATTTTTTTGAAAAGAAAAGGGGCTGCTTCGGAGAAGTTGTGTCACCGAAGCAGCCAAAGGGATGTGTTATACTATTTCCAGATAAGAATGCGCCAAGATGCGCCGCGAATTTTTCATTCTGGCTAACGTGAATGAAACGCAGCGTAGCAGCGCTACGCTAAGTGGAATGAGCGGACGCCAGAATGGAAAAGGCGCAAGCAGATGGCGCAGGTGAATCTGGAAATAGTATTATTTGCTTTCCTTGAAAACGACCATCAGTCCCTGTGCATTTGCCCAGTCAATCACCTGCTGATTTTCCGCGTCGCAGAGAATCACCGGATGGCAGCCGCTGAAGGCATCATCCGCCAGCGTTTGCACACTGTTCGGGATAATGACCAGCCGCAGTAGCGTACAGTCTGCAAAGGCGCGCTTTCCAATCGCAGTAACGCCCTCCGGAATATTCACCTGCTGCACCTGCCACATGCCGACAAAGGCTTCTTCCTCGATTGCCTTCAAATTCGCAGGCAGCTGCAGAATGTGATCCGACGCAATCGCATACCCATTGTCCAGCCATGTGCCGCAAATCTTGCAGACCGTGTCGCTTATCCGCCCGTCTTCCGTCGATGTTGCAGGCCGTACCGTCTCAATGTACGGCGTATGCGGTATGTCGATGCGGCTCGTAACGGAACTGTATTCCGATTCCACATAGTTGTCCGCTGTCTGCGCAATGTAGAGCGTGTATCCCAGGTCGCAGCGAAGCGCCGAAAGGTCAAGCGTAATTTCGCGCTTGCCATCCGGGTAGAGTTCTTCACGATCCTCCACATAGAAGTGCGTTATAGGAGCACTCGATGTGCCGCCTTCCGGCCAGAAAATCAAATCCAGCTGCGCATTTTCCGGGAAAATATGTGAATCCGAAAGCGTCAGCGTCAGCTTGTTGTCCACCAGCTGTGCAGCATCACGAATGGGCGGCAGCTGGCATTCCAGCACCAAGTCAAATTCCGTCGGTGCCAGTGTGTTAATGTACTGGCTCAGGGTCGGGGTGAAGGTCGCATGATAGACCTTTTTGCCAGTAATGGTCTGTTTCTTTTCTATATCTTCTCCCCTTTCTATGGTGAACAGCGCCACGCTTGCTTCTTCGGTATCTTCCGACAGCGTCAGCGTGCCATCCACATTCCAGTCGCACAGCACTGCCGTATATTCCGGATCATCCAGCCGCACTTCCGCGCCATACGGATAGAGCGTCTGCGTATTCACCGTCACTTGCGCATACTCGCCCGTCAGGTCGTCACTGAGCCAGTAGCCGTTGTTTGTGCCAATGATAGTCGGCTCAAATTTGCCCTGCGCGTTCTGCCAGTCCAGCGTATCCATGTGCCGCCCCGCGAAATCCAGCACATACGCATAACTCGCATCCATCAGCTCCTCAATCGGCTGAACTTCCGCATACACCAGCTTTTTGCCCTCTGTAAAGGACGCAGATGCCTGCGCCACAACCTCCGCCTCAACATCCTTGGAGTACGCCTGATAGAGGAAGGTCTGGTCGTAGTTGTCGCAGGCTTCCACGTTCGGATCATCCCCGAACGACAAGCGATACGTTTCTCGATTGAGCATGAAGTATCTCGCCTTTCCGAAATGCTCCACAAAGGCAGGATGCGTGAAATACCATTGCCCATCAATCTGAATCATATTCACGGCATCGCCGTCAAAATAAGAAACAAACACCGAGCTTTGATCACCAATGCCCTCGCCTTCAACGATGCCCTTCGCGTTAAAGTAGATATCATTGGTAACATTTGCCGCATTCAGCAGTGCTTTGTATGCAAATGCCCAGCCCCAGCGCGTACCTTTACGCAAAGTAAGCACCATTTTGCCGCTGTATGTGTGCGGCAGCATGTCCGACAGCTTCGTTTCGCTGAGCATCCAATCTACCAGCGCTTCTGCTTTCTGATAGTCGGTCATGTCATCCGTAATCACCTGCGCGACAATCCCTGCCGCCATCTGTTCAGCCGTGCCGAGGTATTCTGCCGGAATCGACTCATCCAAATGCACGGGAATCTGATGCGCCAGCGCGTATTGATGCGCCGCGCTGCCCGACGGCGTGTAGAATTCCACAACCGCTTCACTGAACGCATCCTCCGCAATTTCCGTAACCGATGCCGGAATTTCCAGCAGCAGCATCGCGTTTCCAAATGCATTTGCGCCTATGCGCTCCAAGCCATCCGGCAGTTTCAGCGCTGCCAAAGCAACATTGCCGTGGAATGCCTGTGTGCCAATGCTGTGCACACCCTGCGGGATGGTAAGCGTCTGTATCCGCGCGGCCTGCGCAAACATCCCCTGCGGGATTTCCGTCAGTGATTTCGGCAAATGCACGGACAGAATGGCATAATTCATCCACATCGGATTGATGCCGATTTGCTTCACGGTATCCGGGAAATACATGGACGTAGCAGACGTAGACGCAAAGGCATAATCCCCGACCGTTTCCAGCGAATCGCCCAAAGAGAAGGACGGAATCGCTTTGCAGACGTTGAATGCCCACTCGCCGATGTACTTCACATGCGGCAGCAAAACGCCCTTCTGCGCTGCCGACGGCGAAACGCGCTTCAGTTTCTTGCAGCCATCAAATGCATAGTCTGAAATTTCCGTCAAATTCGGCGAAATATTGATTTCCTCAATGTTTTCGCAGCTCGTGAAGGCATGTTCGCCAATGGACTGAATGAGCGCACCGCCGTTAATGGTTTGAAGCGCCTTGCAGCCGCAGAACGCACTGCTCTCGATGGTCGTAACAGTGCTGGCGAGCGTTGCTTCCGTCAGCTTCGGGCATTCCAAGAACGCGTCAGCACCAATCGTTTCAACGCCGGGGGCAATGGAGATCTTCTCCAAATTCTTGCAGTAAATGAATGCGCCGCCAAGGCGCTTCACATTACCTGGAATGGTAATCGAGGTCAGCCCGCTCTCACGGAACGCGGCATCCCCTATTTCCTCCAAACTTTCCGGCAGTTCCACCGATTGGAGCTTGGACGCTCCACAGAAAGCATTCGCGCCAATTTTCTTCAAGCCATCGGGGAGCGTCAGCGAACGGAGTTCTCCATTATAATAGAATGCCATGTCCGCGATTTCGGTCACATTTGCCGGGATGACAACTTCAGCAATCGGAACTCCTCGGAATGCTTCTTCTCCGATCGTGGTCAGAGAATCCGGAAGATTGATTTCCTTCAGCGCATAGCAATGCGCAAACGCAAGTCCACCAATGTTCGTTACCCCATCCGGCAGATGAATACTTTCCAGCGACTTGCAGTTTGCAAATGCTTCATAGCCGATGCTCGTCACACTGTCCGGAATTTCAATAATTTTCAGGGACGTACAGTCCTTAAAGCCATGCACGAACGTGATGTTCTTCGGCAAAACGACCGTAGTCAGGGACGTGCATTCCGTGAAGCATCCGCCTTCCATGCGGAAAACCTGCGGCGGCAGAATTACTGTCTCCAAATTTTCGCATCTTGCAAATGCCCACTCCATCAAGTCAAAGTCCGTCGATGTGATTTCCACAGACTTCAGCTGATGGCAATCAGTAAATGCAAAACTCCCAACGTGAAGACCCGGCTGCGAAAGTTTCAGCGATGTAATGCTGGAATTGTAGAATGCATTTCGTCCAATCAACTCTAATTTTTCCGGGAAGTTGATATCCGTTAGTGCTGTGCAGTTTTCAAAAGCATAAGAATCAATGACAGTGCAGCTTTCCGGCAGCGTGACACTCGTTAAACCTTTTCTGCTCTTGAACGCCCCTTCGCCAATCTTTGTGATGCCGTCACGAACAGTTACATGCCCCGTAATTGAAGCATTTACAAATACGATGCTGTTGTCCTGCGTATCATACAAGACACCGTCTTCGGATACATAGCGCACAGAACCAACCGCTGTCGTTATCGTTTTCAGCTTGCTGGGCCACTCGCCGCTGATGTCCGCCAGTTTAGCAGGCAAGTGCAGCGTTTCCAGCGAACGGCACCCTTCCACAACACCGCTCATATAAGTTAGACTATTCGGCAAATTCAAGGTATGCAGCGAGTAGCAGTTTGCAAATGTTCCCGACATCCACGTGATACCTTCAGGTACCGTTATTTCTGTTAAACTGGCGCAGGCGTAGAATGCGCTGTTGCCCAAAAACTTCAAATTTTCCGGTAGTACAGCATTTTCCAGTTGTGTACAATAGTAAAATGCCAAATCGTCTATTGTTGTCAAGCTCTCCGGGAAGGTTATCTCTTTCAGTTCTTTGCAGGATTGGAATGCGCTGTTTCCAATTTTCTGCAAAGAGTCCGGCAGTTGAACAGATGTTATCGCATGTTCCTTAAACACATCACCGGCAATGCGCACCGTGCCGTCACGAATCACTACATCCCCCGACACATCCGGCAGGGCATAGCGCAGTGTTTGCGCAGGAATGTCGTAAAGCAGACCGTCCACTATCTCATAGTTTGGATTTCCTTCGGCTACATACAGCGATGTCAGCGCTGAACAGTCTGTGATGAAAGAGTCTCCAAGGCTGGTTACATTGACCGGTATCGTCAGCGACGTCAAGCCAGAAGATTCAAACGCTCTCCAGCCAATCGTTGTCAGCGTATCCGGCAGTGTAATTTGCTTCAGCATGGTGCAGCTGCCAAATGCGTCCATCCCGATTTCTACTACGCTGCCAAGCGTAATCTCCTGCAAGTTTTCCTGTCCCCAAAAACCGTCAGCCGAAATAATTTTCAGGCTCTTCGGCAGACTTACGCTCACAAGCGTGCAAATGTAGCCTTTCTCATAATCAAAATACGCTTTAAATGCCGAGTCCCCAATCACTTCAATCCCTTCGCTGACAACAACGTGCGTCAGAATCGGGCTGCGGAGGTTTTCAATCGCATAGACAGGGTATCCGTCAATCACTGCCGGAACAACCGTCTCCGGCAGCGTGCCCGTGTAGCCTGTAATATACGCTTTGTCCCCTTCAAGGCGATAGGTAAACGATGTGCTTTCACTGGCATAGCGCACCCCGTGTGCGCTCGCCCACAGCTGCGCCGGGCTGCCATCCTGCACCACAAGGCACAGGGCATCATTCACTGCTTCAAACGCATGGTCGCCGATTGTCTCCACCTGCGTGCCAATGGTGATACTGCGCAGATTTTGGCAGTAGGCAAACGCATAGTCCGCAATGGTGGTCACGTTTTCGTCAATCACGAAATCTGTCCCTGCGCGCCGCGCCGGATAGAGCAGCAGCGTTTTGCCCGCCGCGTCCAGCAGGACGCCGTCACAAACCTGCAAATACACACTTTCCGCTTCCACGCGCACTTCTTGCAGGTACTTGCAGTTTGCAAAGGCGTTTTCCGCAGTACCGACCACGGGCAGCCCGTTATGCACAGCCGGAAGCACCAGCAGTACCGCGTTTTCATCGCAGCTGCTGACAAGATAGCCATCCTGCGCGGCATTGAGCGTGTAGGAAATTTCCTGATCCGCCGCGGCAAAATTCACACCCTGTGACGTGGCTGCTTTTTCAGCGGCAGACCCCTTCCAGCCGCGGATGGTCAGATTCTCGCAGTTCGCAAAAGCATCCGCCGCGATTTCCTCCACGTCCGGCCAGAGCAGGATGTCCGTCAGCGCACTGCATCCCTCAAAAGCGGCACTTTCAATGCGCCGCACCGTGCGCGGCAAAGTCACATTGGTTAGGCTTTCATTGCCGCTGAATGCCCTTGCGCCAATTTCCACAATGCCGTCCGTCAGTTCGATTTGGGTCAGCGCAGTGCAGTGCTCAAACGTGCTCGCCGGGATTTTCGTCAACGCGGCGTCCCACTGAACTTCCCGCAGGGCGGCACAGTTCATCCACGCGCCGTTGCCCAGCGTCGTGACGCTCTTGGGCAGCTTCAGCGTCTGAATCACAGTGCCAGAAAAAGCAGACGAACCAATCGTATTCAAATTTTCCGGCAGGACGATGCTTTCCAGCGTGCCAATGCCCGCAAACGCATACGCGCCGATTCTGGTCAGGCTCTCCGGGAAGATGATTTCCGTCAGGGCCGTATTTTCAAACGCATTTGCTTCTATGGTTTGCAGATACTTGCTCCATGTCACCGTTTTCAGCGACGTGCAGCCGCTGAACGCCGACGCAGAAACGGTATGGAGGCGCTCCGGCATCTGGAATTCCGTCAAGGAAACGTCATTCCGGAACGCCGCTGCACTCAGGCTCGTTACGCTGTCCGGAATATGCACGCTTTCCAGTGCCGTGCAGTTCTGGAACGCCTTTGTGCCGATGTTCGACAGCGAATCATCAAACGACAGCGATTGCACCGCCGTGCAGCCTTCAAATGCCGATTCGCCAACAGACGTCACGCCCGTGAACGCATTGGGCGAAACAAGCGACGTGCAGCCCTTGAAGAATCGGTCAGGAATCGCCGTCAGCGTACCTTCGCCGAAATTCACGTTCTTCAAGCCCGTTGCATTTTCAAACATACCCGCCTGATAATCGCAGAAAGTCGGCGAGAAAGTCAGCGTTTCCAGATAGCGCAGGTTTTTGAGTGCGCCATCATCAATCTGTGTCAGCGTTTCCGGCATGACAAAGCTTTGCTGCGGTGCGCTGGCAGCATAAGTCAGCAGCCGCGTGGCATCTGCCGTCATCAGTGCACCTTGCTGCACCTGAAAATGCGTGTTTCCCTCTGCCAGCTGGAAATCCGTCAGCGCCGTGCAGTCACGGAATGCATCCGCGCCAATCAGGTTCAGCGACTTCGACAGCGGCATCGAAGTCAGCGCAACACAGCCGTCAAAGGCTTCCGCGCCAATCATCGTAATATCGCCATCAAACTGAATTGATTCCAGTCTTTCGCAGCCCTGAAATGTGCGGTCAGCAATGACCGTCACACCAGCCGGGATTTGCAGCTTCTTTATCGTGTAGCAATACTGGAATGCGCCTTCCCCGATGGATTCGAGCTTTTCAGGCAGACGACCATCGCCCCAAGTTCCCCCCATATTCCAGCATCCACCAAACGCGCCTTTACCGATTTTGGTCACGTTTTTGCCGATGCACTGCTCAACACTGTAATCTCTTGCAGATCCATAGCCCCAGCAGTTTGCAAAGGCGTCGTCTGGGATTTCCGTCAACGAATCAGGAATTTCCAAGAAGTGCAGTTGCAAACATGCCGCAAATACGCCCTCGCCCATTTTCGTCAGCTTCTGCGGCATCCGAACCGCATCAAGATAGGCGCTGACTGCAAAGGCTTCCTTGCCAAAGGTGGTTACATTGTCTGGAATGTAGAATTTCTCGCCGATACCCGACGGCATGTCATAAAACGCGCGGTCGCCGATCGTCGTAACCGGACACCCTTCAATTTCTTCTGGAATCAGCACTTTGCGGCGCAGAAGGTCTTTATTATATCCTGTAATCGTCGCTTCCCCATTCTGAATCTCATAGGTATAGTACTCTGCCGGGTCAGCAACAAGCACATATGCATATAAATATTCGTATTCATTTAAGCGCAATTGAATACGCACCATTTCATTGGCAGAGAGTGAAATGCTGCCTTTTCCATCCCATTCGACATGGATTCCCGTTGGCTCATAGGTATAGCTTTCCTTGCGACTCTCACCATATTCGCCATCATAGCCCGTAGTGCCACGACCATCCGTATAGCAGAAATACCACAGCCACTCCTCTTTTGTCACAACGTAATTTTCTGGAACATCGTAGGTAAAGTGGATTGTTTCCCCCGGCTGGGCAAAAATGACAGTCCGATCGTTCCAATCCATTTTCGCTTCCTTTGTCTCCGCGCAAGCAACTGTCGTTGCCAGCGCAAAAAGAAGCAAGAACAGTCCGAATGTGACTTTCCAACGTTTCATGTGTAATCTCCTCCATCCGCTTTTTCCCTGTTGCAAACTGCCAGTTTTCCATATTTATTATACGCAGGTTTTCCCAGCTTGTCAACATGATTGGTAATCGTTTCTTGACAATTTCTTCTGAATATAGCATTAGCATCTTATTGATTTGACGGTGCATGACATAGCATTCGATTTAGTTTCTGTATTTTCCCTTAATTTTCTTGATTCTTCTATTGACTTTTTCTTGAAATTGCTGTATGCTGGAAATCGAGAAAGGGGTTGATACACATGAAATCCAAGAAACTTTTGACGATTACCCTGACCAGTCTGCTGGTTGGAAGCTGTCTGACCATACCCGCACTGGCGGACAGCGCGGACGCTCCAAGCGGCGGAAATGTCGCGACTTACGAAATTTCCGCAAACGTAAAACGCATTGATGAATATGCGTTTGCAAACAGCACGAGCCTTGTCAGCGTGAAAATTCCTGATTCTGTAACTGCCATCGGGGATTACGCCTTCTCGGGCTGCACGAGCCTGAAAGAGATCACGATTCCCAGCAGCGTGACAGAGATTGGCGCGCACGCATTCGATGGATGCACGGCGCTGGTGAAGGTGGATGGGCTGGAGAATGTAACGAATCTCAGTGACTTCACGTTCTACAACTGCACATCACTGCAAGATGTTGGAGATTTGACTTCTTTGACGAGCATTGGCGAATCTGCTTTTGCAGGCTGCAAATCACTGACGCAACTCGGTGATATGCCCCATCTGAAAAGTATCGGCGCGTCTGCTTTTTCATACGCCATCAGTTGGGACGATGAACCGGAGCAGCATTATTACTGCGATTCACTGAAGCGTATTGGCGACATTTCTAATGTCGAACAAATCGGTGATTCAGCCTTTTTCAGCTGCGCGTCTTTAGCAGAAATCGGAAGTTTGCAGCATGTCACAACAATTGGAGATTGGGCTTTTGGGTATTGCACTTCACTCAAAGAAATCAGCAGCTTAGACAATATTAAAAAGATTGGCAGATGGGCTTTCTACGATTGTCAGTTGAATACGCTTGAAATCGGAGGAAGTGACGTCCACATTGGGGCGGAAGCATTTTTCAGTTGCAATTCTCTTGCAAGCATCGAGGGCTTAAGCAACGTAACAAGCATCGGCAGCGGTGCTTTCGAGTCCTGCGCCATGACCACCATTAGCGGTCTAACGAACATTTCTGCCATTCCGGATAGCGCATTTGCCAGCTGTACCAATCTGCAAAGCGTAGAAGGTTTGGAGAATGTGACGAGCATTGGCGCATACGCATTCTCCAGATGCTATGCGTTGGAAACACTTGATAACACCGATAATGTAACCACTATTGGTGCTTACGCTTTCAGAGATTGCGAATTGCTCACATCCATGGAGCATTTGAGCAATGTAACAAGTATTGGCGATAGTGCTTTTGTAGGCTGCACCTCCTTGGTTCGGGTTGGTGATATGCCCCATTTGGAAAGCATCGGCGACTCTGCCTTTGGTGTTTCCAGCCGTTGGATTCCGGACGAAGGCATGTCAAAAGACTATGCCTGTGCGTCACTGGAAAGCATCGGAGATCTCAGCAGCGTTACTTCCATCGGCGAAAACGCCTTCTATCAGTGCACTTCGCTGAAAACCGTCGGCAGTCTCAGCAGCGTTACTTTCATCGGCGCAAATGCGTTCAAGCAGTGTACTTCCCTGCAAAGCATCGGGGAACTCGGCAATGTTACGCGCATCGCGTATGGTGCCTTCTACGGCTGTGAATCGCTGACCAGCATTAGCGGCTTGGAAAAGCTGACCGTCTTGAATCGAGAGACATTCCGCAATTGCAAATCGCTGAAAACCGTTGGTGATTTAAGCAGTGTGACAAGCATCAGCGAGAAAGTGTTTGATGGCTGCACTGCGCTAACCACAGTTGGCGATTTAAGCAGCTTGAAGGCTGTTCCTAATAAGCTGTTCTACTGTCTGAAGGATCTTCTTTCAGTCGGCGATTTAAGCAGCGCTACCAGCATTGGGAAAGATGCATTCTATGGCTGCAGCAAGCTGGCGAGTATCGGGGACATGTCCAACGTCCGCACCATCGGCGAATATGCGTTTTCTAATTGCGAAGCATTGACCAGCCTTCCTGAACTGCCCCGGCTGAATAGCATCGGCAGCAGCGCATTCGCTGACTGCACCACTTTAACCAGCGTCGGGAATCTGACCAATGTCACAACGCTCGGCACTTGTGCCTTCAATAGCTGCAAAGCGCTGAAAACCATTGGCGATTTAAGCAAAGTCACATCCATCGGATATTCCACCTTTGGCTTCTGCACCGCATTAGAGAGCGTAGGCAACATGAGCAGCGTAACTTCGATTGATTCTTACGCATTTGAAGGCTGCTCTTCGCTTGTGCGTGTCGGCAACATGAGTAATGTCGAATCCATTGATTCTAACGGTTTTGTGAATTGCAGCGCCTTGGAACACGTTGATGAACTTGACAAGATTACCAGCATCGGTCAGTATGCATTTATGGGCTGTACTGCACTGAAGAGTATCGGTTCCCTGCACAACTTGGAAACTATCGGGAAAGGTGCTTTTAACGGCTGCAGTGCACTGGAGCATGTTGATGATTTGTACAGCTTGACGCGCTTGGAATCCGGAGCCTTTGCACACTGTGCATCGTTGGTCAGCGTTGACTGGTCTGACAAATTAACCGCCATTGGAGATAATGCATTTCTCAACTGCACATTGCTTGTCAGCCTGGGCGATTTAAGCAGTGTTACAGCCATCGAACATTTTGCTTTTGCTGGCTGCTCCAGTTTGGAACGTCTTGAACACTTAGATAATCTGGTGAGCCTTGGCGAGGGCGTATTTGGGTACGGCAGCCATTATACAGGCTGTATCTCGCTGAAATCAATCGGCGATATGCCCAAATTGGAGTCAATGGAGCAGAAGTGTTTCGTCAGCTGTACTGCGCTGGAAACCGTCGGTGATTTAAGCAGCCTGAAAGAGATTCCTTATCGTGCGTTTGATGGCTGCACCTCTTTGGTAAGCGTCGGCGACCTGAGCAATGTAACCGCTATCAGACAAAACGGGTTTTCCGGCTGCACAAAACTGGCTTCAATTCCGAATCTGGGCAGTTTGGAAAGCGTCGATCAATCTGCCTTCTCCGGATGCGAGTCGCTTGCATTGTTGGGCAATCTTCGCAAGCTAACGAGTTTTGGCTACTCGCCTTTCGTTGTTAACAGCCCTTTCCATAACTGTCCGAACCTTGTCCTGGAAGTCCTGCCGGACTCCGCCGCTGAGCAGTACGCAAAGAGCTACAACATGCGGTACACCTACATTACGGAGTAATTCTCACATCACTTGGTTCTTCGCGGAATCTTGGAGGCAAACAACAAGATTCCGTGAAGAACCTCTTTTATCTTGCACCATTTCGTCCACATCCACATCCATGTTGATATGTGCCGTTGGATTTCTCAGAACTAAGAGGCATACCATTTCCACATGTTCCGTTCCCGGAAACATATCCACCGGCGTTGCCCATTCCGCCCGATACCCGCCGTCCACCAGCACGCGCAAGTCCCTTGCGAGGGTCTCCGGGTTGCAGGAAACGTACACAACCCGCTTTGGTTTCAGCATCAGCAGACTTTGCAGGAACTTCTGGTCGCTGCCGGCGCGGGGCGGGTCCATCATCACTACGTCGGGCGCGTTTCCCTCCTTGGCGAGCTTCTGCATGAAGCGCCCTGCGTCGTCGCAGAGGAAGCGCGCGTTCTCCACGCCGTTGCGGCGGGCGTTCTCCTTCGCATCGCGGATGGCGTCGGCATTCAGCTCCACGCCGATGAGCTGCTTGCAGCCGTCCGACGCGCATAAGCCAATCGTACCCGTACCGCAGTAGGCGTCCAGCAGGGTTTCTGCGCCTGTCAGCTGCGCCGCGTCAATCGCCGTTCTGTAGAGGACTTCGCATTGCTTCGCGTTCACCTGATAAAAGCTCTGCGGACTGATGCGGAAGCGCTTGCCGCACAGTTCATCCTCCATGTACCCCTCGCCATAGAGGGTAATTTCCTTCGTGCCCAGCACCATGCTGGTTTCGCGTTGGTTGCAGTTCAGCACCACGGTCGTGATTTCCGGGTGGCGCTGAATCAGCTCCTGCACAAATGCCTTTCTGCCCGGAAATTCAAGGCTCGTTGCCACCAGCACGACCATAATCTGCCCCGTCACATGCCCCGTGCGGATGAGGATATGGCGCAGGAAGCCGCGGTGCGTGTACTCGTTGTAGATGCGCAGCTTGTAGGCAGGCAGCATCGCGACGATGGTCTGGATGATGCGGTCAGCGCGGCGATCCTCAATCAGGCAGTGCCGCACGGGCACGACGCGGTGCGTCCCCATGGCGTACACGCCGCTGATGGGCTTGCCCGCCTTGTCCACCGACAGCACGGCATGAACCTTGTTGCGGTAGTGGAATGGGTCGTCCATGCCCAGAATCGGGCGGACTTCGCAAATTCCGTCCAGCAGTTCCGCCACGCGCTGCTGCTTCCATTGCAGCTGCTCCGCGTAGGACAGGCGGGTCAGCTGGCATCCGCCGCATTTTGCCGCTGCGGGGCAGTTCCAGCGGATTTCGCGCGCCGGACGCGGGGAAGTCGAATGCTCCTTCGGCGGATTCGGACGCGTTTCCTGCATTCGGCGGGTGGTCAGGTGCTTCAGTCGGCGGAAATTGCTCATCGTGTATGTACTCCTTCATTCTCTGTGGGTTCGCTCCATTATAACACGTCTCTCCCCGCCGCTTCAAGTCTTGTTTTTCCATCTTTTCATTTTCGCGCGACTATGCTACAATAGAAGAAACAATCTTCCGTGAGGCGATTTCGATGCTGTTTTCTTCCTCCCCCATCTGTCGTCGGACGTTCTCCTGTATGCGCGGCGATTTGACCATCCGCGGCACGGAGTACCGTCCGAATGGCGAAGAGCTCCCGATTGCCATTGTCTGCCACGGTTTTATGGCAAATCAGCAAACCGTCCGGCAGTACGCGCGGGTGCTGGCGAAAATTGGTTACTGTGCGTACTGTTTCGACTTCTGCGGCGGCAGCGTTCCTCCCTTGGGGCGGAGTGACGGCGCGACGACGGACATGTCGGTGCTGACCGAGGTGCAGGATTTGGAAGCCGTCATTCGCTATGCGCAGTCGCGTCCCTATACCGGCGATACGCTGCTGCTGATGGGCTGTTCGCAGGGCGGGATGGTGTCCGCGCTGACCGCTGCGAAGCATCCGGATGCAGTGGATGGGCTCGTGCTGTTCTACCCGGCATTCTGCATCCCCGACGACGCGCGCGCGGGACACATGATGATGGCGCACTTCGATCCGCAAAACCTGCCGGAGAAGATTCACTGCGGGCCGATGCCGCTGGGTCGCTGCTATCCCGAAGCCGTCATGCACATGGACGTTTTCCGCGAAATCACGCCTTACACCGGGCGGGTGCTGATTGTCCACGGCACGGCGGACGGCATCGTCAAGCCGGATTATGCGAAAAAGGCGGCGGAAGCGTATGCGAACGCAGAACTGCACTTGATTGACGGCGGAGCGCATGGGTTTAACCGCTGCCATGACGCGGAGGCGATTCGCTATTTGACCGCATTTGCCGCTTTGTGAGGGGGATTTTATGACCACCGTCGAAATCTGGGGCGCCCGCGCCGGGCAGACGCAGTCCCGCCTGTTTGAAGAAATCCGCAAATGCCGTGAAGCTGGTCAGCGTGTCCTGCTGCTTGTACCGGAGCAGTACACGCTGCAAGCCGAGCGAGAACTGGTGGAGCAGCTTCATCTGCCGGGGCTGCTGGATTTGGATGTACTGTCGCCGCGCAGGCTGGGGCGGCGTATCCGAGAGAGCGCTGGCCATTCGCCCAAAGCCGCGCTGGACGAAAGCGGACGACGGATGGCACTGGCGCAGGCGCTTTCCCTGAAACAGGAAGAACTGCACTATTATCGCCGCGTCGCGCTGTCACCCGGGCTGCCGGAAAAGCTGTCCACGCTGCTGATGGACTTCCAGCGCACGGGGTTGTCAAGCGAAGAATTTGCCGCCTATGCGCAGGAGCTGCCATCCGGCGCGCTGAAGGCAAAGGCGCATGATTTGCTGCTGCTTTGGCAGACGTATGACGTGCTGATTGCCGAGCGCTTTCAGGATGAGCCGACGCAGCAGTTTGAGCTGGTGGAACGGCTGCCGGAAAGCGGGCTGATGCGCGATGCCGCCGTGTTTGTCTACCAGTTTGACATGCTGCCAACGCCGCTGTGCGTCCTGTTGGCGACCGCTGCACCGGAATGCACCCGCATGGTCGTTGCGTTCACGATGGACAAGGACACTGCAAGCGACGGGCACGTTTTCGCCTCCCAGCGCAGGAGTGCGGCGGAGCTGACCGGATGGCTGCGTCAGCGCGGCATTCCCGTACAGTGGAAGTGGCTGCCAAGCGAACCCGACGGGCGCGACGAAGCCCTCCGCCACCTCGAAGCGCACCTGTTCGCCCGTGACGGCGCGGTGTACCCCGGCGACGCGTCCGCCCTGACGCTCCATGCCGCCGCAAACCCGTATGCCGAAGCCGCTTTCGCCGCGCAGACGCTGCAAAGCTGGCACGAACGCGGCATTCCGTGGCAGTATATGGCGGTCGCGCTGGCGGATGCGCAGGGTATGGCCGGCATCCTCGCCGTCACGCTGCAAAGCGCGGGGATTCCCTGCTATCAGGCGCGGAAGGACAGCGCGGCGCGGCACGGCTTGAGTCGGATGCTCGTCGGCGCACTGCGTTGCATCTCCGGCGGATTTCTCCGCGCGGATGTGCTGCAAGTGGCAAAAAGCGGCTTTTCTTCCCTGACCCGCGACGAAGCCGATTCGCTGGAGAACTACGCCATCACGCACGGCATCAACCGCGGCAAGTGGCTGCGTCCGTTCCCTTATGGCGACGACGCGGCGGATATGGACGAACTGCGCGTCCGGCTGATTTCGCCCGTGGAGGCCCTTCGGGATGCGCTCCGCCGCGCAAAAACAGCGGGGGATTCCGTCGAGGCAATTTTCCGCTTCTTGGAGGATACCAATGCGTATGACCGCCTGATGGCGCGCGAGGAAGCGCTGCTTTCGCGCGGGATGGCGGCGGAAGCAACGCAGAATCGGCAGGTATGGACAATCCTGATGACGCTGCTTGATCAGCTGTATGCGCTGCTGAGCACGCAAAAGGCAAATCAGCGGGATTTGGCACGGTTCGTGGAATCAGGTTTGACAGGCGCGTCGATTTCGTCCCTGCCGCCGCAGCCGGACACGGTGATGATCGGCGAAGCGGGACATTTGATGACCGGGCGGATTGATGCGCTGCTCGTCATGGGAATGCAGGACGGCGCGCTTGGCAGTACGGCGGATTCGCTCCTGTCCGAGACGGAGCGGCGCACGCTGTGCGACTTGGCGCAGCGCGCGATTGGCCTGACGCAGCAGGAGACGTGCGCCCTGCGGCAGTCGGACTTCTACCGTACACTATCCCTCCCCCGGCGCTTTCTGACCGTCACCTGTTCGCAGGGCGGGCAGGACGGCACGGCGTTTCGTCCGGCGGGGCTGCTGGAGGACATGACGCAGCTGTTCCCGCATATGGTGGTATCCGGCGGCGTGCTGGCAAACGACGTCGCACCGCTCTCCCCCGCCATGGCGCTGGATGCACTGCCGCACCACCTGCGGCAAGCTGTCGACACCGACACGCCGCTTCCGGAGCAATGGGCGAACGTCCTGCGCTGGCTGTATTTCGACCCGGAGTGGCACAGCCGCTGTCAGGCAGTGCTGGATGCGCTGAACCGCCACGGCACGGCGATTTTCCTCTCCCGCGACCACACGCGGCGGCTCTTCACGCAGGACAAGGTGTCCATCAGCCGTTTGGAGGGCTTCGCGCAGTGCCCGTATCGGCACTTTGTGAACTACGGCTTGAAGCCCGTCATCCGCCGCGAGTACGAGTTCGACCCGGCGGATGTGGGCGATTTCTACCATGCCGCGATGGAGGGGTACGCCGCCCTTGCGCTGAAGGAGCCGGATTTTCCGGATTTACCGGACGAAAAAATCCACGCGCTGATGGATACGGTGCTGCTGCCGCTGACGACCGCGTGGGCAGATGGTCCGCTGAATGAAACGCCGTCCCTGCGCCTGCAGGGCGAGAAGTACCGCCGAACGGTGCACCGCGCCGCGTGGATGTTCACGCATCACGCGCAGCACAGCCGCTTCCGCACCGTTGGCGAGGAAGTTGTGTTTGGCGAGGAGGACGGCCTGCCCCCGGTGGTGCTGACGCTGCATGATGGACGGAAAATCGCCCTGCGCGGCAAAATCGACCGCATCGACCGCTGGGAGGGCGACGAGGGCGTGTACCTGCTCGTATCCGACTACAAGAGCAGCCACCGCGACATTGACCCGACGCGCCTATGGTACGGGCTTCAATTGCAGCTGCTGCTGTATCTGCAAGCCGCGTGCGAGGGGCTGGACGGCAATCCGGCGGGCGCATTCTACTTCACGATTCAAGACCCGATGGTAGATACGGCGGACGTAAAGGAAGCCGCGGAAAAGGCGATTGCGAAAAAGCTGCACCTGAAAGGCATTGTGCTGGCGGATGTGGACGTGGTGGAAGCGCTGGATTCCAATCCGGGATATTCGTTCACGAAAATCTTTAATGCGGATAGCAGCGTCGCTTCCTCGTCTGATGGCTACACGTCGGAGGAAATGGCAGCACTGCTTGCCCACGCCAAGAAGATGGCGGCGGAGCTGGCCGACCGCATCCGCAGCGGCGAAATCACCCCGTCCCCCGCCGTCATCAGAGACTGGAACGCCTGCCAGTGGTGCGACTGCGCCGGAGTCTGCAAGCTCGACACGTCCATCCCCGGTCATGAAAAACGTGAACTTCCGCCGCTGAAGAAGCAGGATTTATTGACCCTCATGGCGAATGATACAGATGCACCCGGCAATGAGGAGGACACGTCACCATAAAAGCGGTGAATTTTTCTCCCGAACACAAAGGAAATTCATCAGAGGCATTGCATCCGGGCGCAAAATGGTTTATAATAGAGATACGAAACTCTCACTCACAAGGAGGCGTTTACCCATGATTCAGATTATCGCAGGCAAGAAGGGCTCCGGCAAGACCAAGCGGCTGATTGACATGACCAACAATGCGGTCAAGACCAGCTCCGGCAACGTCGTTTTCCTCGACAAGAACGACAGCTATATGTACGAAGTGGACCGTGCGGTTCGTTTCGTCAACGTCGAAGAGTACAGCGTTTCCAGCGCGGAAATGTTCCTCGGCTTCCTCGGCGGTATGCTCGCCAGCAACTACGACGTCAAGACCGTCTTCATCGACGCGTTCCTCAAGCTGATCAAGATTGACCTCGCCGACGCGAAGTGGTTCTTCGACAGCCTCGAAAAGTACGCGCAGAAGCATGATGTGACGTTCGTGCTGTCCGTCAGCGCCGATCCCGAAGCGCTGCCCGACTTCTGCAAGGGCTACATCATCTAATTGGAACAGCCCACGAGGGCGGCGGAGCATGTAAGCCGCCGCCCTTTTGGTATTTTGCGCGAAGGGGGCAAGGGGGGCAAGGGGGCGAGCGCAGACTTCTCCTGTTTTCATTGTCCCTTGTCGTTCCCGCAGGAGCGCCCCCCTGCAACATAATTACCTATTATAATAGGTAGGAAACCCAGCAACCGCAAGCAGAAACTCGGCAAGAACCCTTTCTTGCCCTCAACCCAGCAGGCATCGCCCTGCGGATAGGAGCGTGATTTCCATGTCATTCATTTCCACCCGCGGCGGCGCCTGCGTCACGGCATCCCAAGCCATCCTGCGCGGTCTTGCGCCCGATGGCGGTCTGTATGTCCCGGCGGTGTTCCCGCAGATGACGCTGGCGGACATTGCCGCGCTGACCAAGCTCGACTACCGCGCCCGCGCGCTGACCATCCTCCGTGGCTATCTTGATGATTTCAATGCGCAGGAACTGGCAGACGCAATTGCCAGCGCCTACGAAGCCGCCAAGTTCGATGACGCCGCGATTGCGCCCACGAAAAAGCTCGACAGCAATACCCATGTGCTGGAGCTCTTCCACGGGCCGACGCTCGCGTTTAAGGATATGGCGCTGCAGCTGCTGCCGCACCTGACGACGCTCTCCGCCAAGAAGAACGGTGAAAATCGCGAAGTGGCAATCCTCGTCGCGACCAGCGGCGACACGGGCAAGGCGGCACTCGAAGGCTTCAAGGACGTGCCGGGAACATCCTGCACCGTCTTTTACCCGACCGACGGCGTCAGCGACGTGCAGAAGCTGCAAATGACCACCACCGGCGGCGAAAACACGCACGTCATCGCCCTGAACGGCAATTTTGACGATGCACAATCCGGCGTGAAGGCGCTGTTCTCCTCCGCGGATTTCCACCAGCAGGTGAACGCGCGCGGCAAGGTGCTTTCTTCCGCCAACTCGATTAACTTCGGCCGCCTCGTGCCGCAGATTGTCTATTATTTCTCCGCCTATGCCGATTTGCTGAACGCGGGCGCGATTGCGCTGGGCGACGAGGTGAATTTCGTCGTGCCGACGGGCAATTTCGGCAATATCCTCGCGGGCTACTACGCACGGAGCATGGGTCTGCCGGTCAAGAAGCTCATTTGCGCCTCCAACCGCAACAACGTGCTGACGGATTTCTTCCTTGGCGGCGTTTACGACACGCGCCGGCAGTTCTTCAAGACGACCTCCCCCTCGATGGATATCCTGATTTCCTCGAATTTGGAGCGTCTGCTGTTTGAATGCGCCGACCGCGACGGCGCGCTGATTGCCCGCTGGATGCAGCAGCTGCGCACGAGCCAGTCCTACGCCGTTGGTCAGCAGCGGCAGGAGTGGCTGCTGAGCGTCTTTGCCGCCGGGTACGCCGATGACCGCGACTGCGCGGAGGAAATCGCCCGCGTGTTCGAGCAGCATCACTACCTGATGGACACGCACACCGCCGTTGCGAGCCGCGTTCTGCGCCAGTACCGCGAGACGTCGGGCGATTTGACCCCGACGGTCATCGTGTCCACCGCCAGCCCCTACAAGTTCGCCGCCGATGTGCTGACCGCCGTCGCCGGAAAGAACGCCGTCGCCGGACTGGATGCATTTGCCTGCTCGGATGAATTGGAAGCGCGTTCGGGGATGCCCGTGCCGCAGCAGGTGAAGGCACTGCGTTCCCTGCCGATTCGCCACACGGCGCACTGCGAGAAGGGCGGCATGGCGCAGGCGGTGCTGGACGCTTTTGGCGGAAAGTAAATCCCCAGTGGAAAATTGGAAGGGACTAATATGAACAACACGGACATGCTTTTTGTCCAGAAGAAGCTCAATGATTTGGTCGGCTGCACCCTCATCAACCTCTCCCGCACGGCGGATTTGCTTTGCCTGTCGTTTGCGCCGCGCGCGCTGACGACCGAGGTGCAGGAGGAACAGTCCCTGCACTTGCAATGCTACTATCGTCTGGTGCAGGATGGGCGGGTTTCCTTGGCGCGAAGTGACTATTTCCAGCCGTCGGAAGCCATGTGGGATTTGTGGCGCAAGCAGGGGTTGGAGGAGGATGTCATTCCGGATGACTACCGCTGTGACGAGTTGGGCGCGAACCGGCTTGATGACCGCATTGTGGAGCTGAACGACGTGCTGACGGGCATTGAAAACCGCTTCATCGTCCGCACGGTGATGGTGGATTCTATCGGGGATGTGACGCTGTGCTTTGACAATGGCGCGGTGTGGAGCATTCTGGTAGACACCTCCGGGGGAGAGGAATGCTGGCGGTATCTGCCCGCGAACGAAGAGCAGCCGCAGCTGGTGCTGTACTCGGATGGCATTGAGTGCGAATAAGCGCTTCGGTTGCAAAGCGCAGGGGAATGCGTTTTTAGTGCATCCGGCAAATCGCTTTTTCATGCTTGTTTTTTATGGAGCAGGGGGAATCGCGCCTGCGGGCGCGACCAAAGGGCTTTCCGATCGCCCTTTGGAAACCTTCGGTGTGCGCACCTTCGGAGTTGACTTTTTCCGCAAAAATTGACCCGCTTGTCGTGCTGGACAGGCGGGTTTCTTCATTAATATTGCTTACTCACGCCATATTGCTTACTCACGCCGCGTCGGTTTTCTGCTTTTGCTTATACTGTGCGGTGGTAATTCCCAGAATCACACCGAGAAACGTATCCACCGCGGTAATGGTGCCGACAACCTGCTCACCGTATGGCAGGCGCCAGATGCTCGCCAGCGCAAAATACAGCGTCCCCATCGCGGGCAGCAGCAGCTGCGCCATCCATTTCAGCACGTTATACGTCTTGTCACACATGCGCATTCCTCCCCTCCATCGCAGTCTATGCGGAAATTCGCCGCTTGTGCAGATTTTTTTCACAGAAGGCTTGACAGAACGGGATTGCCCTGCTATAATAAACAAGGTTTTGAAGAAACCTGTGCCGTAGACAGCCGGTATCCGCAAGGATGTAAAGGAGTTCGCTCCGCCTGCCGAGGTGTGAAGGATATAGCATGAAATTTGCTCATCCCTTGCACCTGTTGCAAGGGTTTTCTTTTACTCCCAAACCGTTAAGGAGGTGCAAGAAATGAGCAAGGTGCATGAGGTGAAGCCGGAGAAGGTGGCAGCTGTTGCTGACATCGTCGAAAAGCTGAAGAATGCCCAGTCTGTGGTGATTTGCAGCTACAGCGGACTGACTGTGGAGCAGGTGACTGAAATCCGCAAGCAGTGCCGTGAGAATGACGCCGCGTACTGCGTCCTGAAGAACCGTCTGGTTCTGCGCGCGCTGAATGAGGTGGGCATTACCGGTCTTGACGATCTGCTCAACGGCCCGAACGCTTTCGTGTTCTCCATGAAGGACGCTGTGTCCGGCCCGAAGATCATCAACGACTACATCGAAAAGAACAAGCTGGAGAGCCTTAAGATCACTGGCGGCGTGCTGGGTACGGAAACCCTCGACGTGGCTGCTGTGAAGCATCTGGCGACCCTGCCCAGCCGCGAAGTGCTGCTGGCAAAGCTGCTTGCCTGCATGACCAACACCGTGGCGTCCTTCGTCCGCGTGGTGGATGCAATCCGCAAGCAGAAGAATGGCGAGGAATAATCCGCGCCGATGCCGCATGAGGCTTTACGCCCCTGCGGTCTGAACAACGACAAGTTTTCATTACGATATCAACCGATATAGGAGGCTGAATCAACATGACTCATGAGGAGATCATTGCCGCCGTCGAATCCATGACGGTGCTGGAACTGGCCGATCTGGTCAAGGCTATGGAAGAAAAGTTCGGCGTGTCCGCTGCTGCGACCGCTGTTGTTGCTGGCCCCGCTGCTGGCGCCGCTGCTCCCGCTGCGGAAGAAAAGACCGAGTTCGACGTGGTGCTGAAGTCCTTCGACGCCGCTGCGAAGCTGAAGGTTCTGAAGCTCGTCCGCGAAGTGTGCGGTCTGGGCCTGAAGGAAGCCAAGGACTTCGTCGAAGCCGTTGCGGCTGGCCCGAAGACCGTCAAGGAAGGCCTGTCCAAGGAAGACGCCGACAAGATGGCTGCCCAGTTCAAGGAAGTCGGCGGCGAATGCGAAATCAAGTAAGTCTTCGGAATTACGTTTCGCCTTCTTGCAATCGTCAAGAAAAGCAAAGAGGTTGGATGCTTGCATCCAGCCTCTTTTTTATGCTTTCGACACGCTTCGTCGCTGTTCCCCTTGACTTTTTTGCATTCTTGCGGGATAATAAGGCAGGAAATTCGTCAATTCATCCGTTTTATTTGGAGGAGGTGCATGGCGATGCTGACTTTTCGGGACGCAACCGCTGATCAGGCGGGACTTATCAGCCACATTTATGCTACCAGCTGGCGTAAAACCTATCGGGGGCATATCGCCCAGCATTATCTGGATCGTCTGCCCGATGAATACTGGGTGCCATCCATCCGCTCATGGCTGTCCAGCGGGCAGCTGTATGGGCTGATGGTCTATGACGACGATAAGCCCGTCGGGTGCTGCATCTACGGCCGCGGGCGCGACGAGGATTACGGCGACTGGTGCGAGATTGTGTCGCTCTATCTGCTGCCGGACACGATGCGTCAAGGCATCGGCGGCAAGCTGCTGGAGGAAGTCATCCGGCTGATGCAGCTGGACGGCTATGAGAAGTTTTACCTCTGGGCGATTGACGGCAACGAAATCGCCGACGGCTTCTACCGCAAGCATGGCTTTCTGCGCACGGATGACGCGGTCGATTACAAAATCGGCGGTGAACCCGTGCGGGACGTGCGGTATACGCGCGTATTACCCAGCGCGTAATTCAGCCGCTTTCGGCTTTTGCAGATACATGCCCGTGGCAATCAGCGCCGTCAGCGGTGCCGCCGCTGCCAAGCCGAACGACCCGACAAGCGTGTTGAGCAGCTGCGAAGCGACATATTTCAGGTTGATGATGTCCGTCAGCGGCGTTCCCTGCCCGGCGAAGTACATCAGCATCGACAGGTAATTGCCGGAATATGCCAGCATCAATGTCGTCGTCATTGTGCCTAACACGCTCCGCCCGACCAGCAGCCCCGACTTCATCAGCGCTCGGCGGCTGATGTCCATCGACAAATCCATCAGCGCGCCCGAATTCGCAAGGAACATCATGCCGATATACAGGCTGCGCATATCAACCCGCATGGCGGATTGGCTCAGCAGCGGCACAACATAGGGCAAATCGCCGCCGTCGAGCTTGAGCAAAATCGTTAGCACCCACGCGCTCAGGCAGGTGGCAACCGTCCCGGCAACCGAGCCGAGAATCGCCGTCAGGCAGCGGCGGCTGAACCCCGCCACCAGCACATCAATCAGCACCGTCAGCACGATGACGGTCACGAACGATGCCATCCATCTGGCAGCAGGCAGAGCAAGCCACAGAAAATCAGCATGACGAGGCACATCAGCCAATTCTGCTTGTTTTTCCGTTGGCGCTTCGTCTTTTCCATTTTCATTTTCCCCCATATGGGCAGAGCAGGAGATGGCATTGTGTCATCCCCTGCCCTTTGTTTTGCTTCGATTTACTCCGCGTCCGCGGTCAGCCCCATCGCATCCATCGTGCGGGTGAAGATGCCCGTGTTGTCATACAGGCCAGAGAACTTTTCCGCGCCCACCCCATAGGCGTACACCGGAATCTGCAAGCCGGTATGCGCATAGGATGTGTAGGACAGACCAGCCTTGTTGTTCATGATGTGGCTCACCGCCATGGAGAAGGGGTTGGTCAGCGTTTCATCATAATTGATGACGCCGGAGAGCGTCTTCTTGCCGGAAGCCATCGACGTAGCGGTCGAAGCAGAATCCGGGCAGAAGGAAGAGCTGTCGTAGGTGGTCACCAGACCGAGGTACGGAAACTTGGTGAAAGACAAATCCGCCGGAACCGGAAACTTGCTGTCCGGGTTTTCGATGCTGCCCAGATAGTACTGGGTCGCAGTCACCTGCGGGTTGCCCATGCCATCGCCGATGAACATGAACACGTTCTTCGTCTTGCTTTTCTGAACAAGATGTATTCTACTGGAGGAATGCAAATTTTCAAACGCCGCATTTGTTAAATCAAGGCGAAAGAAAAAGCCGCTGTGTAAAGTGCATTTTCGCACTTCCAGCGGCTTTTCATACTATTTCCAGATGAAAATGCGTAAGCAGATGGCGCAGGTGAATCTGGTAATGGTATCACTTATGCGCGCTCGGATTCTTCCGCTTCTCGGAAGAATGTTCCCAGCGCCTGTGCAATGCGCGCCCCTTCCCGGCTGATGGTACACACATGCGGCACGCTCTCCAAGCGCAGCACGCCCTTCGTTTTGCTTCGCACCCCCTGCAGAATCACATCCGCGCTGTCAGGCGTGATGACCTGATCGCCGCTGCTCTGCACGCACAGCACCGGGCAGGTGACAGCGCAGAGGTTATTGCGGGCCTCGTGGATAATGCGGCGCAAATCCACCGCGCTTTTCGTCGGAAATCCGGTATACCCCAAGTCGTAGTCGGGAGTGAGTGCGTCGTCCTTGCGCGCCTGCCAGCTGATTTCCGGCAAAAACGGCGCGGCGAATCGTGCCAGCGGGAACCAGCGGTTCAGCACCCCCATCGGCGCGGAAATCGGCGCAATGGCAGTCGGGTCGCTCTGCTCGGCAATCATCAGCGTCAGGCAGCCGCCCATGCTCAGCCCGGTCACGCTGACGAAGCGGTACTGCTCCTTCATTTCCCGGAAGGCTTCCTTCGCCGCGTTCAGCCAATCCTGCCACGAACAGCGGCGCATATCGTCCATCGTCGTCGCGTGACCGGGCAGGTTGATGGTACGCACACCAAAGCCCTGCTGCACAAGTCCTTCCGCGAGCGGCCGCATATGCGCCGCCGAGCCCGCAAACCCGTGCATCAGCAGCACGCCGTGTTCCCCTTGCCGCACCTCGTACGGCTGACACAGGGGCGAGGAAAAGTCCACTTCCGGGCGCGTTTTCATGTTGCTTCCTCCTTATTGCACAGCGGAAATCGCTTCCTTTTTGCCCATCACCAGCAGCAGATCGCCCGCCATCAGCATTGTTTCTGCGCCGGGTGAAGTAAGGAATTTGCCGCCGCGGTGGATGCCCAGCACGCTTACCCCAAAGTTCCGGCGGATGTTGAGTTCGACGATGGTTTTGTCCGCCCAGTCCGTCGGGAGGGTGAGTTCGGCAATCTGGTCGTCGTCGGAAAGCGCCATCAGGTCGAGGATATTGGGGGCGACGAGCGAACGGGCGACGCGCTGCCCCATATCGCGCTCCGGGAAGATAACGCGGTCAGCGCCGACCTTATAGAGGACGCGGGCATGGAGGTCATCGACGGCCTTCGCGAGGACTTTGGGGACGCCAGCTTCCTTGAGCAAAACCGTTGCGAGAATGCTGGCGCGGATATCCGTGCCAATGGCAACGATGGCGGCATCGAAGTTCTGCACGCCGAGTTCCGCAAGCGCGTCCTCATCCACGGCATTCGCCTGAACCGCCTGCGTCACATCAGGCGCAATGTTCTCTACCAGCTTCTCGTCCCGATCCACCGCGAGCACCTCATGTCCCAATTCGCACAAGCTCCTCGCCACGCTCGACCCGAAGCGCCCCAAGCCCAGCACCACAAACGACTGCTTCTGTTTCTTCATAACAATTCCTTTCCGGGGAACCCAAGGGGCGCTGCCCCTTGACCCCGCCAAAGGGTCTTCGACCCTCTGGACTCCCGTTCGCGCGATT
>ERZ773194.891-NODE-891-length-36044-cov-5.779071_pt1 | contig 36044 bp, 30 predicted proteins | sample MGYA00511240_ERZ773194 | MGnify/ENA primary metagenome ERZ773194 (study PRJEB29015, sample SAMEA2737774) | human gut metagenome | biome: human gut; feature: human-associated habitat; material: faeces | place: China | collected 2012 ... | reverse complement strand
GCAATCAACGCATGAACAGTTATTTGAAGGAAATCGCTGACCTGTGCAATATCAGGAAGAACCTGACCACACACACGGCGAAACATAGTAAAATCTATATCTAACTGATAAACAATTATTTATAATATATCATTCTATTTATAGGTAACGATTTAGAAACGAGCGAATTACTATATTCTGTTTTCTTTTGCATTAATCAAAGAACGATTTTAACGCTGCAAATATACATTTAGCCAGCGATAAAAGCAAGTGTTTCCTGCCGCATAAACATCTCAAAACCAGCTATGGACGAAGGAGGGCTGATTCCACGCCTCCCCCTATCCAATGAGTAAAGCATTTTCCTTCCAGCAAAAAGCGGCATTACATTCTCCTTTTTTTATATTTAGTCATTACAAGATTCTTATTCTCTGAAATACAATATTTTGCGTAAACAGGCAAGTGATTGTATCTGATAATTTTGCATCCTGTAAAATTTTAAATCAGAGAGTTTATGGCTACAGTAAAAGTCAAGTTTAGACCCTCCTCCGTGGACGGCAGAGAGGGTACGGTTTATTATCAAGTGATTCACGGACGTGTGGCAAGGCAGATCAACACTTCCTACAAGTTGTTTCCAGCCGAGTGGAGCAAGCGGCATTCCCGGATTGTCATCACGCCATCCGATGAGGACAGGCGACAATATCTATTGCTATTGGATAAAAGAATAGCGGAGGATACCGACCGGCTGGAGAATGTTATCACGGTCCTGAGACGGAAGGGAGGCACTTTCACCGCTGATGACGTAACCTCCGCTTTTCACGGAGAGCATCGCGGGCTTTTCTTTCTCGTTTTTATGCGGGAGGTCATAAACGGCCTGAGACGTATGGGAAAGGTACGTACCGTTGAGACCTATACGTCCACGCTCAACAGTTTCATACGGTTCATGGATGGAAAGGACGTAGCATTAGGAGATATGGATTCCGACCTGATGACCGCATACGAGGCATGGCTGAGGTCTAAAGAAATCTCCATGAACACGATATCCTTTTACATGCGTATTTTGCGTGCCACCTACAACCGTGCCGTGGAGAAGGGACTCGTCACCCAGCGCTTCCCCTTCAAACATGTCTATACGGGAGTCGAGAGGACAACGAAGCGGGCCGTCCCCCTGCGTGTGATAAAACAGCTCAGGACGTTGGACCTGTCACTGCATCCGGCCAAAAGATTTGCGAGGGACATGCTGCTTTTCAGTTTTTATACGAGGGGGATGTCCATGGTCGATATGGCATTCTTAAGGAAGAAGGATCTTGCTAACGGTATCCTCACGTACCGGCGGAAGAAAACCGGTCAACAACTTTTTGTAAAATGGGAGCCGTGCATGCAGGAGATCGTGAGCCGTTACAATGTTTCCGAGTCCCCGTACCTTCTTCCCATCATCGTCAGGCCGGGTATGGATGAGAGGAAGCAATATATCAATGCCTCCCATCGTATCAACAGATATTTGAAGGCCATTGGGAAAGAGTTGGGCTTGTCCGTTCCCCTGACCCATTACGTCGCGCGCCATTCCTGGGCCAGCGCAGCCCGGAGTAAGAATATTCCGATCTCTGTAATCAGCGAAGGTATGGGACATGATTCGGAAAACACTACAAGGATCTATCTGGCCTCATTGGACACAACCACTATAGATAAAGCGAATAGTCTGATTCTAAAGTCCTTATGCAGGGAGTAGCATGTTGAGCGAATGGACGCTCTCTTTTCAAGAGATGGGTTACCTTGTAATTATTAATCTAATTATTTAAATATCAAGCGATTTTTATACTGTTCTGCTTTATACAATCTGCTTTTGCTCAACAAATGCCTCTTTTCACTTAACCGTTTTTTGGGGTATGGAACATATTTTTTATCATTAATGGTGTGTTTTTCTATATTTTATGTAATTTTGCATCAAGAAATTCATCTCTTGAAAAGAGAAGTGCAAAAAAGGAACTTTCTAAACAAGGAATACTTGTTCAGGGAATAGTCATGGAGCGGGAATGTTCAAGGATGATAATTAATGTTGAGCAAGAATTATGGTCTCTCCGTAAGAGATGAATAACATGACATCTATGAACAAAACAGCCTGATAATAAAGACTTTGATTTCTCATCAAATCCTATCTGCTCAACAAATCGTTTTGCAGCTTCAGGAATCATACCATTCCGTATTATCTTTTTTGCTCATTTTTGTAGTCGTTTTCAATATTTTATGTAATTTTGCACCATGTTATTCATCTCTTACGGAGAGAAGTGCAACAAGAACAGGCGCAAACTCGCCTGAAAGTCTGCCCGATGTAAGGGCGGACAGACGTCAGTTTCTGATGAGAACGAAACAATGGAACAAGAACGGGAAGAAATCCCGAACTTTTACGAACTATATTTGTAACTGCTTGATTGGTAGAGAAATTTACAATCGTGCAGGATTGATAATATTGTCCTGAAGCGAAATAATGGCATTCCAAGAGAATGAGGAAGAGGTACGGTGGTTCGTGATGCGCGACCTGAAAAGGACGAACGCAAAACTGCCCGCCTATAAACTGCTTGATGGGAAGAAGATGGAAGTCTTTGTCCCTATGAAATGGCACTTGGTCACCCGTAAGGGTGTGCGTGTCCGTGAGGAGGTACCGTTCATACAAGACCTGCTCTTCGTGCATGAGACACGGAAGAACCTTGACGCTGTTGTGAAAAAGACCCCGACCCTTCAGTTCCGTTGGTTACGCAACACTTGGCGGGAGCCGATGGTCGTTGTCGACGCGGACATGGAACGTTTCATCCGTGCCGTGAATGCCACCGAATCCCCCAAATATTACCTGCCGGAAGAGATAACCCCTGCCATGTACGGACGTAGGATCCGCATCGTGGGCGGACCGCTTAACGAATACGAGGGAAGCCTGCTCACGACACGGGGGTCCAAGGTCAAACGCCTGCTCGTCGAACTGAAAGGATTTCTTGCTGTGGGGGTGGAGGTCGATCCTGAGTATATACAACTTATCTGACAGAACTGCCTATGGCTTTCATTTCCAATCTTTCCGCTCCTTCTTTATTCTGGACAGTCAATTCAATTCTGGTATTTATCGTGTGCGCGCTTTCCGCAGGGGTGCTTATTCCCCTGATCCTTTTGATTTCCTTCTGCAGGAACCTGTTTGACATGCCCGACGAGCGCAAGATCCACCAGGGAGTCGTTCCCCGTCTGGGCGGTATCGCCTTCAAGTCGGTCGTGTTCTTTTCCGTGGCGTTACTGCCTGGTATGTGCCAGTTCTGAGCTACGGCAACATGCTGGATAGCTGTGAATATATGGTTGACCCGGAAAATAAATCGAATCAACAAGAAACTATAGTTTTTAAGAATTACAATGAAGTTTTACAAAATCATTATTGTGGCAGCATCTGTCTTTGCCTTAGTCGCATGCTCCACATCCAAGGAAATCTCTTACTTCCAGGATCTGCGTCCCGGTGAGAGCGAGTTAATGCTTGCCGTACCGATGGAAATCAAGATCCAACCGAAAGACAAGTTATCTATTTTGGTCAACAGCCAGGATTTGAGGCTGACCAACCTGTTCAACCTTCCGATCGTCAGCCAGCAAGTGGGACAGGACAGTTCATTGGGGACAAACCGGGGACTGTCCGGTTATACGGTGGACTCCAAGGGTGATATCGACTTCCCCGTGCTGGGGAAACTCCACGTGCAAGATATGACCCGTGAGGAAGTCGCGGTCTATATAAAAAAGGAGTTACAATCGCACGACCTCATCAAGGATCCCGTAGTCACGGTTGAGTTCATGAACCTGAGCGTGAATGTCATGGGTGAGGTGAACCGTCCCGGACGTTACAATATCGACAAGGATCACCTCACCATCCTCGACGCCTTGAGCCAGGCCGGTGACCTGACCATATATGGTAAACGCGAGAAAGTCCTGGTGTTGCGTAACGAGAACGGCAAGCAGCGTGTCTATGGCATTAACCTTTGTTCCGCCGACCACCTCTATTCCTCGCCGGTCTATTACCTGCAACAGAATGACGTGGTGTATGTCGAACCTAACGACACCAAGGCACGCCAGTCCACGGTTAACGGCAATAACGTACGCAGCACCTCATTCTGGATTTCCTTGGCATCCCTGCTGACTACCATCAGCGTATTGATATTCAAATAATAAAATCATCATTATTGTTAGTTCCTCATTCAAGAAATGGTAACCCAACAAAGAAATACACCCGTACAAAGTCCGCAGGACTTCATCCGAATACAGGATTTATTTTACCTCTGCCTCGGAAAATGGCATTGGTTTGTGGTCTCATTAGCCGTCTGTCTCGGCATTGCTGTCTGGTACCTGCTCACTACACCGCCGGTATACACCCGTTCCGCCTCCATCCTCATCAAGGACGATTCCAAAGGGAAGTCCGCCTCCACCGATATGGAGACGTTCTCCGATTTCGGCCTGTTCACAAGTAATACCAATGTGAACAACGAGATGGGCACGTTGCAGTCACCCGACCTGATGCGGGAAGTGGTCTCACGCCTGCATTTGGACATGGATTATAAAGTATCCGGACGCTTCCACCGCCAGACGGTCTACGGACGGCAGCTCCCCATCAGCGTCAGCATCAGCGACCTGCCTGAGGACGAATCCGCTACGTTCACCTTGCAACTGTCGAAAGGTGGCAAGGTCACTTTATCCGACATTGAGCGGAATGGCGAGAGCGTCGGTGAGATGGAATTGAAAGGGAATCTGGGCGATACCATACCAAGTGGGATCGGGAAAATCGTCGTCATTTCGACCCCTTATTATACGGACGATACGGAGACCTTGTTATATGTGTCACGCCTGCCATTCGGAGAAGCCACCTCCACTTACAGTGCCGACTTGGTCGTGTCGCAGATCGACGAGAAATCCAACATCATCACCTTGTCATTCAAGGATGTCTCCACCCAACGTGCGGAGGACGTGCTGAACACCCTGATAGCTGTCTACAACGAGAACTGGGTGAGGGACAAGAACCAGATAGCCATTAGTACCTCGAAGTTCATCGACGGCCGTCTCGGTGTGATCGAGGGCGAATTGGGCAACGTGGACGATGACATCTCCTCCTACAAGAGCGAGCATCTGCTGCCCGACGTACAGGCCGCCGCCAACATGTACATGGCGCAGGCAAGCGAGGCGAAAGCAGCCATCAAGGAACTGGACAACCAGGTCTACATGGCACGCTATATACGTAACTATTTGACGAACAAGAGTAACAGTTCTCAGTTGCTTCCCGCCAATTCCGGCATAGACAATCCGGGCATCGCCACACAGATTAGCGAGTACAACAGCAAACTGTTGGAGCGCAACAGCCTCGTGTCGCACAGTAGCGAGAAGAACCCGTTAGTGGTGGAGATGGACGCTTCCCTCTCCGCCATGCGGAGCGCGTTGCTCACCTCCATCGACAACCTGCTGGTTACCCTAAATGCCCAGATAAAGAGCCAGCGGGGCTACAGCGGGCAGGCAACCTCGCAGATTGCCTCCAACCCGCAGCAGGCCAAGTACCTGCTATCGGTAGAACGGCAGCAGAAGGTGAAGGAGTCACTTTATCTTTACCTGTTGCAGAAACGTGAGGAGAACGAGCTCTCACAGGCGTTCACCGCCTACAATACCCGCATCATCACCATGCCGGGCGGAAGCATGATACCCACTGCACCGATAAAGAAAAATATCCTGCTCGTGGCGTTCGCCCTCGGACTGCTTGTCCCGATAGTCATCATCTTCATCCGCGAGAACATGAACACCGTTGTCCGTGGCCGTAAGGATCTGGAAAATATGACTGCTCCCTTCGTGGGAGAGATACCGCTTGCCTTCCAGAAGAGCAAATGGTACAGCCGCAAAGCGAAGACAAAAGAGGAGATATGCGCAATCGTGGTTAAAGAAAAGAGCCGCAATGTCATCAACGAGGCGTTTCGTGTGGTACGCACCAATCTGGAGTTTGTCGTAGGCAAGGAACGGGAGTCGAATGTCATCATGCTCACCTCGGCCAATCCGGGTAGTGGCAAGACCTTTATCACGTTCAACCTCGCCACCAGCCTCACTATCAAGGGCAAGCGAGTGATTGCCATCGACCTTGATTTGCGTAAAGGTTCGCTCAGCGGGTATGTGGGCAGACCGAAAGAAGGCATCTCCAATTACCTTATCGGAGAAACAAAGACCTGGCAGGAAATCGTCCGCAAACCTGCGGACGATGCCAAGCTGGACATCATCCCCGTAGGCATGATACCACCCAACCCTACCGAACTGCTGTTCACAGAACGGTTGGAGCAACTGATAAACGACCTGCGTAAGGAATATGACTACATCTTCATCGATTGCCCTCCAGTGGAAATCGTGGCCGATGCCGCCATCATCAATAAACTGGCAGACATCACTCTGTTTATTATCCGTGCAGGATTGCTCGACCGGGGCATGTTGCCAGAGATAGAAAGGTTCTATACAGACAAGAAATACAGTAATATGTCGGTTGTCCTAAACGGTACGGACGGCGGTAACGGACGTTACGGATATAAGTATGGTTACAAGTATGGTTACCATTACGGTTATGCCGGATATACCAAGGAAGAATACTGAAAATCCATTCTTCATCATTCATTCTTAATTCTTCTTTGTCTTCGTGTGGTCTTTTAATAAGCGCATCAGTCTGAAGGATAGTGGAATCTTTCAAGGCTTTACTGATTGGCACTGTCACCTGCTTCCCGATGTGGATGACGGTGTGCAGACGATAGACGAATCCCTGCAACTCCTCTCCTTTTATGAGCAGTTGGGAATCAAAGAGGTTTGGCTAACACCACACGTCATGGAGGATATGCCGAACACGACAAAAGAGTTGAAAGAAAGATTCATGGAATTAAAGGCTACCTATCGGGGAAGCATTATGCTTTATCTTGCCACCGAGAATATGCTTGACAATCTGTTTGAAGAACGTCTGGCGAAGAACGATGTACTGCCTTTGGGCAAGGACGGAAAACATTTATTAGTGGAAACCTCTTATTTCAATCCTCCGATGGGATTGAACAACATCCTGCTCCGCATCAAGACAAAAGGCTATATTCCCGTACTGGCACATCCCGAACGGTATGTATATATGGATGAAAACGATTACAGGCAATTGAAAGGATTGAATGTAAGACTTCAACTCAACCTTTTTTCGTTAGTCGGCGCATATGGTATTGGGATAAGGAAGAAAGCCGAATGGTTGCTGAGAAACAGTTTCTATGACTTGGCTGGTAGCGATACCCATTGCCATTCAATTTGGAAAGAAGCAATTACAAAAAAAATACAGGAAAATTTGTCGGATAAATTGAGGCGTTTTTTGTGAGTACATTCCTCAAAATAAGAATACCAATAGAACAGCAATGGTACTCGTCACACAAGAAATAATAGAGTTTTTTTATATTTATGGAAACCAATAGCATTCTAACCAATGAGTATAGTAATAATGGATACCAAATTCACTTGTACCGTGGAGAGATGACAGGTATGTGGTATGCATATGGTTATTCGGCGTATGGCTTACGGTTATTTGGCAAGAGCAATGGTTATAACAGTATACGGGGATATTCCAAAAGTCTTCAAATGCCGTGTACAATTACTTCCAATGAATCGGTCATACCGTTGTTGCAGAATGCCATCGAAGTTGCTTCACAGACGGACACTTATATAAGTCTGCGGATGCCTGATGCCATAAATACAGACGCATATACAAAATGGGTAAACAAGCTGAAAGATGGTATTAGCAACAATGATGAAATAATAGTAACTACACATGTAAGCAAATACGTACCCAAAGACAGTTTCATTCCTGACGGGATGTCCGCATTTGCGCGCAATGTCAAACGCATCGGAGATTTCATATTGTCATTGATTGCATTGGTTGTTTTTTCTCCGTTATTCTTGATTTGTTATATTGCCATTCGCCGGGAAGATGGAGGAAGTGCTATTTTCAAGCAAGAACGTATCGGTAGGTTTGGCCGCCCGTTTTATATCTATAAGTTCCGTTCCATGTGTCTGGATGCCGAAAAGTTTGGACCGCAGCTTAGCCATAGCGGGGGTGACAACGATCCCCGTTTGACAAAGACAGGCCGTTTCATCCGTGCACACCATTTGGACGAGCTGCCCCAGCTCTACAACGTACTGCGTGGCGATATGGCATTCATAGGGCCACGTCCCGAACGCAAGTTCTATATCGACCAAATACTTGAGCATGATGCGCGATACACTTATCTTTACCAGATCCGTCCGGGTGTAACCTCATATGCCACGCTGTACAACGGCTATACGGACACAATGGAAAAGATGTTGCGTCGTCTGGAGTACGACCTTTACTATTTAGGACACCGTTCGTGGCTGTTCGACTTCAAGATTCTGCTCAACACGTTCTGTTCCATCGTGTTTGGCAAGAAGTTCTGAAAATAAAGATGAAAAATAAAACTTACTATTTAATCGGATGGAAACTAAAAAAAGAATAGAGTTTATAGATTTGGCAAAAGGAGTATGTATTTTATTGGTCATAATGATGCATACAGATGTGAATGTTGATTTTCCGGGGCTGCGGGGAATGCGTATGCCTCTTTACTTTATTTTGTCAGGCTTGTTTTTCAAAGATTATGGAGGATTTCTCAATTTGCTGGTAAAGAAAGCCAATAAAATACTGATACCATTCCTGTTTTTCTATTTGGCCAGTTATAGCATTTTTTATTTGATAGGCTGGCTATCTCCCGATATTATTAAAAGCAAGGCAACCGGTATATCCGATTTATTCACACAACGTCAATTGTTTAATGGACCTATCTGGTTCTTACTTGCTTTGTTTTGAGCTAATTTGATGTTCTGTTTCATTTCGTTAAAGATAAAAAACGAGTGGCTACGGGGAGTCCTTGTTTTCGGAATAGGTGGAATCGGGGTATTGCTGGGTACATATCATCTATTCCTTCCTTGCTATATAGACAGTGCCATGAGTGCTTTGCCGTTTTTCTATTGCGGCTACCTTTTGAAAAAGACGCCTTTGCTTTACCCTAACATTTATGACAAATACAATGCCCTATGGATAGTATTGTTTTATGGAGTGGCTTTGTGCATAGCCCGATGGTTTGATGACCCATATATTCATTTTAGCACGAATAGTATAATCGGCAATTGGATTTTAGGTATCATACTATCTTTATCCGATGTAATGGCCGTCTTGTTTTTATGCAAAACCATCAAACACATACCCTTTGTCAGTTACTTTGGCAGATATTCTATTATCCCGCTTTGTACACATCATTTGGTTTATCTCCCTCTGAAATATATATTAATCAGATTTAATTTTTCTGGGGGGGGGGATTTTACCTATATTCACAATATTAATCTGTTGGGCTTGTATCCCTCTGTGTCTGAAACTTATTCCTTGGTTTATTGCCCAAAAAGATTTGCTACCCAATCCGATGCCGATTAGAACAAAATAGTAGATACAATCAATGCCATGGCTGTTAACCAATTGAAGGCGGGAGCTGCCTTATCCTATATATCCATAGGATTAAATAATATAATAGGGTTATTGTACACTCCCTATATGCTGCGTATGATGGGACAAAATGAATACGGATTGTATTCGTTGGTCGCATCGGTGGTGGCCTACCTGACAGTACTCGATTTAGGCTTTGGCAATGCCATTGTGAGATATACCGCCAAATTCCGTGCGGAAGCAAAAACGAAAGAGCAGTATGAGATGTTCGGGATGTTCCTTGTCTTGTATTGTGCCATCGGCTTGGTTGCTTTAGGGGCAGGATTCGGATTATATCTTCACATAGATACTCTGTTTGGCGATACCATGTCGCCCGAAGAATTGGGAAAGGTACGGGTCATGATGCTGCTCATGGTATTTAATATTGCTTTCACCTTCCCTATGAGTATATGGGGAGCTGTTATCAATGCCTATGAAAAGTTTGTCTTTCCTAAAGCAATCAATATTACACGGATTGTCTTGAACACTGTGATAATGGTGGTATTACTTGAATTAGGCTACAAAGCAGTAGCAATGGTAGTGCTGATTACCCTGTTCAATATGGTTACACTCATCATCAATGCATGGTATTGCAAATATAGACTTTGCATACATGTAAAGTTTGTCCGATTTAAATGGGGATTTTTGAAAGAAGTCAGCATCTATTCGTTCTGGCTTTTCCTCAATGCCATTATGGACCGTATTTATTGGAGTACCGGACAGTTTGTATTGGGAATGTTTAAAGGAGCCATGGTTGTGGCAGTATATGCCATTGCGATACAGTTACAAGGCATTTACATGAGCTTCAGCACGGCTATATCCGGTGTTTTTTTACCAAGAATCACTTCTATGGTGACGAAAGGAAATGATGAGAAAGCAATATCAGACATTTTTATCCGTATCGGACGTATTCAATATATTGTCATGGCGTTCATACTGTCCGGCTTTATTGTATTTGGCAGACCCTTTATCCATTTATGGGCGGGGACAAACTATGATGATGCTTATTGGATAACCTTATTGTTTTTCGTTCCACTTACTGTTCCTTTGATACAGAATGTGGGCATTTCCATTCTACAAGCACGTAATCAATTGAGATTTCGTTCGTTACTATATGTAATAATAGCCATTGCCAGTTTGGGCATATCCATTCCTTTGGCTAAAGAATATGGCGGGATAGGCTGTGCCATTGGTACGGCATTGGCCTTGACCGCCGGTCAAATAGTGGCGATGAACATCTATTACCACAAGAAAATTCATCTTGACATTCCCAAATTTTGGAAAGAGATAGCAGGAATGTCTGTTGTGCCTATAATAGTCGGGATAGTATGTATGTTAATTAATATCTATATTGATATACAATACAATATATTCACTTTGGCAATAGGTATATTGCTTTTCTCTGCTATTTACCTGCCTCTTTTTTGGAGATGCTCAATGAATGCCGGTGAGAGAGATTTGTTTGCAATGCCAATTAACAGACTGTTGAATAAGTTAGGATTGAATATTCAATTAGGGTAAAAACTTCCTATCAGTGATTTGACACAAATGATAGAAATAAAAGATAAATCGCAATGCTGTGGATGTAACGCATGTGTACAGCGTTGTCCTAAGCAGTGCATAGCGATGTGTGAGGATGAGGAAGGTTTTCTCTATCCTGAGGTGGATGAAGCAATCTGTATTGATTGCGGATTATGTGAAAATGTGTGTCCGGTTATTAATCAGGCAGATGCCCGTATACCTTTGCAAGTTTATGCCGCCAAGAATACCGATGAGAAGATACGCATGCACAGCTCTTCCGGTGGCGTATTTTCTATCTTGGCAGAACAAACAATTAAACAAGGAGGTGTAGTATTCGGTGCCCGTTTTGATGAGAATTGGGAGGTGAAGCATGATTATACGGAAACGATTGACGGTGTGTCAGTATTTCGTGGTTCCAAGTATGTGCAGAGTAAAACAGGTGATACGTTCAAGCAGGCGGAACAATTCTTGAAGCAAAATAGAAAGGTGCTCTTCTCCGGTACTCCTTGTCAAATAGTGGCTCTAAAAAGATACTTAAAGAAAGAGTATGAAAATCTGCTTTTGGTGGATTTCATCTGCCACGGTGTGCCTAGTCCGGGCGTTTGGAGAAAATACTTGAAACAGGTAATCGCACTGACGTGCGATAAAAATACGGTTTCGTCTCACCTTAAGCTGCTTCTCTCCGAACGGAATGCCCTTGTTGAGGGTATTTCGTTCAGAGACAAACGCTTGGGATGGCAAAAATACAGTTTCTCTCTCACCCTTTCCACGACCGACGAGAGTGGAAACAAAAATACAGTTTCGCTCTCTGAGTCTCTAAATGAAAATTTGTTCATGCGGGGCTTCTTGGCGAATTTGTATTTACGTCCGAGTTGCTATGCTTGTCCGGCAAATAAGGGGAAAAGCGGTAGTGACATTACTTTGGGAGATTACTGGGGTATATCCTCCTTGATGCCCGATTATGATGACGACAAAGGGATAAGTGCCATAAGCGTTAATACGGAGAAAGGTAAAGCGGTGTATGCCACACTTAATGTGGACAACCGATCGACTTCTTATGAAGCCCTCTGCCAACGGAATCCGTCATTGGTCAGAGCTTGTGACATCCCGAAGAACAGAGAAAGATTTTTCAACTTATGGTATGCTATTGACTTCAAATGCGTAATAGAGGAGCTTACAAAGAGAAGTCTTAGAGGCAGAATCTATTCGGTAGTTATGCGGGCAATAGGAGCCTTCTTTGGAACTAAAGGAAAGAAAATCATCAAGAAACTATTAGGAAGATAATATGAAGATTGGGATATTGACATTGCCGTTAGTGGACAATTACGGTGGTATATTGCAGAACTATGCGTTGCAGCAAACCATTAAGTCATTGGGGCATGAGCCTATTACGATTCGTTCCTTAAACAAACATTTTTTATATCGTTATTGGCCATTAATCACGACTAAAATCATAATAGCTAAACTACTGGGCAGAAACAGCCATTTCCCGGAACTCCCCTTTGTAGCAAAAAGGAAACACAAGGAAACACAGCGTTTCGTTCACGATATGATTGAGTCGACCCATGAAAGGTATGTCTATATGCCCAAAGATATTGTGGGCAAGCATAAACTGGATGCTATTGTAGTAGGCAGTGACCAAGTATGGAGACCAATGTATAATGAATTGATTATCAATATGTTTCTTAGTTTTTGCACGGATGATAAAATTCATCGTGTAGCTTATGCAGCATCTTTCGGTGTGGATTGTTGGGAGTATTCAAAAAGCCAGACAAAAAAATGTAGGGAGCTGATAAAGCTATTCGATGGCATATCCGTAAGAGAAGCATCCGGTATCGCTTTGTGCAAAAAACATTTAGGTTGCAATGCCATTGAGGTGTTAGATCCCACATTGCTTCTGACTTGCGACAAATACAGTTCAATCTGCGAGGGGGTAGTTCCTGCAACATCCAAATATCTGGCTGCTTACGTCCTTGATATGAATGACGAAAAGCGGAAGGTAATTGAAGCGATTGCTTCAAAAGAACGGCTTCCTATAAAATGGTTTCATACAGATAAAAGCTGCGTTTTATCGGTCGAAGAGTGGATTGCATCTTTCCGCGATGCTGCATTTGTGGTGACAGATTCCTTCCATGGCACAGTGTTTTCTATCATTTTCAACCATGACTTTTATTCTATCGTAAACGAAAACCGCGGTGCCTCAAGATTTTATTCTTTACTTTTAAAATTCGGATTGATGGAGAGAGTAATAGCAAGCCGCGATGTTTCCAAGATAAAGTCAGGGGAAATCGACTGGAATAGCGTGAATAAAATATGGGCGCAACAGAGAAAGGAAAGCATTGAGTTCTTAAACAGGAATTTGATTGGAAATAAACATTAAAGACTTATATACGGAAATGTCAAAGTGCAGAGATATAATAAGATTAGTCTATTACCCCTTGAAACGTATGTTTGATTATGGCGAGTATAAAAGATTTATCAAAGAGTCGGCCATTCAAGTAAGAGATACAAACGAAACAATCCGATACATATTGGCAAATCAGGTTTCTGTATCCAGATTCGGCGATGGCGAGTATATGGTGATGAACCAAAGTGGAAACGGTTTCCAATGTCCCGATAAAAAACTGGGGGAAAGGTTAAAGGAAGTCCTTAATTCAAACTTGTCTAACCATATCGTGTGTCTTCCCTACGCATTTGTCAGCACAAAGCAGATGACAAATGATGCGAAAAATTTCTGGTTTCCCTTCTGTGGTTCATACAGGGATTTTATTTTGAAGACCACCAATCAGGAAAAGACATACTATGATACAAATTTTACCCGGTTCTATATGGACATGAAAGACAAAAGCAAGGTCGGTCATGTGGTCGGACAACTGAAAAAGATCTGGGAAGGAAGGCCTGTCTTTATAATCGAAGGCAGATACAGCTGCTTGGGAATCGGGAATGACCTGTTTGACAATGCGAAATCGATACGGAGAATAATATGCCCCTCCCAAAACGCATTTTCAAAATATGACGAGATATTTGAAACTGCAACTAAAATTATACCAAAAGACTGCTTGATACTCTCAGCATTGGGCATGACGGCAACAGTGTTATGTTATGACCTATCCCGACGGGGTTATCAGGCAATAGACATAGGACACATTGATATAGAATACTCATGGTTCAGAATGAGGGCAAAGAAAAAATGCTCTGTACCGGGAAAAGCTGTAAATGAAATCAGCAATATGCCGGAGAAAGAATGTTCTGACAACAAATATAGTGAATCTATAGTAGCCGTCATCCAATGATTCCATCCATAAGCGTGATTAGTCCCATATATAATATGGAACGACTCTTGTCGAAATGTATCGACAGTATTTTGGCTCAAACATTCAATGATTTTGAATTGATCCTGATAGATGATGGCAGTACGGACCGTAGCGGAGTGATATGCGATGAATATGCCACACGAGACAGTCGGATTAAAGTAATTCACAAAAAAAACGAAGGAGTAAGCATAGCGCGCCAGTTGGGAATAGACTTTGCACAAGGGGAATATACCATACATATAGATCCCGATGATTGGGTGGAGCCTAAAATGCTGGAAGAGCTTTACAAGAAAGCAAAGAGTGAACATGCAGATATGGTTATCTGCGATTATTATGTAAACCGGCATGACAATCAGTATCACGAGGTGCAGAAGCCTACCGCACTTGATGCGGAAACCGTACTGCATGACATATTCAGGGGGTTGCATGCCAATTGTTGGAATAAGCTGATCCGGAGGTCATGTTACACTGAATACGACATCCGATTTCCGGAGAACCTGTCTTATAGGGAGGATTTCTGTGTAATCACCCAATTATTGCTACACCCCATAAAAATCAGTTATATAAACCAAGCACTATATCACTATGCGCAAAACCCTAACCAGACCTCTATCTCTTTTGCGAAAAATGAGAAAACATTGCATGACCAACTGACGGTAGTTGAGAATGTGAGGTCGTACCTGAACGGGAAATATCCTGAATGTCTCAACACGCTGAGAGCGGATGTAGCATGTTGGCTGATAGAATCGGGGTTTAAGGACGCAAACGAAATCAGGGCTGAATATAGTGACTTGCTAAATGCTGGTGTTATTATGAGTTTACCCAAAAACAGGCGGATTAAGATATTCATTTCTTTTTTCCTTGGAAAGTCTGTCTTCCATCACATTCATCATTATATTTCTGTCATAAAACACAAATGGAAAAATCATTAAAGATTATGAACTTCACCCTGTATCAATACAAATATATATCCAAAGACGACAGTACTTATCTAAAAGGTTTGGCCATTCTCATTATGATATGTCTGCATGTATTTGGTTCACGGGCTGTTAATTTGCCGGCTTACCAACAGATGGACGACTTTGTTTTTATGGGCAGACCATTATCCTTTTGTCTGTCACGATTTTGCAGTATTTGTGTGCATATATATATATTGCTAAGCGGATATGGACTGTTTATTGTTTATAGAAGGAAAGTTGAAAAAGGTGTGGGTATGAAAAACCTCAAAAGAATCTCCTTGCTTATGGCTAAAGTCATATTGGTGGGAACTATATTCTACCCCATTTCTCTCTTCTATCCTGATTTACAATGGCATTTCAGTTTCATGGAGTGCGTGAGAATGCTGTTAGGTTATTCCGGTAACTATGAATGGTGGTTTTTGCGTCCTTATCTGATTATTGCCGCACTATCCCCCTTCCTCTTGAAAGGAATCAACAAGAAATCGGTAATCTGCCTGACTATATCATTGCTGCTGTATTTTTTGACAAAATATTTAATTTATTTTCATGACTTTCATCTATTTGTAATCTTAGAACAGGTATTCATTCTTTGTTTGCCGTTCTTTTTGGGTGCTATCCTCGCCAAATATGGCATATTGGCTTGGGCGAAAAGTATATCTCAATCACACTTTGCTGTATTCTTGTCTATAACCGTCCTTATGGTTATGCTGTTGTATAAGTTTTACTTTCCCAGCGGAATAATCGATCCATTTATTAGTGCTGTGTTTGTGATATGCTGTATTATATTAACAAATATTGTAAAATCAGGGGGGGTGTATAATCTACTTACCACTTTAGGGAAAGAGGCTACATCCATGTGGCTCATACACACCTTTATTTCGATTTATTACTGGAGTGGATTAACGTACTCATTCCAGTATCCTATACTAATATTTCTCTTTGTTGTAATCTGTAGCTATATTCTTTCAATAGCTATTACAATGCCTTATAATATCATAAGAAAAAGGATTGAAAGTTTATTCACATGAATAATTTTATAAATTCTATAGCAAGGAACGGACTAAGTAAAAACGCTTACCTATTTGGCCTTGTATCGACTTTCTTAGTTTCGCCGTTTGTTTCATTATGGTTTATCATTTACGGAATGCGCAGAAATGAGCGTAATGCCTACATCGTATTTGCAGTTTTCATGGCACTTATGGCTTATATGTTGGCTCCTATCAGCGATTTGGCATCATATGGTTTCAGTTATTATAGATACCAGAATCTAAGTTGGGACCAATTTGCCAACCGTTATCTGAGTGGCGATGACTTTATTATGCAGACTATAGAATGGGGCTTTTCCCAATCGGGTATTCCTTTCGCTTTTATGCGATTCCTACAGACACTCATCGCTTTTAACTTTTTGAATGCTATCTTTTTTTACAAGATAGATCACAGCGAGAATGCTTATAGCGATAAAGAAATATTTTACAGATACATCTGCTATATTTTAGTCTTTCCTTTTGTATTGATGGTTGGTGGAGTCAGATTTGGCTTTGGAGTTGTAATCATGTTATATGGCTTCCATCTTTATATTGACAGGAATAAATTGATACCGTGTATAGTGGTACTCTTGCTTGCCTCATGGATTCATTTTGCCTTATTCTATTATTCGTTGCTGACCTTTGCCTTTCTTCATCTGAACATTCACAAGAAATATCTCATTGCCATACTACTCGTTGTCTTTATTGTGTCTCTACCCATTCAATCTTATGTAGAGGCTTATTTTGTAAAAAATGAGATTAGAGGAGGTGGGTATTTAGGTGATGGAGTTTGGGGCAGACAGCTGGGAATGACTTTAGGAATAAAGGCTCTTGTATATCACTGGGGACAGAGATTGTTGTTATTACCTTTGTTATATGCGTTTTACGTGAATTATGACAGTAAGGATAAATGGCTGCGCCTGTTCTTTTCATACTTAGTATTATTTGCATCTACTTATTCGGCATTTGCCTTGGCGCAGAGAACTACCGTATGTCTTACCACCTGTTCGCTGTTTATATATCTCTCATTGGAAAACATTGGCTCGAAATTTTCAGTCAAATTGAACGGATTAATGGTGATATGCGCTGTGCTGATATGTAGCTTCGACTTGTTTACTCACCGAAAACAAATCATATTATCGGATTATTGGCGTATTGCACAACCGGCAGTCTATACATTTACGCAAGACTATAATATGACTTGGCTATTTGACAACGCAGGTGATAGAAAAGGTAGCTTAAACAATTAAAATTCAATCATGAGAATCGCATACATTTTATCTTCTTTGGCAAATTCGGGACCAATTATCGTTGCCTATGATTTAGTTCAGCTGATGATTCGGAACGGCCACAGTGTGGAGGTTTTCTATTTTGACGACAAAACAGACCTTGATTTCCCCTGTGCTACGCATAGAATCAATATGAAATCAAGATTTCCCTTTAGTGGTGGATTTGACATGATACATTGCCATGGGTTGCGTCCTGATATTTTTATGCTGTTACGGAAGCCGTTGGGTTGTAAAACGCCGGTTGTCACCACCATACACAGCTACATGTTCAGCGACCACGCTTTTAAGTACGGGAAATGGCAATCTAAAATCACGGCAAGACTTGTCTTGGCATCTACCGTCCGCGATGATAAAATCATCTTGCTGAGCAAACACATGATGGATTATTATTCTCATTATCTGCCTGCTAAGAAGTTGACGTATGCCTACAACTCTCGCCTCTGCGACCTGAGCCTGAAACCTAAAGAGGATGATGAAAGAAACATATTGGAGTTTAAAAGGAATAGCATTCTGTTATGTTCTGTAAGTGGTCTGAACCACAGGAAAGGACTGCACCAAATTATACAGGCACTTCCGTTTTTGCCAGATTTCAAATATTGCATTGTGGGGGATGGAAAAGAGCGTCAGCCTTTGCAAGAATTGGCTCAAACGTTAGGAGTGGCAGACAGAGTATTGTTTGTCGGTAGAAAGCCGGCAGGCTTCCGATTCTTGCAGCTTGCCGACATATTTGTGATGCCCAGTTATAGTGAAGGCTTCCCGTTGGCGATGCTGGAGGCTGCCTCGATGCAAAAAGCTATTGTCTGTTCCGACATTCCCGTATTCCGGGAAATCTTCTCTGAACAGGAAATAGTAACCTTTGAACTTGACAATACAAACAGTTTGCGTGATGCATTGATCACCGCTCGACGTGAAAAAGAAAAATTGGCGGCTAATGTACATCAAAAATATCTTGAATCCTATTCTCCGGAATGTTTCTACCGCCGACATTTTAAAATCTATCAAAGTCTTGTGGAATCGAAATCAAATACCAAGTATCATGAGTAACAGAGAACGAACCATCGAATCCAAAGGTAGAATAGAATTCATCGACTTGGCAAAAGGCATCTGCATTTTGCTTGTAGTAATGATTCATGTGGGCGTGCCTGAATACATCCCCGGGCTTTATGCGGCCAAAGTGCCTATATTCTTTCTTCTTTCAGGATTGTTTTTCTTAAAGAAAGTTAATTTTTTTTTTGAGGGGGGGGTATTGGAATAAGTTGTGTACAACAATTGTCATTCCTTTCCTTGCTTACTATTTGATTAGCTATGCCATGTTTTATGTGATAGACCGGGTTATACCGAACGTGTTGGGTGGAAAACAAGATTTTTCTATCATCGACGTGTTCCGACAGCGTAATCTTTTTAATGGTCCTTTATGGTTCCTAATATGCTTGGCTGAAGTGGAAGCATTGCTATACGTTGTCTGGAAATGCATTCGGACAAATATGATGAAATGTGCGTTCATCTCTTCGCTGGCAATACTGGGATTTTTACTTGCTTCATACAAGATTTTTATCCCCATGTGGCTTGATACGGCTATGGTGGCCTCGCTGTTTTTCTATTTTGGCATACTTATCAGCGAAACCAACTTTTTGATAAAAGGAACGAAAAGTCTCTATTTAGTACTCGGAGCAGTTATCTGTTACTTGATATACATATTCTTCCCGGTAAAGATTTCAATGAGTGTCAACTACTACAGTAATACGTATCTGACAGTCGTATCCGGCATGGCGATAGTGGTTTTTATATTGTTGGTGTGCAAACTTGTCAACCAGATTCTTGTTATCAATTGGATTGGAAGAAATTCATTGGTACTCTTATGCACGCATCATTTGGTATATAGACCCATAAAATATTTTCTGATTCATTTCGGTTATGATTATCCGTTACTCTTATTTGTCCTGACAATCATCGTAGAGATTCCCATAATCTTCATTATCAATCGCTATTTCCCGGTATTGGCGGGAAAAGGTAAACTGGTTGTAAGGTCTTAAACCCTGATAGAATACATTTATATGAAAATCGTAAAAATCCTTGGAGGCCTGGGAAACCAGATGTTCCAGTATGCCTTGTCCCTTTCATTGAGAGAGCAGTTCCCTCATGAGCAGGTGATGATAGATACATCCTGTTTCAGGAACTATCCCCTGCACAATGGTTTTGAGATAGACCGGATATTTGCACAAAAAGCCCTCGTCGCTTCGTGGAAGGATATTTTAAAAGTGGCATATCCATATCCGAATTACCGGTTCTGGCAAATAGGGAAATACATTCTGCCCAAACGCAAAACCATGTGCGTGGAGCGGAAAGACTTCTCCTTTGATGCAGCCGCTCTAACACGTAAGGGAAACTGTTACTATGACGGTTATTGGCAGCATGAGGAATACTTTTGCGATGTGAAGGAAACAATTTGGGAAGCATTCTCCTTTCCGGAGCCGGCAGATGGGCAGAACAAGGAAATAATAGCACTGCTCCGGGCTAGTGAAAGTGTTTCATTGCACGTACGCCGTGGTGATTACGTAAACCATCCGCTTTTTCGGGGAATTTGTGATTCGGACTATTATAAACGGGCGATACACTACATAGAAGAGCGGGTAAATCCGCGGTTGTATTGTGTTTTTTCCAACGACATGGCTTGGTGTGAAAGCTACCTGCCCGGTTTATTGCCGGGCAAGAAGGTGGTATATGTGGACTGGAACAAGGGCGCGGAAAGTTATGTGGATATGCAGTTGATGAGCCTGTGCCGGCACAATATTATTGCCAACTCTTCTTTCTCGTGGTGGGGAGCGTGGCTGAACCGCAATCCGCAGAAGGTGGTGGTAGCGCCTGAAAGGTGGATGAATTCACCGATAGAAGACCCTGTTTCCGATAAATGGATAAAACTTTGAGTCTTTAAGTTATTTCTGTATGATTGTCAGGAAAAGAACAAACTTATAAATGCGAATCAGAAGTTAAAGGAGTTATCGCTTCTGAACGGAGCGAAGCAGAGCAGTAGCTTTTTTAACTTCTTAACTCCTAATTAATATAAAATCAGAATCATTATGACTCATCGTTTGCATTACATCGACAACCTGAAAGGCGTGCTCATTCTTCTTGTCGTGTTAGGACATTGCATCCAGTGTACAGACCTGGACTTCGACCATAATGCCGTTTTTAGGTATATCTATTCTTTTCATATGCCGTTGTTTATGTGTGTGAGCGGCTTTGTGAGTTACAAGCCAGATATAAAATGGCAGACAGTGCAGAAACGTTTCAGGCAGCTGATCATACCTTTTTTAGCATGGGTGGCGGTTAGTTGCTGCGTACATCTTGACCCGACGCTGTTTTTAGCGAAAGTAGTACATCCTGATAGCGGGCTATGGTTTCTGTGGACTTTATTCTTTATCGTGCTGCTGATGTGGCTGTGCAATTGGATCGTCACGTGCCTGAAGGTCAAGATAGAATATGTGGTCTGTTTCTTTTCTTTGTTGATGATGGGCATAATGGTCGCATTGAAATTTAAACTGTTCGGTTTCCAGTTTATCGCCTGGTATTTTCCGTTCTATGCCATTGGATTTTTCGGAAGGAAATATCAATACCTTTGGGAGAAACGGGGGCGCGTTGATTCTTTGTGGTTCTCCGCCTTGTTCTTGTGTATGGCATACTGGTGGATGCGGAAAGACCCTCCTTTGTTCATGCCCCCAAGCAGCCATGTGGTGTACAACTATGTGTACAAATTTATGGTCGCAGGAGTGGCGATAGCTGCGTTCATCCCCTTATTCAAGTATTATGTGAATAAGCCTTTGTTAATATTTACTAAATGGGGGGGGGGGGGGGGGTAACATTGGGTATTTATGCTATCCATCAGACAATTATCACCCTGCTTACGTCGTGGTTCAATATTGCCTCCTTGCGATTGCCCTATTGGCTGTATGTATGCTGCTTGTGGGTGATGGTTTCGGCTATAAGCTATTTGTGCTATCGGCTGATTGAAAGAAACCGTTACTTGTCGTTGTTATTCTTAGGCAAGTAACAACTTATAATTTTTATCATGAGATTCTCCGTTCTGCTTTCCTTGTACTATAAGGAAAATCCAATTTTTCTGCGTGAAAGTCTTCACAGTGTATTTGGTCAGACATTACAGCCTGACGAGGTCATATTAGTCGAAGATGGACCATTGACACCGGCGTTATATGAAGTGGTGGAGGAATTTGCCGGTCGGTATAGTACGATAAAACGTATTGTGTTGGAAAAGAACAGGGGGCTGGGCAACGCTTTGAGTGAAGGATTAAAGCATTGTTCCTGTGACTTGGTGGCCCGGATGGATACGGATGATATTTGTAAACCAGAACGTTTTGCCAGGCAGTTAGCGTTTATGGAGAGCCATCCGGAGATAAGTGTGGTAGGCGCATGGATCGATGAGTTTCAAGAGACTATATCCAATGTCACATCAACGCGCAAACTGCCGCAAAATCCACAAGAGATACGTTTGTTCGGGAAGAAGAGGAACCCGATGAATCATCCGGTAACAATGTTTCGCAAGCAAGCCGTAGAAGCGGCGGGGGGCTATCTGCCGTTCCCTCTTTTTGAGGATTATTATTTATGGGTCCGGATGATGCTGAATGGATCGAAAATGTATAATATACCGGAATCATTGTTGTATTTCAGGTTTTCTCCGGAAATGTGCAAACGCCGTGGAGGATGGAAATACGCCTATGTAGAAATGCGTTTCCAACGGCAGTTGCAGAAACTGGGATATATCGGGATTCTCATGATGATGACAAACATTTGTATTCGTTTGGTAACCCGTCTTGTTCCTAACAGCCTGAGAGGATGGATTTACAAGAAATTTCTACGAAAATAGTTGCACATTCCTATGTAGGCAGGTTCATCCCAAATATAGAAAAGTGATTCTTTTAATTTTCCTTTCTTTTGGATATTACATAATAAAGACGCAAGTTCATTCTCCGACAATGTAAAAAACGGAAGCATGTAACAACTATATCTTCTATCGTTTAATAATCGGATGCTTCGTTTGTCATTCCATGCCCAAGGTGAGAACGAATGTTCGTATTGCCAACGTTCCGGAGTAATCTGTGTACCAAATACAGGAGTCATTCTATAGCTTAATACAAAGTCTACCCATCGTTGCCGTTCTTTATCGGCTTCTTTATCATTAAGACCTTCAGTCATACAACGATTCTCAACTCCAACAGTGATAGGGATAGATGACTTTAAAGGAATGGTAGTATGATGTACGTTATAATCCAGCTGTATCGTAAAATGTTTACTTCCTTCTATCTTTATCGTCTGATGATACTTTCCGACTGGAACCCTTGACGGACACTGTACAGTAATCCATACAGCAGTCAATGTATCCGTACATTTCAACTGATTTTTAAAAGGGACTAACGCGTCATAATAACCATTCATTTTTTTAAGTTCTCTAGCCGATATTTGAATACCTTTCAAATATCGGTCGAAAGTGAAACGATATTCCTCATTAACTTTGCTAGGAAAGACTAATTGAATATGTTCTACTTCACCTCTAGCCATTTCCAAGTGAACCTTTGAGGTTTGAGCGTAATTTCTGTATACTTGTGGGGATTCTACAGAAGGAATTATCCAAATATTTGCTTTTGGATAACTGGCACATATAGACAGGAATCCAACCCATAGTTGAATAAGCGTTAAAAAATACTTCATATTTATTTCAGATTAAATGTAGTCACTACAGCCGCATGGTCAGAGGGGTAGCGAACAGGATGTTTGTCTATCATCTCCGATTGGATAGCTTTGATATCCTTCCCTTTATAATAAATAAAATCTATACGGTATTGCAATTCATTCTTCGCCATAGTAGACCATGTAAGACATGGATATTTTTTCACGTCAGGATGAATCTCACGATAAGAGTCAATAAAATGAGCTTTTTCCATCAACTTGCTGGTGGGCCATTCTATAACATACCCGTTGTGTCCATTCATGTTTTTTGTATCATCTTTCCAATCCAGATGCGAATCACTGTTAAAATCACCGGAAACTATGAGAGGTGTTTCCATGGTATTCCATTGGGATGGAAAAGCTTTCAAGATACTTTGCAATTGTGCAGCTCTCCTACTCCACTCCCCCGCTATGATATTTTCTATGGATTCACAGGCGTTTATTTGGTCATTAGTGATAGGACGATAATCCAGCCAAAGGTTAATGTAATTTATTTGTTGTGACGGACTAATTTGCAATGTCGCCGCACTGCAATTGAAGGAATCATACAAATCATAGGTATCTGTGATAGGATACCGGCTCATGATGGATAAATTGGAACTACGTAAATAGAAATAGTAGCCTAATGCATCTGCAATAATAGCACCTGAACCGTAGGTTTCTACCATACCGATCACATCTGGATTTTCTGCTTTTATAACCTCTACGACCCTATTCACTCCTACCTCTTGCCCCAATTCATGACCACCATGAAAGATATTGAAAGCCATCACCTTCAGTTGTGACAAACGTTGGGTGTCCGTAACTGAAATTTTGGGTAGTTCCACATGGCTTATAAATGTAAATTCTTTGATATAACCATTGAATGCATTCCACTGACCATCATCTACAGAGCCTATTCTAAGTGTATTGTTGGTGGCTAAATTGACATTTCCGTTGGTACAGTAAATAGCCACATTCAACTGATCGTAATACATGCGCATCTCCTGTTTACCGGCATCATGTGTCACTGTCAAGGTATGCCACTTATCATCATTTATGGGTTGGCGCAAGGCAGTAGGTCTATATTCCCATGGAGTGTTTTTCCCATCGCAAAAGTGCACTATCCATGATCCGTTGTCTTGGGTGCCTATCCAAATGCCTGCTTCGTTTGGTATATTGTTCTTTTTATTGGTAATCAAGGCTTTTTCACCTAATTCACGGGCATGACTACGCACCTTTATAGAAAAGGTAAAAGAACCGCTCATGCTTACGGAATCTATTTCAGATACTTTTATTCCATGGCGCTCAAAGGCATTTTCACTTAAATCAAGTATTTCTCCGGGTTGTACAAAATATCTTATCTCTTTGGCCGTCAAAAAAGCAGGCAGGAAGAGCAGTATAAATAATAGTTGCTTTTTCATACTGAATTTATTGTTTATTCAAAATATTGTTTTATTGATGTTGCTTTATCCCAATATTATGGCTGTTGATATAATTTTTATCTATCCAACGAGTAAGAAAATAATCCATAGACCGAACAAAACGATTGTAGTTTTTACGCTTGTTGTCTGTCCATCCTGTTTCGGCATGGGCCGCCCAATATGGATATATCATTCTATACATATCCTCCACTTGTGGTATCCATTCTCCCCACATCTGACACCCTATACCTATAATCTGTTTTTGTTCCTGCATGGTAAGCCCTTCGGGTATTGGATTGAACGCATATGCTTTTTCCAAAGGGATAGGTTCGAAATCATATTCCAACCCAGGCGTTATACGGTCATGGTTAAAGTTCAGATAAGTATATTTAAAATAACTGTTAACTATCTTATAACCTCGTTTGGCTGCCTTCCGTAAAAGGTCATGATTGCCAGTCCAGAACTGTACCACCGCGTCCTCTGAAAGCTGGTTTCCTGCTTCAATTGTAACTTCACTTTGGTATCCATGCAATTTGTCACCAGTTATATCATTCCAACCCATCATTATTCTTCCTTTCGATTTCAGATAAGAGGCTATATGGTTAGTGAACCACATCTGAAGTTCGGCAGCTGAGTTTATCCCTTTTTCTTTCATGAATGTTCGTACCTCGGATGAGTTATTCCATTGCTCTTGTCGCACTTCATCGCCACCAATGTGAATGATTCTCGAAGGAAACAGTTCCATCACTTCATCGAGTACATCCTTCAAAAAAGTACGTGTGCGTGGATCGGCTACATTGAAGGCACTGTTTTTGACTCCAAAGGTACAAGGCACTTTGATTTTTTCATCTGTACTGCCTAACCAAGGATACGCGGCAATGGCGGCTGAAGCATGTCCCGGCATCTCTATTTCAGGAACAACTGTAATGTGAAGATTCCGGGCATAGGAAACAATTTCTTTTATTTCACGCTGTGTATAGTATCCATCGAACGGCTTACCATCGAACACTTTGCTTTCATACCAGTTGAGCTGAGTAGAATCTCTATGCGCGCCTATTTCTGTGAGCAGCGGATATTTCTTTATTTCTATACGCCATCCCTGGTCTTCGGTAAGATGCCAATGGAAAGTGTTCATTTTTAAAATAGCCATTTCATCCAACAATTGTTTTACCTCTTTCATGCCCTTAAAGGCTCTTCCATCATCAAGCATGAATGAGCGCCATTTAAAAGCCGGAGCATCATCAATGACTACATAAGGTATTCTTATTTGTCCTTGATGAGTGGTAATAAGCTGACGGAAAGTCTGCAGACCATAAAACACACCTTGAGGTGTGGAACCTTCAATACGGATACCTTGTTCGTTTACAGTAAGACGATATCCTTCAGGATGGGGAATCCACTTAGATAAAGTCAATTGCATATTTCCCTGCTTGGTGTGTTGTACGATGAGTCCATGTTCCTCTAACAACAGTTGTTTTAAGTAATCGGCTTCATTTTTCAAGGCATTGGGATAAACAAGCTGACAGGACATAAAAGGATAATGTCCCGGATGAACCTTTACCTCATTGGGATAAGGAAGTATTTCTAAAGGTGCAGTTTGCGCTACAAGCATACCTGCCAAGTATAAATATATTATTGATAATAAAAATCGTTTCATATTCGAACTATTTGTTTATATTGAATGTCCAATTTCCACCTTCTTTCATAGTGATAAAGATACTTTCATCCTTATCTTGATGAATGCATTTGACTATGCTGCTTTTATGTGATATGTCTTTCCCGTTTTTCCAAATTAGCTTGTTATTCAACGTGATGCTTTTGCATTGGAAAGGCAGGCAGATGGTAGCACGTGGACCTTGTGGTGAATTTACCTGAAGTTGAAACGTCCTTTCATCATCTTTAAAGGAAACTTTAATGTTTCCTTTAACTGTGGGAACTAAAATTTCAGCCTCTTTCACTCCTGTAGGTTGCGGAGCTATACGATAAGCCTTATATCCGGCTTCCGTAGGAGTTATACCGCACACATATTGCGACAGGATAGTAAGACCGCCGCCACTCCAGGCATGATTGGTAGTACCACCGGGGAATCCATTAGGACCAATCCCCCATCCTTCATAAAGGGTCGTGTGTTCAGAATCGTTCACCATTTCAGCAAAACGCCGTTTCATACGCTCCATCCCATAATAATTTTCCCCCATTCTAAAAAGAGCTTCTATGACATACTTTTCCATATAAGGACTGGCATGTTCATTCTGCTTCAATACTTTAATCAATGCAGGATATTTTTCTTTATCTGCTAAGCCAGACACGATGGCTAAAGCTTGTACCCGGTCATCTGTCTTTAGCCTATAATCAGGATGACGGTAAGCTTTTCCATTCCAAAATGCGGCGTTAAATGCCTTTTTCAGTGCTTTCATCTCTTGGAGTATAGCATCTGCTTCTGCATTCATTCCCAAAGCGGTAGCCATGTGTTGCTGCCCTTTTAGAGCAATATAGTACCAAGCATTAAAGAGCGCTTTGATATCAATATTTTTTCCCCAATCACCCCAAGTCCATTCTCCGGCTCTGAAGGTGATGGTACCATCGTTATTCTTCTGCCAAATATCCAAGTATTTTTGTATTTTGGGATATAGATCTCTAATGGTTTTAAGGTCTCCTGTATTCAAATAATAATTCCAAAAACCAAAGTAACCGATAGACGCCAACATTTGACCGGGAAGTTCAGTGTGATAGTTGGACGAAGGGATAGGAGCGAAGATTTCTCCTGTAGGACGCTGCCACCCCATGAGTTCATACATCCCTTTTTTCATGAGCAGATGGCTGCTCACCGACAATGCATAGAAGGCTTCTCCTGATTCGTTCACTTCATCACCCCACCATTGAGCCCGCTCTCTGTCAGGACAATCCATATAAGTATCACGCATGGTAATATAAAGTGTGCGTTGTGATTTCTCCCACATTTTATTCAAGAAAGGATCGTTACAGCGAAAGTATCCTTCGAATTCTGTGTTATATCCTGTCTCTCTGAACTGTACTTTGGTAAGGTTTATTCCTTTGGGATAAATGTAATATACTTTCTCACCGTTCATCCAACCTTTATTTTCATACGACTGCTTTCCTTTTTTGGTCAGATATTCTGCTCTGACATTATATGCGCTTCCTCCTTGATAGTGGCTTGTAAATATAGTAACGACTGAATGGGCTTTCTCTGCTTCCAACTCCATGTAAGGCATAATTTGAGCATTGTAAGGAAGCTGACAAACTAAAGTATCATTTATTGTACCGCTGTGAACAGTTTGTGAGACGTAATTCTTCAAACCAAAATCTTTCCAAAGCGGAATGATACGATGATGCAGTTTATTCCATGGTGCATCGCCTTCCTTTCCAACCACACGTGCTTTGGCCCAATATTGGCATGCTGCGTTTTCACCTTTTTCCCAATTGTCCATAGCGAGTTCTGCATTAAATCCGATACTTGATTCAGGTAAACGGAAATTAGGATACGGCGCCAATGGGGTATAATAAGCAGGGTGCATGGCGGCTTTCCACGAGTCATCACTCTGCAAGGTGAGCTCAGCAGTTTGGCAATCGAACAAGAAAGCGCCTTGACCACTGGGATTATATGAAAATCCTTCTTTGCCAAAATACCATACTAACGCAGATATAAGATTATGTCCTTGCTTGAGGTGTGGGGCTATATCCACTTCATCATAATAGGTGTCATTGGGATTAGGACCACGTTTTACGGCACCTTCCAAGACAACCAGTTTGCCGTTAATCCAAAGCCAATATTTGCTGTCTGCTGCAATACGAGTTAAAGCTTTGGCAGGAACAGCATTTATATTAAATTCCTTTTGAAAGCATATCCAAGAATTTGTCGCATTTTGATTCTCAAAAGCAGTAATCCATTGTGGAACAGACACCGCAGACAACTGTAGGGAAACAACACATAGGATGACTAGAGTTAAGAAATATTTTTTCATGATATAGAAATGAGCTATACGGTTTATAGAAGACATGAACTATCTATCTTCTATTTATTATTCTATTTTTTATTATAGGGCTAGGGAGCTATCCCCAGCCTATAATTGTGTAATTACCAAAATTTAGTTTGGCTAAGGTTTTCATTTAGTATAAGCTGTTGCTTTGGTATCGGAAAATAATAATATTTAGGTTCTTCAAATTTACGTGTGTTCGAATTTACTTCAGTAGACGACATGATGTAACCATGATCTTTTTCTGACAGACAAATCGCAGTTTGGGCTCCTGAACTTTCTTTCATATAATAGAATACATAATTGTTTCGTTCCGATTCAGGTATTGTATTAGCTGCTTCACTTTCAAAAATACCTACATCAGGAATTCCGTCACCTGTAAAGTCGTGTAGTCCAAATTGGTCAATATATACACCTTGCTGAATCTCTTCAAATAATCTCCCTGATTTCCATCGAAGCAAATCATCATATCTAAAGCATTCGCAAGCAAATTCAATTCTTCGCTCACGACGAATTTCGAGAATAACTTCCTTTTGGGAACCTGTTACATTAGGATATTGTTTTTCCAAATTTGCATTCAAGTTCAAAGAAGCTAATAATATGGCAGGCATACCCACTCTATCTCTTACTACATTGATGGTTGCATCCAAATCCGCCTGCTTCAAAATACCCAACTCCGCTTTAGCTTCAGCGTAAATATATAAAATTTCAGCATAACGCATTACCGGGATGTCATTGTAAGAACGAAACCAATCCATTTGGTCAGCTGTTTGAGCTACAAATTTAGTTTGAGGATATCCTCCTAAGTATAAGTTAGGAACAAAAGGCCTGTTTTCTCCCGGACGAATATATCCTGGATACATAAAAGTTTGTTTATAACGGGGATCCCGATTCTTGAACGTCTCGGGCATAGACATCTTATCATAATCAGGAACTGAGGTGAATGGAATAGCTTTACCATTTTTGATGTATTCATAATTTTCCATTAAGCTACGGCTTAAACTGCTCACATAACTGAAAACTCTTCTTGCTGCATCATGTTTAATGTTTTGCTTGTCATCAAAATCCTTAAACAAGAGAATTTCCGGACTATCTCCTAAATTATTACTTATGAACAGATTTTCATAAGCATTATCTATTCCTCCTCTTTTATCAATAGAAAACAAATGGGTTTCCATTATTTTTTCACAAGCGTTTATAGCTATCTTATAGAAATGTTCGGCACTGACCTGTAACCCCAATTCATCATGATATTTACGGAAAGAGGCTTCATGCAGCGCTATACGAGCCATCATGCCATAAGCATACCATTTATTGATGACACTTCTATTCTTCATATCTGCCGAGATATGGTTGACCGCAAATTCCAAATCTTTAAAGATAGAATCGACAACTAACTCACGACTGTCTTTCCCTTTGTAAAGAAGATCTGTACTCGTATCTTTAAGTGAAGTGGAATACCAGGGTACTTCATTGAAACGTTTTATCATCTCATAATACCACTGAGCACGCATCAAACGTGTAATTCCAATATAGTGATTGATGACCGTAGGTGATCCTTTTGTCTTATGGACATTCTCCAGAAGAATATTATACTTTCTCAAAGTACCCCAATTATCCCAACCTCCTACTGACTGTTCGGTGATTCCTCCATGCATCATGTTGACTATTTCTGTAGGTTCAGAATAGATAGAAGCATTGTCTGTCGCGTAATCGTGATAATAATAGATTAACTCATTATAGAAAGTATTAGTATAAAGTTCCAAATCTTTTTCGGAAGTAAAGTATGTTTTATCCGACAAATCGGTATCAGGATACCTTTCCAGAAAGGAATCATTACAACTGACCAGTAATAGTCCACATAAAATATATGCTATTTTTTTTATTTTCATAATTAGTATTTTTAGAATGATAAGTTTAATCCAAAGGTGAACAATCGTTGCATAGGATGGCTGGTTCCTAATATTTCAGGGTCATAATTCTTTGAAAGCTTGGTAAACTCAAAAATATTATCGCCTGTAAGATATAATCTTACTCGTTCTAATTTAGCTTTCATCGTAAACTTTTTAGGTAATGTATAACCGATAGTGATATTCTTTATGCGGAGATAGGCTGCATTTTGCAAATATCGCGTCTGATTAATTGCCAAGTCCTTTCCACCTTCTGCAATATAAGATTTTAATCTTGGGAAATAAGCATCAGTATTTTCTGGAGTCCAATGGTCTAAATTATTTTCAAGCACATTTCCCCAAGGAGCTCTATATATGCCAAAGAAATAATGACTTTCCGGATACCAATCCTTTTTGCCTACTCCTTGCAACAGAACACGGAAATCAAGTCCATTCCATTCGGCTGTAAAATCAGCACCATAATTATATCGTGACGCATTGTTACCAATTACTTTATAGTCACCAGGATCATTTACAGTCCAAGAACCATTGTTAATCTTTCCATTGTTATCCAAGTCCTTATATTTCAAATCTCCCGGTTCAATAGGACGGTCACCAGGATAGGAAGTTACATCCCATTGATCAGCATGGTTATCAATATCTGCTTGATCTTTGAAAAATCCTTCTGTCACTAATCCCCATATTTCTCCTATCTCACAGCCTTCATACCAATCGTCCAAATTACCAGTAGGATTATCAAACCGAGTAATAAAAGAACGATTGTCTGACAGGATAAATTTGACATTATAGCTAAAAGGCTTATTCCCCAAATTAAACAAGTCTCTCCATCCCAAGGATATTTCCCAACCTTCAGTTTTCATATCTGCCGCATTAATGCGTGGCTCTAAAGCTCCCAACACACTAGGAAGAGTCTTACCTTTCGTAAGCATATCTTTCGTATCTCTGCGATATATATCTCCCGAAAAGGTAAGCCGGTTATTAAAGAAATTCAAATCCAATCCTATGTTTTTGGTATATACTTTTTCCCAAGTCAACGAATTTGAAACTAGGCCACTGGGGGTAACGCCCATAGGTTTTATACCATTAATCAACAATTGTTGTTCGCTAGATCCCATACTTGCAATATATTCATAGTAGCTTACATCCTGATTGCCTAGAGCTCCATACGAAATTCTCAATTTCGCGTAATTCAACCAATTTTGGGTGGCATGCATAAATTTCTCTTGTGAAATAATCCAAGCAGCTGATATAGAAGGAAAGAAACCGAAACGATCATTTTTGGGGAAGCGAGAAGACCCATCATAACGTCCATTTGCTTCAAAAATATATTTATTGTTATAAATATAATTCAGACGGAAAAAACCACCACGCGTGGCCCATTCATAATTATCCTCGCGCACACGTGCACTTCCGGTAGCTAATTCTACGCTGGGTAATGATGAACTAATTAATTCTTCACGCTCACCTCGCATATATCGGTGTGAGTTATATTCTTGATTAAATCCAGCCAATGCACTTACCTGGTGTTTACCAAATGACTTAGTAAAGTCTATATAAGCATTTACACTAGTATAGTAATCTCTTTCCTTGGCAAGTTGAGCCATATCTACCCAACCTAAATATTCATCGGCAAGATTAGGCCCCTGTTTATAAGGTATGTTCATATCACTATCCCATTGTTCTGTTTCTCTATTTCCCAATCGGGCCGTTGCATCGGCTTTGATAGATAATACATTCTTAATCAAAGCCAGTGTCATAGTAAATTGCGATTGCAGACTGAGTTCCGTCGTTTGGGCTTCTCCTTCAGAAAGTGATCCAATCAATTCTGCTCCTTCTTTTGTCCATGACCCATCAGGATTCTTCACGGTCATTAAAGTATTGGTATCATTAATCCTATTAAATAACCATGAATAGAAGGAACTAGGTCGCTTGTATGTATAGTACAGAGCAGACGTATTATTGCCAAAAGTCAACCAATCGGCTACTTTGAAATCTACTTTTGAGCGGAAATTATAACGATCCATAATGTCCTTATTAATTTTTAAGAGCCCTCTTTCCTGCATATATTCCATACCTATATAATAAGAAGCCTTTTCGGAAGCGCCTGACAAACTTAAATTATGAGAGTGAGTTATACCTGTGTTATCATATATTTCCGAAAACCAGTCTGTATTCCCTAAATAGGTATAATATTCTGGATTACTGAAACTTGGAATCACATTAGGTAAGGTTGGGTCTTCTTTCATCTTTTCAATGTATTTTAAATCCTCGTCTGAATAAAGATCGTACCAAGGCTTACCCATAATTTTTTTATAGCTAGCCTGTATATAAGGATCTTTTACGATTTTAGGCATGCGCCCCAATTTACGCACTGTAATGGAGTTGTCAAAATCAACATTGATCTTTTCCCCTTTTTCTCCTTTTTTAGTAGTTACTAAAATAACCCCATAAGCGGCTTTTGCACCATAGATAGCCGCTGATGATGCATCCTTAAGAACAGATATACTTTCTATATCCGAGCTGTTCATTCGGCTAAAGAATGCAGTTTCGGTTGGAATACCATCAATCACAATTAAAGGAGAACCACCATTAATAGAAGTCTCACCTCGAATATTGAAGGTTGGAACAGAATTAGCTTGGCCATCACCAATACTTATATTAAGGTTAGGTACGATACCCTGTAACATCGTTCCTATGCTATTGGTTGCTCTATTGGCTAAAGTTTTTCCTCCTACACTTTCTACAGCACCACTCAAATTAACTTTTTTTTGTGTACCGTATCCCACGACTATCACTTCATCCAGCATCTCATTATCTGAAGTCATGGTGATATTGATGCGTGTACGGTTTCCCACAGTTATTTCTTGTTTTTTCATTCCGATATAAGTTACTTCCAGCACTGATTTATCGGTAATATCACCACTTAACGTATAATCACCGTCTATATTGGTGATAGTACCGTTTGAAGTACCTTTAAGCATGACGCTTACACCTATTAAAGGTTCACCATTCTCATCTAAGATACGTCCCGTTATTTTACGTGTTTGTTGCAAAATGGCAGGTTGGGGCTTGTTTGAAAGGACTATATGACTTCCTTCCATAGTATAATGTATTTCAGTATCATGAAAAAGTTCGTCCAAAACTTTAGATACAGGAGTGTCATCTGCTCTTACCGACACTTTTTGATGAGTATCGATATTCGAATTGATAATAAACAAGTAATCTGTTTGGTTTTCAATTTCATTTAAAACAGACTCAAGAGTAGCATTGTTCTTGGTGAATGTAATGCGTGCGTTTTGCGAGTGTATATTACCCGCAAACATACTGAAAATTGACACAAATACCAGAGTCAGGGTAATTTTCATAATCTTATAAATTCGATTTGTCCGTAATTTTTGGGGGTATAAAATTTCCCACAAAGAAATATTATTCATATCTTTGTTACACTTTAATGATTAATACAGTTATTAGAATTGTGTTAATAGTGAGTGCTGACATGCGGCCAAACTTGTCGGCACTCTTTTTTTCAATTGAAAGGAATGTGTTTTCTTAGTATTGTTTCATAGGCAAATTTATTTTATGTAAATAATATGGTTTTCTTCATCGCGTACAAACTGAAAATCCACATCTTTTTGTAGCACTCGTAAAGCATATCGCACACCATCAGAATGACGGAACTTACCTGTACAACGATAATTCATCACAGCTTTATTTTCTATACGGATTTCCACACCGTAGTATTTTTCAAATTTATGAATGATATAAGGGAAAGTTGCATCCTTGAAACTGATAATCCCCTCTCGCCAACGATAAGGATTATAATCTTCAATAGGAGCCACTTTTATTTCTCCATCTTTAAGATAAGCCATCTGGTTAGGTTTGAGTTGGCACTGATAATTGCCTGCGGTTATCTTTACAGCCCCTTCCATCAACGCTGTCGCAAAGGTACTGTCATCCGAATAAGATTCCACATTAAATTGGGTACCAAGCACTTCTACATTTCCTTTTGGAGTTTGTACAATAAAAGGTTTATGAATATTTTGAGCAACCTGAAAGTAGGCTTCACCGTCAAGTTTAATCCGGCGTTCTTTATCTGCGAAAACTGCAGGATATTCAATTTTAGTACGAGAATTCAGCCAAACTTTGGTTCCATCAGACAATTCCAAATTGATACGTTGACCAGCTGGAACACTGATTTTTTGAGCAGTGAGCCAATATTCTTGTCGCTCTTGGTTCTTGTAAAATAGTGTGATGACCAGAGTAATCGCTGCAACTGCTGCAATTTCTATAAATTTCCTAAATTTAAACTTCTTTTTTGAAGACTGTGAAACAGTTTCTTTTTTCGTGTCTTTACTCAGAAGCAATGTCATATCATACATCTTTCTTTCTTTAAAATAAGTACGACGGTTTTCAGTTGATGCTTCCATCCACTTACGAACTTTCATCTCTTCGTCCGTAGTAGCCTGACCTTCAAAAAAACGTATTAACAAATTTTTATCCATACTCTGTTATATTGTATAATAAAAGATAATATAAATTTATTTATCTTCTTACTATACATATAAGCAAGTGATGCTTTCATATCCCTAATGAAAAAAGGTGTTTTTTTTATTTTAAAAGGAAATAAATAAAAAAAGGTAGATAATCTTTTAGTTGTATCCGTAGTTCTCTTAAAGCTTTTGTGATATGAAATTCTACCGATTTATAGCTGATATTCAGCTTTTCGGCAATTTCTTTATGCGGAAGGTTCTGAATACGGCTCATTATAAAAATTTCTCGGGTACGTTCTGGCAGAAGATCCAAAGTGTCATTGACTATTTTTTGTGCTTCAGCCGCAAAAATTTCATAAGGTTCACAAGCTTCCAAGGTGGCAATACGGGTATTCAGTTCCCATTGGGCATGTTCGTACAATTGTTCAGATACTTCTTTAATAACTGTTTTGTGTTGAAGATAATTCAAACATTTATGTTTGATAACCGTAAGCACATATGCAGGTATATTAGACTCTTTATTAAGTTCGGTTCTATGTTCCCAATAGTAAATAAGGGAATCTATCACAATGTCTTCAGCTATAGTAGCATCACGGGTAAAGGTTTGTGCGAACCGGACGAAACGACCTTTGTATATTGTAAAAAGTTCATTGAATAATGATAAATCTGAAACTTGTTCCATTATATTATACTAGCCTGTTGGTGTGATAAAAAATATTTTATAAATTATACATAATATATGCAATATTCGCAAAAGTCCTTGACTTTTGCAAGTAAATAGAAACTAAATTACACGGTGATTTCTAAAATATATCACACATAAAGACATCAATTCAACATCTATAAACAAAGTATATACAAAGAATATCATTACCATGATGG
>ERZ773194.889-NODE-889-length-36071-cov-41.669591_pt1 | contig 36071 bp, 27 predicted proteins | sample MGYA00511240_ERZ773194 | MGnify/ENA primary metagenome ERZ773194 (study PRJEB29015, sample SAMEA2737774) | human gut metagenome | biome: human gut; feature: human-associated habitat; material: faeces | place: China | collected 2012 ... | reverse complement strand
TTTTTAGACCACAAAGAGAAGTCAAAGAACGCTTTAATCAATTAGTCGATATAAACTCTAATAAAGAAATCTTCCGGTTCGGAAGATGTTGCTCTTCCGAACCCTTTTCTTTACTTTTGCCCACAAAAAAGATTACAAAAAAGAATATGTTTACTGTTATCGGATTAATGTTAGGAGGTATGGCAATAGGTTTCCTGCTCCGTCACCAAGAATTTTCGTGGATAAATAAAGTCATAACATCACTAATCTGGGTACTCCTTTTTTTATTAGGAGTAGAAGTAGGAGGAAATCGCCAGATAGTAGAAGGACTTGCAACTTTAGGAGTAGAAGCCTTTACCATTACGCTGGCATGCGTATTGGGAAGTTGTATCTTCGCTTGGGGGCTATGGTATCTCCTGTATAAAAAGAAAGGAGGAAAAGCATGAAAGGCAGTTTGATCATTGTCGGATTTTTTGTTCTTGGAACATTATGCGGGGCTTTTCATCTCATCCCTTTCGACGTAGCACAAAGCAATATCAGCTTCTATGCCTTATGTGCATTGATGTTCAGTGTAGGCCTAAGTATCGGAAACGATCCACAGACCTTGAGAAATTTCCGTTCGCTGAATCCAAGACTGATCTTCCTGCCTGTTGCTACTATACTGGGAACCATATCGGCAGCTGCACTGGTGAGCCTCATTCTTCCCCACCGGAGTGCCGCCGACTGTATGGCAGTTGGTTCGGGCTTTGGCTATTATTCACTATCCAGCATCTTCATTACGCAATATAAAGGGCCGGAGCTAGGAACCATTGCTTTACTTTCTAACATAACCCGTGAAATAATTACTTTGTTGTGTGCCCCTCTACTGGTTCGGTGGTTCGGAAATCTGGCACCGATATCAGCAGGAGGAGCTACGACAATGGATACTACCCTGCCTATTATAACCCGTTATGCAGGTCAGCAATTTGTCGTAGTTTCCATTTTTCACGGATTCGTAACCGATTTTAGTGTACCATTTCTTGTCACCTTCTTTTGTTCCATCTAAGAAAAATACCAAATTCTATGAAGAAGCACTTTTTTTATCTAACATACATGTTTGCCCTTGCAGCTACATTGCCGGCCAATGCCGACAATGTGCCCTGGCAAAACCCACAGATAAACGAAATAAACCGTGAAGCAATGCATGCACACTTCATTCCATTCATCAATGAAGATGCAGCATTGGCACAGCAGGCATTACCTGACTTACAACGTTTCGAAATAAATTCAAAGACCGAACGACGTGTTTCACTTAACGGCACTTGGAAATTTCTTTTCTCCAAGAATAACGATGCTTGTCCTGCCGATTTTCATAAACCGGGATACAGCACACGCAAATGGAAAAACATAGAAGTACCAGGCAGTTGGGAACTTCAAGGATTTGATGCCCCCATTTATACCGACGTATCTTATCCATTCCCTTGCAATCCACCGTATGTACCAGCAGACTATAATCCGGTAGGAGCTTATGTCCGTGAATTCACAGTACCCGAAGACTGGGACGGAATGGATATCTTCCTCGACTTCGAAGGGGTAGAATCTGCATATTACTGCTGGGTAAACGGAGAACTTGCCGGATACAGCGAAGACAGCCGTCTGCCAGCTCACTTTAATGTAACCAAGTTATTAAAAAAAGGAAAAAACAAGCTGGCTGTCAAGGTATTCAGATACAGTGACGAATCTTACATGGAAGATCAGGACTACTGGAAATATAGCGGAATAGAACGAGATGTCTATTTGTATGCGCGTCCACAAAGTCGAGTAAAAGACTTCAAACTCACGGCCGAACTGATCAATCAATATAAAGACGGTGATTTTGATGTAAATATCACACTGAATCAGCCTCAGCAAGGTCAGCGTGTAGAGTTCAAATTACTGGATGCAAAAGGTAATGCTCTTTACACTCAGGATAAAGAAATAAAAAACAACACCGACACATTATTGTCTGGCAAAAAACTACTTAAGGATGCTCTGGCATGGACAGCCGAAACACCTAATCTTTACACACTGGTTGCCAACACATTCGACCAGCAAGGAAAACCGATGGAATCATTTGCACATCCATTCGGATTCCGCACTGTAGAAATGAAAAACGGACAACAACTTATTAATGGTGTACCCGTATTGTTCAAAGGAGTAAACCGACACGAACACGATCCATATAAAGGACGCTCCATCGATGTCGCAAGTATGTTGACGGATATCCGGCTGATGAAGCAATTCAACATAAACGCTGTACGTAACTGCCATTATCCAGACCACTACCAATGGTATGCATTGTGCGACAAGTACGGACTATATCTGATTGGCGAAGCAAATATCGAAAGCCATGGAATGATGAGTCACAAAGATGGAACACTTGCCAATTATCCGGAATGGGAACCTGCATTCATGCAGCGCATGAGCCGTATGGTTATGCGCGACCGCAACTGTACAGCTATTGTTACATGGTCATTAGGTAACGAATCAGGTTATGGTAAACATTTCGAAACAATATACGACTGGACCAAGAAAACAGATCCTACCCGTCCGGTACAATACGAAGGTGGAGGTTACGAAGCTAAAATCGGATCTTTATTGCCCGATGTATCCCCGCATCTGGTCGCTCCGTCGTCACATTAATCAGCGCGATGCACGCCCGATGATTATGTGCGAATATGCTCATGCAATGGGAAACAGTGTCGGCAACCTGCAAGATTATTGGGATTTAATCTATAAGTACGACCAGTTACAAGGTGGATTTATCTGTGACTGGGTAGACCAGACATTTGCAAAGAAAAACGAAAAAGGGAAAGATATCTGGGCGTATGGAGGAGATATGGGCTATGTAGGAGTACACAACGACTCCAACTTCTGTGCCAATGGACTGATTGCAGCCGACCGTTCTTTACATCCGCATATTTATGAAGTGAAGAAGGTATATCAGTACATTCACTTCCGTCCTGTAGCCTTTACTGCCAATCGGATTAATATCACTAACTGGCATGATTTCATCGACCTATCCAGTTATCAGTTGCGCTGGACAATAGAAGCTGACGGTAAAAGCATTCAGCAGGGAGTAATGGATTTTCCACAGATACCGGCACGACAAAGCCGGGAGATCGTACTTCCTATGCAGACTATTGCCGCAAGTGAAAAAGAATATTTCTTGAAACTGGAAGCAATTACCCGCCAGGATGCTCCTATGATTCCGGCAGAACATATAGCTGCAATGGAACAGTGGCAACTGCCTGTAGAGCAAATAGCTCAAAACATAGAGCCAATTGACGGTTCACTAAGATCGGAACGTACTCCGGAAAGCATCAGTCTGAGTGGAACTAACTTCCGTATCAGCTTCTCCACAGCCGACGGAGAAATGACGGCTTTAGAATATAACGGAAAGAATCTCATAAAAGAAGGTCTGCAAGCTAACTTCTGGCGTGGATTGACAGATAATGACGTAGCCAATGGCACTCCCGAACGTTGCAGAATCTGGAAAGAAGCAGGTAAGGATGCGAAACTGAAAGACTTGAAATTAAATGAAAGGAGCGACAAACGTCAGGCCATTGTCACTGCTACATACCGCATGGAAAAGCAAGATGCCGACCTTAATATTAATTATATAATCCGCCCTGACGGTGCAGTGAAAGTTACCATGTCATTTATCCCTGGTCAAAAACAATTACCAGAAATGCCTCGTCTGGGTATGCGTATGATTTTGCCTGCCGATTATGAAATGATGACATGGCTCGGACGCGGTCCACATGAAAACTATGCCGACCGTAAGAACAGTGCTGCAATAGGTGTCTACACTGCTAGCGTATGGGAACAGTATCATCCGTACGTACGTGCACAGGAAACAGCAAACAAATGTGATGTACGCTGGGTAGCATTACGTAGCCAGTCAGGAGAAGGTCTGCTTGTCACCGGAGAAGAACCTTTGAGTATCAGTGCATGGAACTTCCCACTTGAAGACATCGGCTATCGCCCATTCAGCGTAGAGCGTCATCATGGAGGAAGCATAGAAAAACAAGATCTGGTATGGCTGAACATCGATCACATGCAAATGGGAGTAGGTGGCGATAATACTTGGGGAGCACAGGTACATCCTGAATATACAATAACTCCTCATGCATGGCAGTACAGCTTCACCATTCAACCTCTGAATAAAGAAATGGATGCAGCCTCACAGGCTCATAAGAGATTCTTCTAAAAGAAGCGTTTTTGGTTTACATACTTAAAAACATCAATCAACAATCTTAGATTTGCATCCGAGGATTACAGATAAAATAGAAAGGATAAATTTGTAAAGCAAAGAAAGAATGCAGGAAGTGAACCGGCAATCAATACGGAAAGAACAAGTTCCATTTTCATAAGCGGACTTCCTGCTTGTTTGAACCCAGACCCGGATAGTAGGTTAACATCCATTGTTAAGGCAGTTAGGTTAAGTTCAAGCCCTTTCTTTCCTAAATCATTAAAAGACAAAAGTATGGAAAATTTTTATTTTACCGGTGTGGACGTGTCGAAAAAGAAGTTAGACTTCTGCGTGATGTTTGAAGGAAAGGTTGTGCATGAAGAAGAAACTGCCAACCATCAAAGTGCAATAATGTCGTTGCTGCATCATTTTGAAGAAGATTACGGAATAGACAACACCCGAATGCTTGTCTGTGCAGAGCACACCGGTCAATATACGTTCCCTTTGGCTTGTGCCTGTAAAACTGTAGAATGCAAGCTTTGGCTTGAAAATGCAGCGGAAATCAAATACTCCTCCGGTGTACAGGGGGGGGTAAGAATGACAAGGTGGATGCCAAGCGTATTGCTATCTATGCCAGCCGATTTCAGGATAAGGTACGCTATTACGAGCATCCCACAGAGGATATTGAAAGGTTAAAACAACTTGAATCCGAACGTACTCTGTATGTGACGGATTTGGCCAAATATAAAGGACAGATGAAAGACCAGAAAGACTATAATGAACGCAAGATGAAGCGTTTGCAGGCATTGATGGATGACTTGAAGGAAGCCATACAAGCCATTACGGACGAGATGGATGAAGTGACAGCTTCCTGTCCTGTATTGTTCAGACAGCAAGAATTGCTGATGTCCATAGATGGCGTAGGGCGTGTGGTAGCAACCAACATGATAATCGCCACGGAAGCATTTACCCGTTTTGATGATCCGAGGAAGTTCAATTGTTATGCCGGAGTTGCTCCATGCTCTTAGTCTTCCGGAAGTTCCCAACACTCAAAAGCAAGAGTGTCGCATCGGGCAGATAAGGTGATGAAAAGACTTCTCCACTTAGCTGCCGTAGCGGTAACACACCGGGTCGGAGGCGAGCTGAAGAAGTATTACGAAAGAAAAGTCGCCGAAGGCAAGAACAAGATGTCTGTAATCAATGCGTTAAGAGCCAAAATTGTAGCCAGAATGTTTGCGGTCATCAAAAGAAACGAGAAATATAAACCTATTTATCATAAAAAACTTGCAAAAATCATAGTAGTATGAAAAAACCCAATTATATACTTTAATGCACCAATCACACAAAAATAATAATACATTTATAATCAAAAGTATAACAATAAAAATCTCCTTATTCCATCTTGAGCACTTAATGTAAAGATTGGAATAAGAAGATTATTCTTTATGATACAGTCAAACAGCAAGTCCTGTTATCAAAACATCCGGCTTACCCGTTCTATACCTGCTGCCAGTGCATCAATTTCTTCCTTCGTATTATACAAACCCAACGAAGCACGTACCGTTCCTTCAATTCCCATACGGTGCATTAACGGCTCGGCACAATGATGTCCTGTACGTACAGCTATACCCAGACGGTCGAGCAATGTTCCCATATCAAAATGATGAATATTGCCCACCAGGAAAGAAATAACGCCTCCCTTATGTTCAGCCTCTCCGAAAATACGCATTTCCGGAATTTCCTTCAGTCTGTTCATGGCATATACTGTCAGTTCATGTTCATAGGCTGCAATCTTATCCATTCCAATTGCCGAAACATAATCGAGTGCTTTTGCCAGTGCTGTACTTCCAATATAGTCGGGAGTTCCCGCCTCGAACTTAAACGGCAGTTCGTTGAACGTGGTATGCTCGAAACTGACATTCTTTATCATTTCTCCTCCTCCCTGATAAGGCGGAAGTTTGTCGAGCCATGTTTCCTTACCATAAAGCACACCGATACCCGTAGGACCATACACCTTATGTCCGCTGAGCACATAGAAATCGGCATCCAGATCCTGTACATCTATCGGCATATGAGGAATACTCTGTGCTCCGTCTATCAGAACAGGAACCCCGTGAGCATGTGCAGTGGCAATCATTTCCTTCACAGGATTGATTGTTCCAAGCACATTCGAAACATGCGCTACTGAAACCAGACGAGTACGTGGAGAGAAGAGCTTTTCATACTCATCAAGCAACAGTTCCCCACGGTCGTTCATCGGAATCACTTTCAAGACAATTCCTTTACGCGCTGCCTGCAACTGCCATGAAACAATGTTGCTGTGGTGCTCCATTACAGAAACAATCACTTCATCGCCCTCCTTCATCTGGCTGTCAGCAAAGGTAGATGCTACCAGATTGATGCTTTCGGTAGTGCCACGTGTAAAGACTATTTCCGAAATGCTGCGCGCATTAATAAACTTACGTACTGTTTCACGCGAAGCTTCGTGCAAGTTGGTAGCCTGCTGCGAAAGGAAATGTACTCCACGGTGTACATTCGCATTGACCGAATAGTATTCGTCTGTTATCGACTCTACTACCTGACGGGGCTTCTGGGTAGTCGCTCCGTTATCAAGATAAATCAACGGTTTATTGTACACACTCCGTGAAAGTATCGGAAAGTCCTCTCTTATTTTTCGTACATCGTAAAACATGTCACACTAATTTTATTTACAAATAGCACATCCCTGACATTTATTCAATTCGCCACGGAAACGTTTCTCAACAAGTAAGTGCAGACGGTCTTTCAACGCATCCATACGGATATTGTCGATCACTTCATTCACAAAGGCAAACATCAGCAGCAAGCGTGCTTCTTTCAGGCTGATACCACGCTGACGCATATAGAACAATGCATTTTCATCGAGTTGACCGACTGTTGCTCCATGCGAACACTTTACGTCATCGGCATATATCTCCAGCTGCGGCTGAGTATACATGCGAGCTTCACGTGTTGCACAAATATTACGGTTGGTCTGCTGTGAAGAAGTGTGCTGAGCTCCTTCACGTACCAATATTTTTCCGGCAAAAGCTCCTACAGCCTGATCGTCGAGTACATATTTGAACAACTCATTGCTGGTACAATCGGATACTTGATGATCAATGAATGTATTGTTATCCACTTGCTCGTTCTTGTCTGCAATAGCCATACCACACAAATTGACCTCTGCTCCACGTCCTGCCAGTGTTACTTCAGTTGTATTGCGTGTCGTACCGTTATGAAGCGTCATACCATTCAGCAATACGTTGCTGTTTGCCTCCTGATGTACGTACAGGTTGTTGAAACGTACTGTACTGTTATGTGTTTCTTCCAACTCATAAAGGTCGAATACAGCATTTTCACCGATAAAAGCTTCTACAACCTGCGTAGAGAGGAAATTCACCTCATCCATAGCATGGTCGCAAATCAGCAGCTTGGCCTGTGCTCCTTCTTCGAGGATAATCAGAATACGACGGTTCACCATCGTATTGACATCGGCACGCAGGATATTAACTAACTGGACCGGTCTTTCCATTACCACATTCTTCGGAACATACATCAGTACACCGTCTTGTGCAAACATCGTATTGAACGCTACCACACCATCTTTCGACGTATCAGCCAACTTTCCGTAATATTTTTTCACCAGTTCCGGATGTTGTTCTGCCACATCCTTCAGACTGCCGAATATAACTCCTTCAGGTAATTGTGCAGAGGGATGTACGTGTTTGTCAAATGCATCGTTTACCACAAAATAGAGGGAAGTGCTCATATTCGGAACATCGCACTTGAACACTTCGTACGGATTGACCGGAAACTCCAGACGATTCAGGTTCAGTCCGTAGTCGGGAGCAAAATACTTGCTCACCTCCGTGTATTTATACTTTTCTTGCTTGCGTGTAGGGAATCCCAGACGTTCGAAGTCGGCAAAGGCTTTTGCACGAGGAGCATTCAGCACCTCTGCACTATGCCGGCAAATCATCGCCTCACACTGCGAGAAAAGATCAATATATTGTTGTTCTGCTTTCATGCTTATTCTCCTAATTCTTTCTTTATCCAGTCGTAACCTTTTTCTTCAAGCTCAAGTGCCAGTTCCGGACCCGCAGTCTTTACGATGCGTCCTTTGTAAAGCACGTGTACGATATCGGGCTTGATATAATCTAACAGACGTTGATAGTGTGTAATCACAATACAACTTGTTTCAGGAGTTTTCAGCTTATTCACTCCTTCGGCTACAATACGGAGAGCGTCAATATCCAGTCCAGAATCTGTTTCATCGAGGATACTCAATTTCGGTTCCAGCATAGCCATCTGAAAGATCTCGTTACGTTTCTTTTCACCACCCGAGAATCCCTCGTTTACAGAGCGGTTGGCAAGCTTGCTGTCCAGTTCCACAATTTCACGTTTCTGACGCATCAGTTTCAGGAACTCACTTGCAGTCAGCGCCGGAAGCCCTTTATATTTGCGTTGTTCATTAACAGCCGCACGCATAAAGTTAACCATGCTTACACCAGGAATTTCTACCGGATACTGAAATGAAAGAAACAGTCCTTCATGACTACGGTCTTCTGCACTCATTGCCAGTAAATCCTTTCCATCGAAAGTTACCGATCCTTTTGTTACTTCATAAGCCGGATGTCCTACCAGCACATTACTTAATGTACTCTTACCAGAACCATTTGGTCCCATGATAGCGTGTACCTCGCCAGACTTTACAGTCAGATTGATTCCTTTTAATATCTCTTTGCCATTAATCGTGGCATGCAAATCTTTTATTTCTAACATAGCTTTCTTTTTTATTTATCCTACACTGCCTTCCAATGAGATAGAAAGCAATTTCTGTGCCTCTACGGCAAATTCCATAGGAAGTTTGTTCAATACTTCTTTCGCGTAACCGTTTACAATCAGACCTACTGCATCTTCGGTAGGAATACCACGCTGGTTACAGTAGAATAACTGATCTTCCGAAATCTTCGATGTAGTAGCTTCATGCTCTACTATCGCTGTTTCATTGTGTATATCCATATATGGGAACGTATGAGCTCCGCAATGGCTTCCTAAAAGCAACGAGTCGCACTGGCTATAGTTACGGGCATTGTCTGCACGTTCTGACACACGTACCAGACCACGATATGAGTTCTGACTCTTTCCGGCACTGATACCTTTGCTCACAATCGTCGAACGAGTATTCTTTCCCAGATGAATCATCTTAGTTCCGGTATCGGCTTGCTGGTAATTATTGGTTACTGCAACCGAATAGAATTCAGCTGTAGAATTATCTCCACTCAATATACAGCTCGGATATTTCCATGTAATGGCAGAACCGGTTTCTACCTGTGTCCACGATAATTTACTATCTACACCTTTACAATTACCTCGTTTTGTTACGAAGTTGTATACACCTCCCTTACCTTCTGCATCACCCGGATACCAGTTCTGCACAGTAGAATATTTTACTTCAGCACGGTCGAGTACAACGATTTCTACGATAGCAGCGTGTAATTGGTTCTCGTCACGCATCGGCGCTGTACATCCTTCCAGATAAGACACATAACTATCATCATCTGCAACTATCAGTGTACGTTCAAACTGTCCGGTATTTGCAGCATTAATACGGAAATAAGTAGAAAGCTCCATAGGGCAACGTACACCCTTTGGTATATAGACAAATGAGCCATCACTAAACACTGCCGAATTAAGAGCAGCAAAGAAATTATCTCGATAACCAACTACCGAACCCAGGTATTTCTTTACCAAATCGGGATGCTCACGTACAGCTTCGCTCATCGAACAGAAAATGATTCCTTTTTCCATCAGTGTTTCCTTGAAGGTTGTCTTGACAGAAACAGAATCCATCACGGCATCTACAGCCATTCCACTCAATGCCATCTGCTCTTCCAGAGGAATACCCAGTTTATTAAAAGTCTTCACCAGCTCAGGATCTACTTCATCCATACTCTTAGGTCCTTCCTTCTTTTTAGTCGGATCTGCATAATATGAAATAGCCTGATAATCTATTTCAGGAATATTGAGATGAGCCCATGTCGGCATTTCCATTGTCAGCCAGTAACGATAAGCTTTCAGACGGAACTCCAATAACCATTCCGGTTCACCCTTCTTGGCCGAAATCAATCGCACCACATCTTCATTCAATCCCTTTTCAATGATGTCTGTATGTACTTCCGTAGTAAAACCATATTTATACTTTTCCTGCGTCAGTTGTTTTACAAACTCATTCTTTTGGGATTCTTCCTTTTTATTGAGTTCTTCTTGCATATATTTTATTATATCAGTCTATTAGTTGTTTAGTAACATTCTTCACAGTAGGGAAAAAGACTCCCGAAAAGCCTTCTATCGGATAATATAACAAAGAAGTACGTTTTACGGTTGACTTTATTAAGTTATCTTTAGAATCGACAAACTCTATAAAATGTACGAATAGGCTGACAAGCAATATGTACTTCAAAGCTCCCAGTGCGGCGCCTAAAATACGGTTGACAAAACCTAAATGTACAATTTCAATCACTCGTGTCAAAGCTGAAGCAAGCAACAGAAAGACAAGCGGAACCAGCAACCATATCAGAATAAAGGCTACGACTTGGGCAAAGGTGAGTGATGTACCCAATTCTTCGGCAAGCTTTTCGCCTACAGAAGCAAATAATGCACGGGCCACAAGCAATCCAACTACCAAGCCTACAATAGAGGCTAATTGCCTTATAAATCCCTTTGTAAATCCAAGTATAGCTCCTATGCTTATTATTGCCACAATAATCCAATCGAGGACTGTCATACTCTATATCGTAATAAAAAAGGAAATGTCATGCTGAACGCAGAGAAGAATCTGCACACATCCGATAGCGTTCACAGATCCTTCGCTATGCTCAGGATGACATCACCTCATTAAATTTACTATAATGTAATTATAAAGTTTGTTTTACTTCCACTTCTTCATAAGTTTCAATAACGTCACCTACCTTCAAGTCATTGCAATTAGTCAGGCTAATACCACATTCAAAGTTAGTACCAACCTCTTTCACATCATCTTTAAAGCGTTTCAACGCATTGATGCTACCCGTAAAGATTACAATACCATCACGTATCAAACGAGCCTTGTCAGTACGTTTCACCTTACCAGTCTTAACCATCGCACCGGCAACCATACCGACTTTACTGATATTGAATACTTCACGAACTTCGATTGTTGCAGTAACCTGCTCTTTCAATGTAGGAGCAAGCATACCTTCCATAGCAGACTTCACTTCTTCGATAGCATCGTAAATAATAGAATACTTACGGATATCTACTCCTTCCTGTTCAGCCAGTTTAGCAGCATTGCTAGAAGGACGAACCTGGAATCCTACGATAATTGCATCTGATGCAGCAGCCAGTGATACATCTGATTCTGAAATCTGTCCAACACCTTTATGGATAACATTAACCTGAATCTGTTCGGTAGACAATTTAATCAATGAGTCACTCAACGCCTCAACAGAACCGTCCACGTCACCTTTCACAATTACATTCAGTTCATGGAAGTCACCCAATGCCAAACGACGTCCAACTTCATCCAATGTAAGCATCTTCTGAGTACGCAAGCCTTGCTCACGTGCCAACTGCTCACGTTTATTTGCAATTTCACGTGCTTCCTGATCTGTATCAAGCACATGGAATGTATCACCTGCAGCTGGGGCTCCATTTAATCCCAAAATCAATACCGGTTCAGAAGGACCTGCCTCTTTCAAGCGTTGATTACGTTCATTAAACATAGCCTTCACCTTACCATACGAAGTTCCAGCCAGCACAATATCTCCTACATGCAGTGTTCCATTAGAAATCAACACTGTTGCTACATATCCACGTCCCTTATCCAGAGAAGATTCAATAATTGAACCAGTAGCCTTACGGTTCGGATTTGCTTTCAAATCCAACATTTCAGCTTCCAGCAATACTTTCTCCAACAATTCAGGAACGCCTGTACCTTTCTTTGCAGAAATATCTTGTGACTGATACTTACCTCCCCATTCTTCTACCAGGAAGTTCATAGCAGCAAGTTCTTCCTTAATCTTATCAGGATTTGCATTCGGTTTATCTACCTTGTTGATTGCAAATACAATAGGTACACCGGCAGCCATTGCATGGTTAATAGCTTCCTTAGTCTGAGGCATTACGTTGTCATCGGCAGCAACAATGATAATAACGACATCGGTAACTTTAGCACCACGTGCACGCATGGCAGTAAATGCCTCATGTCCCGGAGTATCCAGGAAAGTGATGCGACGTCCGTCTTCCAGTTTTACATTATATGCACCGATATGCTGTGTAATACCTCCAGCTTCACCAGCAATTACATTTGCCTTACGGATATAGTCCAGTAATGAAGTCTTACCATGGTCAACATGTCCCATGACTGTTACAATCGGAGCACGAGGCTGCAAATCTTCTTCAGCATCAGCTTCCTCTTCAATAGCCTGGGCAACTTCAGCACTTACATATTCAGTCTTATAGCCAAACTCTTCGGCTACCAAATTGATAGTTTCAGCATCCAGACGTTGATTGATAGATACCATGATACCCACACTCATACAAGTAGAGATAACCTGAGTTACTGAAATATCCATCATGTTTGCCAGCTCATTTGCAGTAACAAACTCTGTCAGTTTCAAGATCTTGCTTTCTTCCTGTTCAAGTTCCTCCTGTTCAAGCTGACGGTTCTGTATACTTTCACGTTTTTCCTTACGATATTTAGCAGCTTTATTCTTACCCTTATTAGTAAGACGAGCCAATGTTTCCTTTACCTGCTTAGCTACATCTTCATCGCTTACTTCAGGTTTTACTACCGGTTTCTTGAAGCGGTCTTTATTATGTTTGCCTCCACCCTGAGCCGCAGCATTAGAGTTAGCCTTTCCGCCTTTATCGCCGCGAGGTGAAACAATATTACCCGCTGCGTTAATATCTACACGTTCTTTGTTGATACGATTACGTTTCTTCTTTCCCGAAGCGTCACTTTGACCACCTTTATCAGTTTTCTCGTCAGTCTTTCTTATTTCCTTGATGATAGCATCTTTCATCTGCTTACGCTGTTCCTGACGCAGTTTGTCTTTTTCCTCTCGTTCCTTACGTTTTTCTTCTTTTGTCTTCTTCTTCGGACGAGTAGACTGGTTCAATGCAGCCAGGTCAATCTGACCTACGACATTAATCTTCGACTTAAATTCCGTTGGACGGATTTTAAACACCTCATCTTCCTTGTCCTGCAGAACGGTTTGTACTTCGGGTACTTCTTTCTTTTCTTCCATTAAATCTGGTTTCAAATCTTCCGCCTTCTCCTGTTCCGGCTGTTTCTGTTGTTCATTAATCTGAGGTTGTGGTTGTACTGTTTCTGCTACAGGAGTTTCTTCCACATGTTGCGGTTCATTCTTTTCCACCGGTACAGATTCCTCTACCACTCCCTTTATTTCTTCCTTAGCAGGCTCCACCACAGCCGGCTTCACCTTCTTCTTATTAAGACTGTCCAAATCAATTTTGCCCACAGGCTTAAATTTCGGACGTGCATCTTCAGGCACAACTGCTTCTATCACCTCCGGCTTCGCTTCAGCCTGCAGGTCATCAATAGAAACAGAAGCTTTATTACGTTCTTTATTCTGCCGTTCTTGAAAAATCTTTTCAGACTCTATTTTCAAATCTTTGTCTTTGCTAAACTCTTTCACAAGTGCAGCATATTGTTCATCAGTAATTTTAGTATTCGGATTTGCTTCGATAGTATATCCTTTCTTTTGTAAAAAGTCCACCACCGTAGCAATACCTACATTCAAATTTCTTGTTACTTTGTTCAGTCTTATCGTCATAAATTCTTTTAGTTTTTAATAGAGTTCAGGAAAAAGTTTTTCAGTCACGGATAATCAATATGATTGACTATATTTATTCCTCGAACTCTGCCCTCAAAATTCTTAACACATCGTCTACTGTGTCCTCCTCCAAATCTGCCTTTTCAATCAGCATCTCACGTGGAGCGTTCAGTACACCTTTTGCCGTATCTATACCAATACCCTTGATGGCATTGATAACCCATTCATCAATTTCGTCTTTAAACTCATCCAGATAAATATCTTCATCTGTTGCGTTTTCATCCAGTTCACGATATACATCAATGGTATATTCGGTCAACATACTTGCCAGCTTGATATTCATACCACCTTTACCGATAGCAAGAGATACTTCTTCCGGCTTCAGATATACTTCAGCTTTCTTCTCTTCTTCATGCATGATAATAGAAGAAACCTTAGCAGGACTCAACGCACGCTGTACGAACAGTTGTATATTCGAAGTATAATTGATAACATCAATATTTTCATTGCGTAACTCACGAACAATACCGTGAATACGAGAACCTTTTACTCCGACACATGCTCCAACCGGATCAATACGTTCATCGTAAGATTCTACAGCAATCTTTGCACGTTCACCAGGTATACGGGCAATTTTCTTGATAGTAATCAATCCGTCATTGATTTCCGGAACTTCCTGTTCAAACAGACGCTGCAAGAACATAGGCGAAGTACGGCTCAAAATAATCTTCGGATTATTATTCTTATTGTCTACCCGTGCAACTACTGCACGTACAGTTTCTCCCTTACGATAGAAATCGCTCGGAATCTGCTCAGTTTTCGGAAGCAGCAATTCATTACCTTCATCATCGAGTAACAAAATTTCCTTTTTCCAGATCTGATAAACTTCTGCAGCAATGATAGTACCGACCTTGTCAATATACTTATTGTACAAACTGTCTTTTTCCAGTTCCAAAATCTTAGAAGCCAATGTCTGGCGAAGGTTCAAAATCGCACGGCGACCAAACTTTTCGAATATCACCTCATCTGTAACCTCCTCTCCCACTTCGTAAGATGCATCAATTTTACGCGCTTCAGTAAGCGAAATCTGCAAGTTCGGGTTCGTCAATTCATCATCAGCCACCACTTCACGATTACGCCATATTTCAAAGTCGCCTTTGTCGGGATTTACAATTACATCGTAATTTTCATCGGTTCCGAACATCTTTGCAATCACACTACGAAATGACTCTTCCAGTACGCTCACCATAGTGGTGCGATCGATATTCTTCAAATCTTTAAATTCCGAAAACGTGTCAATTAAACTGACAGTTGCTTCTTTCTTCGCCATAATTTTATTTAAAGCTTATTAAGTATTTGGTGTATTTTATTTCGTCATAAACAAAGGTTACATTCTGTTCTACCAGCTTCGGACGTTTTGCACCTTCCGGCTTTACTTTCACTTGTACCGTGATCGTAAAGTTCTCTTCATTGGCATCCGTCAATACGCCGGTCCATTTTTTTCCATCCTTACCCAGCACTTCTACTTCTTTTCCAATATGGATTATATATTGCTGAAGCACCTTAAAAGGTTGTCCGATACCAGCCGACCCGACCTCAAGTTCATAATCTTCTTCCTCTCGGTTCAGCTTCGATTCGATATAACGGCTCAAGTCCACACAATCATCGATCCACACACCTTCCGCATGGTCGATTTCAACTACAATTTTGTCATCCGGAGTTACAGTGACATCCACCAGAAAATAATCTTTACCCTCCAGCCATTCTTCAACTATCCGGGTTACAACGTTTTTATCTATCATGTATTAACTATATAAGAACAAAAAAAGGAGCTTAACCGCCCCTCCACCTTTTCATCCATCTCGGTTGCAAAGATACAAATAATATAATGTACTGCAAAATATTAGAATAAATATTTCATTTTTAGCAAGATTTATCTTTTTAAGATATCTTTGTACACAAAATCAAACATAAATCTGCATTATGAACAATAAAAGCATCAACAGCAATAAACAGTTTATGATAGGAAACGGCATATTAGCCTTCGGAGTATTTTTCATTGTATGCCTGTTTCTTTATTTGAGTTTTCGTACTCCTCAAACAGCAGATCAGAGCAAAACATCTGCTGATTTATATACCATACAAGTAGAAAACAGTTTTGCCGGAGATAGTATTTCGGTTTATATAAACGACAGCCTTCTGCTCAACTGTACAATGGGATCGACAGCACTTACACTTCAGGTAAATCGCTTTGCCGAAGAAAATGCACTGATGATTGTCGATAACAAAAGCGACGAAATAACCCCGTTCAGCCTAAACCCGAAAGGGAGCATAGTCAACGTTGCGAAAAAGGACGGAAAAATATCAATACAAGAATCGGAAAGAGAATAAAAGACATCTACGTCATTCAAACTCCAAGACAAAAGTAGTATTCCAACCGTTCGTCCCTGGTCGCAGCAGGCTGATACTACCTCCCGACAACTTCATAATCTGTCGTGAAAGAGAAAGACCTATACCGCTTCCTTCACTACGGGTTGTAAAGAAAGGCACAAAAATCTGCTCTGCTTCTACCTCCGGTATAGCAGGGCCATCGTTACTGACATATACAAAGACATGCTCGTCAGCCGAGCTGTATGCACGCACGTGTATTCTTCCCTTCTCACCGCCAATCGCTTGTACCGCATTTTTAATCAGGTTGATGAGCACCTGACGTATCAGATTAGGATCAGCATAAAGCATTAGTTCGGCAGGTTCCACTTGCAAGGAAAGAATAATATTACCAGGAACAAGAGTTAACCCTTCAATTTGCCTGAGCAGATCCAACAAATAAAATGGTTCGGGTGAGGGTTTCTGTAAAGATGAGAACTTCCGGTAACTGTCAACAAATGAAATCAGCCCGACTGAAGTTTCATGAATAGCCCGAATACCATCGTACAAAGGTGTTCCTACCACATCCTTACGTTTCAAAAATGTTTCACTCAGCGAGGAAATCGGAGCAATGGAATTCATGATTTCATGTGTCAACACCCGAACCAGCTTAATCCACGAATCAAGCTCTTTTTCATCCAGCTCATTACGGATATCATTCAAAGCAAGAATACGCACTTGCCGTTCTCCCAGTTGCATAACAGAAGCCCGCACCAATAGCTGTACCTCGCCTTTCGAAGTAGACAGCTGTATATTACACCGCTCTCCAGCTCCCAATGAACGAAACACATGAGAAACTTCCGCTCCGTATCGTTCCAGCTGCTGCAAGGTACTCAAAACAGGAAGTCCCAAGAGGCGTGCTGCTGCCGGATTTGTCTGCACAACTTTCATACTTTCGTCCAACACAATAATTCCCGACGTAACACTGGAGAGAATCTGTTCATAAAACCGTTCTCGCTGCTCCATCAGTTGTTTCTGTTCGCTCATCAGTCCTCCGAAACGGTTAAGCGTATCTTGTAACACGCGTTCTCCTCCCGAAAAGCCATAAACCGGTAAACGAAACGAATAGTCACGATTTCGGATAGCCTCCAGCATCAGCCAACTCTTTTCACGCAGTTGCTGCTGCATTTTCCGGAAAATAAAAATGGAAGCGGCACATAGAAGAAGTCCTGCAACCAGCAATCCACCCTTCCCGTAGACAATCCCCAAAGTTACCAGTACAACTCCGCCAACAAGCAACAGTGTACGAACGGTAATCGAATAAATCCACCTATAACCCATAACGTTTCATTTTATTATAGAGTGTCTGACGGGTAATTCCCAACATAGCAGCTGCCTGCGAAAGATTCCCTTCACACTGATCGATAGCACGCTTCACCATGCTACGTTCCATTTCGTCAAGCGTATGGAAAGGCACTTCCGTTTCAGCATTTCCGGCAACAGGTTCAGGACCGGAGGCTGTAGAAGTGAGTTGCAACATATCCCCTCGCAACTCATCGCTATCGGACAAGATAACGGCTTTCTCTACCGTATGTTGTAATTCACGAATGTTACCATACCAGGGATGTTCCAGCAAACGGCGCGCAGCTTCAGGGCTGAAAGCTTGCACTTGTCTGCCATATTGCCTAGCATACTGTTCAAGAAAACGTTTCGCTAATGGAAGAATATCTTCCTTACGTTCACGCAAAGCAGGTATATGCAAATGAATGGTATTAATACGATAGAGCAGATCTTCACGGAACTCACCGTTTCTTACCATATCTTCCAAATTACGGTTGGTAGCACATATCAAACGAATATTAGTAGGCTGCTGCGTATTGCTTCCAACCTTTACGAAACACCGCTTCTGAATAGCCGTAAGTAGTTTCGCCTGCAGATGATAGGGCAGGTTAGCTATTTCATCCAAAAAAAGCGTTCCACCGTCAGCAGCTTCAAAGCGTCCTATGCGATCGGTATGTGCATCAGTAAACGAACCTTTCACATGACCAAACAATTCACTCTCAAATAAAGATTCCGTAATGGCGCCCATATCAACAGCTATCATCGGTCCTTCCTTACGATTGGAAAGACGATGTATCTCACGGGCCAGCATATCTTTTCCTGTTCCGTTTTCTCCTGTTATCAGAATATTGGCATCAGTCGTACTAACCTTCTCTACCAACATGCGCAACGGACGGATAGCCTGTGAATTTCCCCAATACATTCCGTCATCGGAAGCGACTGGTGGGACAGCTGTCTTTTTCTTACCCTTACGGGCTTCAACTATCCGGGAGTATGCTTCCTGAAGTGTCTGTACCAGCTGTGCATTTTCCCAAGGCTTTACTACAAAATCAGCAGCCCCCTCCTTTATTCCCGTAACTGCCAGGTTTATATCAGCATAAGCCGTAAAGAGTACCACTTCTGTCTGCGGACGAAGACGTTTTATCTCACGAAGCCAGTAAAGCCCTTCGTTTCCACTATTGATACCCGAAGAAAAATTCATATCAAGCAATACGATATCGACTGCCTCCCGATTCAGCAATGTAGGTATTGTAACCGGAGAATCTATTGTTATCACACGCTCAAAATATTCTCCCAGCAGATATTGCAACGAAGTCAATATATTACGGTTGTCATCAACCACCAACAGAATTCCTTGTTTAGCCATATTCTTTTTATTTGCAGTATTGCAAAGATACGTAAAGATAACATAAAGAAACAGGTAACAGGTGACAAAAAATTAGACAGTGAGTGTCTAATTTTTTGACACATTGCTTAATACACACATTATCATACACACTGATTTTCAGTAGTTTACCACTTTGGCACGATATTTGATTTTAATCAGACAGATAAAAACGAAAACACATGAAAAGAAATAATAAGACCAAACAGTCATTGCTTCTGCTCGTAAGTCTGTGCAGCCTCAACATAACAGCTCAGGAGGTCTGGAATATCGACCAGTGTATGGCTTATGCAGTGGAACATAACCACATCGTAAAGCAGCGCCATCTGGAAGCAGACAATTACCGTATGGGCCGTATGAAGGCTATCGGACAATTTCTGCCAGGAGTATCAGGAAATGTCAGCGCACAATATAATTTCGGACGTTCAGTCGACCCGGAAACTAATACATATATATCAAAATCAACCTTCAATAATGGTTATAGTATGGAAGCCTCCATTCCTATCTTCCGGGGAGGAAGCCTGATCAACCAAGTACGAAAAAGCAAAGCAAATTTACTGCTTGGCAAAGCAGCTCTGCAAGAAGCACGGGATAATACAGCTCTGGAAACATTTCAGGCCTACATTGATGCATTGTATTATTATGGTACTACCCGACTGGCAAAACAAAAACTTGCGGAAAGTGATTCATTATTATACAAAACTCGCCGACAGGAAACTCTAGGGTTAAAAGGAATGGCCGATGTTGCACAAATGGAGGCACAGCAAGCAAGTGATGCTTACAACTTAACACATCAGCAAAACTTATATGAAACAGCTATGCTGACCTTAAAACAAAAAATGAATTTCCCCATTGAAGAGGCTTTGCTGCTCGACACCTGTCTGCTGGAGCAATCTACACTAGAGCAAGAACAGCTGGCCATAGAACATGCCGACAATGTATTCCGTCTTGCGTTAAACTGCAATCCGGTTTTGAAACAGGCCGAAATGCAGAAACAGTCGGCAAATATGGACCGTAAAATTTCATGGAGTTCATTTGTTCCATCCATCAGTCTTTATGGAGGAATTTCAAGTTCTTATTATAAAGAATTACATCAAACAGGATACCCTCCGTTCCATACACAGTTTGAGAATAACTTCGGCTCATATTTTGGAATCAGCATGAGTATACCTATCTTCAACCGTCTGTCGGGCATCGCCAACATGCGACAGGCACGAAACAACTACCGGATAGCAACCGAACAGTATGAGGCGCAGAAAGAAGAGCTTCAGAAACTGGTACAGCAAGCCGTACAAGACCGTGAAGGCTACCTGAAAGAAAGTATCCAGATGGAGAAGAAAGTAGCTTCCGACTCACTTGCCTACCACGTGACGCGACGCAAGTACGAAGAAGGGCTTATGACCTCACTCGATGTACAGAACAATGCTGCCACATTGTTGGAAAGCCAGACCGGACTGTTGCAGAGCAAACTTACCTACCTGATGAAATGCAGACTGGTAGATTATTATAAGGGACAAGATATTATCAGAAACAACGAATAAAAATATTACACACCATGGATATACAACTGGAAAAGAAAAAAGGCATTCAGAAGAAACACATTCCTTACATAGCCGGAGGAGCTGTTGTGATTTTATTATTAATCTGGATTATTTTCGGGAATCATGCATCAACACTGAGAGTAGACGCCGCTTCACTGAATATAGCCGATGTAACCTTCGGTAAGTTCAATGACTATATCCGTCTGAACGGACAAGTTCAGCCAATCTCCGTCGTCCAATTAAGTCCGGAAGAAGGAGGTATCGTACAAGAAAAAGTAGTTGAAGAAGGAGCGCATGTAAAAAAAGGTGATGTCATTCTCCGTCTCAGCAACTCAAACCTGGACCTACAGATTCTGAATGCAGAATCGGAACTTGCCGAAAAACAGAACTTACTGCGTAATACACAAGTAACCATGCAGCAAGATAAGCTGAACAATGAAACCGAAAAAGTACAGCTGGACATTGATACACGCCGAAAACAACGTACCTATCTCCAGTATGAACGTTTATATAAAGAACGTCTTATCAGTCGGGAAGAATATCTTCAGGCAAAAGAAGACTATGAAGTAGCACAGAAAAAGCACGGATTGATTACCGAACGTCTGGTACAAGATTCTATCTACCGTAACATACAGATGGACCAGATGGAGGACAATTTACAGAACATGAGAAAGAATGTACTGCTGATTCGTGAAAGAAAAGAAAAACTGGAAGTCCGCGCTACAATCGATGGAGAACTTGGACTGCTGGATGCAGAGTTGGGACAGAATATCACTGCCGGACAAATGGTCGGGCAGATAAACGACCTTTCGGACTTCAAGATAGAAGCCATGATAGACGAACATTATATCGACCGTGTAACCAACGGACTGCCGGCTACGTTCGAACGTCAGGAAACCACATTCAACCTGAAAGTTCGCAAAGTATATCCCGAAGTACGTGAAGGACGATTCCGTACCGATTTTGTATTCGAGGGAAAACGCCCTGACAATATCCGGAGCGGACAAACTTACTACATCGATTTACAATTGGGGGAACCAACCGAAAGCGTACTTATTCCAAAAGGAACTTTTTTCCAAGTAACTGGAGGTAACTGGATTTTTGTAGTCGACAAAGAAGGGAAGAAAGCTTATCGCCGTCAGATACGTATCGGACGACAAAACCCACAATATTACGAAGTACTGGAGGGACTGGAAAAAGGAGAGCGTGTCATTGTATCCGGATACGAAAGTTATAAAGACAATGAAGTGCTTATTTTAAAATAATAAATACCTAAGATGAAAACACTTATCCGTAACTTTTCGCATACGTTCAGGCGTTTCTTTACCGCAAGCATACTGAACATTCTAGGATTAAGCATAGCCTTTGCATCCTTCTTCGTCATCATGACACAGGTGGACTATGACTATAATTTCAATAAAGGATATAAGGACTATGAAAAAATATTCCGGATAGAAATCAAGCCCAATGCAGAATCCGACTGGCAATTATGGATGCCCAGACCGTTATGTGAACTGGTACAAAACTGTTCGCCGCATATAGAATCCATATGCATTATCAACGCATTTCAGTCGAAAGTTGATTACGAAGTAAACGGAAATATATTCAATGAAACAACTTGTTACGGTTTCGGAAATTTTCTGGAAACTTTTCAGCCGGAAATGATAAGTGGTTCTACCGATGCACTGAACCAACCTAAAACGGTTCTCATTTCCGAATCAACAGCAAAACGTTTTTTCGGAACAACTGATGCAGTCGGACAAAGCATTTTCAAAGACAAACAGTCCAATAACAATGAATGGACAATCGGAGGAGTGTACAAAGATTTCCCGGAAAATTCACAAATAGGAAACTGGGTTATGGCACCCAATAATCCTGACGAAAACCAAAATCGCTGGAACAACTGGAAATATATTTGCTATTTACGTTTAAATAACCCTACCGCTGCTTCAAAGACAGAAAAACTCATTCAGGAAACACTTGAAAAATACAGTTCTAAATTTGTATCAGACAATAATAATAAATATTCAACAAAACTTCATTTATCACCATTGACGGATGTTCATTTTTCTACCATAGCAAACAAAAGTGCAAGCAGTCGTACTACGGTTTACCTGTTGATATGTATTTCTTTTCTGATTGTGGTAATAGCGACTATCAATTTCATGAATTTCTCGCTGGCGGAAACTCCGATGCGTATCAAAAGCATCAATACTCAGAAGGTATTGGGAGCAACAACCCGTTCACTTCGCTTCAGTCTGATAGCAGAATCCGTACTCATCAGCACCATTGCCTTTATGCTTTCTCTGATAGAGGTACTACTATTGAAAGATTCCGGTCTGAAGGACCTGGTAAGCGCCGGACTACAGCCTTTGGAACATCCTATACTGCTCACCATTACTTTCTGCCTGAGCCTGCTCATGGGATTCTTAGCTGGCATATATCCCTCCTATTATGTTACATCGTTTGCACCAGCACTGGCACTAAAAGGCTCTTTTGGTCTTTCTCCTAAAGGACGTACTTTACGTACAGCCTTGATATGTATCCAGTTCTTCGTTGCCTACATGCTGATTATCGGAGTAGGAATCATGTATCTGCAAAGCCGGTATATCCGAACTTCCGACTATGGATATGATAAAGATGTCATCATCACAGGAAACATGACAACGGAGACTCAAGCACAGAATGATGCCGTGGTAAACGACCTCTCCCGTATTCCTGGAGTAAAAGGAGTAGCTTTTTCAATGTTCATTCTAAGCTCTGCCGACAACTACATGAACTGGGCTATGGATGATAACAATACAGTCGTGCGATTTGACGTAATGCCTGTAGATTACCATTTTCTGGATGTAATGGGAATCCACATTACAGAAGGACGAAACTTCAAACCTGGTGATGGAGATGTTTACATATTCAACGAAGCAACCCGTAAAAAATACCCCTGGCTGAAAGTCGGCCAGACCGCTCCAGACGATCATTTAATTGTAGGGTTCTGCGAGAACATCAAATACAGCAGTTTCCGTAACGATGACAATACACAGCCTATGGCCTTTTTTATTTATGGAAAAAACTTTGAGAGAATAGGACATCAATGGCAGCAAACCATCAATATCCGCGTATCGGCAGGTGTAGATAAAGTTGAGGTTATCCGCTCACTCCAGAAAACAATGGAAAAGTTTACCCCCGGACACGACTTCAATTTCCGGTTCATGGATGAAGTGCTCGATGCCAACTACCGGAACGAATTGCGTTTTACCAAGCAGATCCTGCTCTTCTCACTCATTGCCATTGCCATCAGCCTGACGGGAGTGTTCGGACTCACCATGTTCGAAAGCGAGTATCGAAAAAAGGAAATTGGAATCAGAAAGATTATGGGAAGCTCGACCACACAGATTCTGTACATGTTCAACCGAAGGTATATACTTATACTCGCCGGATGCTTCATCGTGGCAGCACCGTTCGGATGGTGGATCGGGCAGCACTGGCTGCAAGGATTTGCAGAAAAAACACCCGTCACTCCGTGGATATTCATTTTGTCATTCCTGCTGGTTACACTCATTACCGTGATTACCATTACTGTACAAAGCTGGAAAAATGCCAATGAGAATCCGGCAAACAGCATCAAAACCGAATAAAAATAGATTAATAATATGAAAGGACTAAAAACTTACCTCACTTTTCTACACCGTAACAAGTTATTTACGGTTGTCAATGTTGCAGGACTAAGTATCTCACTGATGTTTGTTCTGCTGATAGCCGACATGGTAACCCGCCAACTATCGGTAGACAAGAACTTGAAAGATACCGACCGTATCAGTGTATTTGCAAGCGAAAATACAGCTGCCGGACATTATCTGCTAGGAGAAAAACTGCAAAGCCGTTACCCTGAAATAGAGGAGTGGTGCGCTTATACCGGAAATTTCGGAATACAGACCAGCATCAACGAAAACCCTACCCAAATTCGTACACTCGTCGCCCGAAAGAACTTTTTTCAGTTCTTCGGCTATAAACTGGCAGAAGGAAATCCGGCACAAGTACTGGTAGATGACCATAGCATCGTTCTCAGCCGTTCATGCGCCAACCGTCTGTTCGGTAACGAGGCTGCTTTAGGAAAAGTTCTGGAACTGAATACACCGGATTCAAAAGGAAGCGGCAACCAAAAGTTCACTGTAACCGGTATTATGGAAGACATCGAAAACTCTTTGATTAAAGAGTCTACAGAAGCCATTATCCCTTACGAAAACATCAACGAGCTGAACCCAACAATCAGCCTGACAGATGGCGAGATGGGCAATGCCACCAGCGCACTTGTATTCTTCCGTACCGTAAAAGGAAGCGATCTGAACACAAAGGCCAAAGACGCTCTCTCTTATCTGAAAGATTGCTGGTGGATCTATAACCGGGGTATATTCAAGAAAGTACAGTTCGTACCATACAATCAGTTTTACTTCCACACAGAAACACCTTCCGGATCAACAGAAATCAACCAGTACAGCTTCCGTATGGTCGTACTTTTCCTTGTTACCGGTATCATCATCTTATTCATGGCAATATTCAACTACGTCAACATGAGTATTGCACAAACTACCTATCGTGCCAAGGAAATGGCAACCCGCAAGTTGCTCGGTTCTTCCCGCTCCGACATATTCTGGCGTATGATAGGCGAATCGTCCATTATGACCGTTATCGCTTTCATACTCGGATTTCTGCTTGCAAAAGCCGCCGAGCCTATTGCCATGGATCTGCTGGGTGTAAAGCTCGACCTGACAGGCGATTTGTCTTTCATGACCTGTCTGTCCTACCTGCTGCTTATCGTCGTGCTGTCATTCATCTCCGGCTTTGTACCTGCTACCATCTTGTCTAATTATAATCCACTGGACGTTGTAAAAGGACATTTCCGCCGGAAAACCAAAGCTGTATATTTACGCGTGCTGAACATCGTACAAGATGGACTGACTATTGCCATGCTGAGCTGTGCCTTCTACCTGAGCGTACAGATTCACCGCATATTGAACGAACCACTGGGATATAGCTACGGAAATATTCTCTGCCTTACGCCGGCGGCAGATCAGGAAACACTACTTACTTTCCGCAATGAGGTACAAAAACTACCTTTTGTGAAACGGATAAGTTTCGCCCAAGGAACTCCTATAGACGGAGGGAATAATAATACAATGGTTGTTACGGTTAAAGGAGCTCCTAAGAACATGAGTTTTCAGACATTTAAAGTAGATTCAGCCTTTATCGACATGTATCAGATACAGATTTACGAAGACCGCAAAATGCCATTCGACAAGAATAACTGGTTTATCAGCGAATCGGCATCCAAAGACCTCGGAGGTGCTACCGACTATGTAAATGATGAGCGAGGCCGTAGTTTCTCCATTGCCGGATTATTCAGAGATTTTCATATACGCTCAGTCATGAGTGAACAACATCCTTTACGGCTCCAGATACTCCCAGCCGACAAAATTTATCCGTGGAGTATTTTGGTAGAAGTACAAGACGGCGATCTGGCAACTTACAGCAAACAAATCACTGATTTGTACAGTACACTGACAGAAAATGCACCATTCAGTTCGAGCTGGTATAAAGACCAAATTATCAATCAGTACAGCGATATCATCAGCATGAATAAACTGATTAGTATTTTCACGTGTGCCGCACTGATCATTTCACTACTGGGACTGACTGCCATGAGTATCTATTTCATTGCTCAGCGTAAACGTGATATTGCCATTCGTAAAACCTTCGGTTCCAGCAGCCGCAATGAAATGCTGCAACTGATGAAATTTTCATTCTCATCTTTGCTCATCAGCCTGATAATAGCCATACCACTTATGGCTTTCGGCATACACACCATCGACAAGATTGTATCATACGATAGTGACTTCCCCTGGTGGGTGCCACCAACAGCATTTGCCGTCATCACCCTCATCTCACTAGGTTCAGTATACCTTATCAGCCGGAAAGCTGTACGAGAGAATCCGGTAAACAGTATCAAAACCGAATAACAATAAATCTGATGAAAACACTTATTCGTAACTTTTCATATACATTCAGGCGCTTTTTTGCTGCAAGTGTCCTGAATATTGTAGGACTAAGTATTGCTTTTTCCTCTTTTTTCGTCATCATGACGCAAATAGATTATGACTATAATTTTAATAAAGGATATAAGGATTATAAAAAGATTTTCCGAGTAGAAGTATATTCAGATAACGAATGGACAGAAATTGCTCCTCGCCCAATATTAGAGTTAATATCTTCTAGCTCTCCACATATTCTTTCTTCTTCAATCATTACTTATACTGTCTCTTATCAAGATTTTAATATCAATGGACATATATTCAATGAAAAAGTACAAAAAGGATTTGGTAACTTCTTAGAAACTTTCCAACCACAAATGCTATGTGGTTCCACTAGTAACCTTAATTTTCCTAATATGGTACTTATTCCAGAATCAATGGCAATACGCTTTTATGGGCAAATAGATGTTATTGGGAAATCTGTTACAACAGAAAATACAACTTATATAATTGGGGGAGTATATAAAGACTTCCCTAAAAACTCTGAATTTGAAAATAATATATTTACACAATTACCTCAAAAAGAAAATCAAAACAAATGGGGAAACTGGAATTATTATTGCTATCTTCGTTTAGATCACCCTAACAACGTAAAGGAAATAGAAGAGCTAAGTACTCAAAAGTTACAGAAGGTTGATAATAATATTAAAAACTTATTTGATAAGACTAATCCTATCCGACTTACTCCATTGACAGAAACACATTTTTCTGCCATCAATAAAAATAATGCTAACCGTAGTACCATATACCTGCTACTATCTATTTCTCTATTAATAGTAATAATAGCTAGTATCAATTTCATGAATTTTTCGTTAGCAGAAGCGCCAATGCGCATCAAAAGTATTAATACACAAAAAATACTAGGAGCAACAGCTGACTCATTACGACAATATCTAATAATAGAATCTGTTCTCATCAGCACAATCTCCTATATTTTTGCCCTTATAATTCTTTTTATTGTAAAAGATACAGAAATACAAGAACTTGTTACAGCTGATTTGAATTTATTCCATCATCCTTTTCTCCTTTTGGTGACTTTCATATTAAGCTTGTTTATGGGAGCATTAGCAGGAATATATCCCTCCTATTATGTTACATCATTTACACCAGTTCTTGTAATAAAAGGTTCTTTGGGACTTTCACCCAAAGGTAAGACATTACGATCCTCACTTATCTGTTTACAATTTTTTACATCTTTTGTATTAATCATAGCTGTAGCAATTATGTATTCACAAGGACATTATATCTATAGCTCTGAATATGGATATAACAAAGATAATATAATTGTAGGTTGCATGAGTAAAGAAGCAGCTGCACAAACAGCCTCTGTAAAAAATGAGCTAAATAATATATCTGGAGTAAAAGGAGTTTCCATCTCATATTTTGCATTAAATTCATCAGACAGATACATGAACTGGGAGCGTGGAACAAACGAACAACGCATCCAATTCGACTGCTTGCCCGTAGATTATGATTTTTTGCAATTAATGGAAATTCCAATTATAGAAGGCCGTAATTTTAGACCTGATGATGGAGATGTGTACATATTCAATGAAGCTGCAAGAAAAAAATATCCTATAATAAAAATAAATGAAAAAGCAGGAGGTTATCCCGTTATAGGTATTTGTAAAAATATACGATATAGTAGTTTCCGAAACAATGATTATTCACAGCCTCTCGCCTTTTTTGTTGCAGGAAGTGATTATAAAGACCGATGGTGGAAATGGCAGCAAACCATCAATGTTCGTGTATCGGCAGGAGTAAATAAAATTGCTATTATCCAATCGCTCCAGAAAACAATGGAAAAGTTTACCCCCGGACACGACTTCAATTTTCGGTTCATGAATGAAGTGCTCGATGCCAACTACCGGAACGAATTGCGTTTTACCAAGCAGATCCTGCTCTTCTCACTCATTGCCATTGCCATCAGCCTGACGGGAGTGTTCGGACTCACCATGTTCGAAAGCGAGTATCGAAAAAAGGAAATTGGAATCAGAAAGATTATGGGAAGCTCGACCACACAGATTCTGTACATGTTCAACCGAAGGTATATACTTATACTCGCCGGATGCTTCATCGTGGCAGCACCGTTCGGATGGTGGATCGGGCAGCACTGGCTGCAAGGATTTGCAGAAAAAACACCCGTCACTCCGTGGATATTCATTTTGTCATTCCTGCTGGTTACACTCATTACCATGATCACCATTACTGTACAAAGCTGGAAGAATGCCAATGAAAATCCGGCAAACAGCATCAAAACCGAATAACAATAAATCAGTTCAGGGCATTTCTTTCTCGAAAATGTCCTGAACTGACTCACACTTATTTTATATCTATAGCCCCAATAAAACTGTTTATATGTTCACACGAATATGATTTGCAGATATATCGCAAAGTTGCTTCACAAACTTCTGCTTATCTTTCGGAGACAGTACAACGCAATTCTTACCATACGTTATCTCGATTCTGTCTAAGGATGCCGCTGGAGCTGATAGAAACGTATGGGTATTGACAATCTCTGTTATCTCGTCAATATTAATGCATTCGCTATAAAAAAAGGAATAATCAACACGCAAAGTCTTTCCTTCTATCGTGTATTTTATACTGAAAAGAAGTGCCAATGTAAACACAAGCATAAACAAAACAACACTGAATTTCACTACTGAAAACTCGTACCAAACAATAAATAACGGTATGCCCCAAGCTGCCAGAATCAATATCAGCAACCAGATATCTATTTTTGATCTATATACTTGTTTCATAGTTTATCGGTTATCATTTAACGTGAATATAAGAGCATGTAGAACCTACCGGAAAAGAAAGACACGGCAATTAGGATATAAAATTTATAGTGCTAAATTAGCACTTTTTCCTCAGAGTCTAAAGTTACAGAGATTTATTGTACAGCCGATGATTTCTGTAAGGAATTTACGTTACGACCGGGAAATATATGATTGCAAACAAGAATCCAGACACCGCTTCTTCTGCAACTTTGTTGTCAACTTCTCATCACCTATCGCAACATACGGTTTCGCAGCCGCAAGTAAACACCTTATCATCAACAGATTAAAAATGGCGAAATCATAATTACCGGAATTCCATAAAAGCCTTGCAGACACACAAAAAACAAGCTCCTGAATATCCTCTATTTTTTTGTACAAAAAATAAAAAAACATCGAGATGTTTTCCTGAACATATCAGCATGTTTTTCCTAAAAGATGCTGATATTTTATTTCACCTATGTCCGCTTCCGGTAAATACATTGCAACTTCCTCTTCGGCATCAGGAAAAAATTCGTTTGCTTTTGGTTATTCCGTGAAAAAGACTAACTTTGTTATTTAATAAATCTCTAAAAACATCACACAATGAAAGAGTTTTTGAAATACACCTTCGCCACCGTCTGCGGTCTGATTCTGACGGGAGTAGTCTTCACAATATTAGGTATTATCAGTCTTGCCGGAATGGTTGCTTCAACTTCCGGTACAGAAACTATAGTGAAAGACCGTTCGGTATTCGTACTCGAACTGAAAGGTAGTGTAATGGAACGCTACCAGGAAAATCCAATCATGCAATTTTTAGGGGAAGACTATGCGACTTACGGGCTGGATGACATTCTGACCTCTATCCGCAAAGCTAAAGAAAATGACAAAATAAAAGGTATCTATATCGATGCAGGTGCTTTCGCCTGTCAGACAGCTTCCATGCAGGCTATACGACGTGCATTGGTTGATTTCAAAGAAAGCGGGAAGTTTATCGTCGCTTATGCCGGAGCATATTCACAAGGTACTTACTATATTGCAAGTGTTGCCGATAAGGTAATAGCCAATCCTTCGGGAAGTATAGGCTGGCACGGACTATCTGCACAGACCATGTTCCTGAAAGGTCTGCTCGACAAAGTCGGAGTGGAAATGCAGGTATTTCGTGTAGGAACATACAAATCGGCAGTAGAACCATATATCGCTACTGAAATGAGTCCGGCAAACCGTGAACAGACACAAGCATTCATCGGCTCTATCTGGCAGCAGATTCTGAATGAGGTTTCCGAATCAAGAAAGATTTCTGTTGACTCTCTGAATGCTCTTGCCAGCCGTAATATGGATCTCCAGCCGGCAGAACTTTATCTCAGCACCGGTCTGGCAGATACACTGATGTACAAAGATGAAGTACTGGCCTACCTGAAACAGCTGACCGACTGTAAGGAAGATGAAAAACTGAATACACTTTCGCTTGAGGATATGGTAAACGTAAAACGAAACGTACCGAAAGATAAAAGTGGAAACGTCATTGCCGTATATTATGCTTATGGTGAAATAGACGGTGATGAATCTGCTGACGGAGAAGGTATCAACTCCGAAAAAGTCATAAAGGATTTGCGTAAGTTACGCGAAGATGAAAGCGTGAAGGCAGTTGTACTGCGTGTTAACTCTCCGGGAGGAAGTGCCTACGGTTCAGAACAGATCTGGCGTGAAGTTTCACTGCTGAAACAGGAAAAACCCGTTATCGTTTCTATGGGTGACTATGCCGCTTCGGGCGGTTACTATATATCCTGCGCTGCCGACTGGATTGTAGCCGAACCGACAACCCTGACAGGTTCTATCGGAATCTTCGGTCTGGTTCCGAATGCAGAAGGACTCCTGAAAGATAAGCTGGGGCTGAATTTCGATGTTGTAAAAACAAACGAACTGGCAGACTTGGGAGATTTGACCCGTCCGTTCAATGAAGAAGAAAAGGCTCTGATGCAAGGTATGGTCAATAAAGGATATGAACTCTTTACCAAACGTTGTGCCGACGGCAGAAAAATGAATATCGAAGATATCAAAAAGATAGCTGAAGGACGTGTGTGGACCGGAGAAATGGCCAAAGACCTGAAACTGGTAGATGAGCTGGGTGGACTGGATGAAGCTGTTGAAGTTGCAGCCTCACATGCTAAAATAGAACGTTATACGCTGGTAAGCTATCCGGAAAAAGAAGATTTCCTGACTTCACTGCTTAATACCCGGCCAAGCCGTTATATCAGCAGCCGTATGCAGGAAAATTTCGGTGAATATTACAACGGACTCCGTTTTGTAAAAAATCTCAAGGATGCCGATCGCCTGCAGGCGCGCATGCCGTTTGATGTGGTTATCAAATAAAGCATCGGCTGCCTGATGAAACTTGAAAGAAAAATAAAGATTTACCACGGACTGTTGCCATTAGCATGCCTCTACCGTCTGGGAGTAAGTATACGCAACTGGATGTTTGACAGAGGTATACTTCATTCACAGTCATTTCCGCTACCCGTTATCTGCGTGGGTAATATCAGCGTGGGAGGAACCGGAAAGACTCCACACACAGAATACCTCATCCGGTTGTTACAGAATGAATTTCAGGTAGCTGTACTCAGCCGTGGATATAAACGTAAATCGAAAGGTTTCGTTCTGGCTACTCCCGAAACAGATGCCGACCAGATTGGCGATGAGCCTTATCAGATGGCGCACAAGTTTCCGGATATCTATGTGGCTGTAGACCGAGACCGCTGTCACGGCATTAATCAGCTAACAGATGGACATACAGTTCCCGGCATAAAGGTTATTGTTCTGGACGATGCTTTCCAGCATCGCTACGTGAAGGCAGGACTGACCATTCTGCTTATAGATTATAACCGTCCGATACATCTCGACCGGATGTTACCAGCCGGACGACTGCGGGAGCCGGAAAGTGGAAAAAAGCGTGCCGACATCATCATCGTAAGTAAGTGTCCGGCACAAATGAGCGAAGCAGAACAACAGGCGTTGCGATATGATATAGCACCCCTCCCCTGTCAGCAACTTTATTTTACAACGCTGGCATACGGAAAACTACAGCCTCTCTTCTCGGAAGAACCGGAAAAGAAGCTTGAAGAAATCCGAAACGATGACCATATCCTGCTGGTTACAGGTATAGCCTCACCGGCAGCCATCATCAGTAAACTGTCGGCTTATACGCAGTTTGTTACTCCGTCGACTTTTCCTGACCATCACGATTTTGATGCAACGGACATGAAACGGATAGAAGAAGCGTTCAGAAAACTACCTGAGGGTAAACGTTTCATCATCACAACCGAAAAGGATGCGGCACGGCTCATCGCTCATCCGCTACTGAGTGAAACGATGAAACCTTATATATATGTATTGCCGGTAGAGGTAGAATTTCTGAATAAAGAAGAACATTTATTTAACCAAAATATTATCGAGTATGTTAGAAAAAATTCAAGAAACAGCAGCTTTTCTAAAAGCTAGAATGCACACTCATCCCGAGACAGCCATCATTTTAGGTACAGGTCTGGGCAGTTTGGTACACGAAATTACCGATAAATATGAAATAAACTATTCCGAAATCCCCAACTTTCCGGTATCGACCGTAGAAGGCCATAGCGGTAAGCTGATTTTCGGTAAACTGGGCAACAAGGATATTATGGCCATGCAAGGTCGCTTCCACTTTTACGAAGGCTATTCAATGAAGGAAGTTACTTTCCCTGTACGTGTCATGCGCGAATTGGGTATCAAGACTTTGTTCGTTTCGAATGCAGCAGGAGGAACAAACCCGAATTTTGAAATCGGTGACCTGATGATTATCACTGACCATATCAACTTCTTCCCTGAACATCCGTTGCGTGGCAAGAACATCGAATACGGCCCCCGCTTCCCGGATATGAGTGAGGCTTACTCAAAAGAACTGATCGCAAAAGCTCTCGAAATTGCCGAAGAAAAAGGAATTAAGGTACAGCAGGGAGTATATATCGGAACACAGGGACCAACTTTCGAAACTCCGTCGGAATATAAGATGTTCCACATTCTGGGAGCCGATGCAGTAGGTATGTCTACTGTACCTGAAGTTATCGTAGCCAACCATTGCGGTATTAAGGTGTTCGGCGTTTCAGTTATCACTGACTTGGGAGTGGAAGGCAAAATTGTCGAAGTATCACACGAAGAGGTACAGAAGGCTGCCGATGAAGCACAGCCTCGTATGACCACCATTATGAGAGAACTTATCAACAGAGCGTAAAAAAACTATGCACGAAGGAAATAGAACTGAAATATCAACTCTCGGTGAGTTCGGGCTGATAAAGCATCTCACCACAGATATCAAGCTACAGAATGAAGAAAGCAAGTATGGAATAGGTGACGATGCTGCCGTACTTGACTTTGCAGGAAAGCAGGTGCTGGTTACAACCGACTTGCTGATGGAAGGTGTTCATTTTGATCTGGTCTATACTCCCCTGAAGCATTTGGGATATAAATCAGCAATGGTAAATTTCTCGGATATCTATGCAATGAACGGTACACCTAAGCAGATTACCGTATCTCTGGCTGTATCGAAGCGTTTTTGCATAGAAGATCTGGAGGATTTTTACGATGGACTGAAACTGGCTTGCCAGCTACATCACGTAGATATCGTAGGCGGTGATACTACTTCTTCTGTAACAGGTCTTGCAATCTCCATTACCTGTATCGGTGAAGCTGACAAAGATAAGGTAGTTTATCGTAATGGAGCCAAAGATACAGATTTGATTTGCGTAAGCGGAGATTTGGGAGCAGCTTATATGGGACTTCAGCTGATGGAACGTGAGAAAGCTGTTTTTCAGGGAGAAAAAGACGTCCAACCTGACTTTGCCGGCAAAGAATATCTGTTGGAACGCTTCTTAAAGCCAGAAGCACGCCGCGACATCATCGAACGACTGGCTGAAGCAGGCATCCGTCCAACAGCAATGATGGATATATCCGACGGTCTCTCTTCTGAACTAATGCATATCTGTTCGCAAAGTCAGACAGGCTGCCGTGTGTACGAAGACCGTATTCCTATCGACTATCAGACCGCAGTCATGGCAGAAGAATTTAATATGAATCTGACAACTTGCGCCCTGAATGGAGGTGAGGACTATGAACTGCTGTTCACTGTACCTCTGACCGATCACGAAAAAGTCTCACAAATAGAAGGAGTAAAAGTTATCGGACATATCACAAAATCGGAGTTAGGTTGTGCCCTGATTACTCGCGACGGCAACGAACTTGAATTAAAGGCTCAAGGATGGAATCCACTTAAAGGTGAATAATAACAGCCCACATACAGTTAAAATCCCACTATTTTATGAGTAATAGTGGGATTTTTCATGAAAATCCGCCCTATTTTAATTTTTTCTCATATTTTTTTCGAGAATAGTTTGCAGTTTCAAAAACTTTGCTTACCTTTGCAACCGCAAACGAGAAAGATTGGTGCCATAGCTCAGTTGGTAGAGCAAAGGACTGAAAATCCTTGTGTCCCCGGTTCGATTCCTGGTGGCACCACCTGCAAAACTCCGAAATGCTTCATTATCAAGCGTTTCGGAGTTTTTCGTTTTAGCAGATAGTGCTGAGTTACCTATAAGGTAATCATCTGAAACTGTTTAAATCGCCTTGATTAAATACCATTAAAGACTTCCTTTTAATCTTCAAACCGATTAAAGCGCCAATAAAAAAAGGCCAGCACTCACACCCTTCTTATTCGTAGTACATTCTTTTCCCTCTCGTTCCGAAAGCATCATAGAAGCACAATCCCGTAAATTAGGCACACTACCTTGAACGTGCATCATAAACAAAGAAAACACAATACCCCCAATGAAACGATGACACTTTGACCTTATTGAACTTTTTGACCTTTTACCCTTTTTCCACATTATAAACCATCATACCTATAACCGAAGAACCGAGAGCTATATACAACCTTATATTTATAACCGTCAGCCCATAGAACACCGAACCCATATACAAGGCTATCTAGATGAGCAAAGATACCAACAACAAGAGCAACAAGTATCTTGGTCGTCAGATTGATTGTTTTCAGTTGCTTCAATTCATTTATCCCTCAAACAGTGCTATCTAAGGCTATTAAACGCTAATACTTAAGTTATTTATTCCGTGTTTCTTATGCATTAAACACCCATACAGCTCAAACACAATCAAACATTAGTTAATTAATTCACATTACTTTATACATTTTTCATCAGGTAAACAGGTAAAATACACCACAACAAACCACTACTTTTGTATTCTGTGCCTATGTAACAAAACCACTTCCAAGAACAATATCTATACCTACGGCAAGACTGATGGCAAGAAGTTCAAGCTGGCCGAAGTGAATCTATGCCTCTGTTTTGAAACGCATCCGGTATGCCGGTAGTGAGACGGACATTTTTTTGCTGATTACAAGCAAAATATTCCACTCTACAGCAGGTAATTAGGATAATTATGCTATCTTTGAGGTGCCGTACAACGGAACGGACAACAACGACTATGTGGACGGACA
>ERZ773194.888-NODE-888-length-36121-cov-13.880136_pt1 | contig 36121 bp, 25 predicted proteins | sample MGYA00511240_ERZ773194 | MGnify/ENA primary metagenome ERZ773194 (study PRJEB29015, sample SAMEA2737774) | human gut metagenome | biome: human gut; feature: human-associated habitat; material: faeces | place: China | collected 2012 ... | reverse complement strand
CGCCGCAGGCGGCCGTGGGCGGCCGGAGGCCGCCAAACCCCGGCGAAGCCGGGGTGCCCTGCGGGCCGTAAGCTTGCGGGCCGCGCAAACCGGCCGGAAGGCAGAAAAAGCGACCCTGTGACGGGTCGCTCTTTTGGCGCGGGGGAAAATTATTCGGCTACTACAATGGGGGCGTCAGGGGCGTTCTTGCGGACGCTCTCAATGCCATTGAGGCAGCTGGCCTTGGCCTTGTAGCCCTCGGAGGTGGCGATAATCTCGCCATTGCGGGCCTTGAGGCGGAAGCGGAACTCACCGGCTTTATCGGTGTAAACCTCAAACTTGGGGTTGGTGACGGTCTCGAAGCCCTCAACGGTCTGGTCTTCCAGCTTGGCTTCTACGGCATTTTTACGCACGCTCTCGATGCCCTTTTTGCAGGCGGCATCGCCGGAATATGCCTCGGAGGTGGCAATGACTTCGCCGTTGCCGGCTTTCAGGTCGAACTTAACGCCGCCGTTTTTGGTTTCCTTCATAACAAACTTGCCCATGTGACAGACCTCCTAAAAGAAGTTTCTTGGTACTTCTATGTTACATTGTTTTGGGGTGGAATGCAAGCAAATGAGCGAAATTCGCCGGGAAAAGGTTTTCTTTTGGGCAGAATCGTGGTAAAATAGGGACGGAATTCACAGCGAAAAGGAGTGACTGACCATGCAGATGGTGGAGATAAACAGCAAAAATGTGGATAGCATCACCCGGGAGGGCAAGACCTACCTGTACTTTACGGCGGGGTTCAGCCCCTTTGCGGCGGCCATGGAGCCGGTCTATCAGAAATTTTTGATGGAGGCGGAGCAATACGATGTGAAGGTGTGCCGCATCAATGTGACCGATGATATCGCGCTGGGGGAGCGCTTCCATGTGAAGGACCTGCCCACTATGCTGGTGTTCCGCGATGGAATGCGGGTGCACACCACCGAGGGTATTGTGCTGCCGGAGCATTACACCAATTTACTGAAGTTTTATTGAGAAAAAAGAAAGCCTGCCGCTTGGCGGGCTTTTTTAATAACCCGAAAGATGGGGACAGTGGGAAGGCGGGCGCGCCGCAGCGGGGAGGGCTGCCCGTCAGGGTCAGCACGACAAAAGCGGAGGGGCGCCCGCCGTGGTGCGCGGATAGAAAGGCTCTGAAAAGAGCCGGCCGGGGGAGAAAAAACGCGGTCAATAAGGGTGAAGTACTTCAACCCAAACGAAAGGAGGCAGGAGCATGAAGGACGAGGAAATTCTGCGGCTGTACAGGGAACGAAGCGAAACAGCTTTAACCGAAACCGAGCGGCAGTACGGCGCCCTGTGCGGCGCCATCGCCCGGAATATCCTGCAAAACGGGCAGGACGCCGAGGAATGTGTGAATGACGCCCTTCATCGGGCGTGGTGCAGCATCCCGCCGGAGGAGCCGAGAAGCCTGGCGGCCTACCTGGGGCGCATCACCCGCAATGTGGCGCTGAACCGGCTGGAAAAGCAGAACCGGCAAAAGCGCGGCGGCGGGGAGATCACGCTCATTTGGGAGGAGCTGGGCGAGATGCTGCCCGACCGGGATACCCCGGAGCAGCATTGGGAGCGCAGGGCCATAGCGGCGGCGCTGGAGCGCTTTTTGCGGGGGCTGACGCCGGAGGAACGGATACTGTTCCTGCGGCGGTACTGGTGGGCGGAGCCGCTGAAAACGGCGGCCGCACACTGCGGCATCCCCGCGCGGCGGGCCAAAAGCATACTGGAACGGCTGCGGCGTGCCCTGCGAAGTGAGCTGGAAAAGGAGGAGATCACACTATGAAACGAAAGGAACTGTGGGAGCTGCTGGGTGAGGTCCCGGCAGATATGATAGAGGAAGCGAGCGTTCCCCGCAAGGGAAACAGGGTGCTGTGGCTGCGGCGGGCGCTGCCCCTGGCGGCGGCGGTGCTGCTGCTGTGCGCTACGGCGGTGGCGGCGGGGAAGTACTTTGGCTGGCAGGACGTGCTGAATGCAGGGCCGGAGCAAATGACCGACTACACCGAGCCGCTGGCGGTGCAGGTGGACGCCGGGGACATCACCTTTACGGTGACGGAGGCGCTGGCGGATGAACGGGTGCTGTACCTGCTGTGGGAGATGCAGGCACCCGCGGCGATCTTCGGGGAGAGGAGCACCGTGGATGGCCGGCTGGACTTCGGGGAGGCGAGTGTGGATGCAGGCGGCGGGGTGATCTTCTCGGCGCAGCCCCCCAAAGAAAAAAGCAATATTCTGTGCGGCTATCTGGTGGCGGACTGGAACGACGCCATGCGGGACAGCACCGCCCACCTGCGGGTAAGCGGGCTGGGACATCTGGAACGGACGGGAGATACCTTTATTGCGAAGGTGGATATGAAAGCGCTGTGTGACAGCGCTGTGCGGACGGAGGATGAGGTGTTTACCGAATGGCCGCTGGACTATGCCATGATGGTAAACGGCGGCGAGGGTGGCTATGAAGTGCGAAACACCGATGGCAAGGTCGTGCGCACCATTGATATGGCGTGCTATACGGATGGGAAGCTGTATATCTTGGAACATTATGGTGATGGATACTATAAACCCGGCTATCCGCCTAGAGGATCACTTTTTGACAGTACGGGGAACAGGCTGGTTGCCTGTGATGGGAATTATGGGATGGAGTACAGCCTGTTTATTTATGATGTGGCGGAGGAGGAACTGCCGAACCTGCAATATATTCAAGAGGGAAGATGGCAGCGGGTGCCGGAGTATGACGCCGAATGGGAGGTCAGCTTTGATATCCCGCAGACGGTGGAGAGTGTGGGGCTGGATGCAGCGGAGGGCGTAACGGTGAAATGCTCTCCGGTCTCGATGGAAATTACGATAAACCGGCTGGTAGACTCGTCGCTGGGCTGGGCTGTGTATTTGAAAGACGGTACAGAGGTCGAGTTGAGAAGCAGAGACGGGAACCAGACAGCAACAAAAACAGAAATGAAGATGATATTCTGCAGGGCCATAGCGCCGGAGGAGATCGAGGCGGTCTACTGTGGCGGAGTCAACCTGCTGCGGCAATCCCCCGCAGCGGAGGACGAACCGGCTTTTGAGGAGATATTTGACCGATATTATTACAGGGAGCCGTTTGCCGGATACCGACTTGAGGAGCCGGTTCGGGGTGTGACGGCATTCTACAGCCGACAGAAAGGGACCCCGTTTACCGCACTGCAGGCCGGAACGGTCGTATATACTGCGGAGAAGGGCTGGAACCAGGGAATGGGTCGGTGTATCCTGATACGGCAGGAAGACGGACTGTATGCGGTATATGCCCATTGCGAGGAGCTTTATGTGCAGGTAGGCGATGAAGTGATGCCTTATACGCAGCTGGGAACAACGGGAGACAGCGGAAATTTCGGAAACGGTTCTTCGGGAGTTTTCGGCATTGAGTTCAGTCTGGTGCGGGAGGAGGATATAACACTGAAGACCGCCCGGGACGGAACCGTGACGGGCTTTACGGTAGGCCGCAACGCATACGATACCCCCATTCTGCCGATGGAGACCGTGGAATGGACAGAGGACAGCGCATATATTGCCCCGGTGAAAAACAGAACAATGACCCAAGGAGTAATAGGGACAAGCTGTCCTACCTACCGCCTTTTTGAAGCGCCGGCCGGGACTGCGGCGGTGGCCATGCGGGACGGCGTGGTGGAACAGACTCCGCCGGAGTACAAGGAGCGATGGATCGGTCTTATGGGCAGGCAGCCGGTATTGATCCGGCATGAGGACGGCAGCGCGATCCTGTATGGACACCTAAAAAATGTGACACTGAAACCCGGCGATACGGTAAAGCAGGGTGAAAAGCTTGGTGAGTGCAGCGACAGCGGCGATACATGGGTAGCAGGGGTCGGTGTGATATATTACTCTGCTTCTACCGCAAAATAAATAAAAGCGTGGAAAATACCCCCGGCCAAAACGGTCGGGGGTGATTTTATGGCGTTATGGGGTCAGCACTGGCTCATCAGGCGGATGTAGAACTCCACCGCGCGGCCGATGACCTCGGTGCGGATCCGCTCATTGTTGCCGTGGATGGTGCTGCGCTCCTCGGCGGTGAGATCCATGGCGGAGAAGCGGTAAACATGGTTGCTGACGGGGCCGTAATGACGGCTGTCGCTGCACTGTACCATCAAGTACGGGGAGACAAGGGAGCCCTGCCAAGTGCCCGCTACGGCGGAGGCGACCTTATCCCATGCGGGGCAGTCGGTCTCACTGATGGGACTGGGGTTCATGCCCTCGACGCAGCGGAGCGTTACGGCGTCATTGCCGATGACCCCGCGGATGTATTCCATGGCGCTCTCCATGGTATCGGCGGGATTAAGCCGCATATTGCTGACCATGGAGGCGCTGGGCGGGATGACATTGCTGGCCTTGCTGCCCTGCATCTGGGTAAAGGCGACGGTGGTGCGCATCAGAGCGTTCAGCTCGCCGCCCTGCTTTTTGCACAGGTTATCCAGAATACCGCCGAACAGCCACAGGTTGGCGAAGATCATGCGGTAAAGGAAGGTGGAATGACGGCCGAGGGTATCAAACATCTTGGCGGCCGGGGCGGTGATGTGCATGGGGAAGGGGTGATTTTCCACCTTGCAGCAGGCATCCGCCAGTACTCCCACGGGGGTGTGGGGCTTGGGCGCGGAGGCGTGACCGCCAGCGGAGGAAACGCTGTATTCCAGGTTCATCATGCCCTTTTCGGCAATACCGATGAGCGCGCAGGGCTGCTTGACGCCGGGGAAAACATCCTCGACCACCGCGCCGCCCTCATCCACGACAAGCTGGATATTGATATTGTGCTCCTGGAACCAGTGGACGATATTGACGGCGCCGGGGCCGTTGATCTCCTCCTGACCGGAGAAGGCAAAGTAAATGTCCTGCTCCGGCTGGAAGCCTTCGGCAATGAGATGATCGGCGGCAGTCAGCACGCCGTTAAAGGTGACCTTGGTGTCAAGGGTGCCGCGTCCCCACAGCACGCCGTCCTCAATGATGCCCTCGAAGGGGGGCTTTTTCCAGTTCTCCTCCTCCACCGGGACAACATCAAAGTGCGCCATCATGACCGAAGCCTCATCGTGGGCCTTGCCCGCCCAGTAGAACAGCAGGCCGCGGTCCGGCAGGCGGGTGAGGGTGCATTTTTCGTAGACATGGGGATATAATTCCGGCAGCAGGGCGATGAGCTTTTCGAATTCCGCCGGGTCCTCCTTGGAGGCATCGGTGTAGCTGACGGTGCGGCAGCGGATCAGCTGCTGCAGATTGCCGACAGCGGCTTCACGGTCAAATTCGACCGCTTCATAGGTCTTGGCAGTCTCCGCTTTGGGGTGGAACGCCGCGGTGCGCAGCAGCACCACAGCCAGCAGCAGGACGAGAACGGCCAATATGATATACAGAACGATCATGACAGAAAACCTCCTTGCAGTATTTTATGGGATCACAGGATCCCCTTTTTATACAGGATGCGGGCCACCCCCACGGTAAACAGCACGCTGACCGGCACCATAATGCCAACGGTGCTGGAATTGAGGGCGGGAACGAAGATGAAGAGAACCAGCATCAGGCAGATGGGAGCGATGGAGAGCTTGGCGTTCTTCGAAATAAACACCACACCCAGGCCACCGAACAGGGCGGGCAGAATCTGCGCGAAGGCGGGGGCCAGGGCGGGGCTTTCCAGCACCGGGGTGAGCGGGATGATGAGAATGACGCCCAGAATGATGATAACGGTGGTGACGATACTGGAAACGGCAATGGCTACGGTGGAAACGATCTCGCCTTCCTCGCTGTTGGCTTTCACATCGGCCTGCTCCAGCGCGTTGAGGGCACAGGGGAGCTTGAGATTACTGATATTGCCGGTGACGAAGGAGAGGTAGCTGCCGCCCGCGCCCAGCATGGGCACATAGGTCAGCGTTTCAATAAATCCGACCGCCCAGTACATGGGGGCGGTGGCGATGAGGCCCATCAGGAGACCCTTGCCATCGGCAGGGGCGTGGAAGATGATAGAGACAGCGGCGGGGAACATCAGCAGCAGAACCATCATCGAAAGGTTCCAGACGCGGCCGTAGTGATGGACGGAATCCATATAAGTCATATTTGCTTTTTTCATGGTGTGATCCTCCTTTCCCTTAGGACAGCCAGCCGGTGATGGGAATGGCGGAGGCCATGCCGAGAATAAGACTCATCGGCAGGGCGTAATCGCCTACCCAATGCCAGCCGGTTTTTTTCATGATAAGGCCGCACAGCGCCATAATAACGGCGGAAACGATCATGACGCATACCGGGATAAGGCCGGAGGGATCGCCGTGGAAGATGGTGCCGAAATCACAGAACACATAGCCGAGGAAAGCGGCAATCATACCGATGAACAGGGCGGAGGAGAGGATATCGCCCCAGCGCTTATCACGGTTTTCTATCTTGGTCATGCCGCCCTGCAGCTTTTTACCGATGAGCGGTACCAGCCAGATGCCCAGCATGATGCTGATGGTCATGACCCAGGCGATGGTGACATACTGGGAAGCGGTAAGGGCGGAAACCTGCCCGAAGGTGAGGCCCATGGCGCTTTCGGCATTGGTGGCGGCAATGGTCTCGTAGGAGAGGGAGCCAACCACCGAAAGGCGCAGCCAGGGCAGCGGCAGGCCGAGGTCCTTGGAAAGGGTGATGACGCTGATGACGATGGCGACGGCCGGGGCGATGGTGAAAACGCCGGCGGTGACCATGGTCTTGCGCAGCTTCTGCTGGTCCATGCCGATCTCCTTACTGCGGCGGACGGCCCGCACCAGGAAGAACACTGACTGTGCCAGCACGGCCAGGATGATAACACCGGCCAGTACGAACAAAATGGGGCTATTGACGGAAAAATTCACACACTGTCACTCCTTTTGCAGAGATTTGGCAGGGGCGTACCGGAGCGGTGGAGGGCTGCCCGGAAGGGCTGGCCCGACCGTATCGGTGGAACGCTCCTTATAATGCAATATTTTAGCACATAAAAGGGCGAAAGGAAAGACAATGTTTACAGGGGATTGGCATTTGTTTTTGGAGGAGGTACACAAATGGAGGCGAGATAGGGTGCGGGCGCCCGCCATGCCCCCTGCAAAAAGCCCTAAATGGAAAAGCCGTGCCCGCCCCACAGGGGGGAAGGACACGGCTCTGCAAGAAAAATCAGATGTATTTCCACTGTTCCACATCAAAGACCCCGTGGGTGGTGATCTTGAGGGCGGGAATGACCGGCAGGCTCATAAAGGAAAGGGTCATAAAGGGATCGATGCCCGGGGAAACACCCATGCGGTGGGCGGCGGCCTTGGCCTGCTCCAGCAGGTCGTTTACCTCCTCCAGCGGGGCGTCACTCATTAGGCCAGCCACCGGCAGCGGCAGCTCAGCGATGACCTTGCCCTCGTGCACGACTACGGTGCCGCCCTGCATTTCGGCAATGCGGTTGATGGCAAAGGCCAGGTCGGCGTCATCGGCGCCCACGGCGATGATATTATGGGAATCGTGGGCAAAGCTGGTGGCCACAGCGCCCTGCCGCAGGCCGTAACCTTTAATGTATCCCAGGCCAATGTGCCCGGTGCCATGGTGGCGCTCCGCTACGGCGATCTTTAGGATATCATGGGTGGGATCGGGGGCAGCCGCCCGGCCAAGGTTCTGGGTGATGATTTCGCCCGGGACGATGCCGATGACCGGCAGATCTCCGGCGGCCAGCTGCTGCGGCGTGACCGGCGCAATGCGGAAGGTCTCGTGCGCGCGGCGGGAAAGGCTGGGCTCCACCGCGGGCGCGTCAAAGGGTAGAACCTCGCCATCCGCAAAGACGCAGCGGCCGCGCTTATACACCTCCTGGATATTGAAGTGACGGAAGTTATCGAAGACCACCAGGTCGGCCAGGTAGCCGGGGGCGATGGCGCCTTTGTTGTTCATCAGGAAATAGCGGGCTGCCTGATGGCTGGCCACCTTGATGGCAATGATGGGATCAACGCCGCAGGCAATGGCTTCCCGGATGATATAATCGATGTGGCCGCCCTGCAAAAGATCCAGGGGGTGTTTATCATCGGTGGCAAACATGCACCGGGAGTAGTACTGCTGATTGAGCAGCGGCAGGAGTGCCCGCAGATTCTGGGCGGCGGTGCCCTCCCGTATCATGATGAACTGGCCGAGCTGCAGCTTTTCCAGCGCATTCTGGCAGGTGCTGCACTCGTGATCGGAATAGACGCCGGCGGCGATATAGGCGTTGAGATCGGCGCCGGAGAGATCGGGTGCGTGGCCATCGATTTTTTTGTGGTGGGCCTGACTGGCCAGGATTTTGCTGATGACTGCTGGGTCGCCATTGATGACACCGACATAGTTCATCATTTCCGCCAGGCCAAGAACTCTAGAGTGGTCATACAGGTCATCGATGGCCTGATAATCCAGCGTGCAGCCGCTTTCATCCAACGGCGTGGCGGGCACGCAGCTGGGCAGCATAAAGTGGACATCCACCGGCAGGCCCTCGGTGGCCTCCAGCATATAGCGGATGCCATCCACTCCCATGACATTGGCGATCTCGTGCGGATCGGTGATGACAGTGGTGGTGCCGTGGCGGATGACCGCTCGGGCAAACTCGGCAGGGGAAACCAGGCTGCTTTCCAGGTGGATGTGGGCATCGATGAGGCCGGGGCAGACAAAGCTGCCGGAGACATCCACCTCTTTGCTGCCGTGGTAGCTGCCAATGCCGGCGATGAGCCCATCGGAAACAGCGATATCCCCATGGCAGAAGTCATTGCTGAACACATTGAGATAGGTGGCGTTTTTGAATACGATATCGGCCGGTTCCTCCCCGCGCGCCACGCGGATGAGGCGGAGCTTGCGCCCCAGCTTGCGCTCCACGCACTGGGCGGTGGTTTCATGCGGCTTCATGACAGTCCCTCCTTTTATTTATACTGGGTGTTTTTTTCGATGAGCTTTTGGTAGATACGGTCGCGCATCCAGGGTTCGGTGCAGGCGGCCAGCGCCTCTCGCGGGGCGAACCACCGCACACCGCTGTTTTCATCGGGCTTTACCCGCAGCGGCTCGGTATCATCGGCTTCGATGAGATAGGTGCAATTGAGATGCAGGTGGGAGGGGACATACCGCCCTCGTTTTTCGTGTCCATCCACGGTAAGAATCTCGACCGAGAACAGTTCACGACTGACGGGGCGGAGCGTTTGCAGTCCGGTTTCCTCGGCTACCTCCCGCAGCGCGACCGCCAAAAGGTCGGTCTCTCCATCGGCATGGCCGCCGGTCCAGCTCCAGCTATTGTAGATGTTGTGATAGATCATCAGCACCTTATTCCGCGCGGGGTTCACCACCCAGGCTGATGCAGTAAAATGGGCGGTTTCATTCTGCCGGGTAAAGCTATCCGGCTGCTTTAGCGCGGCCAGCAGCAGCGGCAGATCGTGTTGCTCCTGCTCATTGTAGGGCCGGTAGGCGGCAAGGCTGGCTTGCAGATCGTGTGGCATGGTGTTTCCCTCCTTGGCAGAGTGGATGCAGCGGGCAGGTATGGGGGCGCGGGGCAGGCCGCCCTGCGGGCGGTCTCGCGCAGTCTGCGACTGCGCGGCTCCGGCGCAGCCGGAGCGCCCCGCGCCCTATCCTGCATTCTGCACCCAGTATAACACGGGCAGGGAAAAGAAAAAAGCCCCCGGAGGAGCTTTTTCCTATGCGAAAATGTAGTTTTTTAGTCGTGCCGAATGGCCTCCAAAGCGGAGATCTTAACAGCGCGGTTGGCAGGGATAAAACCGAAAACAACGCCGACCATCATCGAAAAGACCATTGCCAGCAGCACCAGCCACCACGGAATGATGGAAACCGCCCCGCCGTTGCCGAAGCTGAGCCCCAGCGATGCCAGAAGGTTTGCTACGATCGGCACATTGTTTAACAGATAGCTGATCAGGAAGCTGAGCCCAACGCCCACCACGCCGCCGATCAGACCGATCATAGCGGATTCGGTGAGGAACATGGCGCGAATGGCGCCCAGCTCGGCGCCCAGCACCTTCATGACGCCGATCTCCTTGGTGCGCTCATAGATGGACATGACCATGGTGTTGGCGATGCCGATGGCGGCGACAAACAGAGAGATAGCCGCCAGACCGCCCAGCATGGTCTGGATCATGGTGAGCTGTTCGTCAAACATCTTACGGGTGTCCTCCATCGAGGAGCACTGGAAGCCCATATCGGTGATGGCCTGCTGCACTGCGGCAACCGATGCAGCGTCTACGCACTTGACCCGTACCTCATCATAGTTGGTGGTGTCTGGAGCCTTTTCACCGCTGATCTTGTAGTATTTCTGCTCCAGCGCCTTCAGCTGGTTGATGTCCATCAGGATGCATTCGCTGGTCTCCCAGCCCTTGTTCCAGTCCTCCACCATCACGCCGGTCACATTGGGGGTGACCTCCAGGCCCTTTTTCGGGTTGCCGTTGTTGTCGTAGCTTTCGCTGTACAAGACCAGCTTATCCTTCATCATATCCACAAAGGGCTTTTTGGGGTTGCCCATGGCGTCGGTCTGGTACCGATCCACATAGTTATTGCGCTTTTTCTTGGTATCCCGGAAGGAATACGCCACATTGGCGCCCGCCACCATGCTGTAATCCTTTTTGCTGTCCGCAAAGGAGGTGCCGTCGCTCAATTTATAGCCGAGAGCGTCAAACGCCTCGGGGTAGATGCCAATGATATTGGTATAGGCCGCATAGCGCCCGTTGCGGGATTTCAGCCGGAAGCTGACCCGACTGTTATAAAATGGGGTCGCGATCTGCACCTTATCCATCGCCTGTATTTTGGAGAGGGCTTTATCGTCCAGCTTGGTCTCGCCTCCGCCGTAATTGTAGACATTGATGATGGTAAGATCGCCCCACTCTTGCAGCATCTGCATCATGGATTCCCGCGCACCGATGCCGAGTGAGACCATCAGTATGATGGCGCACACGCCGATGACAACGCCGATGACGGTCAGGGCGGTACGCACCCGGCGGCGGGTCAGGTTCCGCAGGCAGACGCTCAGAAGGTCAGATATCCTCATCTTCTTCTACGCTCTCCTTTTTATTTTTACGCAGCTTCAGGTACACGAATACGCCGGCAGCCACTACCACCACACCACCGATGACCCAGAACCACGGGAAACCCGCAGGCTCTTCCATGCCGGGGTCAATGCCGGGATCCATACCGGGGTCGACGCTGGGATTGCTGGGACCCCATACATCCTCGTAGCTGGTCACCTGCGTGGTAAAGGGCACCGAAACGGTGCGCTGGTTCATGTTGGTATCCTCGTAGGTGATAATGACCTCACCCACCAGCTCGCACTTTTCATTCCCGGTGATGTAGAAATCGGCGCTGGAGGTGGTGCCGGAGGCCAGGTTGCCCAGATACTGCTCCTCGCCGTTATTGGAAAGCCCCTCGCAGTTCAGCTTGGCGGAAAGATTGTAGATATCGGTACGGCTCTTATTGACGAAGTTGACGGAGAGGTTATTTTCCTCGCCAATGAAGATCTGTTGGGGCAGGTCGATGCCGGTCACGGTAAAGCGGTCCACCTGCAGCACCGGCATGCTGATGCTCTCGGTGGTCTTGGCGTTGCGGCGGATGCCGTTATCCAGGTAGTCATAGGTAAAATCAACGGTCATGGAATGGGACTGGGCCGCCGCAGTGGGCTTCACGGTCACATTCACGGTCTTGGTGATGGTGCCCTCGGCTGCCAGCGATTCGATGTAGAAGGAATTGGAGCTACTGGTCAGCATCATGGCATCGGGCAGGGTCATGGTCACCATCATGTTTTCCACGGCCATGGTCTTGCTGGTATTGCGGAAGGTCATGGTGATATTGCGGGTCTCGCCGGCCACCAGGTCGCCCTTGCCGTAGCTGTAGCTGCTGATGATGACATAGGGCTGGGCCGCGGTGGTCTCGGTGTCGGGTTTTTCGTCGTCCGGCTTGGTGGGGATGATGGTGGCGTTATCGATCTTGCAGGTTACAATAGCATTGTAGTTGCCCTGGGTAATGATAAGCTTCAGGGTGTTATCGCTGCCGCCCACATAGTACACGCCGGTCAGCGTGATGACCATGCCTTTATCCGTATTGTCTACCGTCCATTTTTCAATTTCGGCACCGGCGCCGGAGCCAGCCAGGAAGCTGCTGTCGCCAGGGGTGGTAACAGAGAAATTATTCTTGCTGTAGCCGGTGGAGCTGTAAAGCTTCAGAAAGTCATTGTCAGTAACATACAGGGTCAAATCAACATAGTTGCCCTTTACGATCTCAGAGCTGGGATTGACCTTATCCGCAGGGGAGCCGGGATATTTGGTGTACTTCTTGTTATTGGCCATGTCCTTGTGGTACATCTGCCAGTAGTAGCTGCCGCTGCAAATAGCATCCAGGCGGAAGCTGTCAGCGGTCTTTTCGCCGCCCAGAGTGCTCTTGGCCTGGAATACAGGGGTAATGGTTGTGTTGTCGGTGATTTCAATTTCGCCGAAATCTGCAACAGGCTTTGCATCAGTATTGCCTACTTTATATGTAGCACTGACAAATTCATAGCCGGGCTTCGGGTTAAACGAAACAGTAACTTTTGTCCCACTTTTTACGGCCACTGTTTCACCTGCTTTGAGCGGGGGTTGCTGTTCTTGCCCTTTATCATTAGTATACTTTACTGTAATTGTACCATTATCAAAAGAACCGGCAGTAATGGTATAAGTAGTAGGTGCCGTAGGCGTTCCGGTGGAGCCACCAACCTCCGCCATTGCTACGGTGCCCAGCACCATGGCCAGCACCAAAATAAATGTCAGGATCTTGCTCATCTTTTTCACGGTCATACTCCTCCTTGGCCGGCGGCCAGTGTGTTATCGGTAAAGTGCAGGGTCTCCGGCAGCTCCTCGGCAGGGGCGGCAGGAGGGTCTTGGATCGCCTTGGCATGGCGGTGGTCCTCATTGGAAATGATGCGTCCATCCGAGATGGTCACGATGCGGTCGCAGTATTCCGCCAGGCTGCGGTCATGTGTCACCAGTATGATCGTGGTGCCCTTTTCCCGGGCAAACCGCAGGAACATCTCCATGACCTCTTTGGTCGTTTTGGTATCCAGGTTGCCGGTGGGTTCATCGGCAAATACCACCTCAGGATTGGTAACAAAGGCGCGGGCAATGCCCACGCGCTGCTGCTGGCCGCCGCTCATTTCATTGGGACGGTGGTCCATGCGCTCGCCCAATCCCACCTGCTTTAGCATTTCACGGGCGGCTTCCTCACGCTTTTTGCGGGACACCCGGCGGAACATCAGCGGCATGGCCACATTTTCCACAGCGGTCATCCCCTGAATGAGATTGTAGGACTGGAACACAAAGCCGATGTGCTTCTGCCGGAACACCGCCAGCTGCTTTTCGCTCATCTTGCTGATGAGCTCTCCCCGGATTTTTACCGTGCCGCGGGTAGGCTTTTCCAGCCCGGCCAGCTGGTTCAGCAGGGTGGATTTACCACTGCCGGAGGTACCCAGTATACAGCACACCTGCCCCTGCTCGATGGTCAGGTCGATATTATCCAGAGCGACTACCTTTTCATCGCCGGTCCGGTACACCTTGCGGAGATTTTTGGTCTCCACCATGTATTGCACATTTTTTCCCCCTCTCGCAGAAAAATCATATTTCACTAAAATAAGTGTACAGTTTGATGGATTTTATTGCATCCAAAAACAAAAAATGCAAAAAAATTTTGCAGCAAACTGTACTACTGGAGCTAATACAGTCAGCATACCATTTTGCCCCTATATAGTCAACGCAGTTCACGGCGAATTCATAAAATATTAAAGAACACAAAAAAAGCTCCCGCACCTGTTACAGTGCGGGAGCTCCTGGTAAAACTGTTTCCTGCGGCCGTTTGCAGCCGGCGCAGGAGCTTGGGGAATGAGCCGAAGGGAAAAGAAAATGAGGACAAAACGAAAAAGTATAAAGAAGGATGAAGATAAGGAGGAGAAAGAAAAACCTTCGGCCGGGCTGTGCGCCCTTATTTATTCCACACCTTTATCATATACGGCCAATGTGATGGCTGTGTGAAGAAATCAGGAAAAATCGGAATGATTTTCTTCACTTTCGGCGGTTAAAGCGGCATCGGGCGGCAGCAGCGGCAGCCGGAACCAGAAATCGCTGCCCTCGCCCAGGGTGCTGGCTACGCCGTATTCGGCGCCGTGGGCCTCCAGCACGCCCTTTACAATGGAAAGTCCCAGCCCGGCCCCCACGGTGGAGCGGCGGTGGTTTTTATCCACCTTGTAGTAGCGGTCCCACACATAGGGCAGGCTCTCGGCCGGAATGCCTTCGCCGTGGTCGATGACCTCCACCTTCACAGTCCCATTCTCGATGGTCTGGCGCACCAGTACGGCCCGGTCGGCCCCGGCATAGTTGATGGCGTTATTGATGAGATTATACAGCACTTGGGTCATGCGCAGCCGGTCGGCCATCACCATGGCGTCGCCGTCCGCTTCCAGCGTGATGGCGTAGCCGTCATGCAGCACCAGCTTGGCGTACCGCCCCATAATGCCGCGGATCATCTTGGTGAGATTGAGCGGCTCCGGTTCGGGGGTCTGCGCGCCGCTTTGTAGCCGGGAAAGATTCAGCAAATCATTGACCAAATCAGTCAGCCGGCGGGCCTCATCTATGATGATCTGCACATTTTCCGGGGTATTTTCACCCGGCAGATCGCGCATTACCTCGGCATAGCCGGTAATCATGGTCAGCGGGGTGCGCAGGTCGTGGCTCACATTGGCGATGAACTCCTGCCGCAGATGTTCCACCTTGCTCAGCTCCCGGCTGGCATAGTTCAGGGTGTCGGCCAGCTCGGTGACCTCCCGGTAGGTGCCGCCGGTAAACTGCGTGCCGTAATCGCCGGTGGCCAGCTGCTTGGCGCTTTTGGTAATGCGGGTGATGGGACGGGAGATCATGGAGGAAAGCAGCAGCACCAGCAGGATGGAAAACGCCGTCATGATGACCGTGATGATGACCAGCTGGGCCCGCAGTGTTTCCACCGTGGTATTGATGGGCGTGATGGTGGCATCCACCATGACCATGACCGGCTCGGCGCCTTCGTCCTCTCCGCGCGTGGTCAGAATGCCGTACAGCAGCTGCTCGGTGGAGGCGGCCTGGGCGGTTGCTTTGCTCTGCATGGCGGGGGAAAGCTCCAGGAGCTGATAGTTTTCCAGCACGGTGCCGCCGTTTTCCTGCGCCTGCCGGAACAGCAGCGCCGCCTGGTCGGTAAGCAGCATGTGCAGGATGCAGGAGGGCTGGTTGCCGGAGGTCAGCACCGGGGTGCCGTCCTCCCGTATGATGTGTACGCAGATGAGGTCCTGACGGGTCAGGCGGTTCACCTCGGCGTAAAAGTTTTCATCATTGATGCTGGCCGCCACTTCCTCGGCGGTATTTTTAATGGAGCTGGTCTTGATGGATTTGTAGAAGCTCTCCAAAAAGACGATCTGCAAAAGCCACAGCAGCATCAGCAGCAGCGCCACGAACATAGCAAAGCTGCCCACCAGTCTCCAGCGGATGCCCAGGTGGGAAAAACGGCTTTGCTTATGCTGCGGGGCAGGGGAGGACTCAGTTGGCGTCTCCGTCTGCATCGCTTTCCGGCTCTGCCACAGTTTCAAAGCGGTACCCAACTCCTCTTAGCGTGATAATGCACCGGCTGTACCGGCCCAGGCTCTTGCGCAGCAGCTTTACATGGGTATCCAGCGTGCGGTCGTCGCCGTAAAAATCATAGCCCCACACATCGTGGATCAGCCGCTCGCGGGTCAGGGCCACGCCGCGGTTGCGCACCATATAGAAAAACAGGTCGTACTCCTTGGGAGACATCTCTATGCGCTGCTCGTCAATGAAAACCAGCCGCGCGGTAAAATCCACCGTCAGCCCCTCAAAAACAAAACGGTTGTTTTCCTCGCCGCCGCTGCGCTTGATGATGGCGGCCACCCGCATCATCAGCTCCTTGGGGGAAAAGGGCTTGACCACATAGTCATCGATCCCCAGCTCGAAGCCGTGGATGCGGTCATATTCTTCGCCGCGGGCGGAAAGCATGATGATGGGCGTGCGGTTGTATTTGCGGATTTCGCGGCAGGCGGAAAAGCCGTCCAGCTCCGGCATCATCACATCCATGATGATGAGATCGAACGGCTCGGTGCGGCACAGGTCGATGGCCTCCATGCCATTGGCGGCCTCGGTGACCCGGTAGCCCTCGAATACTGCGTATTTTTTAATGATCTCGCGGATCTTGGCTTCGTCATCCACGACCAGGATGTGATACATGGCGGTTACCTCCTTTGGGGGTGCAGGCTGGCATTCGGGCGGCCCCGTGCCTGGCTCCGCCGGGCTGGGGCGCCCCCCTGCGGGGGGCGCCCTCCGGGAGCCTTCGGCTCCCGCGCGGGGCCGCCCGAACCCAGCTTCCTGCAATGTCCATGGTTATTATAGCATACTCTCCCGCGCCGATGCTATAACCTTTACGAAATGTTAATATCTTTCCTCTTGCGTTCGTCCCGTTTTGCGCTAAAATAAGATTAGAAATACCCGACCGACCGGTCGGTCGGAACATCTATCCCCCGGAAATGGAGAATCCTCTATGCTGTCTCGTCTCAGTGTCAAAAAGCCCATGACCGTATTCGTCTGCGTGATGCTGGTGCTTATCCTCGGTGTCATGTCCTTCATCAATATGACCACCGACCTCCTGCCGAATATGGATCTGCCCTATGCCATCGCCTATACCACCTACATCGGCGCCAGTCCGGAGCAGGTGGAGCAAAGCGTGACCAAAACGCTGGAAAGCGCCCTGGCTACCACCAGCGGCGTCAAGAATATCACCAGTATCTCGCAGGAAAATGTCAGTATCGTGGTGCTGGAATTTGAGGAAGGCACCGGCATGGATTCCGCCATGATCGAAATGAACGCCAGCCTTGATCAGATCGCCGACTCCCTGCCCGAGGCCGCCGGCAGCCCGGTGCTCATGAAGATCAATCCCGATATGCTGCCCATCATGGTATTGGCGGTGGATAGCGATAATATGGCCCGGAACGAGCTTTCGGAATTCACCTCCTCCACCGTCATCCCGGCACTGGAGCGGGTGGATGGCGTGGCCTCAGTTTCCGGCAGCGGTTTGGTGGAAAGCCAGATTCGTGTGGAGCTGGATCAAGCCAAAATCGATGAGCTGAATGACAAGGTACTGGCGGCCATTGATAGCTCCCTGGCCGATGCCGAAAAGCAGCTCAAGGATTCTCGCAGGCAGATCAACGACGCCAAAAAGAAGCTGGAGGAGCAAAGCGGCACCGCCTATGCCCAGCTGGTGGCCGCTGCCCAGCAGCTGGCCGATGCCAAGGATCAGGCCTCCCTCGGCTCCACCCTCACCTCGGCGGAGGTCAAGGCCATTCAGGCCGTGCTGGCCCAGTACGATAACATGGTAAATCTGCGCGATAGCTACAATGCCAGTGAAGATTACGCCCGTACCCATCTTTCCGCTGTAAAATATGCCGAGCTGCAATCTCTGCAGCTTACCCGCACCCAGCTGCGCGCCCAGCTGAAAGCCGCCCAGGCCTCGCTGGAGACCGCCGACGCCACCCTCAAGGAGATCGGCAGCAGTGAAGCCGCCCTGCAGCAGGATGTGACCAATGCCAAGGATGCGCAGGAAGCCGCGCAAACCGCCTACGATGAAGCGCTGGCCGGCGCACCGGAGCGTCTCAAGGACGATCCCGGCTGGCAGGACCTGCTGCGGCAGGAGCAGGAAAAGCAGGCGGAGGTGGACGACCTCCAGGCTCAGCTGGAGAAGGACCCCGATAATACCGGGCTGCAAGCCCAGCTCAATACCGCCGAAGCCGAGCTTGCCGCCATCCAGGCGGCGCAGACCACCTACCTTACCCGCAATGACCCGCAAACCGTTGCCGCCGCGGAAAAGCTCTCGGCTGCCGAGGAGGAGGTGACCCGCGCCAACGCCCGGCTGGAGACCTTCCGGCAGGCCACCGAGGCGAAGGCGGAGGCCGAGAAGGCCATCGCCGACGCCACCAAAGCCATCGAGGAAAACGCCGCCGCCATCAAACTCGTGCTGGGCGAGGCCGAGGGCAAGAAGTGGATCGAAAGCCACGATAAGGTGCAGGATGACTACGGCACCATTACCGAGCTGAACGCCGCCATCGATGCGCTGGCGCCCCGCATCCCGCAGCTAAAAAAGGAGCTGGAAACCGCTCAGTCCAGCCAAAAGGAGCTGGACGCCGCTCTTTCGCAGCTGGATAAGGCGCAGAGCCAGCTGGAGACCGGCAAGCTGGAGCTTTCGCAGCAGCTTATTTTGGCCACGGTGCAGCTGCAGCAGGCGGAGCAGGCCCTCAATGAAGCCGAGGAGCAGTTCCGCCAGCAGCGGGACGCCGCCTACAAGGCCGCCGGGCTGGACGGAATTCTCACCCAGTCCGCCGTTTCGCAGCTGCTCATGGCGCAGAACTTCTCGATGCCCGCCGGCTATATCCAAAGCGATGAGGGCCAGCTGGCTCTCAAGGTCGGCGATAAATTTACCAGCCTGGAGGAGCTGCAGAACTGGGTGCTCTTCCAATACGATGTCGGCGATGTGGGGGAGATCCGCCTGACCGATATCGCCACTGTCCGCCTGGCGGATAACGCCGAGGAGCTGTACGCCAAAATAAACGGCAATGACGGTGTGCTGCTCACGGTACAAAAGTCCTCCATCGCTTCCACCTCCGGTGCCTGCGATAATCTCTATGCCGCCATGGCCCAGCTGGAGGAAAAATACGATGGCCTGCACCTCACCGCCCTCAGCGATCAGGGCCAGTACATCGATCTGGTCATCAGCTCGGTGCTGGAAAATCTGCTGTTCGGCGCGCTGCTGGCCGTCATTGTCCTCATGCTGTTCCTGCGGGACTTCCGCCCCACTATCATTGTGGCGCTCAGTATCCCCATCAGTCTGCTTTTGGCGGTGGTGCTTATGCACTTCACCGGCGTCACCCTTAATATCATCTCTTTGTCCGGCTTGGCTCTGGGCGTCGGCATGCTGGTGGATAACAGCATCGTTGCCATCGAGAATATCTACCGTCTGCGCCAGCTGGGCTACAATGCCGCCACGGCGGCGGTTCACGGCTGCCGCCAGATTGCCGGGGCTATCACCGCCAGCACCCTTACCACTGTCTGCGTATTTGTGCCCATCCTGTTTACCAGCGGCCTTACCCGGCAGATCTTCGCCGATATGGGCCTGACCATCGCCTATTCACTGGGTGCCAGTCTGCTGGTCGCCCTTACCTTGGTGCCCGCCCTTTCGGGCAAAATATTGACCAGCGATACCGCAGGGGAAAAGCCCAACCGTCTCCTGAACCGCATGATAGCGGGCTACGAAAACCTTCTGCGGAAAGTACTGCGGCACAAGGCTCCCGTTCTGCTGGGCGCGGTGGCACTGCTTATTGCCAGCGCGGTGCTGGCGGTCAGCATGGGCACCGCCTTTATGCCGGAAATGGATAGCCCACAGGTGTCGGTCTCCATCGAGATGCCGGAGGACGCCACCCAAAGCGAAACATGGGCCATGTGCGATACCGTCCTGGAGCGGATCCTTACCGTGGATGGGGTGGATACCGTCGGCGCCATGGAGGGCCAGAGCATGATGAGCATGGGCGGCAGCAGCCTGTCCATCTATGTGCTGCTGGGTGATGACCGCAGCGATTCCAGCCAGGAGATCGCCAAAAAGATCGAGGAAGCCTGCGCCGATCTGGACTGCACCGTTTCCGCCAACGGCTCCACTATGGATATGAGTATGATGACCGGCGGCAGCGGTATTCAGCTGGCCGTCACCGGCGATGATATGGATGCCCTGCGGGCCGCCGCCACCGACCTGGCCAAAACCCTTTCCGCCGTGGAAGGGGTCGCTTCGGTCAGTGATGGGCAGGAGGACAGCAGCACCGAGGTGCGCATCACCGTGGATAAAGCCAAAGCCGCCGAGTACAACCTGACGGTCGCGCAGGTCTACCAGCAGGTGGCCGCCGCCGTTCTTTCCCAAACCACCGCCACCAATATCACCGTGGATAACAGTGACCTGCCGGTTGTGGTCGTCCCCGATAGCGCAGGTATCACCACCCGGGAAACGCTGGAGGAGCTCCGCCTGACCGGTACCAAAAACCAGGAGGAATGCGAGGTCCGTCTTTCCGAGATCGCCGCAGTGACCGAGGCCGCGTCCGCTTCCGCCATCCACCGTGAAAATCAGGCCCGTACCGTCACCGTCACCGCCCAGATCGCCGATGGCTACAACATCGGTTTGGTGAGCCGTGAGGTGGAAAAGCTGCTGGCCGATTATGAGATGCCGGAGGGCTGCTCCTATGCCATTGAGGGCGAAAATGAGATGATCCAATCCACCATGAGCGACCTCATCCTGATGATCGCCCTGGCCATCGCCTTCATCTACCTCATCATGGTGGCGCAGTTCCAGTCGCTGCTCTCGCCGTTTATCGTGCTGTTCACCATTCCGTTGGCCTTCACCGGCGGCCTTTTGGCCCTGTGGATCACCGGCAAGGAGCTCTCAGTCATTGCCATGCTGGGCTTCCTTATGCTCGCGGGTGTCGTTGTGAATAACGGCATCGTCTTTGTGGATTACGCCAACGGGCTGCGGCTGGAGGGGATGGAACGCGCCGAAGCGCTGGTACAGACCGGCCGCGACCGCATCCGCCCCATCCTCATGACTGCCATGACCACCATTTTCGGCCTGGCTACCATGGCGCTGGGCCTGGGCGCCGGCGGCGATATGCTGCAGCCCTTGGCCATCGTTACCATCGGCGGCCTGGCCTACGCCACCCTGCTTACTCTGTTCATTGTCCCAGCCATTTACGATATTTTCCTAAAGAAAGACCCCAAGAAAGTTGTCATCGAGGAGGTAGAAGAGGTATGAACTTGCCGGAGAAAAAGGCCGCAGTGTTCCGTGCGGTATTAAAGCTGCTGCGGCAGGGCCGTCCGCTGGGAGATTTGAAGGTTTCTGAGATCGCCGAAGCCGCTGGCATCGGCAAAGGCACTGTGTACGAGTATTTCCCCTCCCGGGAGGAGCTGCTGCGGGATGCCATGCAGTACAGCAGGGCCCAAGGCTTCCAGGAGCTCTACGCCGCCATTTCCGACGCCGAGGGCTTTGAAGCCCGCTGGAAGGTCATCGAGATCACCGCCCGCCAGCTGCTGGAGTGCAGCTCCGTTTTCTTTTCACAGGTGCCCTCCATGGGGTTTCCGCAGGCCGCCCTGTATGATATCTGCGGCGGTCCGCAGGAGCGTGCCGATACCCGCCGCATGATCGGGGAGATCATGAACTGCCTGACCACTGCCACCGTGGAGGAGGGCCTGGCCCCCCGTATGCCGGAGCCGGAATACCTTTCCATGGTCGGAGAGGGCTGTATTTCCGGCTTTCTGCTGCGCTGTGCCCTCTCGGAGGGCCGGCAGGAGGAAATAGCCGCGGCCCTGGCCGATACCCGCAAGCTCTATATTGCCGCCCTGCAGTGATTTTGGTTTCTGCAGGGGGCCGGCTCGGGGCGCAGCCCGACCCATCCTGCGGATGGGTCCAGCGGACAAATGTCCGCTGCGGCAATGCTTTGCATCGCCGGGGCTGCGCCCCGCTCGCCTGCGGCCCGTACCGCCTTAGGCGCCCCACCCGCAAAGAGATTTGCACTCTTTCTCATTTTGCGGTATGATAGGGCCAGAATAAGCATGTGAACCCCAAGCCCCCAAAAAGAGAAGGGAGGACGCCCCCGATGAAACGCTGCCTAATGCTTCTGCTGCCGGTAATATTGCTGCTGGCGGGCTGCGGCCATGCCCCGCAGGAAAACGAATCGCTGGAATCCATGACTGCACCCATGACGGCGGATCATTCCCAGTGGCAGCAGGAGCCGTATTATATCCTGCAGTTCAATGTCGATTCCGTCATCAGCAATGCCCCCAATGTCACCGCCACCGCTTCCCGGGTCATCATCTCCCAGGGGGGCACCTACCTGCTCAGCGGTACTTTGCAGGATGCCCAGCTCACCGTGGAGATCCCCGCGGGGGAAACGGCCCGGCTGGTGCTGTGCGGGGTGGATATGCACTGTGAACGGGGCCCGGTCATCTACTCCAATGGCGGCGGCACCGTGGTTCTGCTGCTGGAGAACGGCACCGAAAATACCCTCTCCGATGGCAAAAGCTATCTCTATTCCGGCAGCAAGGTGCGGGAAGCCGCCATCAGCGTGGAGGGCGACCTGCTCATCACCGGCGGGGGCAGCCTTTCGGTGGAGGCCATCCACAATGACGCCCTGCGCAGCGAAAGCACCCTGGCCGTTGCGGAAGGCACTTTGGAGATCACCGCCTGGCGGGACGGACTGGTTGCCGGGCAGGAGCTGCAGATCAGCGGCGGACAGCTTTCCATCGCCTGCGGCCGCACCGGCCTTTCGGCCAGTTCCGCCAAATCCGGGCAGGGCAGCGTGACGCTGGCAGGGGGCACGGTGGCCCTCATCTGCGGCGGGGACGGCATCACGGCGGCCGGGAGCCTTTCGGCCACGGCAGGGGAGTACCACATCACCACCGGCGGCGGCAGCGGCAACGCCAGTTATGGCGAGACCGCCGAAAAATGGGGCCTGTGGGGCGGTCTGCCCCAGCAGCAGCCCACCGAAGAACAGCCCATCATCAACCGGGAGCAGATCGTGAGCGATAGCGCGCGGGGCCTTTCTGCCGGCAAATCCCTGGCGCTTTCCGGCGGTACCTTTACGCTGGATTGCAGCGATGCCGCCCTCTATTCCGTGGGAAGCACCAAGCTGTCCGGCAGCCGTGTCACCATTTCCGGCGGCGATACTGCCATCACCACCCAGCAACTCACCCTTTCCGCCGGAGATGTTTCCATTCTCACCGCCCGCCGCGGCGCTGTGGCGGAGGATATGACCCTTTCCGGCGGCAGCCTGTCCATTACCGCCGCGGAGGAGGGCATGACCCTCTCCGGCGGGTATGATAAATCCGAGAGCGACCCCGCCGCTGACCTGCGCAAAATGACCGTGACCGGCGGCAGCCTTTCCATCTGCGCCGGGACCCATGCTTTGGATATCGGCGGATCACTGTTCCAGTCGGGCGGCAGTCTGCTGCTCGGCTCCGGCCGGGAACAGAACCCCCTGCGGGCTGCCACGGCCCATATTAGCGGCGGCACCCTGCTGGCGGCCGGCCCCCTCCCGGAGGAGCTGCAGCTGTATACCAGCCTGCCCCGCATCAGCGTGGAGCTGTGGCTGACCGGCGGCCGGCCCCTGACCGTCACGGCGGCGGAAGAGAGTACCCCCATGCTCTCCTTCACCCCGGAAACCTCGGTCGGTTATGTTACTCTCATCAGCGATGAACTGGAGAAAGATACCACCTACTATCTCGTCTCCGGCAGCGCCCGTATCGGCCTTTCCCCGGTCTGAACGGCGTGCCAGACACCACAAGACCTGCAAAACTCCCTCCATAAATTTTAGTACGCAAAACACGGCAAAAATCCCTGCTTCCCGGCAGGGATTTTTGAGATTTTTATTTAACTGACTAAATTATCATTTCAATATGCGACAATAATTGTATGAAAACACAACGAAATAAACGGCTATTGGTGTAGAGACGGCATCATTCGTCAAAGACGGTTTCCACCACCCGGCTGCATTCCGGCGGGGAATACCGCCAGCGCCGCAGCACCCCCTCGGTGAGGAAATACTGCACCGGCTGCGGGGCGTAGGGCGCGTCAAAGGCATCCACGATGATAAGCTTGATCTTCATTTTTTCCGGCAGGATGCTTTTAATATACACGCCCGCGTGCTGGCCGGCGCGCACGCCCTCGCAGGGCTCCGCCAGGCCGGCCAGGTTGGGGGTCAGCTCCACAAAGACGCCATAGTCCTCCACGCTGCGGATGACGCCCGCCACCGTTTCTCCCGGCAGGTACAGCTCGGCGTTTTGGGCCCAGGTGCCCAGCAGCTCCTTGTGAGAAAGCTGCACCCGGCCCTCCGGCTCCACCGCCTTTACCACGGCGTAGATGCTCTCTCCCACAGCAAAGCGGTCCCGCGGGTGGCTGATGCGGGAGACCGAGATCTGATCGATGCTGATGAGGGAGGGCAGCCCGCAGCCGATATCCACAAAGCAGCCGAAGCTTTCCAGGTGCGTTACCCGCGCGGGGATGATCTCCCCAGGGGTCAGATGGTCTATGTATTCGGAACGGCAGCGCAGCTGGGCTGCCCGCCGGGATAAAATGGGCCGCGGTGCTCCGGCCTCATCGTGCTCTATCGCCGTGATGAGAAAGCAGACCGACTTATTCACCCGGGAGATGATGGCGATATCCCGCACCGTCTGCTCTTTTATTCCCAGGGCGCCCTCCTCCCGGGGGATGATCCCGCGGCAGCAGCCCATATCCACCACCAGGTTGTGGTCATAATCACACAGCAGCGCCCGTCCCTCCAAGATTTGACCGATGCGCATGGCGCTTTGCAGTGTTTCCTCATTTTGCAGATAATATCGGTTTTCCTCAGTTTCCAGCAGCATGCCCTCCGGCCAGTAATATCCCATGCTTTACCCTCCTGTTTTGCCTGTTGCTTTATCTATATTCGGCGGCAGGCGGGACTATACCGGGGGGAACTTGGTCCGCCCGCGGTGGGGTGGCTTTTCTGGGGTGAAAAGTGAGTAAAAGATTTTTTGGATCAAGATTGTAGTCGCCTAACGGCGTCGCGGAGCCTTTTACAAAGGCATAAACTGCACGCATGTCCCTAAAGCCTCCCTTGTGTAAAGGGAGGTGGTGAGCGGAGCGAACCGGAGGGATTGCCGACACAAACTATGCCCAGCTTTATTTCGCCTAACGGCGTCGCGGAGCCTTTTGCAAAGGCATAAACTGTACGCCTGCCCGATGGGGATAGTTTGTGGCCGCCTTCGGCGGGGCGGAGTCACCGGAGGGTGACAGCTGGTACGGCTCGCCGCCGGGGCCCTACTTTTGTTCGTGCAAAAGTAGGCAAAACACGGTCAAGGGGGACAGATTCCCCCTTGACAACTCCCTTTCTGTCGCTTGCAGTGCTGGATACGAATTTAGATTTTTCTTGAACGAAAAATCCAAATCCGTACTGCGCACAGATACGCTCCAAAAGTAGCCGCAGGCGCATCTGCCCCTTCCCCCTACCCCTCCCCCGTGGCGGGGGAGGGGCCGTCTATCCAAATAGCTGCTTATCCAACCCATAGGCTCGGCAGCGTGACTTCCTGCTATCGGTTTGCAGGTACCCCCACATAAAATGCGCCGCAGGCCCCTTGAAAGCGTATCTGCGGCGCCGTACCGGCCGTCACCCTGCGGTGACTCTGCCCCGTCGAAGGCGACTGCAATCTTGCCCTAAAATATCTTTTGCCTACTTTTCTTCACAGAAAAGTAGCCCCTGCCCCCTCATTGCAAAAACTTTCCCCCCGTGGTATAATATAAAATCGACTTAATGGCAAAGGAGGGACTCCCATGGATGTCCGCGTCGGCGATATTCTGCTGATGAAGAAAAAGCACCCCTGCGGCGGGGAGGAATTCACCGTCACCCGCAGCGGCATGGATTTTAAGCTGGTATGCCGCACCTGCGGCCGGGAGATCATGATCCCCCGTGCCAAGGCCGAACGCCATATCAAAAAAATCACCCACCCGGAGGAGCAGTAGCGGTGCCTTATGCCACTAAATTCGCATAAGGAGTTTTTGCCATGCTCGAAGGACTTTTGGCGGCGCACCGCCGCTACGATGAACTTTCCGCCCAGCTTTCCCAGCCCGATGCCGCGTCGGATATCGGCCGCTACCGGGCCTTGATGAAGGAATATAAGGAGCTGGAGCCGCTCTCCTGCCAGTACCTGGCGCTGGCCGCTGCCGAGGAAGCGCTGGCCGAAGCCAAGGAGCTGCTCTATTCCCACGATGCCGAGCTTTCGGCTATGGCCGCCGAGCAAAAGGCGGAAGCTGAGGAGGAGATCACCCGCCTGACCGAGGAAGCCCGGCTGATGCTGCTGCCCCATGACCCGCGGGATGACCGCAGCGTCATTATGGAGCTGCGTGCCGGCACCGGCGGGGAGGAGGCCGCTCTTTTTGCGGCAGACCTGTACCGCATGTACAATCTGTATGCGGCGGCCCGCGGCTGGCAGGTGGAGCTGATGAACGCGGGTGAAACGGAACTGGGCGGCTACCGGGAGATCGTTTTCTCCATCGAGGGGGAAAAGGTTTTCTCCCGCTTAAAGTTTGAAAGCGGCATCCACCGAGTGCAGCGGGTGCCCGTCACCGATAGCCAGGGCAAGATACAGACCTCCGCCGTCACGGTGGCCGTCCTGCCGGAAGCTGATGAGGTGGAGATCCACATCGACCCAAAGGACTTGAAGATAGATACCTTCCGTTCCAGCGGGGCGGGCGGCCAGCACATCAATAAAACCGAATCCGCCATCCGCATCACCCACCTGCCCACCGGGCTGGTGGTGGAATGCCAAGACGAGCGAAGCCAGTATAAAAATAAAGACCGCGCCATGAAGATCCTGCGCAGCCGCCTGCTGGAGCAGGCCGAGCAGGCTCAGAACGATTCCATCGCCGCCGACCGCCGCCGCCAGGTCGGCTCCGGCGACCGCAGCGGGCGCATCCGCACCTATAATTTTCCCCAGAACCGGGTCAGCGACCACCGCATCGAGCTGACGCTGTACCGGCTGGATGCCGTGATGAACGGCGACCTTGACCTGCTCATCGAGCCGCTGCTGGCGCACGAGCAGGCCGAAAAACTGCAGAACAGGGAGTATCCCGAATGATGATGAAAACCGAACTCATCCGAATATATGACCCCGCTGAGGACGCCGAGGGCGTGCTGCGCGCCGGGGATATCCTCGCGCACGGCGGACTGGTCGCCATTCCCACCGAAACGGTGTACGGCCTGGCCGCCAATGCCTACGATGAAGCGGCTGTCAAGGCGGTATACGCCGCCAAGGGCCGCCCCAGCGATAACCCTATGATCGTCCACATCGCGGAGCTTTCCGCCCTGCCGGAGCTGGTGACCGCCATCCCGGAAAACGCCAAAATTCTGGCGGAGGCCTTTTGGCCCGGTCCCCTCACCATGGTGCTGCCCCGCTCGTCCAAGATCCCCCTGACCACCACCGGCGGTCTGGAAACCGTTGCTATCCGGATGCCCAGTCACCCGGTGGCCCGTGCCGTTATCCGGGCGGCAGGCGTGCCGCTGGCCGCCCCCAGCGCCAACCGCAGCGGCAGTCCCAGTCCCACTACCTTCCGCCACTGTGTGGATGACCTGTGGGGCTTGGTGGATGCCATTGTGGAAAGCGATGACTGCACCGTCGGGGTGGAATCCACCGTTCTCTGCTTCCTGCCGGACGGGACCCCGCAGATCCTGCGCCCCGGCGCCGTCACCCCGGAGGAGATCCAGCGGCGGTGCGGATGCGTCTCGGTCGCCGAGGCCGTCCTACATATGCTCCCGCAGGATGCCGCGGCCCCCAGCCCCGGCATGAAATATAAACACTACGCCCCTGCCGCCACCCTTACGCTGCTGTGCGGCAGCCGGGAGGACTACGCCGCCCGGGTGAACGAATACTACGAGACCCTGCAGCGGGCAGGGGAGGAAGACGGCTTCTACGCCATGTGCTTCGATGAGGATGTTTCCCTGCTGGAGGCTCCCACCATCAGCTACGGCGTGGCCTACGATTATCCCTCCCAGGCACAGAACCTCTTTGATGTGCTGCGGCAGCTGGATAAGCTGCAGGCCACCGAGGTGTATGTCCACGCCCCGGAGCCGGAGGAAATGGGCCTTGCCGTCTACAACCGCCTGCTGCGCGCCGCCGCCTTCCGGGTGGTCCACCTCTGATTATTTGCTTTGCCCCGCTGCCGTCGGCGGGACGCCCGCAGGGCAAACCGCCTGCGGCGGTTTCGGCGGCTGAGCCGCCGGCTCCGGCTGTGCCGGAGCGCCCTGCGGGCGCCCGTCTTGGCAGCCACCGGCTTCTTCCTACCCCAACCAGAACCGAGGTGATCCCATGCTCCGCATCGGCCTGACCGGCCCCACCGGCAGCGGCAAATCCACCGTTACCGCCCTCATGCGCCGCTGGGGCGGGGTAGCAATCCTGGATGCCGATACCATCGCCCACGAGGTGAATAACAGCCCGGCCTGCGCGGCGGCCATTGCCGCGGCCTTTCCCGGCACCCGCCTGCCGGATGGCACCATTGACCGTCCGGCCTTGGCAGCCGCGGTTTTTGGCGAGCCGATGGAGCTGAAACGCCTGGTCGGCATCACCTTTCCGCTTATTCTGGCGGAGTGCGAAGCCCGCATGGATGCCGCTGAAGCGGCTGGCTGCCGTGCCTGCGTCCTGGACGCCCCCACCCTGTTTGAAGCGGGCGGCGACCGCCTTTGCGATGTTATCGTCAGCGTGGTGACCCCGAAGGAGGAGCGCCTGCGCCGCATTTTGCAGCGGGACGGCATTACCCCGCAGGCCGCCGAGGCCCGCATGAAAAACCAGCACGAGGACGGCTTTTATACTGCCCGCTCCCACTTTGTCATCACAAATTCGTCGGATCTTGCCCATCTCGAAAAAGAGGTGGAGCGCTGCCGCCGGTTTTTGTGCCTATAAATCCATAAAATTATCAAAAAACCGAAAGGAGTAAAATACCCATGAGTGAAAAAACCAAGGGCGAGCAGCTGCGCGAGGAGCTGCTGATGAACCCCAAGAATCTCACCGAGACCATGTCCGAGGAAGAGCTGAAGGCTGCTTACGATTTTTGCGAGGGCTACAAGACCTTCCTGGATGCTGCCAAGACCGAGCGCGAGGCGGTGACCACCGCCGTAGCCATGCTGGAAAAGGCCGGCTATGTTCCCTTTGACCACGCCAAGCAGTACAAGGCGGGGGATAAGGTCTACCTCAATAACCGCGGCAAGGCGCTCATCGCCGCCACCCTCGGCCGCCGCAGCGTCGCCGAAGGTGTCCGCATCGGCGTTGCCCACATCGATAGCCCCCGTCTGGACCTCAAGCCCCGGCCCCTGTACGAGGAGGGCGAGCAGTGCTTCCTCAAGACCCACTACTACGGCGGCATCAAGAAGTACCAGTGGACCGCCATCCCGCTGGCCCTGCACGGCACCATCATCCGCAAGGACGGCTCCAGCCTGTCCGTAGCCATCGGCGAAGAAGAGGGCGATCCCGTATTCTGCGTCACCGATCTGCTGCCGCATCTCGCCGCCGACCAGATGCGCAAGACCCTGGCCGAAGGCATCGAGGGCGAAAAGCTCAATATCCTCATCGGCAGCGCCGCTCTGCGGGATGACACCGGCTCCGAGAAGGTCAAGGTCGCCATTGCCAAGCTGCTGTTTGAAAAATACGGCATCGTGGAAGAGGACTTCCTCTCCGCCGAGCTGTGCGCCGTTCCCGCCTTCAAGGCCAAGGATCTTGGCCTCGACCGCTCCATGATCGGCGCCTACGGCCACGATGACCGCGTCTGCGCCTATCCCATCCTCATGGCGGAGATCGATGAGAAATCCCCTGAGTATACCTCCGTTACCATTCTGGCGGATAAAGAGGAAACCGGCAGCAACGGCCCCACCGGCATGAACTCCTACTTTCTCAAGGATTTCATTGAGGATCTGGCCGATATGGCCGGCTGCAAGGTGCGCCATGTGGCCGCTAACAGCCACTGCTTCAGCGCCGATGTCAACGCCGCCTTCGATCCCATCTACGGCGAGGTGCATGAGCGCCGCAACGCCAGCTACATCAATTACGGCGTCGTGGTGACCAAGTACACCGGTGCCCGCGGCAAGGCCGGCACCAATGACGCCACCGCTGAGATGATGGGCTTCGCCCGCCGTATTCTGGATGCCGAGCATGTTGGCTGGCAGACCGGCGAGCTGGGCAAGGTAGATCAGGGCGGCGGCGGCACCGTTGCCATGTATGTCTCCCAGCACAATATCGATACCGTCGATCTGGGTGTTCCGGTGCTTTCCATGCACGCCCCGTTCGAGGTCGTCGCCAAGGCCGATGTCTACATGACCTATCGTGCCATGCGTGCCTTCTACAAGTAATTTCCCCTCTGCGTCATCACGCTCCGGGCCTGTCCCATTTATGGGATAGCGTCCGGGGCGTTTCGCCGTCTTTCGGGGCGTTTCTGGTCAAAATTTCCGTCACTAAAATTTCACCATTTTTTTTGGAATTTCTGCTTGACAAGGCCCCGTTTCGGGACTACAATAATATACTGTATCATAATGGCTTTTTATGACTAAACGGTATTGTCAAGTGTGCATAAGTCACGATAATACTCTCGTGATACTGTGCATAATCAACAAATATTTATGCAGTCATTGATGTCCAAGTGATGGCGAAAAAATGATGGAATGGAGTGGAACATCGGATGGTAAACACCAAACCCGTAAAACTGGGCAAAAATATCCGCCAGAGCTTTGCCCACATCGATGAAGTGGCCGAGATGCCGAACCTCATCGAAGTACAGAAAAATTCCTATCAGTGGTTCCTGGATGAGGGTCTCCGGGCCGTATTCAAGGACATCTCCTCGATCACCGACTATCAGGGCAATCTGCAGCTGGATTTCATTGATTTTACGCTGGATGACAAACCCAAGTACCCCCTGCTGGAGTGCAAGGAGCGGGATGTAAACTATGCCGCCCCCCTGCGCGTGCGCGCCAGGCTCATCAACAAAGTCACCGGCGAGATCAAGGAATCCGACATCTACATGGGAGATTTCCCCCTGATGACCGATGCCGGTACCTTCATCATCAATGGTGCCGAGCGTGTCATCGTCTCCCAGCTGGTGCGTTCTCCCGGTGTCTATTATGGCATGCACCACGATCCCGCCGGTAAAAAACTGTTTGATTCCACCGTGATCCCCAATCGCGGCGCCTGGCTGGAGTATGATACCGACTCCGCCGATGTGTTCAGCGTCCGCATCGATAAAAACCGCAAGCTGCCCATCACCACCTTTATCCGGTCGCTGCTGCGCCTGCGGGATGATGTCACCGTCGAGCAGATCAATGCCGATGTGAACAACGCCCTGACCGACCTGCGCGGCACCGATGAGGAGATCTACGAGGTGTTTGGCCGCTATGCCTACCTGGTAAAGACCGCCGAAAGCAAGGATGCCGAAATGCTGGGCGATGAGGCCCTGCTGGAGGTTTACCGCAAGCTGCGTCCCGGCGAGCCCCCCACCATCGAATCGGCCGTGAAGCACCTCGCTCAGCTGCTGTTTGATCCCCGCCGCTATGACCTTTCCCGGGTGGGCCGCTACAAGTACAACAAAAAGCTCTCCCTGGTGCCCCGCATCACCGGCCAGGTGCTTTCCCGCCCTGTGGCCGATCCCCGCACCGGCGAGATCCTCTTTGAGGCCGGCGCCCTGCTGAGCCGCGACGACGCCCGCCTGCTGGAGTCCCACGGCGTTGATACCGTCTGGATCACCACCCAGGGCCTGACCCCCGCCGGCCTGCAGATGGCCGAGGACGATGGGGTGGAGGAGCTGAAGATCTTCTCCAACGGTATGGTGGATATGGCCGACTTTACCGACTACACCGCCGAAGAGCTGAAGGCCATGGGCATCCGGGAAAGAGTGCGCTTTGCCGTCCTTTCCGAGATCCTGGATATGGGCCTTAACCGCGAGGAAATGGCCGAAGAGCTGACCCGCCGCGCCGATGAGCTGGTCCCCAAGAACATCCGCAAATTTGATATTTACGCCTCCATCAACTACATGTGCGGCCTCCGGTACGATCTCGGCACCACCGATGATATCGACCACCTGGGCAACCGCCGCATCCGCAGCGTGGGCGAGCTGCTGCAGAACCAGTTCCGCATCGGTTTTGCCCGCATGGAGCGCGTCATCCGGGAGAGAATGACCACACAGGCCCAGGATATTGAATCCATCACCCTGCAGGCCATCATCAACAGCCGCCCCGTTATGGCGGCCGTCAAGGAATTCTTCGGTTCCTCTCCGTTGAGCCAGTTCATGGACCAGACCAACCCCCTGGCCGAGTTGACCCACAAGCGCCGTCTTTCCGCCCTGGGCCCCGGCGGCCTCAGTCGTGACCGTGCCGGATTTGAGGTCCGCGATGTGCATTACAGCCACTACGGCCGCATGTGCCCCATCGAGACCCCTGAAGGTCCCAACATTGGTCTGATCTCGTACCTTGCCACCTTTGCCCGCATCAATGAGTACGGCTTTGTGGAGGCCCCCTACCGCCCGGTAGATAAGGCCACCGGCAAGGTGCTGGATACCGTCCAGTATATGACCGCCGATGTGGAAGATGAATACATCGTGGCGCAGGCCAATGAGCCGCTGGATGAAAACGGCCATTTTGTCAACGAAAAGGTTTCCGTCCGGTACCGCGACAGCGTCCAGGAGGTCCCCCGCGACAAGGTGGACTACATGGATGTTTCCCCCAAGATGGTGGTTTCCGTTGCCACCGCTATGATCCCCTTCCTAGAGAACGACGATGCCAACCGTGCCCTGATGGGCGCCAACATGCAGCGTCAGGCCGTCCCGCTCATCAAGACCGAGTCCCCCTATGTCGGCACCGGTATGGAGTACAAGGCGGCCCACGACTGCGGCGTAGTAGTGGTTGCCAAGGAAGACGGCCATGTAAGCTATGTCGATGCTGATCGCATCATTGTGACCGATGCGGAAGGCGTGGAGCATGAATATGAGCTGGTAAAGATGCTGCGTTCCAACCAGGGCACCTGCATCAACCAGCGGCCCATTGTGGTAAAGGGCGAGGAAGTGAAGAAGGGCGATGTGCTGGCCGACGGCCCCGCCACCGCCAACGGCGAGGTTTCGCTGGGCAGGAATATGCTCATCGGCTTTATGACCTGGGAGGGCTACAACTACGAGGACGCCGTTCTCATCAACGAAAAGCTGGTACGGGACGACCTGTTCACCTCCATCCACATCGAGGAATATGAGACCGAAGCCCGTGATACCAAGCTGGGCCCGGAGGAGATCACCCGTGAGATCCCCAATGTCGGTGATGATATGCTGGGCGCTCTGGATGAGCGAGGCATCATCCATGTCGGCGCCGAGGTACACTCCGGCGATATCCTTGTCGGTAAGGTGACCCCCAAGGGCGAGACCGAGCTGAACGCCGAGGAACGCCTGCTGCGCGCCATCTTTGGCGAGAAGGCGAGAGAGGTGCGCGATACCTCCCTGAAGGTGCCGCACGGCGAGTACGGCATCGTGGTGGACATCAAGGTGTTCACCCCAGAAAACAGCGACGAGCTTTCCCCCGGCGTCAATGAGGTGGTAAGAGTTTACATCGCCCAGAAGAGAAAGATCTCCGTCGGCGATAAGATGGCCGGCCGCCACGGCAATAAGGGCGTAGTTTCCCGCATTCTGCCGCCGGAGGATATGCCCTTCCTGGAGGACGGCACCCCGCTGGATATCGTGCTAAACCCCCTGGGCGTTCCTTCCCGTATGAACATCGGCCAGGTGCTGGAGGTGCACCTGGGCATGGCCGCCAGCCGCCTGGGTTGGCATGTGATGACCCCAGTCTTCGACGGCGCCCACGAAGAGGATATCCGGGAGTGCTTCCGGATGGCCGGGCTGCCTGAGGACGGCAAGAGCGTCGTCTATGATGGCCGTACCGGTGAGAAATTTGATAACCGTGTTACCGTCGGCTATATGTACTACCTCAAGCTGCATCACCTGGTTGATGATAAGATCCATGCCCGTTCCGTTGGCCCGTACAGCCTGGTCACCCAGCAGCCCCTGGGTGGTAAGGCGCAGTTCGGCGGCCAGCGCTTTGGTGAGATGGAGGTTTGGGCGCTGGAGGCTTACGGCGCTGCCTACACCCTGCAGGAGATCCTAACCGTGAAATCCGATGATGTGGTGGGCCGTGTGAAGGCGTTTGAGTCCATTGTGAAGGGCCAGAACATTCCGGCGCCCGGCATCCCCGAGGCGTTCCGCGTAATGGTGAAGGAGCTGCAGTCCCTGGGCCTGGATGTCAAGATCCTGGATAAGGACAATGAGGAGATCGACATCAAGCAGACCTACGATGAGGACGAGAACATGCCCATGGCCAGCGACTACTACGATGAAAGCGATGTAGCCGTGGATTCCGAGATCGAGGACAACTACACCATGGAAAACCCCGATGAGGACAGCGATTCCTATGACGATGCCGACTTTGACGGCAGCGAAGATGAGGACGACGACGGATTTGATTTTTAATGATGGAGGGGAAGAACTTTGGATAATAAATCTTTTGAATCGATCAAGATCGGGCTGGCTTCCCCCGATGCCATTCGCTCCTGGAGCTACGGCGAAGTAAAAAAGCCTGAGACCATCAACTACCGCACCCTAAAGCCGGAGCGCGACGGCCTGTTCTGCGAGCGCATCTTTGGACCCACTAAGGACTGGGAATGCTACTGCGGCAAGTATAAGCGTATCCGCTTTAAGGGCAAGATCTGCGAGCGCTGCGGCGTGGAAGTGACCCGCGCCAAGGTGCGCCGCGAACGGATGGGCCACATTGAGCTGGCTGCGCCCGTTTCCCACATCTGGTACTTTAAGGGCACCAGCAGCCGCATGGGCCTGCTGCTGAACCTGAGCCCCCGTGTGCTGGAAAAGGTGCTGTATTTCGCATCCTATATCGTCATCGATCCCGGCAACACCAAGCTGAAGAAGTACGCCTTGCTGAGTGAGCGGGAGTATAACGAGATCGTTGCCTCCGGCAAGGAGTTCGGCACCGAGCCGCACACCGCCGGCACCGGCCCCTACATCCTGACCGAGTTCGACGCCAACTTCGTCAAGCTGAAGGCCTATGACGGCTACTGGAGAGGCGCTCCCGACATCAAGAACGTGGAGTACCGCGTCATTACCGAGAACGCCGCTGCCGTTATCGCTTTCAAGAACGGCGAGCTGGATTACTTCACCGACGTGCCTCTGACTGACTGGGAAAGCGTGAAGGCTGCCTCCGGCGAGAACAACGCCATGCTGAAGGCCAACGACGTCCACTGGCTGGGCATCAACTACCTCTCTCCCACCAACAACAATATTCTGGGCAACGAAAAGGTGCGCGAGGCCATCTTCTGGGCGATCAACAAGGACGACTGCATCACGGCGGCCACTGCCGGCTACGGCTCTCCCGCCTATGAGTACATGCCCTCCGAGTACGTGGCTACCTCTCCCAACTACCGGGACGGCAAGTTTGCCACCTATGACTACGCTCCCGACAAGGCACACCAGTGCCTGCTGGACGCCGGCTTTACCGAGGAGCAGATCGCTTCCGGCATCGACGTCGGCACCATCCTGACCTATGGCGACGCCAGTCTGCCCAAGGGCAAGGAGTGCGTGGTCATTCAGGCGAATCTGGCCGCCTGCGGCATGAAGGCAGAAGTAGAGACCGGCGATTACTCCGCCGTGGGTCCCCGCATGTACAGCCAGGACTATGACATGGTCATCTTCGGCGACAGCGGCAACTACGACTATAACAACATCCGTCAGCAGGTCGATTCCGAGTCCGTCGGTATGTATGTGGTACGCTACAAGGACGATAAGAGTCCCTTCGACTGGCAGAAGATGGAGGATCTGGTGGATGCCGGTGTCGCCACAGCCGACACTCAGGAGCGCTATGACATCTATACCGAGCTGTGGAGCATGGTCATGGATACCAAGACCATCTATCCCATTCTGCATACCGGCGTGGGTGTGGCATGGTCCCAGAACATCAATGTCCCTGATGTACCTCCTCTGTACTATCACATTGAAAAGATGACCTGGGCCAACTGATCTGTTGGATCACACTGTCACATTCCAGTAAGCAAAGCACCCGGCGTCCTCGCTGCGCGCGGGGACGCCGGGTGCCTTATCATCAGGAGGAGCTATGTACAAATTTATCATAAAGCGTATTCTGTTCCTGATCCCCACCATCATCGGCGTGACCTTCATCATTTACGCGGTAATGAACATCACACCGGGCGATCCTGGCCGGGCGATTTTGGGAACCGGCGTATCTCAGGCAGACATCGACGCGTATAACCACGCGTTGGGGTATGATCTGCCGTTCCTGCAAAAATTCGGTCTCTACATCAAACGGATGGTGATAGACCAGGACTTCGGCATTTCCTATGTGACCAAGCAAAACGCGTTCCATGAGATCTGGCCCCGCTTTCTTGTCACGCTGAAGCTCAGCTTTCTGGGCGTATTTCTTTCGGCTATTATCGGTATCCCGCTGGGCATACAG
>ERZ773194.882-NODE-882-length-36299-cov-11.440735_pt1 | contig 36299 bp, 30 predicted proteins | sample MGYA00511240_ERZ773194 | MGnify/ENA primary metagenome ERZ773194 (study PRJEB29015, sample SAMEA2737774) | human gut metagenome | biome: human gut; feature: human-associated habitat; material: faeces | place: China | collected 2012 ... | reverse complement strand
TCTTGTTATAAAAATTTATTCAGTGATGACAACTGTTCTGGTGTCATTATCCCAGTCAACGCTGAGCTGGAACGCTTCAGCTAAAAATCGAACCGGAACCAGCGTTCTGTCACTGACAATTTTCGCAGGGACTTCAAGCTCACAAGGCTTTCCGTTAACAGTTGCAGTTGTTTCATCTATAGTCAGTTTTACAATCGTACCATCCTTAGAGGCAGTAACAGTTTGGTTCTCCTGGTCCCATTCAACAGCCAACCCCATTGCTTCACAAACAGCCCTGTACGGAACCAATGTCCTGTCATTTTCAATCACAGCCTGCGTATCCATTTGAACCTGCTGCCCGTTAAATGTAACTTTAATTCTATTATTCTCCTTGTCCGGCCTGCCCATTCCGCCTCCCGGTCCAAAACCGCTGTTCATGGTTGTATTACCGGTTGTGGGCAGTTCGCCCGACAGCTGTTTTTGGATATTATCCACCCGGCCGCGGACATAGTTGATAAGCGAAATATTGGCAGTCATCATCCCGCCGCCAGGTCCTCCGAATCCCCCGTCCGGCCTCTGCTGTCCGTCATTCAAATCCGGAGGTTCAAAACCTTCCGGCCTCTGCGGCATCTCCCCATTCATATCCGGCGGCTGGAACCCCTCTGGCATCTGTCCCTGCATTTGGGGAATTTCTCCATTACCGCCCGGAAAATTCTCGCTGCCAGGCATTTGCCCATTTTCCTGCCCGCCGCTCATAGCGGGCATTTCATTATCTGAAGTCTGATTTTCGTTATATGTGATGCTGGATTCAAACTGTTCCATAGTATAAAACTTGGTCGGGTCGTTTTCAAGCGCAGGCCTGATGAGATTCGCTAATTCTGCTACCCTGTCTTCAAAACCTTCTAAATATTCCAAAAGCTGCCTGATATATCCGTAATACCTTTCTTTATATTCCGGAACCTCTAAAAGATTGGTAATCAGGGGAGTTTTGTCCATGCTGACGCCGAATACCGGCTCGTCAATCGGAATAGCAGCAGCTGCACTGGAGCTGCCCATAAAGCCCCCGAAGGACATATTGTAATCCCATGGAATCACATAAAATTTACCATCATGCTCATACAGATAGTAGTTGTGCAGCATACTTCCGTTATAGCTGTCATAATTGCCAAGAACCGTATTTGCGGCGATATACTGCAATGCGCTGTCTACATCCAGTACGCTTTCTATCTCTCCTTTTTCGCCGTCCGGCATCTCATTTAAGACTTGAATCATATTTTTCAGGCCGGTCTTTTCGGTATCGGGCCCGTTTTTCAGCTCACTGTTTGGATAGTCCGAACCTTCCTCATACAAAAGAGAAGAACCCATTTCCTGTTTATAGAGGTTTCCGTCATTATTTCCAAAATTACGTTCCAAAAATGCATCGTCTTCCGCCTCCACGCAAAGATATAATCCTTTCAGTTCGCCATTGATATAGATATTTGCAAAGACGCACAGCGGAACCGTGCTGCCGATAGAACGCAGCGCTTCATAGCTGAGATACTCCCGCAGAGAAGAGGGATCTGCAAAGTTGCTGTTGAGGGCTAACTCGTCAAGGTCCATAAGGCGCTGCTTTTTCACATATTTATCAAACTTAATTTTAAAACTATACCGTTCAGAATCAGAACCGGAAACTGAATTCAAGGAAGAATTCCCTTTTGTACGGAATCCGACATTTTCAACCGTAACGCCGTCCACAGTAACATTGGCGCTTTTGAACTCCTCCGCTTTTGGATTATCTAAAATACTCTGCCAGTCCTCGTCGGACAATTCAATATTAATATCAATGATTTTATCGCCTTCAAATACGCTTTCATATTCTTTCTTCTCTCCTGTTAACTGCCGCTGTGTATCTGTACTTGATGCATAGCATGCTGTACAGAGCAGGCAAATCAACACAAGCATAGAGATTATTTTTCTATATTTTTTCATTGCTGCCTCCCTTACCATTCATTGTTGTCCGCCGCCATGGAAAGGACAACATTCAGATTACCGTTTCTGCATCGAATCAAGTCTAAAAATTCCTTTTCATCCATATCCTCCGGCGCGGTGATATAATAATTTAATTCAAATAAGGTGCCAAGATCAGCAGTCCTGACCCGGCTAAGCTGATACCCTTTTGTATATTTATCAAAAATATCGTCGAATGCTCCTTTATAGTCAAGATCTTCAGGAATCGTGATTTTCAGCAGCTTCCTGTTGTTTTTGGGATGGCCGAAATTGATAGCTGACAGCAGGAACATAAAAGCGCACAGGACAACTGCAAACAATACGGCGTACCCAATCAGGCCAACCCCGCAGGCAAGCCCGGAAGCCATAGCAAAAAAGATATAGGTGATATCCTTCGGGTCGCCCGGGGCCGACCGGAACCGTATGATGGAAAATGCTCCAGCCAGTGAAAATGCCCTTGCGACATTGCTTCCAACCAGAAGAATGATAATCGCAATGATTGCCGGAACCATAATAATTGTCAGAACAAAGCTCTGAGAGTACTGCCCCCGTTTATAGGTTTTCATATAGGTAAAGCTGATTAACAGCCCCAAAACAAAGGCAATCAAAATAGTTAGGATTGTGGTTGTAACCGAAAGCTGGGTATCGGCTGCGTTATTAAATAAGAAGTCGAGCACAGGCGGTCCTCCTTTCTGTTTTGATCTGCGATATAGGAATAATATTCCGTGCCGTATTTAGAAAAGCTGGTGCTATAGATTCTATGCTTGCTCAAAAGCTCGGCCAGCCATAGTGGAATGGACTTTTCTGCTTTGATTTCCATCAGCCAGATGTCCGGCGCAAGAAGCTGTTCCCCATAATCCCCTTTCTCAAGCTCAAGGTCATATCTCCTGGTCCGGATATTCATATCAAAAGAGATTCTCAAGTCCCGGTTATCCTTTCCAAAATAAGCCCTGCGGTCATATGCCAGATATAGTTTAGGAGAAAGGGCATTTCGATTGATAAGATAATCAAGCTCATTGAGCACCTGCCGGTTCATAAACTCTTTTACCTCCGGCTTTTGGCCGGTTCTGACAAAATCATACGCCTCAGCAAGACCGATAGCCGTCCTGCGCTTGTTGACGAGTTTATTCACCTTTTTCTTAATTTCCAGGTATACCTTATCGTCCGGCTCTGGTACACCATACGCCCGAAGCCTCAGCTTTTCCTTATATTTCGGTTTCGACAGAGAAGTTCGGATAAGCGCATTATCATCGGTATCAAAATAGAGATTACTAATCGTATAAAATGCCCCTCCCTTGTTATATTTGTCTTCCTCCATATAATCATTCAGGACTTTCAGAACTTCTTCATATGTTTTGGTGTCAATTAAAAACTTTTTCTCAAACCGGTTAAAAACTTCAATCGCCATTGCGTCATCCCCTTTCAGGCTATGGATGTATTGTAGCCGCCTTTTGTGACAAGAGTATGATAATACAAAGAAAAAAGGTAAAAATTACGCCAAAAAAGCGGACGCAGCTGCGTCCGCTTAAAAATGAAATCTGTACGTTCAGCAAAGAGTGATTTTCATCAGAGCATTTTAATCCGGCTTCTGTACTTTTCCAAATTGTGGGCATTATATTCATCTCCGCCCGGTTCATTGGCACTTTTCCAGACCGGCGGCTCAATTCCTCTGTTGATACATTCCTGTACCGCGGCAATCTCCAGACAATGAATAATGTAAAAATCAACTAAATTGGATATCGGTGCAATCGGGGTTTTACATCCTTCCACCATTACAGATGCGTCTCCTACCGGATTGTAATCGTCAATACAAATATCTGCAAGGTCAAACAAATTTTTTCCAGACGGGTGGCGGATAAAGTGATCTTTTGGCATTTCGCTTTGCCAAAGAGAACTGGATACAGCTATGATTTTAACACCGTTCTTTTTTGCCTCCGCCGCGGCGTCGATTGTTGCGGCATTAATTCCAATATTATGAAAAATCAGCAATACATCGTCTTTTTTCAGGTCGTAATACCTCATAATTGCACTGCCGTAATTGACTGTCCGCTCTAATTCAAGATATTTTAAGGCCTGATTAAAGACAGTCAGCCCCGTTTCCATAATCGGATTAATATTACAAAGCCCTCCGGCCCGGAAAAACATTTCACCAACGCATAGAGTGGTATGCCCCCCTCCTCCATAGACATTGATTAATCTATCCTGTTCAATGGCATCAGCCATTAACTTTGCCGCAGTCTTAATATTTTCAGTCTGAGTCTCACGAACCAGTTTAATGTTATCTATAACCGCTTGATAGTAACCATGATCATTCAGCATTTTTATCTCTCCTAACCCTTTTAAAATTCTTACCAATTCTATCCCAAAGTGCAATCGGTTCTTTTGCCGCCACGCTGGTACCGTATCCTCCGCGATAAGTCCAGACCGCTAATCGGTCTACGCCAAGACTTTCATACAAATCAACGACCTTGTCAACCTGGGCAAAATCGGCTGGCTGTTTATTGTAACCCATGAGCCAGCGCTCTGACCTTTTCCCATATTTTTTCGCTATGGCAACCGTCCTCTCTGTGATATCCCGAAAAAAGGGTTCCGGTAAGCTCCAATCGATTATGGTTGTAGAAAACACATCAAAATAAGGACATGCGCCGACCATCTCCCAATTGTCATAACCGCGCAGTTCTGTTACATAGTAGGTGTTCAGCGTTGCATGGACGCAGCAGGTAATTTCCAGATTTGAATTATACTCCTTCAGCCTTTTAGAGATTTCTGACAGGGTAAACAAAGCCTCCCTCCAACGGAATTGTTTCACATCGTCATTCATAAACCGGGGCATTTCATAGCCGTAATAGTCTTCAAACTTTTTCATACATTCCGGACACCTGCACGCCCAGTCGTCTCCCGCGCCGCCTGTAATAGAAGCATATGCTTTCGGATATGCATAATGCGGTTCATCCCAGAAAAAACCGTCTACATCGGTTTCTTTTGCCAGCTTCATGCAAATATTCCAAAAATAGTCCCGAAAGGAATTTGTATTAAAACAGGCCGCATTAAGCACCTCTCCGGTATAGGCAGAAACCTGCCTGTGATGAACATTATTCTGCAAAAACAAGCTGACCTGTTCTCCTCCGAAATATTTTCCAATGCCCCAGGTATCTGCAATCACCCGGAGTCCGGCTTCATGCGCCGTTTTAATGATTTCATTCAGATTAGGGAACCAAAAATCCATATCAAATTCAGTAATTGCAAGAATGACTGTATCGCAGCCATGTTCTATCATTTCCTGAAAGTCCGCTTTTGCATGTTCCGCATAGCTCATACCATAATAGCTGACTGCCGTATGCTGAATCGCCATCTGACTTCTCCTTTCCATTTTAGCACTTATGTTAACCAATAAGTTTATGAAATAGATTACTTTTTATTTTTACACGTCCACCTTCTCATAACATCTTCTGCCGGCTTGCCTTGGATCGTAAACCCTTTATCTCCTTTTGGATCGTCGTGGTAATGCGGCCGTCTCTGCGTTTCATCCCATTTCCACCAGAAGAAACCCATCCATTGCGGCAATTCCCAAAATGTACGGAAACTCGCCTCCATATAGTTGGCCTGCTCCTCCCCGTCGTAATCCGTGTCCCACAAGAAATTAAACGGCTGCATCACACAACCATGTGCAGAACGCACACCATACTCTGTAAAGGCAATCGGCTTATTATCAAATCTTTTGCAAATGGAATCAATTTTTTCTTTTCTTGATTCAAGATACTTTTGCATATCTTCGACAGACAAATCCGGATTGGTACGGGCGCCGGCATTGCTGGCAGCATCCAAAGGATGTATATTCGGCTTACAGGCCGGCGGATAATAGCTATAGCTTAAATAATCAAGTTTTTCGAACCAGTTTAAATCATAGTTTTTTCTCGATGCAGGCGTGAATTCATAGGTAATCGGCTGGGAATATAGACGGCGCACTTCGTCAATCACTTGTTCCCAATGCTCATTCTGCCCTTCTGTCCCAAAATATTCAGCGCCGATAATCAAAGAGTCCATTCCGATTTTTTCTGCTAAATCAGCAAAATACTTTGCACTTTCAGTAAAAGAGCGGAACCATTTTCCCCAATAATCGTTATCAACACCCTGGATTTGCTGCTGCTGATCCCTGGTAGGAAATCGCACCATCCCCATCCAGGAACCGTCAAGTGCAGTCAGGCAAGGCTTAAATAACACCCTGATCCCGTTATCATGCAGCCGTTTGGTTATCTCGCGGAGCTCTATTTCTCCTGTAGAAAACTCAAAATCCAGATAAACCTTATCGGAATAAAAGGTATTCTGACAAAAATTCATATTCAGTGTTGTCCAATTAATGCCCGACTTCCTCATTAGCTCCGGCTGTTTTAAAACCTCCGGCTGCGTATAATAACCTCTCTTAGCCATAAAACCAAAATTGGTACCGCAAATCAATTCATTAAATATTGGATGACTTTGAAATTTCTCCGGAATTGTAACATTATTTTTATCCAGCATTGTTATCTCCTTTCCTGCCCTCTACCGATACCAAATGTTCTGAAACTGGTTAATCTTATCATTTTGCGGTTTTATGCCGCACCATTGAAGCGTTCCTGACAAAATAACATATGGTACTGCCGTCTGCGGCAGGTGCCAGGTTGTCTGAACAATACCATGACTCTTTCTCTCCCGGCACACATTTACCATACTTTCAATGCTCTCTTCATTCATAAAGGGTGAATAAACAGTTTGAAAGCCCTTATTTTCAAAAAAGGCGGCATCCTGCCATTTCCTGCCCGGATTGTTATGTGTCCAGATGTTCATTAAGATATTTTTCGGTATGTAATCAGCCGTTTTTTCACTGCATTTCCAATAGAGTGCATCCATGGAGGAATACAGCATATCTCCCCACATTGCCATTGTTGTGTTCTTCTTCTGCAAATACGAATTTAGAAAAGAAATATGTTTAGCAAATAGTATATCGGCGCTCATGGTTCTGTCTTCCTCCGTCGAACCAAAACCAAAGGCTTTATCGCAGCAGGCGTGCAGATAAGGTGGATTTCGAAACATTGCCAATAACTCATCCATCAATTCTTTTAAAAATACCTGTGTATCAGGATTTTCTGTAGCAAAACACCAGCCTCCCGGAATATACATATCCGAAAGGTCAGGCCGCTGATCCAGCACAGTGTGCTTTCTCGAAACGATCCTGCTCCATCCGGCATGTGACGTTAAATTCTGTGCAGGCAGCGGCCGGATATGCAGCTGATTCATCGCAAAGCTAATCAAATCCTCTATTTCAGCTCTTGTATAAGCATTCGGCCAGTGGGCATATTCGCGGCTATAGGGGAACATTCCCCAAAATTCGATAAAAATATGATTATAACCGCAAATAGCGGCTGTTTTCATCATTTTTTTGATATCCTCCGGACTGCTCTCCTCTTTTTCCGTACCGTCATCCGGCCGGAACATACAGGTATGAACCGCACGAAATGGGATATCAGGATAATCATATAGTTCCATCAGAGGCAGTTCCTCCGTTTCAGACAACATACGAATCAGGGATTTGAGTCCCAACAGCATACCTTCGGGGGTTTTCCCTATTATTGCAATGCTGTCTTGCTCCGCCTCCAGCCAGAAGGCTTCATCATTTTCAAAACAGTACTTTTTCTTTTTTGGAATCTTCGGCCCGATACAAAGAACGCATTCTTTTTCAAGACCTTCGAACGGTCTTATCTGCACCTCTTTCTGATATCCCGCCAGTTCAAGCAAATAGGACATTTGCACGCCCTCTACATTGGTACAGATATCTGCCACCCTATTTTTCTGATAAAATCCGTCCCTGACGGTCAGGCTTTTCGGCTGAATGATCAGCTTGTTTAAAAGCTCCTGCCTGTTCATTTTCAACACTCCGTTTCATTTGGAAATAGAATCTTTTTAATATCACGTTTTGTCGTCTATATCATAAGCAACCCTACAGCAAAAGAAAACGTATAAACCAATCAAATAGGGTAACAAAACGAAACTTGACAATCCATCGCATCAGCAGTATCATTGACATAACAATACGTTAAAAGGTGGCGTTTTTCATGTTTTTTTCCGAAAATGAACTTTTATTGGAACTATTAGGGGTGTTCAAAATAGAACGGAAGAAAAGCTATCTTGACAGTGTTAACGACCGCAGCTATGACAGTCTCAGTATCCGCCTTTCAGGTGCCGGAACTTTTTGTACAACAGATAAAACTTATACTGTAAAACGTGGAGATTTGCTCTATCTACCTCAAAATGCACACTATCGGCATTCAACCAGCGGTGAAACTATTATCGCGATTCATTTTATTAATTACAGCTATAATAAAAAAAACACGATAGAAATTCTTACTTTAAACCATTATACAGAAGCTGAAAATCTGGTACAAAATATGTATCATATCTGGAATGAAAAAAAACAGGGGTATCAATACCTCTGTCTTTCCATCTTATATCAATTACTGTACCTGCTTAATCAGCAGGCACATAATGATTATATACAATCTGTAAATCCAAACGAAAAAATCAAAGCCGCTATCGATTATATCCACACGCACTTTCGCAGCGAACAGATTTCCATTTCCAAGCTGGCCAGGCTATCTGCCGTCTCTGAAACGTATTTCCGTAAGCTTTTTCAAAAAATATATTCTGTCCCTCCCAGTCAATACATTATTTGCCTGCGGCTTGAATATGCTTCTCAACTTTTGCAAAGTAAACTTTATACCGTCTCTGAAGTCAGTGAAAAAGCTGGTTTCAATGATACAAAATATTTCAGTAAGCTATTTAAGCGGCATTACCATAAATCACCCAGTAAGTATCAAAATCTTAATCTAGAAAAAAACCTAAAATAAAGGGATGATTCAATAAATAGATTATATAAAGATTTACAAGATATCTCCTCTTTTCTAAAAAATTTCTTGACTTTCCAGTTATGTTTTGATATAATATTTTTTGTTCGGCTGGACAAACATATAATCTACACAAACGCACCATTAGCTCAGCTGGTAGAGCACCTGACTCTTAATCAGGGTGTCCAGGGTTCGAGTCCCTGATGGTGTACCACCCTTGTGGTGTGCCACGAGGGTTCATAGTTGGTGTTTTTAACGGTGAGGGTCCACCCGTTCCCATTCCGAACACGGAAGTTAAGCTCACCAGTGCCGACAATACTTGTCTGGAGACGGACCGGGAAGATAGGTCAATGCCAACACAGAAGACCGCAGTCATTTGACTGCGGTCTTTTGCTATATTTGCACCGTTTTCCGCGCTGCTGTGATACAATGGCCCTGCCGTGGGATTTCAGACACGGCAGAAGAAAAATGCAGATCCGCTGTAACCTTTTGCATGCAGCGGACTCTTATAGACAGAACATCGAGATGGGAGGGGCAAGGATGGACACGTTCGACGTCATATTTACAACCTACAGTCCGCTCGTGTTCCGTTACCTGCGCTCCCTGTGCGGAGATGCGGCCGTCGCCGAAGAGCTCACGGCGGAGACCTTTTACCGCGCCTACACCCATTTTGATTCGTTTCGCGGCGACAGCAAGCTTGAGACGTGGCTGTGCGCCATTGCGAAAAACGCATACCTCAAGGACTGCCGGCGCAGCGCGCGCACGGTCGGCGCGGACGCGCTTGATACCCAGCCTGCGGAGACGGACTTCGTCGAGCGCTTTCTTAACCGCGAGCAGGCGCAGCAGATCTACCGCCACGTGCACGAGCTGGGCGCGCAGTATAAGGAAGTGTTTTTGCTGCGCACGCTCGGCGAGCTGAGCTTCCGCGACATTGCGGACATCTTCGGCAAGTCCGAATCGTGGGCGAAGGTCACGTACTTTCGCGCCAAAAACAAAATCATCGAACGAATGGAGGGATCGACATGAATCCGATCACCTGCGGCATGGCGGCGGATCTGCTGCCGCTCTATCTGGACGGCTGCTGCAGCGCCGACAGCCGTGCGGCGCTCGAGGCGCACATGGACGCCTGCCCGGCCTGCCGGGCGCAATATGCGCAGCTGCGGCGCGACCTGACGCCCGCTGCGCCCGCGGCGGAGGATCCCGGTACGGACGGGATCGCACGCGCTCTGGCGCGAAAAATGCGCCGCCGCAAGCGCTGCCTGCGCGCGCTCTGCGCGGTGCTGGGCGTGCTGCTGGCCGTGCTTCTTGTGTTCATCGGCAAGACCTTCGTGATCCTCGGCCAGCCGGGCGGCGCTGTGTCCGCCGCGCTCCCGGCCGGTGCGACCGATCTTGTCGCGCGTGAGGTCAGCGGCACGGCGGAGGAGGTCGGCGAGCATGTGTTTGCGACCGGAACGGCGCGGCTCGTCGTCTCGGCGGATGCGCTGCCGGATGCGCCCGTGACGGTGCGGCTCTGGCAGGTGCGCGAGACGCGCGAAAATACCATGGTCGCAACGCTCGACGCAAGGCACCGGTCGTGCATCTTTACGAATCTGCCGCCGCAGACGCTCTACGCCGTCACGGTGGACGGCGCGCCGGATGTGCAGCTCACCGTGCGCAGCCGGCTCACGTTCCGGGAGGCGTTTTCCCTCATGCTGCAGGAGCTGTGAGCAGGGATAGAAACCGGACAGAAATCGCGAAAGCCCCGCCGGAAAACCGGCGGGGCTTTTGGAGTGTTGCGAAAAGAAAGGGATCGGATCAGTATTTCTGCAGCGGGGCGTATTTCTCGTGCAGCGCTTCCTCGCGCTCGAGGTCGGACTCGATGCGTCTGTGGCGTGCGCGGATCTGCTCGTGGGTGTGCATATGCGGCACCTTGTACATGTGGTTCTCCTCGACAGCCTCGAACAGGTACGGGCCGACGAAGGCGGGGTTCATGCCCTTGACGGTGATGTTGCTGTCGAACAGGCGGCGGTAATCCCAGTAGCTGTCGGTGGCGTAGAACGGGTCGCACGGGACGCTGTAGTCGGCCGGGCGGTGATCCTCGCTGTTGTGGATGTTCGTGTGCACATATTCGGGACAGAACACGCTCACACCCATCATGCTGTAGTCGGGGTCGTTCTCGGCCAGATCACGCACGGCCTCAGCAATGCAGACGGCGGCATGCTTGCTCGCAAGATAGGCCGTGTTGTAGCGCAGGCCGGTGATCAGGCCGGCGATGGATGCGGTGAACAGGAAGTGGCAGGGCGTGCCCTGCTGCTTGAAGATGGGCAGCACCTCGTGCACGTAATAGGTCAGGCCGAGTACGTTCGTGTTCATGGCCCAGGCCCAGTCCTGAGGCGGATGGTTGTAGACCCAGCCGGCGGTGGCGATGCCGGCGTTGGCGAACATCAGGTCGAGCTGGCCGTACTCCTGCATGACGCGCAGGATGCTGAAGCGGACCTCTTCATACTTTGTGACGTCGGTCTTGATGGTGACGACCTTCGGCGCGCCGGCCTTCTCGCAGATGGCCTTGGTCTCCTCGAGACCTTCGGTGTTGATGTCGATGAGGGCGAGGCGCATGCCGCGCTTGGCAGCCTCTTCAGCGAAGGCGCGGCCGATGCCGGTGGCGGAGCCGGTGATGGCGGCAACTTTGTTCTTGAATTCTTTCATGTCTTGACTTCCTTTCTGTTGTGATATGGTGTGGGTTGACGGGGCTCAGGCGAGACCCGGGAACAGGACGCACATGAGCGTGACGGCGGCGGTACCGACGGTCGTGGCGATGACGGTCGTCACGAACAGGGCGGGATAGACCTCCTTGAGCTTCATGTGGCACATGGGCAGCAGCATGAGGATGCTGCCCGAATAGGGCATGGAGTCGAGCGTGGTGGCCGCAAACGCGGACACGCGGTGGATGGTGCTGGCCGTCAGACCGAGCGCCTGCAGCTTCGGCGCGATGATCGGCAGCGCGACGAGCTGGCCGGTGGACGAGCCGCCGGTGAGCATGCACATGAGCGCCACAACGACCCAGCAGATGAGGATCGGCGCGATGCTGATGCTCGTGATGGCGGTGATCATGGACTGGAACGCGTCCGTGTTGGTGATGACGCCGGCGAAGCCGCAGATCGCGGCGACGGTCATCGTCATGGGCACGGAGTCGACGGCGCCGCTGTTGAGCATGGCCTTGAGATCCTTGCGGCGCAGCTGCGGCCAGAACAGCACGAGGGACAGCGCGATGGAGCACAGCAGGCAGATGTTGATGTTGAGCTTCCAGATGTTGAACAGCAGGAAGAGGACGGCCATCGGAATGAGGGCGACGATCAGCTTCGGCTTGCTGCCTGTGCTGTCATAACGCGGGTCGAGCGGGTGGAGCTCGAAGTGCTCGCCGCGTTTGCGGGCGCGGTTGATGAGCAGGTTCATGATGACGAGGATCGCGGCGATCTCCGCCGCCGCGCCCACGAGACCGGGCACCAGCGCCACATCGGCCGCCGTGCCGAGCACGGTCATGGCGGCCACGTTCGTGACCTGCGGGCTGCCGGGCACGGTCAGCGTGAAGGTGAACGAGCCCGCGCCCAGAATGCCGAGGATGAACTTCTTCGGGATATCGCAGCGCTCGAAAATGACCAGCGCGATCGGGTACATGAGCACGATGACGACGCCGGCGATGATGCCGCCGAGGTTGAGGATGGTGCCGATGACCAGGATCACGGCCATGGCAATGAGGTTTTTGCCGGTGCTGCTCATGTTCTCCTTGAGCAGGCGGTTCATGACGGAGTCGGCGATGGTGTAGGCGGCGCCGCTCTCCGTGTAGATCTTCGACTGCAGGCAGCCGAAGAGGATCATGAAGAAGAAGCTCTTGACGGCGGTGAACATACCGCTGACATAGTCGCCGACGAGGCTGTCGATAAACGGCAGCGTGTTGCAGGCGATGACGACGCACGCGCCGGCAAATGTGGCCAGATAGACCGACCAGTCTTTATAGCAGAGATAGATAACGATCAGAAAACCGAGGATACAGCCGATGACGCCCAATGTTGACACCTCTTCCGATCGGGATTACACAGATTCGGCCTGCTTCTCGGCCGCATCGAGGGGCTTGCGATCCACCTTCGGGATCAGGTACATGGACGCAACGGCGACGCACGAGAGCACGATGCCATAGATGAACGAGGCGGTGTAGCCGCCGGTGGAGGCAACGAGCGCGGCGCTGATGCGCGGCGTGATGAGCGTGCAGAAGATCATGTAGCCGAACAGGGCCACACCGTAGATGCCGCCGGCGTAGACCGGACCGTAGGACTTGTTGATCGTGACAGGGTAGACGCTGTTGGTGGCGCCGAAGCCGAGGCCGAGCAGCGCATAGCCGAGGTAGAACATGAACAGCGAGTGCGCGGCGATCAGGCAGATGGCGGACAGGATGCACAGTACGCCGCAGATGCCGTAGACGTGCTTGTAGCTGATCTTGTCGCACAGCGCGCCGAGGAACAGGCGGCTGAGGGTGTTGGCGATGAAGTAGATCGACACACCCAGCGTGGCCGCGCTCAGCGTGAAGCCTGCGTCGGTCATGTACACGGAGAAGCGCGGGAACATGATCATATACATCGTCGGGAAGAAGGCGGTGCACACGATCAGGTGCCAGATGGGACGGGTCTTGAGTGCGCGGCGCACGTTATAGCTCTCGAGCTGCGTCTCCGCGCTCGAGGCGGAGCCGGCAAAGCCGGCGGGCGTGTAGCCGACAGGCGCCTGACGGACGCCGAGTGCGCACACGACGCACACGACCAGGGACACGAGGCCGACGATGCGCAGCGTGGAGATGATGCCGGTGGACTGCACGAGCTTCGAGCAGATCGGCGCGAGGAAGGCGGACGAGCCACCGGTGAAGGCCATGCACAGGCCGGAAACGAGGCCGCGCTTGTCCGGGTACCAGCCGGTGGAGACATAGGTAGCCACGGTATAGGCAAGGCCGTTGCCGAGACCCTGCAGGAAGCTGAAGGTCACATACAGCAGCCACGGGGCCGACTGCGGCACGAAGCTGCTGGTCAGTGTGCCGAGCGGGAACAGCACGGCGCCGAGCAGCATGGCGTTTCTTGCGCCGATCTTCGACATGAGCGTGCCGCCGATCAGAGCGCCGGGCGTCCAGCACAGCAGCATGGTCGTGCTGACGTTTGCAATGGCGTCTGCGGTCCAGTTAAAGTGTGCCGCCAGCGGGGAAACAAATACGGCTGCAGAGTTGGTCACGCCGGTGATGAGCAAAATCACCAGGCAGCGGATCAGGATTCCAAGGCGGTTGCGATCCATATTCTCGATCGTCTTTTCCATCGAGATTCTCCTTTCTATCATTGACATGGTCCTGCGCTCCGGCAGCCGGGCAGACAGCCGTCCGGAGCTGCGTTCGTGTGTCCCTGCGGGATACACATCGGTTTTGTTCGGTTGTGCCCATTATATTTGCTTGACAGGAAATCGACAATGTTTGCCGTGCACAGTATCCGGTCAAAATTTTGTCATAGAGACCAATCCGCATTTTGCTCCGGAAACCGTTTTTGACGCAAAAAACCGGACCGGAAAGCTTTGCCGGTCCGGTTTTCAGGCTGCGGCCGCCGTCAGAAGGCGACGTTGTTGAGGTAGCCGTCGATCAGAAAAGACAGCTGGAGCGAAAACAGCAGCTCTGTCGTCGAAAGGTCGATCCCGCAGATGGATTCGATCTGTGCGATGCGGTAGTTGACGGTGTTGCGGTGCAGAAAGAGCCGCTCGGAGGTGTGCGCCTTGTTAAAGCCGCATTTGGTGAATACGCGCAGCGTCTGGTAGAGCTCGGCGCTTTTTTCGCGGTCGTAGTGGATGAGCGTGTCGAGCGCGGGATGCCAGATGAAGGACAGCAGGCTTTTGTCCTCGACCTGATCGAGCAGCGCGTAATACACGTAGTCCGAGAAAAAGAAGAGCTTCTGGTCCGAGCGCATCTGCTTGGCCAATTGCAAGGTCTGCAGCAGCATGTTATAGTGGAGTGAAAGCTGGTTGTTGGCCTGAAAACAGTTGCTGATGCCGACGATCAGCCGGTGCCCCTGCGTGTACTGCTCCAGCGCTGCGCGCTGTTCGGGCGTGATGGTGCCGCCGTCCGCCGCCGTCAGCAGCAGCACCAGATCGTTCTTGACCACCGAAAAGGCCGTCTTGCCGAAGATGGCCTGCATATCTGGAATGAGGCGGGATTTGTAGTAGGCCGGCTCCTTATAATAGACCGGCCGGATGATCGCCAGACATTTCTGCTCCGGAAAGCTCAGCTTGGCCAGCTTCATGCGGCGCTCCATGTCCACGTTCTGCGCGCCGGCGAGCATATCGGCAAAGATGTTGTTGAGCTGGGAGGCGCGGTAATCGATCCAGTTGCCGTTGTTGCTCCTGACGATACGCTCCTTTGCCGAGCTGGACAGCAGCGGGATGATCTGCTGCTCGGCCGCGCTGAACATGCCGGTCTTGCTCACGATGATGACGTAGCCCATCATGAAATTGTCGTAGACGATGCGCGTGCACAGCAGATAGCGCTGCATGTGCTCGCAAAAGAGCGTGAAGGGCTTGTCCGAGAGGGAATACTCGTTTTTGCGCCGCCGGTCCTCGATGTACTCCATTAGAATATCGCTGCAGTATCCCTGCTCGATGCTCCGCATCCACAGCGGGTAGTCCACATAGAAGTTTTTCGTCTTGGCCACGAGCTTTCCCGTGCTGTCGATCACGACGAACAGGTCGCCGGTGACGTCGGTCATTTTGGTCAGCACCCGGTCCAGCTCCGCACCGTTGCAGAGCATATACAGCACCTGTGTATAGAGCTGCTGGTCGGACTGCTGGTAGCTCAGCAGTTCCTTTACGGTCTGAAACAGCACGGCAAATTCACCGCGATCGATCATGGCGCTGTTCGTCAGTCTGTCCGCTAGCTCCGGCGGCAGCGTGCCGTAGTACAGCAGGTTGGTCGGCAGTACGGTGTCCGGTGTCAGCTGCCCCGCGTCGGCAAAATAGAGCGTTCCGGCCTGCACGTCGCTCTGACCGGAGGCAAGGATGTTGACGTCCGCCAGCTCGCAGTCGGAACGAATGTCGATGTACATGAGCATATGCGGCTGACTGGCCGAATGCAGCTTTGTGATCAGTTCGGAAAATTTCACGGTCGTGCCTCCTCGGATATACTAAAATTGTTAAAAAAATATTTAACTCAATTATACTACACGCAGGGGTGCGGGCGCAACTGCCGCCGTTGTGCTGTGTGACAAAAAGGCAGCGGGTCGTTGTGCACGGCACACAACGGCGGTCGTTTCCGCGTCGGGCGGGAGCGTTGTGCACGGCGGCGGGATTGTCTGTCCCGCACAAAATCAAGCTTTTTTTGGTGTTTCATGCATATGGAAATTCGCGAAACAGATGGTTAAAATATTTGCAAAGGCACGGATGCGGCGGCAGAATCCGCATCCCATGTCGTTCCTGCACAAGCAGACAGCATCGGTTTCGGAATCCTCCAAAGAAAGAGAAGAAACACCTCATGAAGTACGAAAAACTGTTTCAGCCCGGAAAGATCGGCAACCTCGAGCTGCGCAACCGCGTCGTGATGACGGCCATGGGCGCGCTCATGGGCGACTGGAACGGCTGCACCACGCCGGAGCAGATCCGTTTCTATGAGGATCGCGCCAAGGGCGGCTGCGGCCTCATCATTCCGGAATTCACCTCCGTGGACGCCGACAGCGGCCATTGCAACCCCATCCAGCTCGGCATCTATGACAGCCGGCAGATCAAGAGCTTCCAGCTCATCTGCGAGGCGGTGCATCGCCACGGCGCGAAGATCTTCATCCAGCTGCATCACGGCGGCCGCGAGGCGCCCCCGGCCTGCAACGGCGGCCGTCAGGCCATGGCTCCGAGTGTGGAGCTCAACTCCGTCGTCGGCCGCGCGACCATTCTGCCGCGCGAGATGACCATTGAGGACATTGACAACCTGGTCGAGAAGTACGTGCAGGCGGCGGTCAACTCCGAGCTGGCCGGTGCCGACGGTGTCGAGGTCCACGCGGCGCACGGCTATCTCGTGCAGCAGTTTTTGAGCCCTTACACCAACAAGCGCACCGACGAATACGGCGGAAGCATGGAAAACCGCTGCCGCTTCCTCGTGCGTATCCTCACCGGCATCCGCGCCGCCGTCAGCCGTGATTTCGTTGTCGGCGCGCGCATCAACGGCAATGACTTCGTCGAGGGCGGCAACGATCTCGCTGCCTGCACCGAGATCGCCAAACACCTCGAGCCGTATGTGGATTACTTCAATGTGTCCTGCGGCGTGTATGCCAGCGCACCGACCATGATCGAGCCGTGCTACAGCCCCGAGGGTTGGAGAAAGAATCTGGCCAAGACCATCAAGGCTGCCGTGAATGTGCCTGTCATCGCCGTCAACACCATCAAGCACCCCGAGACGGCCGAGCGCTTCCTGCAGGAGGGCGTGAGTGACTTTGTCGGCATGTCCCGCATGCAGCTGGCCGATCCCGAGGTGGTCAAAAAGGCCATGGCCGGCCGCGAGGATCTTATCCGCAAGTGCCTTGGCTGCATGAACTGCAACAAGTCCGTCGTCGCGGGCAAGAACCTGCACTGCGCCATCAACCCCGTCACCGGCCGCGCCACGGTCTACGGCGACGAGAATCTGGTCAAGACCGGCGCCGGCCGCACGGTCGCGGTCGTGGGCGGCGGCCCCGGCGGCATGCAGGCTGCGCTCCTGCTGAAAAAGCGCGGTTATTACCCGGTCATTTTCGAGAGCCGTGACCATCTCGGCGGCAGCGCCGTGCTGGCCTCGAAAGCGCCGTGCAAGGGTATGGTGGCCGAGCTCATCGAGACCATGAAGGCCGAGATGAAGGAGTACCACATCGAGGTGCGCCTGAACACGCCCGCCACGGTCGAGACGCTGCGCGCGCTCGATCCCTACGGCGTCGTCGTCGCCTGCGGCGGCGATCAGATCGTGCCGAACATTCCCGGTGTGGACCGCAGCAATGTCTACTATATTGAGGACGTGCTCATGGGCCGCGTCTCCTTCGAGGGCAAGAACATTGCCGTCATCGGCGGCGGCCATGTCGGCCTTGAGGTCGCGCACTTCCTGTGCGACAGCAACAAGGTCACGGTCGTCGAGATGCAGAAGGAGGTCGGTGTCACGATCTACCGCACCGCGCGCTACAAGCTGCTGTCCCTGCTCGCCGAGAGCGGCGTGGAGGTCCTGACCGAGCACGCCATTGCCGGCGTGACCGACGGCGCGGTCGAGCTCAAAAAGACCGACACCGGCGAGGTCGTCACCCGCCCGGCCGATATCGTCATCATGGCGCTCGGTAATCGCCCCGACAAGAGCTACGAGCAGCAGCTCAAGGATGCGTTCGACAAGGTCGTCTTTGTCGGCGACGCCAACAAGGGCGGCACAATGGCCGATGCCACGCTCAGCGCCTACGAAAACTGCTGGTTCTTCTAAACCATACTGAATTTTTTATAAAAGGAAGGCTTTATTATGAAAAACAATCTGTTTGATCTTTCCGGCCAGGTCGCGTTCTGCTGCGGCGGTTCCTCCGGTCTCGGCCTTCAGTTCGCCAAGGCAATGGCCAACGCGGGCGCAGACATCGCGCTCGTCGCCCGCCGCACCGATCGTCTGGATGAAAACGCCAGGGAGATCGAGGCGGAATACGGCGTCAAGGTCTATCCGCATTACATGGATCTGCAGGATTCCAAGAGCATCACGGACTGCGTCAGCGACGTCGTCGCGCATTTTGGCAAGATCGACATTCTGGTCAATGCCGCTGGTATTCCGGGCGGCGGCGACCCGGCCACGCTCACGGACGAGTACTGGCTCAACGTCATCAACACCGACCTCAATGGGCAGTTCTTCACCTGCCGCGAGGTCGTGCGCCAGTCCATGAAGCCCAATCAGTACGGCCGCATCATCATGGTCTCGTCTATCCACGGCGTCTGCGGCCGTAAGGGCGTGGACACGGCACCGTATGCGGCGGCCAAGGGCGGCATCGTCAACCTGACGCGCTCGCTCGGCAACTCCTGGGCGCGCGACGGCATCACCGTCAACTGCATCTGCCCGGGCTACTTCCCGACGGAAATGACCGCGGCCTACATCGACGCGCCCTTCTTCCATCAGGCGCACCTCGAGTGCTGCCCCATGGAGCGCCACGGCGAGACCGGCGAAATGGACGGCCTGTGCACCTACTTTGCCTCCCCGGCCTGCAGCTACACCACCGGCCAGATCGTGTGCGTGGACGGCGGCTGGAGCGCCATCTGATCTCTGCCTGATCCGGCTTTCGCCGCGGCGCATAGCGGCGAAGCCGTTCCTCTCCGCGTCGGGCAGCTGTGTATGCCCGGCTGCCCGGCGCGTCATGTTTCCCGTATCACCATGCGCATTTCTTCCTTTCATTTTCCCCCCACTCCATGGCATACGTCCCTTCTTTTTCTTTGCGCGGCAGCAGTTTTTGCTGCCGCGCAAAGCGCGTTTTGGCCGGCCGGCGGGGGGGCATTGCCGACGCTTTTCACGCCGTATTGGCTTGTTGTTTCGTGAGCACTTTTTTTGCCGCGAGCGCTCTCCGCATTCGGGGCAGCACCGATAGCGCGTGCGGCCGATGTGCATGGCTGCGCCTGAGTACGTGCGCTATTTTCTTATCCCGTCTGATCCGCCTGATACAAGGGCTGGTGTGCTGTGTGCGGTATTCTAAAAAAGCATATCCGCCGGGCGGTCGTATGGCCGTCCGGCGGATGTTGCTATGGTATGAAGATTTGGCGTTGGATGGAGGTCTCGCATCTGCTCAGCGGCACAGCAGATTCGCAACCGGAATCCCGACTGCGACGCACAGCACGACCTGAACAAGCATAAATACCAGCCCCCACTTGCATACCTGCCGGTTGTCTGTCCATCCGGAAGAGTATGCGACCGCTGCAGTCGGTGTGGCGGGGGGTGTTGCCCAGCCGTTCATTGCCGAAGAGGTGATGAGGATCGCAAGCATCATCGGACTCAGCAGCCCGCGGTACAGATTCATGCACAGCGGCAGCGCTACGGCAAAGACTACCGAGAGGGCAACGGAATTGGAGCAGAAATTCGTCAGCAGGTCCACGGCAAACACCATGATGATCGCAAATACCAACGGCGGCATATGGGAGAATGCCGGTGCCATGGCATTGGACAGCCATTCCGAAAGCCCAATATCCGCATTGCCCATGAACGAGCCCAACCCCATGATTGTGGCGATGAACAGGTAGGTCGGCCAGTTTACGGCTTTGACGGCATCGCCCCAGTCGAGGATCTTCTCGCCGTCCACCCGGACAAAATTCATGACAAACAGCGCCAGAAGCGGCGGATAGCAGTTGTTGATCTTGCTGAGCATCGGGTATGCGGTGGGCCAAAAATATTTGCTCAGCCCCGGCAGCAGCCACAAAAGCACACACAGCAGATAGATTATCAGCGACCATCGCTCTTTCTTGCGAAACGCGCCACAGGAGGCTGCCAGCCGGTCGTAGTCGATGCTGGTAAAGGCGGACACATCCGGCCTCCAGACAAAGCGCATCAGCAGGAAAATAACCGCAGCCGAGAGAAGCGATACGGGTGTTGTGACGGCACTGAAGGTAAAGAAGTCCATCGACTCACCGACATAGGATTCGTATAGGGAAAAGCCCTGGATGGTAACGGCGTGGGAGATCGGATTGGTGCCGTTAGAAAGCAGGGCGATGCTTACCGTGCCCAGAAGCAGCATGGATGACAGGCTGCGATCACGCCGGTGATCGAGTCCGATGCTCTCAAATATGCTCAGCAGGATTGGCAGAAAAATCATGATGCACGTCGCCGACGAGAGCACGAGGTCGAGAATGTAAACCGACGCGAAATACATGGAAATGGTCCACCACGGACTTTTTCTTGCCAGCTTGTTCGTTAAAAACCAAATCGCAATGCGTCGCGCAACGCCGCTTTTGATCAGGGCAGCTGCCAGCATGAAGCAAAACAGCAGAAACACCGCAGTGCTGTTGCCGAAGGTCGCCTGTGTGACTTTCGCCGCGCCGAGTCCGGGCACAGTCGTGAGCAGGGCGAAGACGAACATGCTTGTCCAGTCCACGCCCCAGCTCAGAAACAGGAGAATTGCCACGGCCAGAATGCCGAGGATCTGAAATCCGGCATCCGATAGTCCGGCCGGTGGTGGCAGTAACTTTACGGCGAAAACGATCAGCAGGGAGAGCACGAGTACGACCCATTTAATAGGGGAAGCTTTGTTTTTCATTTTTCATTCAGAAAGTCATGAGGCTCTCGACGTTTGCGCCAAGCTCAGCCCTGGTCTTTGTAGCGTTTGTCGTAGTTTGCCTGCACGGCGCGCACGGCCTGCGAAAGCACGTCGCAGGTCGGCGTTGCCACGCCGGAGATCTTACCAAAGCGGGAGATCGCGCCCGAGAGCGTGTTGACCTCCGTCTGGCGCTTATAGATCAACATATCCTGCGCGAGGGATGGATAGTAGTCGCCGTAGCTCGCAACGGTTTTGGGAATGTCGCTGACAAGTCCGGTATACAGATCGTCGGCAATGCCCAGTGCCTTTGCGCAGTCGCTCGCTTCTTTCAGGATCTGCTTGACCATGGCGAGGGCATTTTCATCTTCGTATACCTGCTTCATCGTCAGGCCCAGCACGCCGCACACCGTGTTGAAACCGCTGTTGGAGGCGGCCTTTTTCCACAGCGCCGGGCGCACATCGTCGAGATATTCGGGGTTCAGTCCGCCCTTGGCAAAGCAGTCCACGATGTACTTGCAGCCTTCCGCCGCGATGCCGCCGCCGTATACCGGGCCGAGATACATATTCGTGATCCCCTGTGCGGGGCGCGAATCGCACTGGGCGGGCGCGGTGAGCACCGTGCCGATGCGGCCGCAGCCGCAGCCGATCTGCGCCTCCGATACGAACTTCGCCAGATCGAGATCGTTGCCGAGACCGTTCTGCAGGGAGATGACTGCCGTCTTGTCTGTGATGCAGCACGCCGCGCTCGTCATGGCGGCGATGGTCGCAGTGGATTTGACGAGGATGATGAAGATGTCACACGGGCCGACTTCCTGTGCGCTGTATGCGGTGCGGAAGCCGGTCAGATGGTGCACGCCATTGTGGTCGGTCATGGTCATGCCGTGATCGCGCACGGCGTCCATGTGCGCCTTGTTGAGGTCGATCAGCCAAATATCATCTGCGCCGCCCATCCTGAGATAGGAGGCAAATACGCTGCCGGTAGCTCCGCAGCCGAGAATTCCGATTTTCATAGTTCATTATCTCCTTATGTAATAGACCGGCCGGCATGCGTCAGCCGCAGATGGCCGTGCCGAGCAGGTAGCCAAACGACATGGTAACGATCACGTGGATCAGCGCGGTGAGCAGGCCCCACTTCATCATGGACTTCGTGTCGACCCACTCGGAGCCATAGACGACCGCGGCTGTCGGGGAGGCGGGAGGCGCGGTCCAGCCGTTGTTCGCCGCACTGGTCACGAGCGTTGCAACGACGAAAACGCTGATGCGTCCGCCATAGATGCCCATTGCGAGCGGCAGCGCCACTGCAAGCATGACAGAGGCTGTAACGGTGTTGGACGTGAAGTTCGTCATCAGGTCAGCCAGCAGCACCATGACGGCGAGGAAGACGAACGGACTGACGTTGGAGAATACCGGAGAGAGCACGGAAGACATCCATGCGGGAATGCCGATGTCGGCATTGCCCATGAAAGAGCCAAGGCCCATGATAGAGGCGATAAACATGAACGAGGGCCAGTTGACTGACTTGACGGCCTCGCCCCAGTCCAGGATCTTTTCACCGTCGACCTTGATGAAATTCATGAGAAACAGCGCTGCGAGCGGCGGCAGGCAGTTATTGATCTTGCCGAAGAAAGCTGCAGCACCGGGCCAGATGTATTTGCTCAGGCCGGGCATCATCCACAAAAGCACGCAGACGATGTAGAAGAATACAGACCATTTTTCTTTTTTCGTCATGGGGCCCAGGGAGCTGGTCATGGCGTCGTAGTTGACATTCTTCAACGCGCTGACCTCAGGATGCCATACGAATTTCACCATCAGGACAAAGAGCACAACACACACGATGGAGACGGGAAAGGCGATGGCGCAGTATGTGAAGAAGTCCATGGCCTCGCCGGTGAAAGATTCATAGAACGAAAAGCCCTGAAGCGTGGTTGCGTGAGAGATGGGGTTGGCACTGTTGGAGATCAAGCCGGTGACCAGCGTGCCGAGCATGAGCGCCACGGCGATGGGCGCCTTGTCTTCTTTCTGAATGCCGACGCTTTCGAGGATCTCAGCAGCGATGGGCAGCATGACAAAAATGGTTGCCGCAGTGGACAGCACGAAGTTGAGCACGTAGTTTGCGGCGAAGAACATGATGACGGTCCACCAAGGGCTCTTGCGCGCGAGTTTGTTGGTCAAAAACCAGATCGCAATTCTGCGGGCGGCGCCGCTTTTTGTCAGGCACGCGGCGAGCATCATGCAGAAGACCAGGAATACGACTGTGTTGTTGCCGAACGTTGCCTGCGTGACTTTGGCAGCGCTCAGGCCGTCAACGGTCATCAGCGCGAAGACGATCATCATGCTGGGGAAACCGGTGCCCCAGGTCAGGAACAGAATGATCGCGCCGATCAGAATGCCAAGGACCTGAAAACCGGCCTGAGACAGGTCGGCCGGCGCCGGGATATATTTCGTGGCAAACATGAACAGCAGCGCAATCACCAGCGCGACCCATTTGCCCGCGGAAACGTTTTTTGTTTTTTGCATATGAACTCTCCTACCTGTTTCATTCATTTTCCTGTTTTGCGGCGGCGCGGCCAGCTGTGCGCGTTCCCAAAACTATGTTTGCTCCTCTCTCCCCGAGGGGCTTTGCTGCCCAACAGAGCCCCGGGAGGTACTTGAACACAGCTTCATTGTATAAAATGGTGTGAAACTGTGTCAAAACGGAACCGAAACAACAGGGTGCGTTCCCAAATAAGTACATTCTATCAGATTATGAACGGAAAGCCAATCCGGGCTCGGGCCTTTCGGCTTGTGCGTGAAATTGCAACAATTTTAACAATGGGATTTGCGTTGACAGGTTGATTTTTGGTCATTATAATCGAACGCAAGAGAGAAAAGAGGTGGCCATGATGACAGAAGGAAAATTTGATGCGGACATTGCGCGGCTGCACGAGATCAATCCGTTTCTTTCAAACACGGATCTTGTGTATACCATTCTGCGCGACCAGATCGTCAACCACAAGCTGCAGCCGGGGAAAAAGCTCAATCAGGAGCAGATCGCCATCGACATGAACGTCAGCCGCACGCCGGTGCGGGAGGCATTTTTCCGGCTGGAGACAGAGGGGTTTCTGGAAAAGGGCGCCCAGGGGTATACGGTGTACGAAATGAAGCCGGGCGATTACATGATGCTGCTGGATGTGCGTATCGCCATAGAAAGGCTGGCGACGCGGCTGGCCTGCTCGCAGATGCTCGGCTCCGAGCGGCGGCAGCTCGAGCAGAACCTCAGTGAGACGCAGCGCGTGCTTGACAGCGGCATCGGCAAGGCGTGGAACGGCGATTTTGACATCCTCAATCAGGTGCTGGCCGACCGGCTGTTTTATGAAATGGGGCAGCTGGACCATGCATTTCACCGCATGATCATCGCCGCGTCGCACAACAAATATCTGGTCAGTACCTACGACAGTATTGACCCGAAGATCCATTTCTTCCGCTACTCGGCGCTGAGCGTGAGCGCCTGCCTGAACATGACCGAGCGGCACAAGAAAGTCTTTGAGGCGATCGTTGCCCGGGACGAGGAGTTGGCCGAGCGCCGCATGGAGCGGCACCTGGCGCTGACTGTCCCGCGGGCGATGGGCCTGTAACGAGACCCGAAAAAGCAAGCACGGGAAAAAGCTTTGCACAAATTTTTGTGCAAAGCTTTTCTTTTGGCTTTTTTTTCGACACGGGTGGGTCATATGCGCTAATTTGGAAACAACAGCGGCCGGACGGCCCATCCGGCTGCTGACAGCGCGGCGCTGCGGCCAGCAGCAGACCGCTGCGCACAAGGAGTGATTTATTGAAGCGAATTCTTGTGATCAATACCGGCTCTACATCTACAAAGATCGCCGTGTTTGAAGATCGGACCAAGTGCATGGAGCAGAACATCGTCCACTCGGTCGAGGTGCTGCGCCAGTGCGCGGATCTCAATGCTCAGCTCCCGCTGCGGCAGCAGGCGATTCTTGCTGCGCTGCAGGCCGGCGGACAGGACCCGGCCGGATTTGATGCCATCGCCGCTCGCGGCGGCACGTTCGGCATGGTGCAGGGCGGGGCTTACCTCGTGGATGAGGCACTTCTGGCTGCATGCCGCGCGCCGGTAACGAGCCATGCGTCCAATCTTTCGGCCATTCTGGCTGCGGCGTTTGCCGAAACCAGCGGCTGCAACGCGTATATCTATGACGCCGTGTGCGTCAATGAAGTGGAGAACATTGCGCGCATGACCGGCCTCAAGGAGATCAGGCGCCGTCCGTTTTCCCACGTGCTCAATACTCGCGCCACGGCGCGCGATGTGGCTGCGTCCCTCGGCCGCCGGTATGAGGACATGGTACTCATCGTCGCCCATCTCGGCGGCGGCATCAGCATCAACCTGCACCGCAACGGTCGCATTATCGACCTGTGCAGCGATGATGAAGGCCCTATGTCGCCTGAGCGCGCCGGCAAGCTCAACGGCAAGTCCTATGTGGACCTGTGCTACTCCGGCAAGTATACAAAGCCGGAAATGATGCGACACATCAAGGGAGAAGGCGGCCTCGTGTCGCACCTGGGCACCAGCAGCCTCATCGAGGTCGAGCAGCGCATTGCCGACGGCGACGCCTATGCACGCGCGGTGCTCGAGGCTATGGCCTACCAGATCGCCAAGGAGATCGGCGCGCTGGCCACCGTTGTCAGCGGGCAGCTCGACAGCGTCATTCTTACCGGCGGCTGCGCCTATTCGCGTATGCTCACGGATCTTGTCCGCGATCGCGTTGCCTTTCTGGCGCCGGTCACGGTCGTGCCAGGCGCCAAGGAAATGGAGGCGCTGGCCGAGGGCGTGCTCCGCGTACTCGGCGGCAAAGAGCCCGCGCACAGATACCAAAGCGCAAAGGAGTAAACCACATGTATCAGAAATTTCAGGATATTGTCGCCGCGGCACAGCAGCGCAGCCCCAAGCGGGTGATCGCCATTGCTGCGGCGGCAGATGAAAAGATGGTTCACGTTGCCAAGACCGTCACGGATATGGAGCTGTGCGACGTGATTCTCGTCGGCGATGAGGATGTGCTCGATGTGCTGCTCGCCGAGCAGGGCTTGCGGCCGGAAGCCGTCACGATCGTGGACGAAAAGAATTCCGACCGGCTCGGCCTGCGCGCCGTGGAGCTCGTCAGCTCCGGCAAGGCGGACATCCTCGTCAAGGGTAAGATGAATACCAGCGACTTTCTGCGCGCGGTGCTCAACAAGGAAGTCGGCCTGCGCACGGGGCGGCAGCTCAACGTGCTCACCTGTTACGATGTGCCAACAGAGCCGAAGCTGTTTTTTATCACCGACGGCGGCATGACCGTTGCGCCAGCGCTGGCCGACAAGGCCGAGATCCTGCACAACGCCGTGCCGGTGCTGCACCACATGGGGATTGCCGAGCCGAAAATCGCGATCCTCGCAGCGAACGAAAAGCCCAGCCCCAAGATGCCGGCGACTATGGACGCCAAAGCTCTGTGCGAGATGGCCGCGAGCGGCGAGCTGCCGGCGGGCATTTATGAGGGTCCCATCGCGTTCGACGTGGCCATGCGCCCGGAGGCGGCTGCCGAGAAGGGCATCACCAGCCGCGTGAGCGGGGACGTCGATCTGTTTCTCGTGCCGAACATCGAGACCGGCAACTGCCTTGGCAAGGCAATCGGCTATTTCGGCCACTGCCAGACGGCCGGCATCGTCGTCGGCGCTGCAGCGCCGGTCGTGATGTCGTCACGCGCGGCATCCATTGAAGGAAAAGTCACTTCCATCGCCTGGGCAATCCTGGCCTGCGGCGATGAGCAAACGGAGGAAAGATCATGAGAAAAGCATATATCAATCCCGAAAACTGCAAGGCCTGCGGGATCTGCATGGACAACTGCAGCCAAGCGGCCATCGCCATGACGGATGACATCAACAGCCACGGCTATAAGCACATTGCCGTCGATCAGAGCAAATGCGTTGGCTGCGGGATCTGCTACATCGTTTGTCCGGATGCAGTCTTTACGATCAAGGAAGGGGGTAACGAATAATGGGCGATATGGTAAAGGGCAACATTGCCGTTGCAGAAGCTGCCGTTCGAGCGGGTGTGGAAGTCTACGCGGGCTATCCCATCACGCCGTCCACGGAAGCAATGGAATATCTCTCCGGCCGTATGCCGGAGCTGGGCCGCACGTTTGTGCAGGCCGAGAGCGAGCTGGCCGGCATCAACATCATCATGGGTGCGTCCGCCTGCGGTCACCGCGTACTGACGGCCTCCTCCGGCCCGGGCATCTCCCTCAAGCAGGAGGGCATTTCCTACATGAACCAGATGAATTTTCCTGCCGTCATCCTCAACGTTGTCCGTTGGGGCAACGGCCTCGGTGCGCTCAACGGCTCGCAGACCGACTATCACAGAGAGACCCGCGGTGGCGGCAACGGCGATTATCGCAACATTATCCTCTGCCCAAGCACGGTGCAGGAGTCCGTGGACCTGATGTATGAGGCGTTCGACATCGCCGAGAAGTACCGCTGCATCGTCGAGATCATGTCCGAGAGCGGTCTGGGACAGATGATGGAACCGTGCGAATATCCGGAATTCCGCGAGCTGAAAAAGTGCGGCTGGGGTCTCGATGGCACCTATAAGGTCAAGCGCGGCGATTTTCTCGGCCGCGACCTGCAGAAGGAGTCTGACACGTACATGGCCAAGGTACGCGCCATGCGGGAAAACGAGCAGCGCTGGGAAGCCAAGTATACCGAGGACGCCGAGTATGTGTTCGTCGCCTACGGTCTGCCCGGCCGCGCCGTCTCCGGTGTGGTCGAGCAGCTGCGCGCCGCCGGGGAAAAGGTCGGCTACATTCGTCCGATCACGGCTTGGCCGTACCCGGAGAAGGCGTTCGCGGCGCTTGCGGAAAAGAATCCCGATCTCAAGGGCTTCATCTCCGTCGAGACCAACGGTGAGGGTCAGATGGTCGACGACGTCGCCCTGTACGCGAAGAAATACGGCATGGGTGCAGTGCCTGTGTACGTGCTGCCCTACGTCTGCGATATCCCGAAGGACGACCGCGTCAAAGCGGATTACGCGTGCATCAAAGCCGGCGAGATCAAGGAGGTCTACTGATATGGCAAAGGAACTCAAAGCACCCGAACTTATGAATTACGCCATGTTCTGCGGCGGCTGCGGCCACGGTGTGCTGCTGCGGCTGATTTGTGAATGCCTGGAGGAATACGGCCTTGACAAGAAGACCATTGCGGCCATCGGCGTTGGCTGCAGCTGCCATCTCAAGAGCGGCATCAATGTGGACCTCGTGCAGTCCCCGCACGGCAGAGCGGCCGCGGTCGCGACCGGCATCCGCAGAGCGGAACCGGACAAGTTTGTCTTTTCCTATCAGGGCGACGGCGATGCGTACAACATCGGCCTGGCCGAGACGCTCAACGCTGCCTACCGCAACGAGAATATCTGCGTGTTTACCATCAACAACGGCAACTTCGGCATGACCGGCGGCCAGATGGCATGGACCACCATGCCCGGCCAGAAGACGGCCACCTCTCCCAAGGGCCGCGACTGCGCGATGACCGGCATCCCGATCAAGGTACCGGAACTGATCGCATACAGCTTCACGCCTGCCTATGTCGCGCGTGGTGCCGTGACGACGCCGGCCGAGATCAACCGGCTCAAGGGCTATATCAAAAACGCCATCGAGGCCCAGCTCAACGGCGAGGGCTACTCCATGGTCGAGGTCATGTGCTCCTGCCCGACAAACTGGAATCTCAACCCCATCGACGCGAAACAGCGCCTCGCGGATGAAGTGATCCCCTACTATTCGCTCGGCGAGATCAAGAAGAGAGGAGAATGAGCATGAGAGAAATTGTTTTTGCAGGTTTCGGCGGACAGGGCGTCCTGACCGCAGGTCTGATCGTGTCTCAGATCGCGCTGTATAAAGGCTTTCACGCTACCTGGATGCCGGCCTATGGTGCGGCCCAGCGTGGCGGCACAGCCAACTGCACCGTCAAGTACGGCCCGGAGAAGATCACCAACCCCGGCCAGCAGAAGCCGGACCTGGTCCTGGCCATGAACACGCCGTCGTTCAAGAAATTTGTCGGCATGGTCAAGCCCGGCGGTATCATTCTCGTCAATGCCGACATGATGACCGAGGACACGAACGTTCGCGACGACATTCAGGTCGTCAGCGTGCACTGCAATTATCTGGCCGACAGCGTCCAGAATGCTAAGGGCGCGAACATCGTCATGATCGGCGCCATTACCCGCATCCTCGGCGACTTCACGCACGACGAGGGCGTTGAAGGCATGAACGATATGTTCCGCAAGAAGGGCAAGAGCAAATTCGAGGCCCAGAATGTGGCCGCCTTTGAGGCCGGCTACCATGCGCTGGAGAGCTGAGTATGAAGGTCACATTTGCGCAGGAAATGCAGCTGTGCAAGGCGCTGCTGGCCGCGCAGGGCATGCCCGCGGAGGACGCGGAGATCCTCGGTTCCTCCGTTGCCCATTCCGATTTTACCGGCATCTATTCCCACGGGCTGTCCCGCTTTTCCAACTATCTCAAGCGCTTCGCCAACGGAGCCATGAAGCCGGACGCGGCGCTGACCATCACGAATGATACCGGCTCGACCGTCGCCTATGACTGCGACAACGGCTGCGGCGTCGTGTCCCTGACGCACGTCTACCGCCAGATGGCGCCGCGCGCCAAAGAGCATGGCATTGTCATCGCCACCGGCCGCAAGGCTTCCAATATTGGCTGCGGCAGCTTCTATGCCGAGATGGCTGCGAAGGACAACCTCATGGCGCTGTTTTGCTGCAACACGATTAAGTGCGTCGCGCCGTTCGGAGGGGCCGACAGTCTGCTCGGCACAAACCCGATCATCGTGGCCGTGCCCGCCGGGGAGGAGCGCCCGCTGATCCTCGACATCTCTACGACCATCACCGCCATGGGTAAGATCCAGGCAGCGGCGCGCGAGGGCAAGCCCATACCCGCCGGCTGGGCACTGGATGAAAATGGTGCGCCGACAACAGATGCCGCCAAGACAAAAACGGTCGTGCCCATTGCGGGCCCGAAGGGCTACGGGCTGGCTGTCATGATCGAGGCATTCGCTGCGCTGCTGGCCGGGGCAAATTACGGCGCCGGTATCGGCGCGCCGAATAAGGGCGAGCACGAAAACACCGGTTTTGCCATGATTCTCGTCGATGTGGAAAAATTCATGCCGGTCGAGACCTTCAAGGCCAATGTCGATGCATATATCCGCTCCATCAAGGGCAGCCGCAAGGCCGAAGGTGTGCAGGAGATCCTCATGCCCGGTGAGCTGGAATATAAGCGCTATCAGCAGTATATGCGCGACGGCTATGACGTCAGCGAGGCGCTGGCCAAGGAACTGGTCGGTTATGCTGTGCGGTTCGGCCTCGTGCCGGATGGCACGGATTTCGAGACGTTTGTCCGCGGGCTCTGAGTGTGTTCCTTTTGCTTTGCCCCGGATCCTTTTCTCTCCGCACAGTCTCTCTCGCTGCGTGTTCACCCATTTCACCTTTTTCTGTTTGACATTTTTCGAATTTCCTCTCGGGGCAGAGCAAACGCCAAATAGCCTGCCGGCGGTGTCGCGAGCCGCCGGTGACGCGGCGGGCGTTGCGCGCCTGGAGACGGAAGCGCGCACATTCACCAATTTCATCCGCTGATTTTCGGCAGTATGACAAAAGACCAGCCGCCGCAGGAAATGCCTGCGGCGGCTGGTCTCGTATTTGGGGAAGTGTGCTCAGCCGCGCTTTTTCACCCGGCGCTTGCCGGTCATGTGCTCGACAGTCAGGCACAGCACGGTCGTGCGCGGGATGACCGCCGTGGAAAACGGGAAGTCCGGCGCGCGGTACTGCGCCATGAGCACACGCAGCGCGTGCTCCTTGCCGCTGTCCGGCACGACGGTGATGCGCCCCTGACCGATGACGCTCTCATACGTCATGGTGCAGTTGCCGTGCTCGTCGTCGAGGATGAGGCCGTGGCCGCGGTCCATCTCGAACGATGCGTTCGGGTTTCTGGCGATGAGGTCATACTTCGTGCCGGTATCTGCGCCGTGAAAGTACAGCCGGACGGTCCCGCCGTCGGCCTCAAGGCCGAAGTTCAGCGGCAGGATGTAGGGATACGGCTCGTCGTGCAATGCGAGGCGGCACACGTCGCACCCGCGCATGACGGCGATGAGCTCGTCAAAATCTGTGATCTCGCGATCTGCTCTGCGCATGAAAATGCTCCTTTCCGATCAGCCGATTGGCGTGCCGAGACGCGCCAGTACGTCCTGAAAATATTCCGGCAGCGGGCAGGTGAACGTCACGAGCTCGCCCGTGCGCGGGTGGATGAATCGCAGCGCGCGCGCGTGCAGGCACTGTCCGCTCAGCCCCTTTTCCGGGCGCTTATGCCCGTAGACAAGATCGCCGAGCAGGGGGTGACCGATGTGCGCCATGTGCACGCGGATCTGGTGCGTTCGGCCGGTCTCAAGCTCGCAGCGGATGTGTGTGTAGCCGTTGTAGCGCGCGATGACCGACCAGTGCGTGACGGCGCGGCGGGCATTTTTCTGCGTCACGGCCATGCGCTTGCGATCGGTCGGGTGGCGGCCGATGGGCGCGTCCACCGTTCCGGCATCGTCGCGCAGATTGCCGCAGACGACGGCCTCATACGTGCGCGCCATCGTGTGGTCGGCCAGCTGCGCCGAGAGCGCCAGGTGCGCGAAGTCGTTTTTCGCCGCGACGAGCAGCCCCGACGTGTCCTTGTCGATGCGGTGCACGATGCCCGGCCGCCGCTCGCCGCCGACGCCGGAGAGACTCTCCCCGCAGTGGGCGAGCAGGGCGTTGACGAGCGTGCCGTCCTCGTGACCGGGCGCGGGGTGCACGACCATGCCGCGCGGCTTGTTGACGACGATGAGATCCGCATCCTCGTACACCACGTCCAGCGGCAGATCCTGCGCCACGAGCTCCGAGGGCGCGGCATCCGGCAGCGTCACGACAAACGTGTCGCCGGGGACGGTTCTGTAGTTTTTCTTCACGGGCGCGCCGTCTTTCGTCACCGCGCCCTGCGCGAGCAGCCGCTGGGCGGCGCTGCGCGTGAGCCCGGGCAAAGAGCGCGCGAGGAGAGCGTCGATCCGCTCGGCGCTCTCCTGTGTTTGAATCGTTCGTTGTTCCATTAGAAATCCGAAAACTCCGCTAAAATATCGTCGAGCGAATAGTGCTCGCTGTCCGCCGGGGCGGTGTCTTTTTCCTTGTCGCTGTCCGCGACTTCCGGTTCGGCCGGCGCGGCGGGCGTGCTGTTGAGATAGGCGAGCAGGGGGTCGTCCGGGGCTGTGTCCGCCGGTTTGACGGCGGGGGCAGCCGCCTTGGGCGTTTCCTGCACCGGTTTGGGGGCGGCAGGCGCTGCCGGGGGCTTTTTCGGCGCGGACGGCGCTGCCGGTGTCACCGGCTGCGCCTGCACGGGCGCGCGATCCCACACCGCGAACGGGTCGTCCTTCGCCGGGGCGGGGGACACGGGCTGCGCGGCGGGCTTTTTCGGCGCAGCGGGCTGCTGTTTCCGTGCGGGCAGATGCAGCTTGTGCGCACGCGCAGGGGCGCCCGGGTGCTGCTGACGGGACTTGCGCGCCTTCTTCGGCGCGGGCTCGCCCTCCTCGCTGCCGTCGCCCCGGTAGAAGATGACGTGCAGGCACAGCGTGATGCCGGCGACGACGATGAAGATATCCGCCAGGTTGAACACGGCGAAGCGCATGAACAGGAAGTTGAACATGTCTACCACGTAGCCGCTGAGGATGCGGTCGATGCAGTTGCCGACCGCGCCGGCGAGCACGAGCACGACCGACCAGCGGCCGACCTTGCCGTGCACGACATTGCGCCGCAGGCAGAACACCGCGATAGCGGCGAACACGACCGTGAAGATGACGAAGATCCAGTGCGGCGCGTGCTGCAGGATGCTGAAGGCAGCGCCGTTGTTGTGGATATTCGTCAGCTCCAGCACGCCGGGAATGAGAGTGACGTGCCCGGTGTCGAGCGGGATATTGAGCGTGACCCAGTACTTCAGGCCTTGGTCAGCGATGAGGATCAGGATGGCTACGATGGCATACCACATAGCGGTTCCTCGCTTTCGGATCAGGATTTTGGGATCGGAATTTTACTCCGCCTTCTGCGCGGCGACGACGGCGGCGCAGCGCGGGCACAGACCGGTCTCGGGGTCGGCCTGCTCGGAGTGCATCCAGCAGCGCGGGCACTTGACGCCGGGCGCGTTGCGCACGGAGATGTGCAGACCGGGGAAGTTCGTGCCGGTGCCGGTGACGGCGTCGGCCGGCACATCATCGCCGATGAGCGCCTGCGATACGATCAGCAGCTCCGGCAGGTTCATGCTCTGCACGTCGTCGAGCGCGGCCTTGGCGGCGTCATCGTCGGCGCGCAGCGTCACGGCTGCCTCGAGCGGCTTACCGATGCGCTTTTCGGCGCGGGCGGCCTCAAGCACACCGTTGACGTCCGAGCGCACGCGGATGAGCTGATCCCACCGGGCAAGCTCGCTCTCGCTGAGCGCGTAGGCGTCGAACGGCTGGTTCATGACGTTGAGCAGCACGTTGCGCGCATCGTCCTCTGCGCGGTGCGGCATGGCCAGCCAGATCTCGTCGCAGGTGAAGGCGAGGATCGGCGCGAACATCTTTGTCATGCTGTCGAGGATGAGGAACAGCGCCGTCTGTGCGCTGCGGCGCTTGAGCCCGTTGCGCTCCTCGCAGTAGAGGCGGTCCTTGATGATGTCGAGGTAGAAGCTCGAGAGCTCCACGACGCAGAAGTCGTTGATCGCGTGCGAGACCACGTGGAATTCATAGTTGTCATACGCCTTGGCCACGCGGCGGATGAGGTCGTTGAGCTTCGTGATGGCCCAGCGGTCGAGCGGAAGCATATCCTCCGGCGCGACGAGATGCTCGGCGTCAAACCCGTCGAGGTTGCCGAGGCAGTAGCGCGCGGTGTTGCGGAACTTGAGGTAGTTTTGCGTCAGCTGCTTGAAGATCTCCTTGGAGCAGCGCATATCGGCGTGGTAGTCGGCGCTGCCCGCCCACAGACGCAGCATGTCGGCGCCGAACTCGTTGATGATCTCGGCCGGATCCATGCCGTTGCCGAGGGACTTGTGCATGGCCTTGCCCTCGCCGTCAACCGTCCAGCCGTGGGTCAGGCACTCGCGGTACGGAGCGCCCTTGCCGAGCGCGCCGACGGCCACGAGCAGAGACGACTGGAACCAGCCGCGGTACTGGTCGCCGCCCTCGATATACATATCCGCCGGCCAGAAGCCCTGGTCGCGCTGCATGGCGGCGACGTGAGTGGAGCCGGAGTCGAACCAGCCGTCAAGGGTATCGGTCTCCTGCGTGAAGTGCTTGCCGCCGCAGTGCGGGCAGGTGAAGCCTTCGGGCAGGATGTCGGCCGCCGGGCGGTCGAACCAGGCGTTGCTGCCTTCCTTTTCAAAGAGCTTGGCCACGGCGTCGATGCTCTCTTCATTGCACACGGGCTTGTGGCAGTCGTCGCAGTAGAACACCGGGATCGGCAGACCCCAGCGGCGCTGGCGGGAGATGCACCAGTCGGCGCGCTCGCGGATCATGGCGGCCATGCGCTCTTTGCCCCAGGCGGGAAGCCAGCGCACGTTCTCGCACGCGGCGACGGCCTCCTCCTTGAACGAATCGACGGAGCAGAACCACTGCGGCGTGGCGCGGAAGATGATCGGCTGCTTGCAGCGCCAGCAGTGCGGATAGCTGTGCACGATGTCCTCGGATGCGAACAGAGAGCCGGCTTCCTTCATGTCCGCGAGGATGACGGGGTTGGATTCCTCCGTGGTCATGCCGGCGTACTTGCCGGCGTAGTCGGTGTGGCGGCCCTGATCGTCCACGGGCACGACCATGTCCATGCCGTAGCGCTTGCAGGTCAGGTAGTCGTCCGCGCCGAAGCCGGGCGCGGTGTGCACGCAGCCCGTGCCGGAATCCATGGTGACGTAATCCGCCAGCACCAGGCGTGAGGTCTTGGGCAGGAACGGATGGTCGGCGAGCATATTCTCGAAGAAGTCGCCCGGATGCTGCTCGAGCACCTCATAGCTGTCGAAGCCGCCGATGTGCATGACCTTCTCGGTCAGGGCGTCGGCCATGATATACACCTCGCCGTTCGGGGCCTGCACGAGGTTATACAGCTCGCGCGGGTTGAGCGCGATGGCGAGGTTGCCGGGCAGCGTCCAGATCGTCGTCGTCCAGATGACGAAGAAGAGCTTGCTGTGGTCAACGTTCGGCAGCTTGCCGAGATCGTCGTGCATCGGGAACTTCACGAACACGGTCGTGCACGGATCGTCCTGATACTCGATCTCCGCCTCGGCGAGGGCGGTCTCGTCGTGGGCGCACCAGTACACGGGCTTGAGGCCCTTGTAGATGTGGCCGTTTTGATACATCTTGCCGAACACGCGCACCTCGTCGGACTCAAAGCCCTTGTTCATGGTCTTGTAGGGGTGCTCCCAGTCGCCCATGACGCCCATGCGCTTGAAGCCGGCCATCTGGCGGTCGATGTATTTCTGCGCATAGTCGTGGCACGCGCTGCGGAAATCGGCGATGCTCATGGCCTTGTGGTTGAGCTTCTGCTCCTTGATGATGGCGCTCTCGATGGGCATGCCGTGGTTGTCCCAGCCGGGGATGTAGGGCGTGTAGTAGCCGCGCATGGCGTAGGAGCGGATGATGAAGTCCTTGAGCGCCTTGTTGAGCGCGTGACCCATGTGGATGTCACCGTTGGAGAACGGAGGGCCGTCGTGCAGGCTGAAGCGCGGCTTGCCGTCGTTCTTTTTGAGCATTTCGTGGTACAGGTCCATGTCGTACCAGTGCTGGAGCATCTCGGGCTCCCGCTTGGCAAGGCCGGCACGCATGGGGAAGTCTGTTTTCGGCAGATTGATCGTGGCGTTGAAATCGTTCTTGGACATGGTTCTATCTTTCTCCTCTCAGAGTTGTATTTCCATCAAAAATTGTGCAGGGCGGTACGGCACCGGCCGTCCCGCCCTGGTTGATTGCATGTTCACTCAGCTGTTATGCAGGAAGTGATAAAGCTGCGTGGCGTCATCTGCTGCACTGTCGGCCGCGGTGTCGTCGGTCTCCACCGGCTGCGCCTCCACAGGGGCGGCGGACACGTGGGCTGCTTGCGCAGGCTGCTCGACGGCCGGGGCTTCCGGCTGCGCGGGCTGCTCGACCGGCGCGGACACCG
>ERZ773194.875-NODE-875-length-36665-cov-3.283857_pt1 | contig 36665 bp, 28 predicted proteins | sample MGYA00511240_ERZ773194 | MGnify/ENA primary metagenome ERZ773194 (study PRJEB29015, sample SAMEA2737774) | human gut metagenome | biome: human gut; feature: human-associated habitat; material: faeces | place: China | collected 2012 ... | reverse complement strand
CACCGTGGTCCCCGTGATGTCGAACACCTCGCCGCGCATCAGGTGCAGCACGTGCGGGCGAACCTCGTGAACGAGGCCCCCGTTCCACTCACGCATTGGCAGCCCCGCCAGCAGATGATGGTTCTCGTGATTGCCGTCGACAAAACACGTGGTCCAGGGCTTGGACTCAAACCAGTCGAGCCAGTATTTGTCGGTGTTCGAGCCGCTCCATATAAAGCCAAAGTCGCCGGCAACGATGACAACGTCATCGCGCGTCAGCGTTCGACCCAATGGCCAAACGCGCGACGAGAAGCGACTCGCCCCATACTCGGCAACACCGTGAACGTCTCCGGTAACGAAAATAGACATCAAACAACACCTCCGTGCTGTGCGACTCTGGACAAATCAATGGAAGAAATTGCAGGCCGGGCCGGCATCTGTATCCCTTAGGGCTTACCCTTCGTTCTTCCATCCAAACGGATCAAACACCCAAAAAACTAGATCGAGCACACTGTTGGCGGGCAGCATGTTGGGCAGGGCGTCTTGCCTCGCTTGAGTGCAGCCGCTAATGGTACGCTTGTTTTAATGGCGTTTTGAGGAAGGCTTTTGCACCCCGTAGAACGGTGGTAAATCTTGCCGTTCTTAGTGACGATTACCTTGATTTTTGAGGTATCCACACTGCGGGGCTCGATGGGCGCAGCCACCTCTTGACGAGCTGGCGCTGTTTTCCAAGGCTTGCCTCTCGAAAAACCAAAATCGCAGAATCGATTGATATAGCTGTCGAAACATCCATCGAACAGCAACCCCGTTGCCAGACCCGCCATGAATCCGCAGGCGATCGCGGCCTCTCCTCTTATTTGCATATATCCCTCCTTAATCAATCTTGAAGAAAAAGGCGGCGCGCGCCGCAGAGCCCATGCCCCTGCGGTGCGCGCCAAAAACAGCGCGCTTCCCTGTCCCTAACGGATCAGCTGGCGGCGCTTATCGGACAGGAATACGCCGGCGGCCACCAGGACCGTGCCGCCGATCACGAAGGTCTCACCCAGCAGCTCGGACGCATCGCCCGTGGCGGGCATCGCCGTCTGCCAAGTCGTGGCCTCGGTCTTTGCCTCCGCATGCTTGGCCTGGTACGTCACTTGCGTGACGGGCTGGGTCTGCTCGCCGTTTCCGCGGTCGGCGGCCTCTTGGCGAGCGATCTCGGCGTTAAGCTCGGCAATAGCCTGGTCGAGCTCGACCTTGGCGGCGGTGTAGTTGGCGAGCGCCTCCAAGTATGCCGGCGCCACGGCATCCGTCGCAGCCACGGCGTCATCGAGTTCGGCCTTGGCGGTCGCGGCACGCTCGGCGGCATCGTGGGCCGCAGCGATCTTGGCGTTAAGTACCTCGTCCGCATCGTCAGTGCTGCCGTTGACAATGGCTTCGGCAATATTGATTCTGCGCAGGCGGGCAACCGCGGCGGCAGAGGCGTCGCGCGCGACAGTCGCATCCACCACGGCATCGTCAGCCTCCACCACGTCATACTCGGCATCGCTCACGGCCATCGCCGCTGCATCGAGCGCGGCATCGGCAGTCGCTTTGTCCCCAGTGGCCTTGGCAAGTGCTGCGGCGGCATTCTTAAGCTGAGAGGCGCGGGCGGCAGCTGCATCAGATTTTGCCTGAGCCGTTGCCACGACGGCGTCGGCATCGCTTGCAGCCCGCTGCGCCATATCGAGCTCCACCTGAGTGGCAGCAGCATCGATGCCTGCCTGATCGGCATCGCCTTGGGTGGCAAGAAGTTCGGCCTCCGCCTCGCGCTGATTGGCACGCGCGCTTTCGAGTGCAGACGACGCCGCATCAAACGCACGCTGAGCAGCGGCGATATCGGCTGAGTACGCCGCTAGCTCATCCTGGGCCGCGGCAAGTGCATCCCGTTTGTCGCCAACACCGGCACGAGCGGCGTCCAGTGCGCGCTTGGCAGCAGCCACCTTGCCCTTGGCAATGTCGAGCTCGCCAGACTTGGCGGCCACGGCGTCCTGCGCTGCCGCAACAGCGGCGTTGGCAGCGCTCAAATCGGCGCGGGCATCGCTGACGGCACGCGCGGCGGCGTCAGCTGCAGCCTGCTTTTGCGCCACGGCAGCCTGGGCCTCCGAGGCCTTGGTTGCCGCGACATCAACGTTAGCGGCAGCGCGCTCAACCTGGGTTTGCTTTGCTGCAACGGCCTGCGATGCTGCACTCACCTTGCTGCCGGCATCGTCGGCAACGCCCTGCGCCACAGCAAGCTCCTTGCGTGCCGCATCCACGCCCTGCTCGGGATTTGCCAACGAGTCACACCACGCATTCAACGCAGCCTCATACTCTGCAACCGTCATCGGATTGAGGTTATACGGCTTATACCATTGACCAGAATATACAAATGTTTGCGCCTGTGTACTCCCGTACAGCGTCCCTCGCGTGCAAACGCCCATGCCCGTCACGGTGTAATCGGGGTTGATCACGTTGATGTAATGGCCGACTGAGCGAATTAACCCACCATGCTTCGCAGCGTAGTTATCAATCTCGGAGCTATGCATCGTATAAAAATCGTAAGCGGGCTTTCCCGTAAGGCCCGTCGCGCCCAGCGAGGCGGCAGCAGCGTCAAAGACGGCCTTCTCTTGATCGACCCACTGCTTAAACGGATTGCTTCCGTAGTTCCATGCCACGTTTTCGCCCACTTCGAACTGCCTGGCGTGATCGATCTTCGTGTCGGAGAAGTTCGCATCCGCAATGGCAGTCGCCATCATGGCATACGTCACCTTGAGCTCGCCCAGGCCAACGCTTGCGCGATACTCGTTGCACGCTTTGAGCCACACAACCGCCTGCTTCATGTTGGCCAGGCTCGTCGCGTCGACCTCCTCACCCACCTTGTTATAGCTAGCGAGTTTGCAGTTGAGGATGATATCCGCCGCATCGTCGGCACCCACGCTCTTAAAGAACGCGATAGCACCCTGGCGGTAGTTCTCTGCCGATGCGTTCGCCGTTGCCTGAGCGGCATCGAGCTTTGCCTGGGCCTGAGCCACAGCCTGGTCGGCCTGCTGCTTTTGGGCCTTCGCCTGATCGAGCGCCTTGTCGGCAGCGTCTTTCTCGTCCTTGGCCGCCGAAAGCTTGGCCTGGGCATCGGCAAGCTCCGTGAGCGCACTGGCATGATCGGTCTTGGCCTGGTCAAGAGCGGCATCTGCCGCAGCCTTGGCGGCAACAGCGACATCCAGCTTGGACTGAGCATCGGTAGCAGCCTGTTGCTGGTCGGCAACTGTCTGCTGGGCAGTCCGCACCTCGCCCTGGGCAGCGGCAGCGTCCTGCTCGGCGGCAGCAAGCTCACCCTCGCGCTGCGACTGCGCGGCCTTGGCGGCGGTCAGGGCTTCGGACGCAGCGACCACCTTTGCCTTGGCGGCCTCGTACTCCGGCCCCGCAGCGCCCTGCTCGGCTCGGTCCAGATCGGCCTTGGCCGCGTCATAGCTCGCCTGCGCGGCATCCACGTCCGCATCTGCCGCGGCCTTTGCCTGCTGAGCTGCCGAAAGCTTGCCCTGCGCGTTCTGCTGCTTGACAGCGGCGACAGCGACAGCGGCCTGGGCATCCGAGAGCTTGGCCTGCGCATCGGCGGCCCGCTGCTTTGCCTGCTCCAGGTCGCTTGCTGCCTGCTCTGCAGCAGCCTGGGCAGCGGCTACGGCCTCGGGCGTGGCATCGGATGCAGCAGCCCGCGCAGCTTCGAGAGCAGACTGGGCATCGCGGGATGCCTTCTGGGCGGTAGCCAGGGCTTCGTCCTTGTCCGTCAGATTCTTCTTGGCGGCATCAAGCGCAGCCTGAGCGTTCTCAAGCGCCTTGACATCCGCATCGGCCTTGTCCTGCGCAGCGCCCATCTGCTTTTCCAGCTCGGCCGAGGCAGCAGAGGCCGCGCTATCGCTCGCACCACGGGCCGCGTCATAGGCACCCTGCACCTGCTGCTGGTTGGCGGCAGCGACATCGTAGGGAACAGCAGCCGTTTCCAGATCGGCCTTGGCGGCAGCGGCCTTAGCACGAGCCACATCGACCGCAGCCTGCAGGTTGGCGACCTTCTGCGCCGCCGACACCGTGCCCGCGCCAGTACTAGCAGCGGCCGCGCTCGTCAACGGAGACAGCACCGCAGCCGGCTTCCCAGTAGCGTCGGCACCGTTCGCGCCCTGTGCCACCGCGGTCAGCGGAGACAGCAGCGACCCGCCCGTCATGGCGATCGTCGCCGCGGCAACCGTCGCTATGCGCCCGGCGGCCTTCGTCTTACCCGCAGCGCCGCCGTTGATGTTCTTATTCACGTTCTTGCTCATTGCCGATTCCTTCCCACGATGAGCTGATGTCTGACACACATAGTCGATCTAACGTGCCCCGCTAAAAAGAGGTGATAACGGGGTAATTAAATCGGAGGAGTTGGAGACAAGCCCACATCCATCAGCGGATGCCGAGCTCATACTCTCGCTCGCGCTCAATATCATTCAGGTACTCATAATCTTCGGAGCTAAGCTCTAAATCATCTTGAGCGAACATGTAGTTCTCAGCCTTAGAACAAATACTGTAACCGCAGATGGTATTGAAATCGATATGGTCGGTATTGTCGTTGTAAAGGGGGAAAATTCTGCTGGTCATGCTCAAATACCTCTCAACATAAACTGAAAACTCGTTTGCTTGGTCTCTTTTTGAGACCCCATCTGATGTGCTATGGCTGCAGTATATGTTCTCCCCTTTTACAATGCAAGCATAATTTCAAAAAGTTCTAGGAGCGATAATTGCGCAACACCATCACTTGCCGCCACCGCCATCCCCCACCGCGCCCTCACGCGCAGCGCACTCGTTGAGATACTTGACCGGAATCGGCCACCTGGAGGGAGCTCCGTAGCGCGAAAGCCCCACATTGACCAGCTGAACCAGCAACTCGGACAGATCTTCGCCGTCGAGCATCTCAATCGAGCGCACATGGATCGCCGTTGCCACATCCTCTTTGGTGCCGTTGTTGACGCCGACAAAGTAGCAGGTCGTCCCTGCGCGTTCGAACGTTCCAATGCCGTAATAGGACGAGTTGAAGCTCTCGAAAAACTCCTTCTTACGACCCGCCTTACCCGTAAGCTGATAATCGCGCACCAAGGTCACAAAGTTGTTGGAGAAGGTCGTTAAGCCCGTATCCCGCACGCGTGCGAGCATAGACCGCTCGCTCGCCTGCACGTCAAAGATATAGGCATCCTTGTCGAGTTTGCCTTCGGCCGTCAGCAGCTCGAGCTCCATCTCATCCACGGGACCGTCCTCGATCGGATGTGAGGCGTAGTCCATGGCCCCATCCACACCGATCGTCAACATCGCAAGGCGCTCATCCAGCTCAACTTTATCCTTCTCCTTGCGCGGGACATTGACCACGCCGCAGGCCGTCACCGACTCAACGCCAAAAGAGCCAAGGTCAAACGCCCTCACCCGTCCGTCGGCAACATCTTGCTTAACCAGCAGCTCTTTGAGCATGGCCCCCAGGATCGCCTCTTGCACATTGCGGTCCTTTTGCTTTGGCGCCACCTTAAACAGTGGCTCGCACACATCCGGCGTCACGTGCTGTTCCACCACGCCAACATGTAAGGCATAGCCGTCGTCCTCAGCAACCTCATTGGGCACAACGACAAGGTTCAGCGCCCGCGATTCCACGGTCCTTCCGCCATACGATGCGCGAACGCCCCACGAGGAATCGCTAAGTCGATCGGCCAGCCGGCGCGCCACTTCGGCAAGCCCATTACGCGCAAACGACACCACGATTCGCTGCCCCGCCATGCGCTCCGCAACCACGCGCATGTACTCATCGCCCTTGAGCACCTCGTAGAAACTCTTACGCGGGTATTCCATGAGCGTCACCCGGGCAAATTCGCTGTAACGGCGTTCGAGAATCTGCAGCTCTCGATACAGGATGCCCTTCTTGGTATAGGCGACCTTGTCCGCCTGGGCCGAGAACGTCAGATCACGGCGCTTGGACGGCTTGTCGCCCTTGGCTCGGCGCAGGATGTACTCGTCTTTTTGTTCGTGGGCAAGCACCATCGTCGCCACGGGCGATAGCCTGTAGCCCACTTGGCTCTTAATCTTTTCGAGCTCTTTCTCGTCACCTTGTGCCCTGCCAATAAGCACACGGCGCTTGGTGAACGTCCGAATCTTAAGATCAAAGGTGCAGTCTTCATCGATAACGATTTCAACCGTTTCGATCTTGGCAGGTCCCCTTCCATCGCTTTCGACAGCATCGCGGCGGGCACCCTTGGCGCTAATGACATACAGGTGCCCGGTGTCATTGGGAACTTCGTCCTCAATCCCCTCAAACTGAGAGCAGGAGTTGAACAGCAAACGGAGTGCAACGCAATCGTCCAGCTCGTCCCAATGAGTTTTAATCGGAACCAACTGCTCCTGATAAAGCGAGGCATTAAGGTCGCCCGTCTGCACGCCCGCTTTGACCATCAGAAAGACGCGGTTGTCCGCAAGCTGCGTGAGCGCGACGACCTTGCCCGTCTGACACACATCGGCCATAAAGTTCGCCACGGCATGCTTACCAGCATCGCCTACGTTGCACCAAAAGACCGAGTAGCGCTCCTCGGCAGCAGCGGCGTCGAGCTGCAGCTTAAACTCAGATACGGCAATGTCTCCCAAGCCACACGACTGGTTATGCTTCGATTGCACGATGAATCGCCTCCATCATCTCCAGGCTGATTGCTCCATCAGCTGCCATATAGGGGAAGGAGAACACCATCCCCTCGCCATCGATTGGCTTTTGACGTAGCTCCAGCGCCGCTTCATCGGCCAAAACATTGACGATCAACAGGCGCTTCGCCCCAACTTTTTGGGCCTTTGCCTTAAAGCGCTCAGCATCCGTAGTCTCGCCGCCGGAGCGCCTGTAGGCCTCGTAGGCGCCGATGCGATAGTGCTTAAAATCGATCCACACCCCAGTCTTGTTGCCAGCGGCATCGAGCACCTCAAAATCGCCGCCCGTCTCGGCATGGGCAGCGTCACCACGCGCAAGCAAATACCGGCCATCGTAATACGCCTCGAAGATGGCCCTACCGGCAGACTCTCCCAGTTCTCCCAGATACACCGCCTGGAACATATAGGGCGTCATGTGCGCCGTCGCCGCCGGTTGCAGCATCGCGGGCACCCCGTCGCGCGACCAACGCTCGCGCACCTCCCGAATCGACAGCAACTCGGGCACGCGGGCCGCCGTCTGGCTTACCTGGCGAACCGTCGCGCCCTTTAACCCCTCGTCGTAGCGGCAGCACTCCTCCAGGCGGGCAGCAATCTGCTCAACAGGTTCACCCTCATAGCTGGGAAACTCAAAATGCGGCACCTTACACGCTCCGCCCTGCGCATACGCATAGCCACTCGCGGGGAACGGCATGTGCAGCGCAGTGCTTTTGCGCGCAGGATAGCTCGCAAGGTCCTCCCACGGCAGGCAAAAATGATGCAGATAAAAGTCGCGCTCGTCGTCAAAGGCGGCCAGATCTTCCTCGCGCGCATCGAGCGAGGTAACCCTCCACGCCAGCCTCTCGTGCTTCTCCTTCGCCAGATTGTTCCTAAAGGCAGCAAGGTTCTGTTGCTTGCTAGCAGCGTGTTGCTTCTTGTCCGCCATGTGGTTGTTGACGGCCGCGCAGGCACCAACCACCTGCTCCAGCTCGTAGCCCATCGGCAAATCGTGCAGGAACGAAAAATCGCAATCGCCGGCGATTTCGCGATCGAGCATCACCCGTACGTGCGGCATCTTTACGCTCGTGCGCATCAAGCGACCCACGGCCTGCGCCACAATGCGGGCTCCTTCGACCTGATAAGAGAGGGTGTCGCGCACCGGCAGTTTTCCGCCAACGCCCGCCAGTACCGTGCGCACGCGATGGCGCTTCTGAATAAACGGGATCTCACCGCGCGTCACGAGCTCCTCCTGTTCGACCACGCCAAGCAGCGCCTGCTGGTCAAACTTCTTTGAACTAATATCGACTCCCCAGGTCAAGCGGCTCGTGGGCGACTCCATGTACAAAAAATCGAGATCCATCTTGGGATGTCGCTCAGCGTTATCGAAGCCGCAGTCCACCTGGCGCACCGTGTCGCGCAGGCTCTCCGGCACCTCGTATTTGAGGTTTTTGGAAAAGCCGCCAGCAGCAAGATTGATAAACATCAGGGTCGGCTTGCCGTCCTTCAGACGCCCCTGAGCGTCACGCCAGCCCTCCTCCCAGCCGGAGGCGTTAAAGCACAGCACCATATCCTTGGCTTCCTCGAGCGACTTCTCGTACGACGCCTCGGGGTGCTTAACGTTCCTAATCACCAGTTCGGCAACGATTTCTCGGGCAAGATCCAGCACCAAACTATTAAAGTCGCCATGGTTTCCCATGTGTCGTGTCGTAAAGATGGCTCCCGCCTGCTGCTCACTGCGCGCCACGCCACGCGCCCAGGCGCTCACGGCAACGAGCGTCTTGCTCAGACGCTTTAGTTCAAACTCGATGCTTTCGGCATCGCTCGTGGTCACCCTGTCGGCAATCTTTCGGCGCAGGCGCGCCGCAAGCCCTTCGCTCACGCCAATCTGGTCAAAGAATCCCATCACATGCTCGTACACCTCGTCGGGCGACACGATACCGCCGCCATAGGCGCCGCCGGCCACGGCCGCCATGCCGGCAAGCTTCTTGGACTCGTCAACCCAAACGACGTCGACGTCGTACACCGTTGCCGCCTGCTTGTTGAACAGCCTGGTCTGCCGCACGATCTCCTGGTTGAGCTCGCCAATCCAGGCATCTTTACGAACCACGCCATGCACTTCGTCCAGGTAATCCAGGTCAAAGTTCTTAATAGTCGGTGCATTCCAGGTGGCGCTCATGCACACACAGGGAGCCTTGGCGGCAATGGATGCCAGATACGCCTCGGGCATGCGCTCAATGCCGTGATTAGTCAGGTACGTGGTAAACATATGGTCGATGGTGGTTTCCATCACCAGGTAGTTAACACCACGCGCATACACCGAATCGTCAACGGCATCGATCTCGTCGTTCTTGCGGTCCTTAAAGAACAGCGCCAGCATCAGCGAATTCCAGAAGTATTTCTCGTTGGTCTGGTCGTTCCTAATGCCCAGGGCATCGATGATATTCTTGCGCGAAAGATCGTCCTTGTACGAAATGCTGCCGTAGTACAGCTTGTCCATAAGCGTGGCACAGCGGGCAAGATGGCCCACCACCATCCTGACAAGGCCGCGCGCACGGCGCACCGCCTTATTGACGGTCTGCTGCTCGTCCGTCCCACAAGACGTAATCATGTTGCGGTTGCGGCGAGTATCGAGCTCATAGCGCAAGGGATTCGACAGGCCATCGCCCACCGAAATATCGTCGCTGCCAAACAGGTGACGACCGGCAAGCTGCTCGTCTTTCGCCTTGTCAGACAGGGCAAAAGGCTGCTGCAGCTCCATATCCTGAATACACGCAGCGATCATCTTTTGAATACGCTTGGCACCCTTGGCGATCTCTTCGGCAGTCGTCTCCACACTTGCGCGCGAAACCTTGCTCGTGGCCGCGTTTGACCCCTCGTGCTCGCCCGAGGTCGAGGCATGCGTATAGACCGCCATCCACTGGTCCCGATTTCCCAGCAGCAGAGGATCAACCACGCCGCCATTAAAATGACGGTCAAGAATACGCAGCATCTCGTCGGGCTGAAATTTCATATGTCCCGCCGCCAGCATCGACAGCATATCGGCCTTCGCATGGTCGATCTCATCAAAGATAAACAGGCATTCGTCGGCAACCGTTGCGTTAAAGAACACGACGCCCGCTCCTGTCACCGTATCGATTCTATTGACGAGCTTTTGCGGCGTGCATGCAATTACATGCGGCGTGCGCTTATCGTTGAGCAATGCCGAGGGCCAAATCCGGGGAATCTCCTCAAAGCCACGCGTGATGCTCTGGCGTCCACGGCTCACCGCTCGACGCAAGCTCGCGTCTGCCAACGCCAGCTTATCCCACAGCCCTGGAGTCAGGCGGTCGACAACGCTTCCCAGGCGTTCCTTCTTATCCAAAATGCCCAAAAGATCATCTGCGATCTCCATCGCGCTGTTCCACGCATGCGTAATGTCGCGAAGAACAGCCTCGTCCTTCGCTCCAAAGGGGCATGGAATATCGCGCGGCCTTACGCTGCCCTTATCAAACGTGGCGTCGATCCAGTTTTTGATATTCTCACCCGCTCGCGGAAGATCGAACACCATGCGCTCCGCATCTTTGGAATCCATGCCCTGATGGATCAGCAATTCGCGCACGCTTGCAATGTAGTTGTCTCGGTTGTCCTTACCCGGAACCACAAACACCAAGGTGCGGCGACCAGGGCATTTGTTAAAACAGCCCGACTCATCCCAGCCGCCGACGATCAGATCAGCCGTGACCTGCTCGGCCGTATAGTTTTTGCCCGAGCCCGTCGTGGCACCCAAAAAGAACAAACCATTGTTGTCCTGGCACTTGGCGCCGCCCGGGTCCTTGGGAACAAACAGCGCACGCTCAAAAAACTCGCGCATCGCCTTTTGGCGCGCAAGATAGGGAGCAAGCTCCTTGTCGCCCGCAGACGACGGATTCGATTGACAGTTCAGCTCCCACGTAGCCATGGTCAAACCTCCGATTTAGTTGTTGCATGTGTTGAATACCATCCCGTGCGGACAAAAACTCACGCAGGGCGGCTGAGCGATGGCATCTATGCCGCTTGAGAAAAGAAAGGAAAGAGAAGCAGTCGGCGACTACTCGCACGAAGCGAGCAGCTTCTCAAGATCGCATTCCAACGCCTCGCGCTCCTCAGCGTCGATCACCGCGAGGGCGACACGCATCGGGGACACATCGGCGGCAAGCTCCTTTACCTGGTCGGGACGCTTGCTAAAGTGGTCGTAAATCCGCAGGGCCTCCCCGGCCGCCAGGTACTGCCACTTTTCCAACGAAGGCTTTTCGGACCTGCTCACGGCATCAACCCACTCGCCAAGACCCTGAAAACCGTTGCCCGTAGTCGTGCCGTTCATAACCACATCGAGCGGGCTCAGCAAGCAATCGGGCGATTTTTTGTACACCAATTTGGTGAGCATAAGCACCTGGGCAAGGTTGCGATACTTGTCCTGATCGGCATAGAGCACGTCGTTGTAGCAGGCGCACGCCTTAAGCAGCTCGTGGGCGGCAATGCGCTCCGGCCCATCAAACGGAACGCCGCGCAACAACACCCCAGCAAGATCGAATGCCTTGCCGCCCTGCACGATCTTGTCGAGCGCCGAGCCGTCCACCAAATCCGCCAGCCAAGCAAACTCAGGCTGATACGGCTTATGCTCGTCCTCGTCCTCATGCTCCATCCAGTTGTTCACCAGCGTCAGGGCTTCAATCTCCCTCCCGTTCAGAAAGGGCGAATTCTCCCCCATCTCTTCCTGCAAAAAGCCCCGCGGCTCATGAGAGCGCTCGTACGCAACCGCAAGTTCCCCGTCGCTCACGACCAAGGTCGCACGGGAAATATAGGTATCTTCCCGCATGTCCCTCCAGGCGTACATCATAAGGGGACGCAGCTGACGGAGCATGCCGCGCGCGCCGGCACCTTCCTTAACCGCGCGCTTCGCCGCAAGGCGAGCAGCATCTGCCATCAGCTCCATCTTGGCGCCATTTCCCATCATGTTGTTGTACTTGGGCAGGTACTGTTCATACGCAATCTGGACCAGATCGTCCACGCTCAAGGCGTTAAAGTTAATCACCGAGCCAATGCGCCCGCACAGCTCGGACATAATACCCCAAGTCTCAACATCCTCGATGGTCGCACTGTCTCGCAGCTCGTTTGCCGATTTTGCGGCGGTGCGCACGGCGGCATACGAGGATCCGAAGCCGACCGTGGTGCCAGACTTGTCACTCAGGCGCTTGCGCACCAGAGCATCCAAGCCCATAAAGGCGCCGCCCAAAATGCAAACAACCTGATCGAGGTTGAGCGTCTTAATAGCCGCACTCTTGGAGGTATCACATTCAAACGGCATCTCCCCGCCTTCCAAGAGCTTAAGGAACGACTGCGATGGACTAAAGCTCGATGCAACTTCGCCCCCATCGGGCTCGGCACGAACCGCCTTGTCAAACTCGTCAAAGAGCACCAAGCAAATTTCGCCGGGATTGGCAGCCTGATAGTCCGCGACCTGCGACAGGCAGTTGCTCATGCTGGCACCGCGCCAGCCCTCGCCCGTCATGGTGGAGACATCGAACACGAACAGTTTGAGCCCCGCGGCATCTGCCACGGCCTTGATGGTGTGGGTTTTTCCCGTGCCGGTGGAACCCATCACCAAAATGGCAGCGGGCGAAAGAACGTCGCGCGGGTCGGCGCCGCGTGCCAACATCACGCAGCGGTTGACCTCAAAGCTCAGCGCCGTCACAAAGGCCTCCAAGCTTCCTTCGTGGCCAATAACACTCTGACGCGTCTGCTCCACCAGACGCGTAGGCGCAATTCGATTGAGCAAGTCCTGGTAGCGATCGATGTTTCGATACTGCTTCTGAGTCATGGGCGCCTTCCTTTCCATATTGGTTTTCTTTCCTTCGATGTGGGCCGAGCCCTTAAACCACTACAGTGCCAGCGATGTCGCCGACTCCAGATAGATCACGTTGCCCGGCTGGGTAAAGACCGGAATGTGGTAGAGCAGCTGCAAAATGCCCTGCTTGAGCAGCGGAAACAGTGTGGGATGCAACACTTCGTACATCAGGGCACCAGCCATAAGAGCGGTAAGTACGGCAAGCAGCAGAAGCTTTTGAGCGTTAGAGAATACCGACATGGTCGTTCCTTTCTTTATGCGAGATATTTGGATTGCGTTGTGGGTTAGCGACTCATAGCGATGGCAATGCCAATAACCGTGATAACCACGGGAATCGCAAGCGATGCGAACACAATCCCGGCAAAAAGGCCTACCACCACCGCGCACACGACGATGACCAGCGCTGTGGGCACAAGCGCGAGCAGAGGAGTAACCACGCAGGCAGATGCAAAGCGAAGCCCGTGGAACAAGCACTCATGAGGGAATAAAGCCTTGAGAACTCCTTCGACAATTCGCCACTCGACAATCGTTCCGACTGTTAAGACAACAGCCCAAAGCAGATAATCATTGGCGCGGGAATCCGAAGCCATCTTTCCGGTAACGCCAGCCCACCAATCAAATGCGGCGGCACAGCCCAGCAAACAGACGATCGCGCAGACGACGGATGCAAATGCGCCCGCGCCCTCAATTGCACCGAGCAGCTCGCGCATGTCGGATTCGCGCTCTCCCGTTAACAGCACAATCCATTTGTGGGCAAGCGCCGCAACGACCGCCACGCCCAGCACAACCCAGTACGCCCTAAACGCCACCAGGCGCCACGAATGGAGCGGAATCACCGTGTTGCCCTCGCCAATCTCGAACATAAAGCCGCCGAGCCACGTCGTCAGCAAGCACATCATGTCGACGGCGACAACGTACAGCACAACCGCAAAGAGGGTTTGCAGAATCATGCCTAAAATATTCACTGTTGTTGGCTTCTTGAGAGCGTCTGGCTCGATCCTATACGTGTCGTATCCGTTCATTAGCTGTCCTTTCGTTGCTGAAACAACTAGTTGGTTTATCCACTGTAGCTTGATACAACTAGGAGATATGCAAATCTCTTAGTGTTAGTATCTAGCGAAATATTACCCAATGCGTACGGCCTCATACGCACCATTCGATTTTTTCTTTTTCATTTGAGTGCCCCGCCTGAAAAACGCCGCAACTGCTCTTCTTGTAGACTGAAGGCAATTGAGCCGCGACGGGCCAGTCAGCGAACCGCGCAATATAGGGAATATGCAGGAGGTGCGCATGCTCAAAACTAAAGCAGAATTTGCAACTCTTCGCTTAAACGAAGATCTCAAGCCATATATGAGCCGATATCTATCGGATCTTGTGTCTCATATGGTCGAGAAATATCAGCCTTCGTCGAGAACGAAAAGGCTCATTGAACTGTGCTGTCGCGATTTTGAGTTTTCGAGCGAGCACGTCGATGGCCCCTCGTGGTCTGTTTTGGGGATTGACCTCAAGCGACCTTCGGCCGCCTCGTTTGAGTTTGAGGACCGCGTTTACAACGAAGCAACCGACGAATGGGATTATGTGCCCGCTTGCGTTTGCAAAAACCGAGTCAAAGTCCCGACGTCGACGTTTACTGCCATCGAGGAGAATATCTTTTTATACGACTACGAGCAGGACGCAGCCTCTCACACGTACGAATCAGCACTCATTTACTGCAGGCCCCCCGAGCTACGACCGCTATCCCAATTCCCGGCATCTATCGATGCGGCAAATGCGCGAGTCCTGGATTTCCTCAGAACGCGCTCGAAGCAGCTGCAACGCAGCGCAGGCATCCCCGATCTGCTTTCGGTCACTGAGTGGTACTACATCTTTCTTGCGGCATCCATTGCCTGCTCTCAGTCCCATGCCACGGCCGTCATTCAGATTTCGGACCGTCTGTTCAATCTGGCGCGAGCCGTAGATGGACGTCGCCTTCTTTGTGACCTCGGCCTGCTAAAGAGCATTGTGCTTCTTCCCAACACCATTGCCAAAAAGGCCGAGGGTCGCGCGCTGCTCTTTATTGGCGACGGCGAGCCCAATGATCCGTATTTCCTTTTTGACGGCAGGAGCTTTGACGACAAGCAAATGACCGATGAGATTCTGCACCAGCTCCTCGATTCCGTCGACCGAGCCTACGGCGATCAAAAGAATCCAGTCTATTGGCATCGGCTCGAGGATCAGGGCAACGGCATCTATCCCCTATTACCCAATACAAAGAGCGGATCGTTCGACGAGAGAATGTTCATCCCCCTTGGGTCGCTAGCACCAATCTACCGCGGCACCGCCCGCAGCGTTGTAACCAAACTGCCCGAATCAGATCCGACAGACAGTTACCAACAGCACGACTGCTACTACCTGTCGCTAAAGCATCTTCATGATGGCGCAATCATTGCCGCAGAAGATGTACTTGAGCGTGTCCCCGATACAGATATCTACGATGTAAGCCGTGTAGACTACGAAGATTTTCGGAAGGCCAAACCGATCGACGCCCGCGAGGCGAGCCTTCTCATATCACGCGTCGGGCCTCCATTCAAGCTTGCCCTCATCACGCCAGGCCACTTTTCTGTCGGTTCTGAGCGCCCCGTGGAGCGCGGTCTTTTGTTTGAGAGCATTGTCCCCTGCGACGCCATGTTCTGCGCTACCTTTGAGGACGAGCTGCTTGCCCAGTTTGTCCTGGCATACCTGTCGTCCGATGAGGGGCAGAAGAAACTGGCGGACACCTCGCACGGAGACGCGCTTGTGCAACTTGCCCCAATGGACCTGCGAAGCATGACCGTGCCTGTTCCCGGGCGAGCGGAGCAGGAGCGCTACGCGCTAGAGTACGAAGCAAAGCAGCGCGCCTACGAGGACGCCCTTAAGCAGGCGGAACATTACGCTGCGAGCAAGGGAACGATGTAGCGACCGAGGCCGGCAGACTGTCCGGACTTTTGCCGACAGTCTGCCGATCAGGCACGCCGTTCAGCGCAGCAGCTAGAGATCCTCAACAGACTTCGAACTGGCTTTGGCCGCCTCTTCGCCCGCGATCAGGTCCCTAACCGTTATATACGCACTGTACGTAGCATCTTCAATCTTTTCCATAACATCAGGGTCGCAAGTTCCCCAAATATCTTTGAGAACTCGAGCCAATCCCCAAGCAGCGCTGAGCAGGACGTCAACGTCCTTTAGATCTAAGTGGCTGACCGTAAAGGGACAGTACTCGCACTCCAACAGATAGGTGTCAACAGCCTCAATTGTCTCAGCCACATACTGCTCAAGATCGGGATGGGGATGGAAGGCGCACAGCGCCTTGTGCGGATCGGTCGGCTCAATCCAATACAGCGTTGTCGCTTCCTCGCATTTCTCGAGCGGATAACGCTCAGCTGCCTTCTCCCAGCTTTCATACCAGGGATCGGCATCGCCGTCCGTCATCGACCTGCAAAGATTAATCGCCGCAGAAACAGTCGCACACGAATATCTATAGCTGGCGTCTTTCTTAAACTCATCATTGAGCTCGACGTCACCAGACAGCTCCGCCTCCATGATAAGGAACGGACCATCCTCATCCGTAATGCTTATGGGATAGTTGTTGCACTCATAGCCCGGATACATTTTGTCTCCAATCAATCGTTCGGACACATTAACAAGCAATATCGAAACCGCGCTCACGCGGAGGACCGTCGTCCTCGCACCAACCTGCAAGTTTTTCTCATCGCATGAAAAGAACTTGCGATTCTTGCAAGTTTTTCTCACGCGGTGACAAGAACTCGCATGATCGCCCCGCTACCTGCGCCACGAGGCGGCAAGGATAACGGGAAGCCCGGCGATGCACACCACTAAGGCCACGGCTGCGAACGCAAGCACGATAGCCACGCTCACGACGACATAGGCCACGGCAATGAAGGCCAACGCCAGCAGGCAGGCAAGCAGCTCGGCCACGTAGCACAACACCAGGTTCGAGCTCGCGCGCTTCAGCAGGACGTCGGCGAGGCGGACAAGCTCGACGGCAAAGCCGCTGCCGTAATTGCGTCCGGGGCCCTTGGCGATAAACCACTTGAACAGGCACATCAGGGCACAGCCCAGCATGATCATGATGGAAACGGCCCATACATCGTGCCCCGACTCAACAAGGCTCTGGTCACCCATCGCACTGCCGTTGATGAGCCAACTCGTTCCATAGCCCATGAACAGCATCGCCAGCAGCAGGCAGGCGCTCACCGCGGCGAGCAGGCGCGACACACGGCTGCAGAATACCGGTGCCTCGCAGCTGAGCCCAAGTCCCTCGCGAACGCGCCAGACGGCATGGTAGGCAGGGTAGGCCGCGATGAGCACGGCCACGAGCAGCGACGCCCAATCGGACCCGGGTGCCGCTGACGCGTACTCCGCGATCGCAGAAACTGAGCAGTTGGTGTGGAACGACTCGTTCAGAAACAGCGCGACCTCGCCCTTCCAAACACAAAACGGAGCGGCGACGGAGGCGATGCCGACGGCGGCAACCGCAGCAACGGCAATGAGCAGCGCGCCCTGCACGAGCTTGGCGACCTCGCCTTTGGCGGTGTGGGGCGCAGACTCAACGGCGCTGGACGAAATTTGGATAGAAGTGTTCATGATTTTCCTTTCAACGGAGAACAAAGCGGAGTCGGCGGCAACTAGAATGCAGCCCATGGTCGACTCCGATCACAGATTGTTCGCCAACATTGATACCAAGTCGTGCGGACACATCAGCAAGCAATATCGAAACCGCGCTCACGTGGAGAGCTGTCGTTCTCGACCCATTCGAGTCCGACGTACTCATCGATCCCCGCATCGGGGACTGAGGACCATCTGAACTCGAAACCAAGCTGATCAAGCTCGTCGACTCGCTCACGGATCACTCCGTAAGCATCCAACGCATTCTCGAAATCCTCCGAAGACGTGTAGCCGCGCTCGCACTGTTTGCGCATCTGATGCAAGCGACCCATGGCGGCAGCGATAATCTCGCGAAGAGCGATAACCTCGCGCTCGCATACATCGATGTTTCCTTCGTTGAGCTTGATGCGATCGGACATAACGGCCTCCCTGGTTTTAAGCCTTTTCGCTTGACTCCATTGAACAGCCGCAAACAGCTGCGTAATATAACTTTTATCGCGTTTTAAATTTTGGCTGTTTGGAGCATCAATGCTTAAGTCCGAAAAAGAACCATTTAGCTGGGGTTTTGAGGCTGGCTTTCTTCGCTCCCCTGTCAATCCCCGTATGCTGCTTCTTAACAGGACGCCGGAGATTGATTGTGCCGGTGACGGAAACACATCCGGCAATGCAAGCGCATGGAGTCTCGTCTCCCTAGGCAACGACCTATTGCGCGTCGACCTTAGCTCACTTTTCAACGAGATTGGGGGCCACTTTCGTGAGCGAGCAGACCAGCGCTTTTATATCGATTTGCAGAACGCCATTCGACAGTCCTCTGCCGCTCCCCACCATGTGCAACACACGTCGATGGACTACGCAGCCGAGCCAGACCATGACGTCTGGCTCGATCAAGACGACCCCGATCAAGAGTCAGCACAAGTAGAATTGAACGAAGCCGAAATCGCAGTCAACCTTCAAAAACAAAAGGAACGCGACCTCGATTTCTTTGCTCCGATATTCGACGAAGCCATTACAAGCCATGCACACGGAGAGATTTCCGGCATGGCCAGATATCTCCTTGAAAATGTCTGTAGACAGTGTGTCATGAACATCACGGCGATTCCCGACTATCGCTATTACAGCTGCTGGATGTACAACAACGCTATTGAGTGCGACGAGATCAACCGCCTGTACCGCGCGGTGATTACAACATCAGACCAACTCAACAAGCAAGAAATGGCGTCCCTCTTCAGCTCCTATCTCCAGCTCGAGTCGAACGACATGAGCATTAACGCTACCAACGGCGAGACCGATCTAACAGCACCAGTGCCGTATGACCGAGACAATCCTATACGCAACTTTCCCAAGGCGAAATCTCAGATAGAAACAGCTTGCGTCTGCACCAATATCGATCTCTTTCGAGCGCTTCTCATTGTTTTTTATCAGGAATGTCTGGAGCTTACCCCGCTGCTTAAAAACACCGAGGCACCTAGCCTGCTCGCGCAAAACGAAGAGTTTTTCCCAGCCGCCATCAAAACAAGCGACCCGCGACAATTCCGATTATTCGATGAGCAGCTGCCAGCAATCATCCGCTTTGGCGAAGCTTTTGTATACGCAGCCAAAAAACACTTGCCCGGAAACGAAACGGCTCAAAAGCTCGAAGAGCATTTGAATGGAATAAAGCGCATGAATAGCGCCCCCTTTATGCAGGCGTTTCGTAAAAACTATCTCGAAGCTATGCGCGAGAACCAGATCTTCGCAAATGGAGACTTCCATACGCATGCAGAGCTTAACGACCAGGAAAACCTCAATAGGCTCGTTGGGCTTCAAGCCGTTATTTCAAAGGCAGGAGAGCTCTACTTCACCGAAGAGGAATGGTCCTTTGCAAGCCTTTATGCCCGCATCCTTCACGAGCTGCTGCTGTGCGGCATTATGCCGATAGCATGCCAAACCTGCGGTTCGCTCTTTTTTCCAACTGGTCCCAACAGCAAGTACTGCGACCGATATAGCGAGGAGACCAAGCTCTACTGCAACCCGCGATATAACGCCAAAAAACATCTTGGTCGCAAATCGCCCCGCGATGTCGCGCTCAATATGCAGAGAAAAGCCGATACGGCGTATAAAAATGGCCTAGCGGATTGTGCCCACTATTTTGAGCGTCTTGGCAACTTTGTCCTCGATGGCATTGGTCCAACATACCAAGCGAGTGACCTTATTTCCGACGAGCTCTATTCGACATGGCTGTCTATCGTCAACCAGCCCAATTGCAGGACAGAAATCAAACGACCGGATAGAATCGGCTTTCCATACTCTGTAATGTGGTACGGAGTCGTCCGCGATGGCAATCGTTATGTTCGAGTCGAGTTTTCCGGAGCCGAGTACCCAGCGCTTTTTGAACGTTTGGGCCAACTTGCCGAAAGCCCACAATCAAAATGCACGTTGGATTTCAAGGGGCCCGGCGAGCACCCATACAGCTCCTGGCATATCAAGTTGTACAAGTTGCTGGAGATCATTGCGCAGATAAATAACGCCGATCAGATGACAAAACCCATTCCATTGCTTGGAATTGATGAGCCCGAGCGCGTCTCAACCGACCTGACGGTTCAGGACACTTGGAACACGCCCGACGCATGTGTCTGCAGTACCGGCATGATCGATGACCTCAGCTTTACCGTGTATACAAAGGGATATGACCCGGAAAAGCAAGACTGAGCTTGATGCCGCGGCTTTCTACGTGTCCGCGAACAGATTCACCCTTCTAGTCTTTCGAGCTAGCCGAAACGCAGCCGATACAAAGAGGGATAAAGATGATGGCGAGCACAATGCCCCAGGCGGTTAATACAATCGTAATGATGGATGCAATAGCGCTAGCGATGCCATATCCAAAAATCAACGATGCCGCGCAGGCAAGCATTTCGGCACCATACAGCGGCACCATCTTCGAGCTCGCGCGATTCAGTAAGACATCTGCACGGCCGAACCATGCGACAAGAGCCTCGTCGCCACGATAGCGCCCAGGACCTTTGAGCTCATACCATTTGACAATGCATGCCAGGACGCATCCGGAAACAAGCGCAATCGATGTCACCATGAGGAAAAGGCCCACGATCATGAGGAGTTTGTCCCCCGTGGCCCCGCCGTCGATATAGCACTCAAACCCACGACATACGGCAAGCACGGCCAAAAGCGAACAGGCGCTCAACGAGCCAAAGCGGCGCGACATCCGTCCGCAAAACACAGGTGCCTTGCAATTGCACCCAACACCTGCGCAGAGGCACCAAATGGCATGGTATACAGGATACAGAGCAACGAGCACGGCCGCGGTCATCGACACCCGGTCAAGCGTCTCCATTCCCGACACAATATCCTCCACCGTTGGAGCCTCGTAGGGATGATCGAACAGGTCAGGCGTGAACATAGGAATCTCACCTTTCCAGATGTACGACGGTGCAGTAAAGGAAATGATGCCGTTCACAGCTAACGCCGCGACAGCGATTAGCAACGCGCCTTCGGCAATCTTGGTGATGCTCGGCTTGTGAGAGACGGACACATTTTGAATAGAAGTATTCATGATCTTCCTTTCAGAGAGACCCGATTGGTTGGTGATTGAGTTTTGGGGTGATTGGCGTAAAGAACGGGACTGCTTAGAAGTCCCGATAAAACAGCAGGTCGGCTTGACCGCCTACGAAGAAAGAAAGACTAACAAGCTATATCGAGGTCATTACGACTCGAATACTCGACGCCAACGGCGTCATGCGCTGAGATCCGCGCAAGCGAAACCGAACGGACCGGCGAGACCACCGGATAGTCCTCAACGCCCCATTCGAGCTCAAAGCCCAGACGAGCAAGCTCGTCACGACAATTGTCGAGCATGAGCTCATAGGCGCTTTGACGGGCACAGTCTTCAAAGAAGCCGAGCCCGCGCTCCTCAGAAAGGCCCACCTTCAGCTCATCACAGATGGTCATAGCTTCGCAAACGATATCTTCAAGCTCATCGCGCTTGGTGGAATTAACCAGTTCAAACAGGGTGCCGTCGAACATTTTCCGTCCTCCCTTGGACTTCTTTCTTGCTCGACTCCTATTGAACACGACAAAGTGGCACAATGGCACAAAGTATATTTGATTTTGAAAGTTGTGCTGGTTTAAGAAATATGCAAGGTGCCAATTTAATAGCTCTGACCTGGCGTGTTAGGGCTAGCTTCATTCGGTTTGACAGAGATACCTCTTTGCATCTCTGTTGCAAACAACTGACAAACGCAAAACCCGATAAGGATCAAGAATGTGAAGGAGCGGAATTCGAACAGCATTGGTCTGCAAAAGAGCTGTTAAACGAATTCCTAAGAATTGATCTTGAGAAGTTCTTTAACGAAATGTCCTCTTGGTATGCCGAATATCGTAACGCCCATTCAGCGCCCGTTCCACACCGCATCTTTAATTCGCTACGGCGAATGCAGCGCATTCAAGAAGCTCAATATCTCGAAGGCTCAGATTATAAAAATGCTTCCACGTGTTTTCCTCCGCTTTGTTCGAGAATAATTGACGCAGGCGGCGACCTCGACAAATGCCATATCGAAAAGGCAAATATAACGCATGAGCTCACAGAAGCAGTCAAGCAAGCGCTTGATTCCGCAATAAGCGGCGGCTATTCGGACGGTATCTACCAGCTCTTTTTCAATGCTTGCTCATTATGCATCGATTCAGTTTATCTTGATGAAATACCCGATGCCTATTTGCCCTCGAAGGTTTTCTCCCTTTGGGCAATAGAGTGCAGGAACATCGCGAAAGTTGCTATGCCAGCACTTGAGTTACTAAGCAGCAACGATGCCGCCGATTCCGTTGCCCCTAATCTGGCCAATTACATTGAAATGCTCTTTGGCCTAAACAGTAGGCCTGAGCTCGCTCGCGGAAGCGAGCGCTCAATTGCCCACCACCCGTTGGCGCTTAAAACGCCAGAAACCAAAAGAGAGTTTTATGAGACGCACTTCCACGGTCAATTAGTTGATACCCAACTAGCCATCGATATCCATGAGTTGGCAATAGCCGTTCTTGGCGACATCATCATTGATTGTCTTAGCTTATCCAAGAAGATAAACGAGCCTTCTTATCGGGATGACCTCAGCAGCTACGTTTCATTATTCGCGAAGCTGCTTTCTACCGGAGAATCCATCCTGGATGTCGCTGATCAAATTCGCCGTTTTGGGGAACTAACGTCCTCAGAATGCACGAAACATGCAATCGCCGCCCCAATGGTCCAGGACCTCAATAGCCTCGACTCTCTGGCACTCAACCTGATTCAGAACAGGCTCTACAACAAGGTGGAGTTATCGAGGAACGCCGAAAGCACAATCGGCATCATGCGGTTTATCGTAAATGACGGAAAGTACCTTGTTATCGACATCAACGACAGTGACGCAATGCAAGAAGCCCTTCATTTCCAGCACTTGATAGACCGCTCCCACTCATTGATTCATTCTTTTCTTCCGGAATCATTCCCGGTTTTCTATGCGCATCTACTATGCGAAGCCCTGCGATCTGGGGCACTTCCGGCAAAATGCAGCACATGTAACAAGCCCGTTTTCCCAACTGGCAACAATAGCAAGTATTGTTCTAGATACGACAACGAAACGGGCATGTACTGCAATCCCGCGAGTAATAGAAAACTCAAGCTTGGTAAAAAGCCGCCCCATGCAACTGCCGTCAATTTAAGACGCAAAGCAGATACCGTCAGCGGGAAAGACGGGCATAACCCTATGGCTATCAACAAAAAACGACAGCTTTATTTTCAAGAACTAGCCGCCGCCGTCGACCACACCCTTGGACCTTTTTATCAACGCTCTCCCCTCGTGCCGAAAGCACTCTACGAAGAGTGGCTCAAAGCGATCAATCAGCCCAAAAACCAGCCCAGCACTCAAACACCTGAAGCATGTGGCCATCCTCGCCCCGTGATTTGGAACGGGTCATTGGCGGATGGCAATGAAATCGTTACTATTACGACCCCGTCAGCGCAATTAGGCACCCTTCCAGAGCTCTTAGATAAGCTCGCAGAGCAGAACACTAGTAGCTGTCGCAAATCGGACAACGGATGGGCACTTTCTAAATTCGACTTAGTTGCCACCGTCATCTCATTAGAGATGGAGGCTGACAAGGCCAGAAAGAAAGGAATGAAACCAATCAGACACATCCCCGTTCCCGGTTTGTCCGACTACTGGGATTGCCTATCCATCAGAGACGATCGCATCGCGACCGCGGAGGCGGCCATAAAAGAGGATTGGACGACGGAGGGCACAGTCAGCAATCCCTGTTGCCCCGCCTCACGACAATTCAAAAGAACGCTCTAGATTATATAGGCCTCATTAAGTATTCATGCAGCTCATAGCACGTAAGACCGAACAATCCGTCAAAGAGTGTTGCACAGATAAATAATGTCAATCAAATTGCGAAACAACATTCCCCTGTTTGAAATTAACAATCCCAAATTCGCCTCTAGCAACCTGACCGTCCAAGACACACGACATGTGCGCGACGCATGCGGCCATTGCACCGATGCATTCGACAACCCAAGTTATGCCATATTCACACTTGACTATTATTTGTCTCATTCGCTGTCAGTGCACACGATACAGGCCCGCAAACATGCCCTCCATTAATTATCTTCAGCTCTTGCCCTGTCATACAGCTTCAAAATAACCTCAATTTCCTATCTCAAGATTGCTTTATAGTCTTTTTGACTAGTTGCCGCACGCAGGACAGGCTCAATCCAAGCTAGAATAAAATGTTTGATTCGAAAGAAGGCATCTGCGGGTTTCTAACTGCTTCAACACCGCATTGTTATCGGGAGTGGTATGGCAACGTATCGAGCCATTGATCTATTTGCTGGCATTGGTGGAATCAGGATGGGATTCGAAGAGGCCTTTGGCTCTGACATCAAAACCATCTTCGCAAGCGAATTGGATGAACCAGCACGTAAGACCTATCGCGCAAATTTCATCGACTCCTTTCAAATCGCAGGCGATATCACACAAATTGATGCTTCGGATGTTCCCGATTTTGACATTTGCTTGGCGGGCTTTCCCTGCCAAGCTTTTAGTCTGGCGGGGAAACGAAAGGGATTTGCTGACGATTACAAAGGCAGGGCCCGCGGAACTTTGTTCTTCGATACGCTTCGCATTTGCACCGAGCGTGCAAACAAACCGAGCGTTATCTTCTGCGAAAATGTCAAGGGACTCCCCATCCACGATAAAGGCAGGACATTTGAGACTATTCTCGGCGCACTAAAAGAAGAGGGATACGTCCCATTTTATAAGATGTTGAACTCTAAGGATTTTGGCGTTCCCCAAAACAGAGAGCGAATTTATATTGTTGCTTTTCGAGACGACGTCGCTCCAGATAGCTTTACCTTTCCATCTGGACTTGAACACAAAGCCACCCTCAGCGACATCCTCGAAAACGCCCCCATTAGCCCAAAGTACTATCTATCTGATGTTTACCTTGAAACGCTCAGAAAGCACAGAGCGAGACATGAGGCACTTGGGCACGGGTTTGGCTATGAAATTCGTGAGCTAGACGGCATCGCAGGAGCCATCGTTTGCGGAGGTATGGGTCGCGAGCGCAATCTAATTGTCGATCACCGGGAGCATTCTATGACCCCGGTGACCAGGATTAAGGGGTCAATCAATAAAGAGGACGTTAGAAAGCTAACCCCTCGTGAATGGGCACGACTTCAAGGTTTTCCCGATTCATACAATTTAGTCCTGAGCGACACTCAGCTATATAAGCAATTTGGCAATTCGGTAACGGTGCCCGTCATTGCTGAAATTGCAAAAAAAATTAGGGAGGTCCTAGATGGCACGCGATGAAAAACAGGCAGATAAATGGCGAGCTAATAAAGGCGAATGGAGCGAGCTCTATACCGCAATGCGTCTTATCGGCGACGGAAAGATCGCCCTTTCGTATGACACTTCAACGCAAGCCACCGATGTATGGATGGAAGTTGTAGGGGTCATTAGGAAAGAAACCAAAGACCGCATCGTCGCGTATAGCATGGATGAAAACAATACGGATGTAATCATCGACGTTAACGGCTCTCCCGTTGCCAAGGTTGCCGCCAGCGATTTTACTGTCGCCGCTGACGATCTTATGGATAAAATTCAGCACGGGAAAAGCACCTTCACAGCATCTGAAGAAGCTGTGACCTTCCTGAAGCTGGCAGAAGTCCTGAAGTTGAAGGCCGGGAGCGGCGATAAAAACGACATTTATCTAACGACGCTTGATTCGCGCACTGGCCTCAAGCGCGATCGCATCGGCTTCTCGATTAAATCGTATTTTGGCAATGACCCTACCCTATTCAACACGGCATCAGCCTCGGGGTTGATTTATCAAATTAACGGCATCAATGACGATGACATGAATCACATCAATTCATTAGTGGACAGCAAAAACCACGCAGCGGTCCAAAGTCGATGCGACGCAATCATTGAGACGGCAAGTTCCGTTGTATTTAAAGACTATGTCATCGCAAAAAAAGCAAAGGTTCGAGCTTTTAGAGACAATCTTGAGCTTCTTAATCCGCTTTTGCCCGAGGCGATCGAATGGATCCTAAGAGATCATTTTTTCCATGGGAACAAGGACGTCAACCTTCCAGCCGCAGTTAATAGGCTGGCCCAGGCTAATCCACACCAGATTTCCCGTCCTCACTTAAAATACCAGTACATGTTTAAGGCATTTCTATACGCAACTTATTGCAGAATGACAGCCTCAACGCTTTGGGACGGCAAGGGCGTCGTCAATGGTGGCTACATCGATGTTTCAAAAACTGGAAAAATAACCTGTCATTACGCTCTTGAATCCGACGAATTCAAAGACTACCTATACAATTTGGCTTATCTTGATTTCCCCAGCACAAATCCAGACCATGGTGACTATGGGTATGTGTATAAAATCGATGATGACTATTTCTTTAATCTGAACTTCCAAATCAGGTTACGCAAGATTTAAAAATGCCTGTTTACGTGAAGCGACCGTCAACCACGGTCGCTTCACGTTTTTCTCAATCAGTAAAGCATCCCTGCAATAAGGCATAGCAATCCCAGTGCTTCATAGCTTATGGCTGCAATTAGGCAATAAAATCATGATGATTTGCTCAACTTCGCTTGAACCATCTTTATATGCCTCAGCGCACACAACAGTGCCGTTCGATTTCGTTCAAAGCAAATCCGAAACCGAGCGTATATTGCCAGGGCGGCCAGAAATAACGCTACGAAAACCGCGGCTGGAATTGGATTGCTGACCGCCAACGCAGACGAAAACTTGCCGGCGGAAAAAGAAATCACCAGACCAATCAGGTCGAGGGCCCAACTCGTATAATGCGCATCTGCAACCGCCCGTTCGATTATTTCGCATTTCTCTTCCAGGCTAATATCCTCGTCAGCTCCAGCAAGAGAGAAATCCACTCCTAAAATCAAATCAATTAATTCAGCCTCGCTATATCCGCTTTCCTTGAACTTTTTTGCGAAGAAACCTGCTGGACCGGGCACATAAGTAAGATAGTTTTTACGAAATAAATCCTTATAAGCGATTTCCATTATTAACTCCTTGAAGCACAGATATCGTTTAACACCATCGTTCTATCATTCCGTCCAGACAGATTTTTGCCGAATTATCTTCGCTCATTCATGGAAGTAATCTGTACAGCAAATATCCGTCCTAGCCACGCTTCGCATATCCTTGCCCGAGTTTCCCCCCAAGCTCCGCGGCATTGCGCTTCGTCTCCTCGGCAAACAGGTCATCGATTGCCCTGTCGATCCGTACGCAGGTCTCGAAATGCTCGTCCTTCCAGGGCAGATTGAGCCCCAGGCTCGTATCCCAATAGCCGCCGAGCTTTGCGTTGATCACTTCCTCGGGATACAACACGTCGTGGCGGACACCTTCGATCGCCTCGTCCTCATCCATATCGCAGGCTGCATCGTCCTTCTTGAGACACTTGCACAGCTCCTTTTGCTCGCGGAAGCGATGCAGCGCGCTGGCGCACACCACAGCCAAAAAGCGATAACGTTCGCATAGGTCCCATTCGCCGCCGAGCCATACGCGATAGCCCAGAATGACACTTGCGGGCTCCTCGTTGAGCAGGAACAGGTCCCACGGATATACTTCAGCGCCCGCGTCCTCCCCTGACTTTTGCACGCCGCTGCGCGTAAAGGCGCACGGCTCTACGTCGTAATAGTCAAAGCCGTGGCCCGCATCGCGACGATTGATGACATGCTTGGGCAACAGGACGATCTTGTCGCTGGGCTCGGGGTCAACCTTGCGCAGCTTTTTGACCTTGCGGCGGGCGCGCTTTAAGCTGCGCTCGTTATCGACACGGCCGCGGCCGTCCGGCTTGCCGCCGTATCGCAGGGCAACCTCGCGCGCCAGGATCTTTGTGTCCGCAGCGCACAGCAGGTCGCTCACGGTGGGCAGGTCTTCCCACTCAATGCCGTCGACATCCCAAATCCTGCTCATGTTCAACCTCTTTCTGGCCGTTAAACTACGCGATCGTTCGCCCCGCTCTATATGCCCACAAGACATGAGCCCCGCTAGAGTGCCTTCTTACTCGGAGCAATCACCTCGTCCACCAGACCCAACTCCAGAGCGCGCCTGGCGTTGCACCAGCAGTCGCGCTCGGTGAGCTCGTGGAACTCCTGGGCGCTCAGGTTGCCATGCTCGGCCAGCAGCTCGTCCAGCTCGGCGCGCATGGCCGCCGTGTGCTGGGCCACGATCTCGATATCGGTCTGCTGCGCCATGCCCGTGCCGCCCATCAACTGGTGGATGAGCACTTGCGTGTGGCGGTATACCTGGCGGTGGTCGCCGCAGGCCAAGATCACCGCGGCCATCGAGGCCACGACGCCCTCGCCCACCGTGATCACGGGGCAGTCGAGCGACTGCATGGTGTCGATGAGCGCCAGCCCCGCCGTAACGCTACCGCCCGGGCTGTTGATGATGAGGGTGATGGGCTCGGTGGCGCTCTGATGCTCCAACACCAGCATGGACTTAATAAGGCCATTGCAGGTCACATCGTTGACCTCGCCTTCCAGCAGCAGCACGCGGCTGTTAAGCAGCTCACTTGCCATATCGACGGCGGCAACGCGACCGTCCTTGGACTTCTTGATAATGCTAGGCTCACGATACATAACGGACATGGTAATTCCCTTCTAAACGGAATCGGTAAGGAAGTAAAACGAGGCCGCACGGCTAGCGGCCAATGGAAGCCGTGCGGTCAAATAGGCAAGATTGAGCGCGCGAAGCTGCAAGGACTAATCCCTCAGCCACTTGGCCGCATTGGGATGGTCGCCGCAAAAATACTTCTTGGCACGGAAGGGGCGCATGCCGGTTACTTTGACCAGGCAGTCGGTACGCGGCATAAGCCCCACCTCGCCCGGGGTTATCACGCAACCGCGCACATCGACGGCAGTACGCTCGGCGCCCACGTAATTGGTGCCCAGAACCGACTCGCCGCACAGATTGCTTATGTACTCCTGTGTCGCGATGTTGCTGCCGCCGCCCATATAGATCAAGCTGTCGCAGTTATCGAGGATGGTAAGCGCTGCGGATTTGCCGTACGCACCATCGAGCTGACTCAGCGATTGCGCGCACATCAAAAAGCTAATGCCACGGCTGCGCACGGTCGCAATACTCCGCTCAAAATCGGGAATGCGGCCCACGTTGGGAAACTCATCCAGAATAAACTGCACGTGGCGCTGCAAATGCCCGCTGGGGTTGGAATCAGCGCGGCGCTGGGCCAGGTTAAACAGCTGCTTAAGGGCAACGTTCGCAAGCCATGCATTGGTCGAGTCGTTGTCGCTCACCTTAAGATCGATTACGCGCTTGCCCTCGTCGATACGGTCGAGGCGCATCTCGTCTTTCTCAAAGACGCGCATGAGCTGGGGGGTCTTAAGCCGCGAGATGGTCGCGTTAAGCGTGATCAGAATGCTCTTAAGCGTTCTATCGGCTGCCCCGCGAAAATCACGATACTGTTCAACGCCATACAGGTCCGCGTTCGCAGAATCATACTTGCCAAGAAATTCCTTGGACTCCACCTGCTCCACAAGGTGATCCAGCGGAAATCGTCCCTCGCCATCTCCCGTAACCTTGATGAGTGCCGCCAGCTTAAAGACGTTGTTTATCTTAAGATAGCGTCGCGGAGCTGCGGGATCCCCGTCCGGCGCAAATGTGCCGGCAAGGCACTCTAAGAGGAACAGGATTCCAATAATCGCTCGAAGTAGCAGATCGCTCGCATTGTCCCAAAACGGATCGTCCTTAAAGCTACGCCTGTCAGGATCGACCCCCTCCATGATTGACGCCACTGTGGTGGGGATATCCTCGACATCCATCACGTAGCGCAAAGGATCGTACCCGGACGACTGCTCGGGATTGATGGTGTCGAGAACCGTTACCTCGTAGCCGTCCTCCTCGAAGCCCTTCCCCGTACGGCGCAGCAGCTCGCCCTTGGTGTCCGTGACCACATAGCAGCACTCGTGGTGATTGAGCAGGTTGGGCAAAATGAAACTCGCCGTTTTGCCGCTGCCGGTACCGCCAAAGGCAAACACATTGTTGGACACGCTCGTCTCCCAGTGCTTGTCGCCCTCGTAGAAAGCCACCGTGGCACCTTGCGCCAAGATCACATCGCGCTGCTCATCGCCGGATGACAGCGTCTGCATTTCCTCCTTGGTCGCCCACTTCTTGGTCTGATACTCCGTCTGCTGCGCGGCCTCGTAGCCGTACATCTTAATGACCGACATTGCACGGCCCCTTTCTTGTCGATAGTTCTGCGTGATTGCTAGGAAATACGGTCGACGTCTGCGCCCTCCTTGGGGCTCGTCGCACACGGCAACTTGACCGCACCGTCAATCAGACGCTCGGTTTGCGCCACATAGCTCTCGCGCGCCGCGATTGAGACTGACCCGTCGCGCAGATATGCAAGCAATGCATCAATCATCAGCTTGTCGAGCAGGTCATACTCTTTGGCCTGAGCGAAGTTGAGGGTGTAGCGGTCCTGGAGCTCCCGTACCTTAGTTGCCAAATCGATTTCCATCTTTTCCTCCATGCAATAAAAGTTCTCCCGATTGTCCGAAAGTGCCTCATACGGGTATTTGACGCATAGCTCAAAGTTGAAACGCGGACTCGTATCGAACACTCGTTGCTGAATCACGCGGTAACGTTCGAAAAACATGACGACATCGTCTTCGTCCGCCGTAAAGCCACGCGATCCGTCGCGATGCACGTGGTCGTAGGGCCTTTTGTGGTCGGTATGACGCACAAAGCGAGACGGAATATATCCACCTTTTTCGGACGAGTACTTCATACCTGTCGAAACCTGCTCAAACATGAGCACGCCGCTCGATTTAAAGCGCGGATTGCTTCCGTGCCGAAACAGGCTAATTAAGATGGCCATGCAGCGCATGCAGTTATCGCGCTGGGGAAAGTACAGCGACAGCAAAGCGAGCGCCGCCGCGGCCAAAAGCTCGCGAGCCTCGTGCACATCGTCTCGATACTGCTCGGGCACCAGCCCGGGAATATCGGGCGAGTGCTTTTCCAGCACGCCAACAAGTGCCTTAGCGAGGCGCTCAACGTTCTCTTCACCGCAGTACGGATACGGAAACGGCTTCTCTGCCTTCTCGTTCTTTGCGCACATACTACGGAGATCCTCGTCGAGTGTGTTGAGGAATGCCTCGTAGATGCTGTCTTCGCTCTTCATGAATGCTTCTTCCTATCCGGTTGCAGATGTTTGTCGGTAAGTTTGTTCTAAGTTTTAGAATGATTTGACGTGTGGGCCAGAAACGTCGCCTAGCCTGTGGTTTCGTAAGTAAAATTACTCTGCTCGATAGCGCGATTTGCCTAAAGGCTGTCTAGCTGTGGCATCAAACAGTTGGTATTGAATTGGTTTGGATTGCTTCGAGGATAGCACAGTGTGCTGTTCTCGTCATTAGAAATTTTTGAAATATTCTGTTAACATATATCCCACTAAGAAGAAAGGGCATACGTATGTACGAATCCGCGTTCTCTTTGCCACGCCTCACCGCTGCCATCATTTCGCGCGCACTCAATCTGGAACAAGGCAGTCGCTTGCGCGTCGTTCGACTACCCGATTCGCTCGATGCCGACCTGCTCAATACGTGCCTCTTCATGAATAAAAGCGTCTTTCCCAGCATTTGCGAACTTGAACCAGGAGAGCGGGACGACGTCGACGGCCCCGCTCCGGTGCTTATCGACGCTACGGGCTATCACCGCAATACTCACGACAAAGAAATTCGCTTATGCGAGGCCCTTATCAACGATCTGGAGCCGGGCTATTTAGGCTTTTGCGATTGGGACCCCTTTGTTTGGTGCCTCTATGCGCTCGCGCTTTCCGGTCGAAGCAGGGCAGCGGTATTACTGCCAGCAAGTCTAATAGATAAAGCCGAGCAGGCGCGCACGGTTCTCATGCGCGAAGGACTCATCGAGCGTGTCGTCTATTTCCCGCACAGCGAACCCAGCAGTTACAAGATGTGCGAGCTCATCGTCTTGTCAACGGAGAACCGCAGCGTCACATTCCACAACCTGTCCAGCTTCACTCGCTACATGTTGCCAACCCCCGCGAACGAAGAATCCTGCCCGCCCCTAGCTATTGCACCGGATTGGTCCCGCGTTAGCCTCGCTCAACATCAGACCTCTCCCATAGAGACAATCGTTCTCGAGACGCGTGAGCTACTCCAGCACCATGCCCCACTCTCGTGGGGCAAAATCAGCCTTATCAGCCTTACCCGAAACTACAGCGCCACGCTTGGTGACGCTTTTACGCGAGTGGCACCATTCATGCCCCGCGAGAGCACCACATCGAACGACGTTGATGCGATCGAGGTTCGCCGCATCTCATCTCAGGATTTTCAAGACGGCAACCTTCTGCCCGCAGACGCTGTAGAAAGCGCAAACGGCTCGGATTCCAAAATCGTAAAGGTGGACCCCAGCGTTCTCGATCGCTATGAGCTCCGCGCTGGAGATATCGTCATGCCGCGCATGCTGGGTCGCTACGGCGCGTCCAACCTGCTTGTCGTCAGCGCCAATGACGCAAAGCAGCACCTGGTTGCTTCGCATAACACCACCGTCATTCGCCCGTCATTCGAAACAATGACCGAAGAGGAGCGCGTGGTGTTTTCGGAGATAATCGTTGGCTACCTTACAGAAGGCCACGGGGCGCAGCTAATTCAAGCATTGACCGAAGCGGCAGACATCCGTGCCATCCGCCCGACCGACCTGTTTGAGATCGAAGTCCCGCCGGCGCTCGACCCGCGCACACGCGAGTATAGCGAATCCATCAACCGCTTTGCCGAGGTCGTAAGGACAAAGAAACAAGCCGAGGCCGCTGTCGCCCAAGCCCAGCGCGACCTCGAAGGCGCAAAAAAGGCCGTCACCCAGGTGGTCGACCAGACCTGCGAATAGCGCATAGGCAGTAGAAACGTCTTAAGCCGGCGACAGGAACTAATTCTGCCGCCGGCTTAACTATCTAGCCTATTCCCATCCCGTGGTCTGAGGATTCCATTTGCGCACATTCGCCGAATGATTAAAGCACGATGTATACAACCGATTGACAACCTCTTCTGCCCCAGCAATGTTCCCCGCGAGATCAAGTACCCCCGCCTGCCTCGCCATCTTTACGTACTGTGCAGAACCATTTTGTTTCCACCAGAGAGGCGCCACGAACTCTTCCGGCATTGCCACTTTGCGGGCAGACGCTTCTTTCTCGACCCTCTCGACAAGCGTAGCCCCATCGATGAAGCAAGTTTTCGCGTACACCAAGATGTCGACTATATCCTTGATTCGCGAAGAGGCACGGCCCTCATGCATCTCTATCATTGCGAGCAATTTATCTGCAAGGGCGCTCTCCACTCGGCATACTCGATAGTCGCAGACTGGGAGCCCCTCGATATTCAAACGATCGATCGGCGCGAGAACCTCAGGCTCAAGTCCCCGCACTTCATCAATTACCAAGTCAATTGAAATTGGCTGTAGCTTCTTGGTTCCCATAAAGGGGGTGAACCATACCTTAGCACCGCACCGATACTCATCTTCTTCTTTGATCTGCTCTGCACGATCAAAGACAAACGAAACGAAATCCTCCAGATCAATCGAAGCCGCCCGCACCAGATCGGCAACAGCCTCTTCGAGGCTCTCCTCTTGAGCAACCAAGTCAATATCTCTTGTGACACGCGCATCGAGCGTTCGCGCCAGGACGCTTTGACCACCTTTAAGCACAAAACGGCAGTCATCTTCTGAAAAAACGCGACATAGGAAGCGATGAAAGTAGAAACCAACGATTGCCCGATTAGTATCCATTGGTGATTCTCTTGCGGCATTCCTAACAGCCATCTCCAATGCGGCAGGCGTTTTGTACTTCACCATGTCCTCCGTTTCGCATTACCCGTTCAGTACCATCAGCAAAGGCGCCATCAGCTCGCGTCGTTTGGCGGTTTTAGAGTTCTCTTCTACAAGATCCTTCAGCCGTTGTATATCGAGTCCACGTCCAAGCGCGTCGTTATAGGCATCGATAATTAATGAGGGATCCTCGCAATCGAGGCAAAGATCGACAAGCGTGCGCTCGGGTTTAGTTACCGGCAGGCCGTCGAGCCAAACGATGTCCCGCTCAGCAATCTCGCGCTTTACAAAAGAAAGGGATTCGTTTCTTGTATTGATACGCATGGGCGCGGTCATCCTGTAGGGGGACAGATAGAAATCGCCCATTTGCTGCAGGTTCGCCGCTGTCGTACCGCTCACGGCGATGCCATCCCACTGACGTTTTCTCTCCCACGCGCAAAGGGAGGGATTGGTGAGCTTCCAAAAGGCGTTGAGTTCGTCGGTGTCTCGGCGCTGCGTTCCAGACATCCGGTAGGCGCCGTGGCATATCCGTTCAAGACGCCCTGCGCGGCATGAGTGCGCTAGCGCATCTCGAGAGATGTCCATGCGAGCCGCCTGGGCTGTGGTGAACACGCCCTCGCTCTCGGAAAGCTCGCTTATCGCCGCTATGTTGCTAAAGTACTTCATGCTGCAATTGTAGGATATTTTCATACTTTTGCAACGTGATTTTTGATCCATTAGATCCGTTTGCCTTGTTTACCCCATTTCTGACGCCGTTTTGCACCGGCACCCCATCCCCCGCTATTGAGGTCTAATACTTTTCCGCGAAGTGAACGGCTGTTTTTGGACCCCTGAAACATCCGCATTTTTCGGCGGCAAAATCGTGGGATTTCAGCATTGAAACCGCAGGAAGCGGCACCTCTAAAGTGTCGATGCTTCGGGGGTCCGTTTTCACTCATTCACTTCTCGGAAAAGTATTAGACCTCGCTATCAGCTATCCCAAAGATCAGACCGCCCCTCCTTCACGCCACGCAAAACCTGCCTTTTCTGCCCCTGCCCGCCTCCGCACCACCCAAAAACTCATCCAACATTAATCTTGGCTCAAGAATCGCTTAATCTATAACCTGCACTATAGAGTTCGACCAAGGGCGGGGCGGCGCAACGCAGACCGCCGAACGCAACGCTCGCGCCCGGGCAGATCGCCCGGCGTCGCGCCCATCGAACGAAAGGACAGGTCATGGACGACCTCGAAAAAGTTGAAACCATCCGCACCAAGTGCAACGTGAGCTACACCGACGCCAAGGCCGCGCTCGACGCCGCCGACGGCAACGTCCTGGACGCCATCATTTGGCTCGAGTCGCAGGGCAAGACGCAGACCACGTCGGCGCACGCCGCCACCGAGTCCGCGCCAGCCGACGAGCCCTCGGCTGAGATGGTCGCCGCGCAGGTCGCCTACGAAAAGTCGAGCGAAAAGACCGACTTCTCCAAGAAGATGGACAGCGTGTGGGAGTACCTCAAAAAGCTCTTCCGTCTGAGCCTGGACACCAAGTTTATCGCCACGCGCCGCGACGCGATCATCCTCAACATTCCCATCCTGATTCCCATCGTCGCCCTGTTTGCCTGGGGCGCCACGATATGGCTGATGCTGCTTGGCTTGTTCTTTGGCATGCGCTACCGCATCGATAGCGACGGCGACGTGCCCGGCAGCATCAACAACCTGATGGACAGCGCTGCCAATGCCGCGGACGACATCAAGCAAAATCTGAACGACGACAAGTAATCGCAGACGGGGGCACGTATGGCACGGATCCTGATTGTAGAGGACGAGGAGAAAATCGCCCGCTTTGTGACGCTCGAGCTGGAGCACGAGGGCTACCAGGTGGAGCACGCCGCCGATGGCCGCACCGCCGTTGACCTAGCGCTGGAGCGCGACTACGATCTGATTCTGCTCGATGTACTGCTGCCGCAGCTCAACGGCATGGAGGTGCTGCGGCGTGTCCGCAAGCACAAGGATGTGCCGGTGATCATGGTCACCGCGCGCGATGCCGTGATGGACAAGGTGGCCGGGCTCGACGCCGGTGCTGACGATTACCTGACCAAGCCGTTTGCCATTGAGGAGCTGTTCGCACGGATCCGCGTGGCGCTAAAGCGCTCGGAGGCTGTGCGGACGGCTTCGGGCGTTGGCGGCGTTGGGGCGGGCGGTGCGGGCGGGTGCGCCGTTGCGATACCCCCAGCTGGCGACTCGGCCAAGACCTCTGCCTCGCCCTCCCCCACCGCGCTCACCGTGGGCTCGGTTGCGCTCGATCCCGACCGCCGCGAAGTCACGGTCGGCGGCTCGCCCATCGTGCTGACCGCCCGCGAGTTCGATGTCCTCGCCCTGCTTATGACGCATGCCGGCACCGTGCTCACGCGCGAGCGCATTGCGCACGAGGCGCTAGGCTACGACTATGTGGGCGACACCAACAACGTCGACGTGCACATCGCGCACCTGCGTGCCAAGATCGAAGACGCCGGCGGTGCCCGCATCATCCAGACCGTGCGCGGGGTGGGCTATGTCTGCCGCGCGTAACGACGAGGCTAAGCGCGTCACCTCCATCGCCCGCGCCATCAACTGGAGCTATATGTGGCGCCGCTTGGTGAGCTACGTCTGGCTGGATCTGTTACTGCTGCTTGTTGCGGCGGCGATCCTCGTCTATGGCTACAACCAGACGCTGCCCGATGGCGCGTTTACCGCGGGATGGATCCCCAGCGCCAGCGTTCACGGCATGTCACTGACGCCCGCGCGCGGCTGGGACCTGACAACGCTCACCTATACCGTCGAGTTTGCGCGCACCACCAAGACCTTCCCCCTCGCGCAGGACCTCGTCGCGCTATGGCCTCTCTACCTTGTCGTTGTGGGTTGGCAGGTCATCAGCGTGCTCAACATGCTCGGCGGCGCCCGCCGCGTGCGCCGCACTATGGCGCCGCTCAACGACCTGGCCTTGCGTGTGGACGAGCTCGGCCGCATGCAGCTCGCCGGCGGCAAGATGGAAACGCTGGAGCAGGCCATCGAGCGCGCAAGCGTCGACTCGCCGAGCGTCACCACCGGCGACGCCGACCTGGCAAGCATCGAGGTCGCGCTCAACCGCCTGCTGCGCCAGATGCAAGAGGCCAAGCTGCAGCAGATGCGCTT